>Ga0123353_10002690_pt1 | contig 22148 bp, 26 predicted proteins | sample TergutLab28metaG_3_FD_92763 | JGI IMG/M metagenome (GOLD analysis project Ga0123353, IMG submission 92763) | Labiotermes labralis P3 segment gut microbial communities from Petit-Saut dam, French Guiana - Lab288 P3 | ecosystem: Host-associated > Arthropoda: Insects > Digestive system > Gut ... | reverse complement strand
GGACATATGGCACCCCTGCTACATGCACGAAGGAAAGCCGGGGGGCCCGGTCGACGCGGCGCATTCCTTCAGGGACGGCAGCCTTGTGCTGCGCATCGACCGCGACAGCGAGATGTGGCGCGACAGCGACGGTTTATATGTATCCGGAATTCATACGAATGGCAAATTCGCGCAACAGTACGGCTACTTTGAAATCCGCGCCAAGAGCCAAACCGGCGGCGGTATTCATACCGCGTTCTGGACCATGAACGCCGAAGGGACGCCATATGAGGAAATCGATATTTTCGAACAACTGGGGCGGTCGCCAGCCACGAATCACCATGCCTTGCATCTCGATGCGGGGAAAGGCGACGGTTCTTTGGATTCGACCGGCAAGGAAGCGAGGATGGGCTTCGATACAACGGGGGGGTTCCACATCTACGCGCTGGAATGGGACGAGTCTTCCGTGAAATATTATGCCGACAACATGCTGGTGCATCAAATAGACAAGGCCCCGCAGCACAATGCGTACATCATCTTATCCATGTACATGTCGGAGGATCCGACGTACTGGACAGCGCCGTACAACCCGGATGTCCCCTTCCCGAAGGAATTTGTCATCGATTATTTCAGGGCATACAAGAAGGCTTAGGCTATATAAAAAACAACACAAGGAGGAACCCCATGGAAATCTATAAGCACGAAAAAAGCCGGGCTTGGTTCGACCGCGCGGTGAAGGTCATCCCCTCCGGCGTTTACGGGCATCTCGGCCCGGCGGAGGGCAACTTTATCCCCGTGACGCAATGGCCCCTGCTGGGCGACAGGGCCCAGGGCGCCTACTTCTGGGACGTGGACGGCAACCGGTACATCGACTACATGTGCGCCTACGGGCCGAACGTGCTGGGCTACAACGACCCGGACGTGGACGCCGCCGCCGCCGCGCAGATGAAGATCGGCAACTGCGTCACCTCGCCCAGCTACAAGATGGTGGAGCTGGCGGAGCTGATGGTGGACACCGTGAAGAGCGCCGACTGGGCCTTCTTCGCCAAAAACGGCGGCGACACCACCACCGCCGCCGTCATGTGCGCGCGGGCGCATACCCGCAAAAAGAAGATCGTCTTCGTGAGCGGGTTCTACCACGGGGTGGCCCCTTGGACGCAGAAGATCGACTACCCCGGCGTGGCGCCCGGCGACGTGGAGAACAATATTTACATCCCCTGGAACGACGCGGCCGCCTTCGAGCGGGTGATCGCGGAGCAGGGGGACGACATCGCGGCCTTCATCTCCACGCCCTACATGCACGGCAACTACCTGGATAACTCCCTGCCCGCCGAGGGCTACTGGAAGAAAATCCGGGAGCTGTGCACCAAGCACGGCATCGTGCTGATCATCGACGACGTGCGCTGCGGCTTCCGGCTTTCATTAGCCGGGTCGGACGCCTTCTACGGCTTCGAGGCCGACCTCATCTGCTTCTGCAAGGCCATCGCCAACGGCTGGAACGTGAGCGCGCTGTGCGGCAAGGAGGAGTTCAAGAGCGCCATGAGCTCCCTGAGCTACACCGGCTCCTATTGGATGAGCGCCGTGCCCTTCGCGGCGGGCATCGCCAACATCAACAAGATGCGCGCGCTCGACCTGCCCAAAATCCTGCGCGAAAAGGCGCTCAAGGTCACCGGGGGCCTCAAGGCCGCCGCCGCCAACAACGGCTTCGACCTGGTGGTGACCGGCGAGCCCGCGCTGTTTTACCTGCGCGTGGCCAACGACGACAGCCTCTTCCTCCACCAGGAGTGGGTGGCGGAGATGGTCTCCCGGGGGATTTTCATCACGGGACACCACAACCACTTCATCTGCTACGCGATGAGCGACGAGGATTTCAGCCTCACGTTTGAGATTGCTGATGAGGCGTTCAAGGTTATGGCGGGGAGGCATCCGGAGATTTTTGGGTAATATCGTTGCTACAATCGCGGCGGGCCAATGGCTCGCCCTACGAGAGTTCCGCCAATGGCGGTTTTGAACCGTTCGCGTTATTCGCCACTGGCGAAACACTCGTAGGGCGTTGCATTGCAGCGCCGAACATACCACACAATAATAAGGAGGAGAAACCCCCATGAAAACAACCAAACGTCTGTTGTCCATCCTGCTGGCTGTGCTGCTGGGGCTGGGGTTGCTTGCGCCGGGGGCGGGGGCAACAGCAATTGACCCAAATACGCCGGTGATTACAATGCAGCCAAAATCATATGTACTGATGACCAACGGCAGGACGCTCACCCTGGAGGTTGCGGCGGTTTTGCCTGAAGGCAGCAATGGGTCGCTTAGCTATGCCTGGTATGAGGGCTGGGAGCCCGAGGAGGACGCAGACCCCATCGCCACCGGCGCGAAGCTGGTCATCCCTATGAAAAGGGAGCTGCTCTACCCGGGGGATGAGTTTGGCTACGATTTTTATTTCAGTGTCGTTGTAACCAATACATATATCGGTACAGAGGGCGTGGAACAGACAGCCAGCACAGAAAGCGAATACTCTTTTGTCAATGTGCTATTTACCACTAAAGATGTCCTTTCAAATTTCTGGAGAATGCTGCGATCTGATATGGATTCGGGAGGCTTGATGGCGGCCCTCATGTTCTCCATATTTCTGCCGCTCAACCTCTTGTATTCGTCCATGTATGTCTTGACTTATTTACTCCTTTGGGTGGAGAACCTTCCCGCAATTCTCAGAAGCTGATTCAATAAAGAAACGGAGGATCCCCCATGAAAACCACAAAACGCCTGCTCGCCACCCTGCTGGCTCTGGCGCTGGGGCTGGCGGCGCTCGCGCCCATGGCATTCGCGGCGGCAGAAGAAGGAGGCCTCTATGCACCGTATATAACCAAACAGGCGAGGGTAGAAAAAACCTATGTACAACTGGGTAAAAACCTTCAGCTGGAAGTCGAGGCAAGATTACCGAACGGGATTGAAGGCACGCTGAGTTATGCGTGGTATGTCAAAGTCCCAGTGGGAGACGGATTCGAAGATAAACTCATCGCAACCGAAGCGAAAGCAACTGTTCTCGTCACGCAGGAGATGCTCGGTAATCCGTCAACCCTTCAAACGTCAACTTCCTGCTACGTGATCGTCACGAACATCTACACCGATGAGGCAGGACAGGCGAAAGAGGCTTACACAAAGAGCAGCACCAGTCAGGGCATCACGCTGTTCCCCGGCTACAGCGTCATCCCTGAAGTCACCAAAGCTTTACGGACCTGGCCGCCACCGCTATCCTATTTCTTTCCATTTCTGGTTCTGCCCGCTCTTCTCTGGACAGTGTTCCTGCAAACTTATTTAATTTTTGCTGCATTATTTTTTAGATAAAACGAAAGGAACTGATTCACTATGGCACTGACCAAACAGGAATGGGCCGCGCTGGAGACCAAGGCCAACGAAATGCGCGGCCTGTGCCTGGACACCACCCATTGGGCGGGTTCCGGGCACATCGGCGGGGGGATGAGCTGCCTGGACATCCTCACCATCCTCTACTACAGGCACATGAACCTCAGCGACGACCCGAACTGGCCCGATAGGGACCGGCTCATCCTCAGCAAGGGGCACGCGGGCATCGCCTGGGCGCCCATCCTCTGCGACAAGGGCTGGAACGACCCCGAGCAGCTCAAGACCTTCAACCTCACGGGCTCCATGATGGGGATGCATCTGGACTCGAACAAAGTCGCGGGCGTGGACGCCAGCACGGGGTCTCTCGGGCACGGGCTGAGCATCGCCGTGGGCACGGCGCTGGCGGCCCGGGTGCTGGGCAAGGACTACTGGACGTACTGCATCCTGGGCGACGGCGAGTGCGACGAGGGCGAGGTCTGGGAGGGTGCCATGAGCGCCGCCAACTTCGGCGTGACGAACCTGATCACTTTTGTGGATCGAAACATGTGCATGATCGACGGCCCGACGGAGGAGGTCATGAAGCTGGAGCCTCTGGCGGACAAATGGGCGGCCTTCGGGTTCCATGTCATCGAGGTGGACGGGCAGAACATCGACGAGTTGGACGACGCCATCGAATTCGCGAAGAAGGGCAACGGCACCGGCAAGCCCGTGGCCGTCATCGCGAAGACGAAGAAGGGCGCGGGCATCAAGGCCATCGAGGGCGACTACCTGTGGCACTACGGCGCGATGGACGAAAACGCCTACAACGCGGGCAAGGAGAGCCTCGCCGAGTACTACCAAGCGAGATTGGCTCGCGCGCAGAAGGAGGGCAAGTAAATGGCTTCGGGACTTACCTACACAGCGGTTGACTCAACCAAGCTGGCCACGGCCGAGTATTACGGCAAGGCCATGGTGGAACTGGGCGCGGAGCACCCCGAGATCGTGGCGCTCACGGCTGACCTCGGCAAATCCACAAAAATCGGCATGTTCGGCGAGCAATACCCCGACAGGTTCTTCAACGTCGGCATCGCCGAGCAGGGCATGATGAGCATGGCGGCGGGCTTCGCCAAGGCGGGCTGTATCCCCTTTTGCAGCACCTTCAGCGTATTCGCGGCGTTGCGCGGGGCCGACCAGGTCCACGCGGACATCTGCTACCAGAACATCCCCGTGAAGATCATCGCCACCCACGGCGGCACGAGCTTCGGCCAGGCGGGCAGCACCCACCACGCCATCGTGGACTTCGCCGTGGAGCGCAGCTTCCCCAACATGACGCTCATCTGCCCGGCGGACGGCATGGAGACCGTCAACGCCGTGCGCGCGGCCTACGAGAACCCCGGCCCCTTCTATATTCGCATCAACCGGGGCTTCGATCGCGTGGTGTACAAGAGCAGCGACTACGGCTTCGAGCTCGGCAAGGCCCTGGAGATGCGCCCCGGCACCGACATCACCGTCATCGCCTGCGGCTCCTGCGTGTTCCAGGCCATGGCGGCCTCGGACTTCCTCAAGAACACCGACGGCCTGAGCGTGCGCGTGCTGAACATGCACACCATCAAGCCCCTTGATGTCGAGGCTGTTCAGAAAGCGATTGCAGATACCCGCCGCATCATCACCGTGGAGGATCACAACGTGATCGGCGGCCTCGGCAGCGCGGTGGCCGAGGTGATTGCCGACACCGGCAAGGGCTGCGCCTTCAAGCGCCTGGGCTGGCAGGATAGCTTCAGCACCATCGGCCTGCACGAGGACCTGATGACCCTGGCGGAAATAGACTCCAACGGCATCGTCGCCAACGTGCGCGCCGTGATGCAGAAGGACTTCGAGCTGGACGACGACTGGAAGGACGAGGTGTAGTCTAGTTTGGGCATAGAAAGCGGCGCTGCAATGCAACGCCCTACAGGGAATGCGCCAATGGCGCTTATCCCCGCCATTGGCGGAATCCCTGTAGGGCGAGCCATTGGCCCGCCGTGAATAGCGGCATTAAACCAATAGGAGGTAGATTCTTATGATTGACCAAGATACCCGTTACGCATACAAAATATTCTTAAACGCGGCCCTGCCCCTGGTGAAGGTGATCGCCGGCGACATCCCGGCGCTGGCGAAGAAGTTCGAGAAGGCGCACTGCATCTTCCAGGTGAGCGCGCTCGACCCGGATTCGCCCTCGGGCAAGGTGGCCACGCACTTCACCGTCAACGACGGCGAGTGGAAGGTCTGCGCGGACAGCGTTGCCTCCAACGCCATGGTGGAGCTGCAATTCAAGAGCATTGACGCCTTTGTGGGCTTCTTCAAGGGCAAGATGAGCCCCGCCACGCTGCCGAAGATGAAGGGTGCCATCAAGAACCTGCCCATGTTCCTGGCCTTCATGCAGGTGCTGCTGAAAATGAGCGCCCTGCTGGGCGCGAAGGCCCCGCCGGAGGACGAGGAGACCAAGGTTCTGCTGGTGAAGTGCTTCTTCTACCTGCTCTCCAGCGGCATCTCCTGCCTGAACAAGAACGGCCACGAGGGCATCCACGGCTGGGCGCTCGCAAGCCCGGATAGAGTGTACTCCTGGGCCGTGGACGGCCACCCGGAGGTGGCTGCCTACATCCGCGTCAAGGCGGGCAAGAGCCGGGCGGGCCGCGGGGAGTACAAGCGGGCCATGCCCTTCTTCACCCTGCGCTTCGACTGCCTGGACAGCGCCCTGGGCATCCTGATGTCCACCGACGACATGATGGACGCCACCAAGGCCGGGCGGCTCATTATGGACGGCGCGCCGGAATTCGGGGCGCAGCTGGGCGACTTCATGCTCACGGTGGCGGCCTACGCGCAGGGGTAGGCGGGAAAAGAGGTGTCCCGATGGATGATTTCACTAGTTGGGTGATCATACTTTTACCCATCTTCATTGTCTTTCTTGTGCTCTATGATCAGCATAGGCGTGACACCATATTGAGACAGATTTCACGCATGCAGAAACGTCGGAAAGGAGTGGAGCTCATGAGCTAGTCATTGCGCTATTTCGTCGGAAAAGAGTGTGCGATTACAATGGCCGGTGCCAATACGCAGCGCCTTGCCGGCGTTGTCACTGCGGTGGACGGCAGCTGGATGACGGTGCAGGTCAAGGGGGATGTTCTTATGTTTAACACTGACTTCATTGTTTACATAGGAGAAAAAAAGGAGAAGAAAAAGCAGTAGGGCCAAAGACGCAACAGACCAAAATTAGCCCGGCGGTTCGAGAGAGCCGCCGGGCTTCTTCCAACCATTTCCATTGACCCCGCGCCCTTCCATGGGTACAATAGGTCAACCCATGGAAAGAGGGAGCGTGTTGCCGCTTTGAAGAACGAAATTACGCACAGAAAGCTGCGCGTGAAGGCCATCCTGTGCGCCTGTCTGCTGGCGCTTTGCGTGAGCGCGGGAGCCTTCGCCGCTGTGGTGCGGCCCAGCGACGCCGCGCAGATCGGCGCGCAGGCCGTGATTGGCGCGCACGCCGTGTTCACGCGGCGCTACGACAGCAATTTCGCAAGCGTGGGCGCTCTCGAGGTGCGCGACCCCTTCACGGGGCGGAGCTTCACCGTGCCCGCGGGGCTGGCCATGCTCTTCGCCGACAGCAACGCGGGCGTGCACGCCTACTGCATACAGAAGGGGCAGGAGATCTTCGATACGGGGGGCGTCACCCGCCGGGCCTACAGCCTCGCCGACCCCATGTTCTCGCGCCTGAGCGCCGCGGCAAAGGAGAACATCGCCCTCGCGGCGCTGTTCGGCTATCCCAATCGCACGGCGGCGCAGCTGAACGCGGATCAGGCCACGGCCCACGCCGCCACGCAGCTGCTGCTGTGGGAGAGCCAGCTGGGCTATCGCAGCGCCGCCTTTGTGCTGACGGACAGTCGCGTCGCGAACGCCTATTTCACGGGCGGAGCCAACGCGGAGGTGAAGGCCGTCTACGAGGCCATTGCGCTGCGCATACAGGAATTTTTGCGCGTGCCGAGCTTCCTGCAAAGCGAGCCATTGATGCTGGCGCTTACATATGATGAGAGCAGCGGGCTCTACGCCCAGCGCTTTACGGATACGAACGGCAGCAACGCCGAACTGGCCGTTGTCGAACAGGGCATAGCGGTGCGGCGCGAGGGGCCGGACTATATTTTCAGCAGCGCCAGCCTGCCGGCCCGGGAGACGCAGGTGACAATAGAGCGCACAGATATCCCCTCCGCGCGGGTAAACGAGCTGGGGCCGCCGCTGATTTGGGTGGACCCGGCCTGCGGGGCGGAGAACCAGCTGCTGTTCTCGGGTGTGGACTCCCGGGAGCGCCGCTGGCGCGCCTGCCTGCGCCCCGGGGAGGAAGAATTTACAACGACCGCAGGATACACCACAATTTGCGCCACGACCACTGGTATAATACCCTCGTCAACCTGCCCGGCGACAACCGAACGCGCCACCTCGGCGTGCACAACCGCCGATTGCACGACTACCCCGGAAAAATCGACCGCGGCGACCACCACCACCCGATCACCGACAACAAAGTGCCCGACTACCACCGTCTGCCCAACCACAACCACACGTCCGGCGACACTCTGCCCGACCACACTCTGCCCGACCACACTCTGCCCGACGACCGCCAGCGCGACATCGCGCCCCGCCACGCAAGGCGCGGCGCAGACTTCGCGCGCGGTCACGCCGCCGCCCACCGGGGAGCCGCGCACGGCCGGGGCGGCGGCGATGCTCCTGTGCATGGGGGCTCTGGGCGCGTACCTGGCGCGGCGCGGAAAGGAGGAAGGCGGCGAAGGATAAGGAGCCACAAAAATGACGGAAATCTACGTCAACCCCTGGGTGCGGCCCGTGCGGGAGGACAACCCCTGGGTTCTGCCGCCGCTGCCGGAGGGCTACGACCGGCACCAGCCGCGGCAAGCATTGAACAGTAGTCTCCGCCAGCGGACGTTGACATGGCTACCGCGGCAGCCATCGATCAGCCCCCGCCGGGCGAACGCCATGCTGAACCTGGCCATCGCCTGCTGCGTGGTCTTCCTCACGCTGGTGTTCCCCGTGCTGCTGCACCGCGGCCTCACGGGCTCGGATTCCCTGCTAGGCTGGCGCTTCCTGGTGGTGACGGGGGACTCCATGGAGCCCACAATCCGCGCGGGGGCGCTGCTGCTGGCAAAGGAAATCCCCTTCCACCGGCTGGAGGAGGGGGATGTGATCGTATTTGAGGCCGGGGGCACGCTTATCACCCATAGAATCGAGGCTCTCGAGTACGGCGCGGCCGTCACCAAGGGCGACGCCGTGCTGCTGCCCGACGCCGTGCCGGTGACGCCCGAGATGTACCGCTGCCGGGTGCGTAAGGTGTTCAACGGGTTCGCGGGAATTTCGAAGCGATTTATTGAGTGAGCAGCCTCGCGATCGCCAATTCGCCGCCCTGTATGCGCCCGAGGCCCAAAAATGGTTCTTCGCCATAGACCCGGTGGAGCGTGCCCTCCGCCGGGTTTTGTATCTGCACTCTCGTCAGATCCAGCGCCCCGCCATTCCGAAATCGCACGGCCTGGGTCGGCGTAATATGCACCGCCGGGTAGGACGCAAGGGCTTGATCCAGCGCGATGAAGCCAGCGTCACTCCCCTGCTCCAACTGCTCCAGCGTGACGCAGCGCTCGATCCCATAACCATTCGCCTTCGTCCTTCTTAAAGAAGACATGCACGCGCCGCAGCCCAGGGCCCGGCCCAGGTCGTCGATCAGGCTGCGGATATACGTGCCCGCGCTGCATTCGACATAGATGTTCGCCTCATCAAGCAAATCAAGCGTAAAAATCTCCACCGCGCGGGCCTCGCGCTCGACCTCTATCCCCTGCCGCGCCAGCTCGTAGAGCCGCTGCCCCCCCTGGGATTTCGCGGAATACATCGGCGGCACCTGCCTAATCTTCCCCCGGAATTGCCCCAATGCCTGTTCGATTTCTTCGCGCGTGACGCTGACCGGCCGCTCTTCCAAAACTTGGCCCGTAATATCAAGCGTGTCAGTCGTTATGCCCAGCCGAATCCCCGCAACATAGGCCTTGTCGTGGCTCGGCAAAAGCTCGCTGAAGCGCGTGGCGCCGCCCAGCAAAATGGGCAGCACCCCGGTGGCCATGGGGTCCAGGGTGCCGGTGTGCCCGGCTTTTTTTATGCCCAAAATGCGCCGGGCGCGGGCAACGGCGGAGAAGGAGGTGAGGCCTTCGGGCTTGTCGAGGAGGAGGAGGGAGGTCATGGGGTGGCCCCCAGCGGCACATACCCCGCCTGTTTCACGCATTCCTGCCCTTCCGGGCTCAAAATCCAATCCAGGAACAGCCCGCCCGGCTGCTCCTCGTCGCCCGCGCGGATGACGCCGTAGTAGTTCACGCTCAGGGGGTAGGTTTCTCTGATAATATTGGCCTCGTCTGGGGCGACGCCCTCGATTCGCAGAATCTTGATGTCGGGGTTTTTGTACAAATTATCAATGTAATACTTGTAGGTGTAGCCGATGCTGGCCGTGCCGTTTTGGTACTCCGCTACGGCCTCGATGAGCATGCCCATGCCCATGGCGATATTCACCATCTCGGCGGGGGCCATAGGTGTGCCTTTCATCACCAGCTCCTCCATGCCCGTCTGGCTGCCGGAGCCCGGCTCGCGCTGGAAGGCCCGTATGGCCTCGTCCGCGCCGCCGACGTCCTTCCAGTTGGTGATTTCGCCGGAGAAAATCCCCCGCAGCTGCTCTATCGTGAGGCTCTCCACAGGATTATCTTTGTGCGTGATAAACACGAAGGCATCTTTACAAATTGGCTTGGCGATGGGGGTGACGCCGTTGCGCCGCGCGATAGCCAGCTCCAGATCGGAGAAAAGCGTGCCTATGAAGAGGTCGAGCGGGCGGCCGGACTGCACGAAATCGTACGCCCAATCCTCATAGTCTGGCTGTTGGTTGATGTTATACCCGGCGTCCCCGAAGAGGTTGAACAGATACCCGTAGGCCTTGGGGGTGGTGGTGAACTCCACAAATGGTTTGAGGTCCCTGCTGTCGTCAAATCCCAGGTGCTGCCGGGCGAATTCCATCGCCAGGGGCACCATTACGGTGGAGCCATCGATGGTGGGATATGTCAGGTTTTTGAAGCGGTACAGCGTGTAGTCCGTATCCACGGTGTATTGCGCCAGGATGTCGCCCAGCTGAAACGGGCTGTTTTCTGCAATCTGCCGCCAATCCACGGGCCACTCTATGGGCTGGTTAATCTGGCTCCAGCTGTTGCCCAACTTGTCCAGGATATCCGATTCACCATAAGGCGTGGGATCGTAATGGGTAAACCAGCCGCTGAACGCGCCCATGGCAATCATGTAGAACAGCACAAGCGCGGTGATCACGCACAGGATCGTGATGGTCGCGATTTTCCAGGGGTTGCGGGTTTTTGTGGTTTTCATGTGAGCGCCTCCTCAATATTCCTCACGACCATTGCAATTGTCTCCTCCAGCGGCAAATCACTCGCCGCCCCCGCCGCGCGCAGGTGCCCGCCGCCGCCCATCCGGGCGCAGATGGCCGCGGCGTCCACGGGGGGGTGGGTGCGCATGGAGATTTTGTAGCTGCCGTCCTCCTTCTCGCGGATGGCCGCGCCCGCCAGTACGCCCTCGATGTTTTTCACCCGGGCCACGATCTTGATGTACTCCTCGTCGTTGCTGCCGCTGCGGCGGAACATGTCCTGCGTGACGGCCACCAGGGCCACGCGGCCATCGCAGAAATAGCGCAGATTGTCGAAGGCCATGCGCTCCAGGGCGAGGTAGGTCTTCGTCTCGTTCTCGAAGAAGGCCCTGTCCAGGGGCTCGGTCTCCACGCCGAGCTCCATGCAGCGCGCGGCCCACAGATGGCTGCGGGCCGTGGTATTCGCGTAGCGGAAGCAGCCCGTGTCCGTGCTGATTCCGGCGTAGATGCACGATGCGATGTGCGACGTCATGGGCACGCCCATGGCGTCGATGAGCTCGCCGATGATCTCCGCGCTGGCGCTGGCGCTGGGGTCAATAAAATTATCTTTGGCATAGAGGCCGTTGGTGGCGTGGTGGTCGATGTTCAGATCGACCCTGCCGTGATATTCCCGCGCGAAAACGTCGCCCAGCAGGCTCTCCTCCGCCGCGTCCACGCTGACGATATAGGCATTTTCAAGGGCAGCTTGCGCCAGCCCCCCGGCCATGAAGGCGAACATGGCGGGGATACGGTCCTCGCAGAGCACCCGCACGGGCTTGCCCAGGGCCCGCAGGGCGTGGGCGAGGGCCCAGGCGCTGCCCAGGGTGTCGCCGTCCGGGTGGCTGTGGGCCAGGATGAGCACGGCGGGGGCCGCAAGCAGGCGCAGCGCGGCTGCATTGAGATCGATGTGCTTCACGGAATGCTCCTTTCGGCGTAGTCGCGGTTGTCGTTCATCCAGCCGTGCAGATAGTCCGCCAGATAGTCTTGCAGCCCGCCCAGCGCGAAATGGGCGTCCAGTATCTCGTTCAGGTAAAAAAAGTACATGTAATAACAGTAATAGGCCAGCCGCACGGGCCGCAGCGTATATTCGATATGATTTTCGCGCAGCGCCCCGTGAAACGCCCGCATGGCCCATGGCCGGTGCATCCAAAACCAGGCATCGCGCTCCGGCGGTGCGAGCCGTGGGTCGTCCCAGTCTATTATGTGATAGTTTTCGCCGAAAACCAGCACATTGCCGCCGGCATCGCCATGGGTAATGGCAAATTCTTTGCCATGGACAAAGCCCGTGTCGTCCTCTTCGCAAATCCCGGAGAAATATCGCAATCGCTGCGCGCAGCGCTCAATCTCGGCCCATTTGGCCTCCAGCAGCGCGAGAATACCCTCGTCCTGCACTCTTTCCCTGCGATCGAAGAACCTGTCAGCTTCGCGCGCGCTAAAATCCTCGCGGGGGATGGCTAAGCCCTTTGTATCAACAGTATAAATCTTCGCCAGCATATCATATTCATGCGGCTTGGTACTGTCATTCTCCTGATTTTCGCCCTCAATCCAGTCAAACAGGCCCAGCACGCCATCTTCAAAATGTGTGCAATGCCCGCCCTCGCGGGTTTTGAGAATTTTGCTGATGAAGTCAATCCCATGGCTGCACATATGCTCAATCACGGGGAAGCTGCGCTCGTAGACATTCTGGTGCGGCGAGCAATCCAGTTTAGCGAAAAAGCAACCCTGCGGGGCATCCACCCGCCAGGTCTCCCCGTAAAAGCCGCGTGCGGCGGGGGCAATGGCCACAGGCCGGATGGGGTAATTCTCCTCAATGAAGCCGCGCAGGCGGTCAATAAAAATGCTGCCGCGGGTGATGGCGCTATACATCGTCGTCGTCCGGCGCGATGTCCAGGCTCTCGAGGGTGCGCAAAATCGCCGTGCCCTCCTCAATGGAGTTGTCCGCGATGAAGCGCAGCTCGGGTGCTTTGCGCATCCCCAGCCGCCGGGTGAGCTCCCCGCGCAGCAGGCCCGCCGCGCTCTTCAGGCCCTTCACGGCCTCCCGGGCGGCCTCGATGCCCTCCATGGCGGAGACATATATCTTCGCCGTGGAGCCGTCGCCGCTGAGATGCACGCGCACCACCGTGAGCAGCTTGCCCTGCAAGCGGGGGTCCTTGAGCTCACGCAGCAGGGCGGTGAGCTCGCGCTTCATGTCCTCGGCGGCGCGGGGGAGGTGGTAGGATGGCATGGCGGGGCTCCTTAACTTATGATACCTCAACATTCCTGCTAACAACAACAAGCCATGCTATGGCGGCAAATATAATTATGCCGAAGCCCAAGCCTTTGTTGGAAAAGCAAACGACTATCCCAGTGATTGCTACAATGAGGCAAATAGCATAAAGAATTTTGGGGATAAATCCATTATCATCGTCCATGGCTAATCCCTATACTCCTCCATAAAGTAAACCTCGAACACGTCGCCCTCCCGGATGTCCATGAACTTCTCCAGGGTGATGCCGCACTCGTAGCCCTTTACGACCTCCTTCACGTCGTCCTTGAAGCGGCGCAGGGAGGCGATCTCGTCGTCGGCGATGATAACCCCATTGCGCACCACCCGCAGCTTCGCGCCGCGCGTGACTTTGCCGTCGAGGATATAGCTGCCGGCCACGGTGCCCACGGAGGAGATTTTCATTATCATGCGCACCTCCACGCGGCCAAGGGCCACCTCGCGGTACTTCGGGGCGAGCATCCCCTTCACGGCCTTCTGTACGTCCTCTATCATGTCGTAGATGATGCGGTAGGTGCGCAGCTGCACGCCGTCGCGCTCGGCGTTCTGGGCGGCGATGGGGTCGCTGCTCACGTTGAAGGCCACAATCAGCGCGCCGCTGGCGCTGCCGAGCATCACGTCGCTCTCGCTCACCGCGCCCACGCCCGTGTGGATCACTTTTACCCGCACCTCTTCGTTGCCGAGCTTGAGCAGGTTCTGCTTCACGGCCTCGGCGGAGCCCTGCACGTCGGCCTTCACGATGATGTTCAGGTCCTTCATCTCGCCCTCTTTCAGGGATTCGAAGAGGTTCTCCAGGGTCACCTGTGCGGTGTGGCTGAAAATCTCTTCCTTCGCGTCGTATTTGCGGCGCTCCACCAGCTCCCGGCCCAGGCGCTCGTCGGTGACGGCGTCGAAGCTTTCGCCCGCAGAGGGGGCCTCTGTCAGGCCCATGATCTCCACGGGCACGCTGGGGCCGGCCTCGGTGAGCACCGCGCCCCTGTAGTCGGTCATCACGCGCACGCGGCCCACAGCCTCGCCCGCCACGATGACGTCCCCGGACTTGAGTGTGCCGTTTTGGATGAGCAGCGTCGCGATGGGGCCCCTGCTCTTATCCAGCCTGGCTTCGATCACAACGCCCTTGGCCGCGCGATTGGGATTGGCGCGCAGTTCCTTCATCTCGGCCACCAGCAGCAGCGATTCCAGCAGCGCGTCCAGGTTTTCGTGGGTCTTGGCGGAGACCGGCACGCAGATGGTATCACCGCCCCACTCCTCGGGCACCAGCTCGTACTCCGTGAGCTGCTGCATGACTTTGCTTGGATCCGCGCCGGGCTTGTCGATCATGTTGATGGCCACCACAATCGTCAGCTCGGCCGCTTTCGCGTGGCTGATGGCCTCCGCCGTCTGGGGCATGATGCCGTCGGTGGCGGAGATGACTAAAATGGCGATGTCGGTGGCCCTCGCGCCCCGGGCGCGCATGGCCGTGAAGGCCGCGTGGCCGGGGGTATCCAGGAAGGTGACGTGCCTGCCGCCGACCTCCACCCGGTAGGCGCCTATGTGTTGGGTGATGCCCCCCGCCTCGGTGGCGATCACGTTGGTGCTGCGTATGGCGTCGAGCAGGGAGGTCTTGCCGTGGTCCACGTGGCCCATCACCACCACGACCGGATCGCGCGGAAGCAAATCTTCTTCTTTGTCGGCGCTGGCGTCGATGATGCGCTCCTCTATGGTGACGATCACCTCGCGCTCCACGCGCGCGCCGAGCTCGGTGGCCACCAGCTGCGCCGTATCGAAGTCGATCATGTCGTTGAAGGTGGCCATCATGCCGAAGGAGGTGAACAGCTTCTTCACCACTTCGGCAGCCGTGCGTTTTAACCGCATGGCCAGCTCGCTCACCTGTATCTCGTCGCCCACTTTTATGACCAGCTGGGGCTTTTTCGCGCGTTCGGCGGCGATGCGCTGCAGGCGCTGGGCCTCGGTCTCGTGCTTGGCCGAGCGCATCCCCTGCCGGCGGTACTGCTGCCTCTTCTGGGTGATCTTCTGTTTAGATGTCTGGGTATCGGCCCGGCGGCTGCCCTGCTGCGGCCCTGCCTGGGAGGGCGCGATCTGCTCGTAGCGCTCGTTGTATTTCTCCAGGTTCACCGCGCCCGAGCGGGTATCCACCGTGCGGGCCTCGCCCTTGGTGCGCGCCTGGGCCGGGCCCTCCTTCCTGGGCTTGGGGGGCTTGGGCGGCGCCGCGGGCGCGCCGGATTTCTGCAGCTGCTTGGCCGCCTGGGCCAGGTCCTCTATGGCCTGGCGCTCGGCGCGGCTGGGCGGCCTTTGTCCCACCCCGCCTCGGGCGGGGGTCCCGCCCCGGGCGGGGGCGGCGCCTTTCGCTGTTGTATCCATACGCGGCTTGGCACCCGGCTTCGCCTGCTGCTGCCCCGGCTTCGCGCCCGGCGAAGGCTTCGCGCCCGGCGCGGCCGCCGCCCCCGGCGCCTTCTCGCCCGGCCTTGCCGGGAATTTTCCCTGCCTGCCCTCGGGCTTCTTCTCCTCTTTGGGCGGCTCCTTCTTCTTGGGCTCGCGCTGCTCGGCCAGCTTGAAGAAGGCGTCGAAGCTCTCCACCCCGCGCCGGACGCTGTAGTGCTCGAAGATGATGTCCAACTCCGCCTCGGCCAACACGGAATTGAGGTTCTTTGCCCCCTCAAAAAATTTGGAGAGCAATTCCGTGATTTCCTTGTTGGGCACCCCCAACTGGGCGGCGATGTCCTTGACTCTGATTTTGTCCAGCATGCGATCATCCTTTCAGGGATCAGGTGTTCGGGGTAGTGAGCGCTGTCATTTTATCGGCAAAGCCCCTGTCGTTGATAGTCAGCACGGCGGCTTTGAACTGCGTGGCCCGTTTGACCTCGTCAGACGTCACCTGCATTCTATGCAGCGGGACGCCGGCGGTTTCCGCGAGGTACTCGAACTCCCCGCAAAGCCTCTGGGAGGCGTCGCCGCACAACAGGCAGAGCCGCGCTTTTCTATCGCGCAGGGCGGATTTGGCGGCGTTGTGCCCAAAGGAGCACAAATTCGCCGCGCGGCACAGCCCGAGGAGGGACAACAAATGTCCATTGTCAACTGTCAATTGTCAATTCTCCCTCCAGCCCCTCATACACCTCCGCCGGTATCTGGCACTTGAACGCCCGCTCCAGGCTCTTGCGTTTGCGCAGCTTCTTGAAGCACTCCGGGTTCGGGCAGACATACGCGCCGCGCCCGTTGGCCTTGCCGGTTTTGTCCAGGGAGATCGCCCCCTCGGGGCTGCGCACCACGCGGATGAGTTCGCGCTTGGGCTTCATCTCGTTGCAGCCGAGGCATTTGCGCATGGGTATTTTTTTAGGGGGTAAGTCAGTCTTCGTCATAGTCGATCACAATCATTTCCGGCGCGGCGGCCTGTGTATCGGACTTGATGTCTATCTTCCAGGTGGTGAGCTTGGCGGCAAGGCGCGCGTTCTGGCCCTTGTTGCCTATGGCCAGGGAGAGCTTGTTCTCCGGCACGGTGATGTGGCAGATGTGCTCGTCGGTGTCCACCACGCGCACGTGCAGCACCTCCGCCGGGGCCAGGGCCGCCGCGACGAACTCCGCCACGTCCTCGCTGTATTTGATCACGTCGATCTTCTCGCCGCCGAGCATATCCACAATGCGCTCGATGCGGCTGCCCCGCGCGCCTATGCAGGCCCCCACGGGGTCCACGTCCGGGTCCTTGCACCATACGGCGACCTTGCTGCGCGATCCGGCCTCCCTGGACACGGCCTTCACTTCGACAAGCCCCTCTTTGACCTCCGGCACCTCCAGCTCGAACAGGCGCTTCACCAGGCCCGGATGCGCGCGTGACAATGTGGCGTGGGGGTAGCGCCTGTCGAGGCCTCTGATGTCTACGACATATACTTTGATGAGATCGCCGGGGTCGAACTCCTCGCCGGACACCTGCTCGGCCACGGGGAGAATCTCCGTCACCCTGCCGATCTCGACCACCAGGTCGCCGTTGGGCTCCACCTTCTGCACTTTGACAGTCACGATCTCCTGCTCGCGGGACTGGAACTCCTCGCGCAGCTTGCCGTGCTCGGCCTCGCGTATGCCCTGGCGCAGCACGTGCTTGCCCTTTTCGGCGGCGATGCGGCTGACCTCTTTCGTGTCGAGCTCAATCTCAATAATATCCCCGGGCTGCGCGCCGGGCTTGTAATTGTCCGCTTCCTCGGGCAGCATATCGGCGTCAGGGTCGATGATTTCGCTGACGACCTGTTTGCGCACGTATACCTTCATCTCTTTCGTTTCGGGGAGGATCTCGCAAAATACGACGTCCTTGTTGTTGTAGTCGCCGCGTACGGCGGTGACGATGGCGCGCTGGATGCCGTCATAGAGCGCGTCGAGCTGGATGCCTTTTTCCTTGCCGAGCAATCGCAGGGCTTCGAAGAATTCCGGGTTAGTCATGTCGGGGATCAGTCCTTTCGAATAAATTATAAATGATAATGCAAAATGCAGAAATGGTTAGTCAATTTTTAGCCAAAGGGCGGGGCGGACGCCACACTCCTCGTTTACAAACTCACCAGCGAGGAAGACACCGCCCTCATAACCGACACCTGCGGCCTCATACGGACCATTACCAGGCGACCTAAGCCCAAAACTCGTTGCCGTTGAATACTGCCACGCGATTGGCATTAAACTCATCATTTATCCAATACTTGCTGTTTGGGTTTTGATTTTTCAGCTGTCCGCTATCTCCGAAATACTTTACCACTTCCTCAATACTCAGCAGGAAAACCTTGTCCATGGTATTGTTGCCACCATTTGTTCCGCGCCACTGATTATTCCAATTGATGCTCTCCGTTTTGTAAATCTTCGCTCGTTCCAGCGCGTTAAATTTTTCGAGAAACTTACCGTTTAGGTAGGTACGTAATGCGGACTTCTCCCATGTGATCTCGATATATTCATCGTTATAAGACCGTGTTTCTATGATATCCTCCGTAATTAGCAACGCCTTGTTACTTTGCACATCCAATACCCGCCATTTCCATTTGCCGAAGTCGACTATTTCGCCAACCTCATAAACATGAGCGGCGGTCGTGGTTGTGGTTCGCTCAGGGTCTTTTATGGAATCTCTGCCGGTGCAAAACTTAAAGAGACCAAAAAAGATAGCAAACAATACACCGATAGCTCCGATAGCTCCGAAAAGGATCTTGTACTTGGGCTCCTTACTCATCATCTTCCTCCTCCTCAAACTCATCCCACAGCCTCACCCAAGCACAGGCCTTCTTCTCGATTTCGAGCGTGTCCCCGTTCTCCAGCCGCAGGGTGAGGCGCTTGGCCTCGTAGCCCTCCAGCACGCCCACGATCTCCATCGGGGGATGCTTTTGCTTAACCCTTACCCGCTCTCCAATGTATTGCGCGAAGTGCTCGTCGCGCGTCAGCTCGCGCTCTATGCCCGGGGAGCAGACCTCCAGCGTATACGCCTGCTGGATGAAGTCGGCGTCGTCCAGGGGCTTATCCACGGCGCGGCTCATGGCCTCGCAGTCGTCGAGCGTAACCCCGCCGGGCTTGTCGATCCAGAAGCGCAGGTACCACAGCGCGCCCTCCTTGAGAAAGCGCACATCCCACAGCGTCAGGCCGAGGCCTTCGGCCAGGGGCTGCGCCAGGGCCTTGGCCCGGGCGGCGATGCTGCCGGTGTTGGGAATATCGGACATAAAATGCCTCCTTTGGCTGCTTGGATAGGGCACAGCGAAGCGGGGGAGCCCCACCGCAGGTGGACACCGCAGGTGGACACCGCAGGTGGACAAGCAAAAGAGCGGGCTATGCCCACTCTCGTCGTCGTCCGTCGTTAAAAATTGCCCTCGCACTCGTCATCCATTTTATTATAACACAGCATTTGGGAAAAAGCAAGCGTTTTTTCTTGATTGAAAAAAATTATTTTTTTGTTTTTAAAAGCCGTGTTGACATTTGGACTACAATTGTATATACTGTAGACAGGAGGTGTTTTGCTTGATGCATTTTTATTCTGTCCGCGATTTCCGCAACTCCGCGAAGCAGGTCTGGGATACGCTGGATGCCAGGCATGACGTTGTGATCACCAACAACGGCAAGCCCCGCGCCGTGATGCTGCCCGTGTCCGAGGACGACTTCGAGGATGTGATGACGCTGCTCATGCAGGCGAGGGCCTTGTGGGCGCTGCGCAGCATACAGCAGGATGCCGTGAAATCCGGCGTCAGCGGCATGGGCATGGACGATATTGACGCCGAAATCGCTGCCGCGCGGGCGGAAAGGCGGCAATAATGCTGGTTGTTCTGGATACGAACGTACTCGTTTCGGCATTGCTCAATCCGGGCGGAACGCCCGACGCTGTCGTCCAGATGTGCCTGCGCGGCGAAATTACGCCCGTCATAAACGAAGAGATTCTTTTTGAATATCGTGACGTGCTGCGCCGCTCCAAGTTTTCGTTTGCGCTGTGGAAGGTCGATTTGCTGTTGCTCGGCTTGCGCGCAAGGGCCTTGCCTATAGCGGCAAAGCCCCTGGATGCCGCGATGCCGGACGAATCCGACCGGATATTCTATGAAACCGCGAAGGCCTGCAACGGCTATGTGGTGACCGGCAATCTGAAGCACTATCCCAAAAACGACCCCTGCGTCGTCACAGCGCGCGATGTCATGGAGGGCAAGCGCGGGACGCTCACCGCAGCCTCTCCATCAGCGCCTCCCACAGCTCCACGATTTTGAAGCGTAACTCGTATTTCGGGTTGCTCTTCACCACGCGCAGCTGGCCGTCTGTGAGCACGGCGTCGAGGCTCACGGCACTGCGGGGGCGGGCGGCGGGCAGGCACAGCGGCGGGAACATCACGCACCACCAGTTTTCGCCCGCGCCCTCCCCCAGCACCACGCGCAGCGCGCGGTAGCGCCCCGCCGGCAGCGTGATTTTCGCCTCCTCGTATATCCGCGTATTGAAATACGCCTCGCCGAGGGTCACGCGCACGGGGTACGCCAGGCCGAGCTCCCGCAGGGCCGCCCTTGCGCAGGCCTCCAGCTCGTCCAGGCGCGGCGCGATCCCGGCCACGGCGTCGTCGATTCCGGCGGCGCCCGCCGCGTCGATGCTGCCGTCAAACAGCTCCGTCCCGGCCTCCAGGAGCCTGTCGCGCACATGGAGCTTGGCCCGCTGGTCAATGCCGGAATTGGAGTTTGCGATCACGTGCAGGCGCAGCACCTGCCCGCGTATGCCCGCGCAGCGCGCCTGGAAGCCCAGGACGCTCCACAAAAACGCCGCCAGGGCTATGCCTGAGATGCATCGCAGTGTTTTCATCCGCCTGCGCCGGTGCTCCGCCGGACTATGCAAATCGCGGTATGCCATACCATTCGCCGCCTTTCTCTGTCCCTGAGTATGGGCGGCGGGAACGCATAATATACGGGGGAAAAACATAAGTTTTAGGTACGCGCAGATTGTAGGGGACGGCCTCCGTGACGTCCCCGGGGCAAAGCAGATTGCAGGGGACGGCCTCCGGACGTCCCCGCCCCAAAAAAACGTATAGTACACCATGGAGGATTTGCCATGTTCGCCTGCCTGCAAATCACGAAGGAAGCACGGCCCCTATGGCCTTTGGGGCCGCAACGGCCCCTATGGCCTTTGGGGCCGCAGCCGCGCCTGCTCGGCCGACGCAGGGCCGCGCCCCCGGCATTGGTGCGGGTGGAGCCCCCCGGGGGCGCGCCCTTCTTCCGCCTGGAGGCGGCGCAGCGCGGGAAGGGGGAGTTGCCCTGGGCCGAGATCGAGCGGGCGGCGGGGAGGCTGCGCACGCGGATGCTCTTCCCCGAGGGCGTGTGCCCGCCGCCCCCCCCGCCGCCGCGCAGCGCCTCGGGGGCCCAGCTGGAGCCCGGCCTGCGGGCCTTCGCGCCCCGGCGGCTGCCGCTGCTGCTGTGCCTGCGCACGGCCCAGCAGATTCTGCAGAAGACCGAGGCCCCGGCGCGGCAGCTGCGCGTCACCGTGGTGGATTCCAGGGGCGTCCTCGCCCGGCAGCTGGAGTTCCTGGTGCCCCTGGCGGGCAGCCTGCGGGTGTTCACGCCCGAGCCCGCCATATACCGCGCCGCGGCGGCGCAGCTGCAGCGCCGCTACGGCGTCACCCTCGTGGTGAGCGATTCCCCGGCCTGCTTCGCCCAGAGCCACCTTGTGGTCGCCGACGACCTGCGGCTGTTCACCGGGCGCGAGAGCGGACTGATCCTCACCCCGGACACCGAGACGCCTTTGCCGGGCGGCGCCGCGTGCCGCGTGGCGCGCGGCCGCGGGCCGCTCCTGCCCGAGGCCCACGCGCCCCTGTGCCCCCCCGGCATAGACCCGCTGCTGTTCGCCTGCGCGCTGTATGAGCTGTGCGGCGTGAAGGAGATGGAGCGCCTGCGCTTCCCGCATTTTCGCCTGGACGGCGCGGGCGAGGACTATTCGATTGAACAGCTGGCGGGCATGGTGGATAATATTTGCATGAGTACGCAGCTCCATTTGCGGTAAAACTAAAACCACCCCGCCAATTCGTTTCCCGCAGGAAACGTTGGACACCCCTCCAAGGAGGGGAATAGGATAAAATTGAATAGGAGGTAAGTTTTTTATGGCAAAAAAGGAATACAATCCCCACATCGGCTGCAACGTGCAGCAGTGCCGCTACCAGGACAGATCGGAGGACTGCTGCACGCTCGACCAAATCGCCGTGCACCAGGAGGCCAAAAACGTCACCAGCGAACACAACACCTGCTGCCACTCGTTTGAGATGAAGGACTGAGGGAAGAGAGAACAGCGGCGGGGCCGGGCAGGCCCCGCCGCCTGGTGGTGTTTAGTGGATGAGTGTTCCGACGCTGATGCAGTGTATTTCTGCCGGGTCCAGCGTCATTGCCTGGCAGAGCATGGCGATTGCGGTTATGCCTGGCGTTACCCATGGCGGGATGTAGTTGTCGATTTTGTCCAGCACCTCTTGGGCGAAGCGGACATCCTCGGCTGTTGGGTACCAGTTTTTTGTGTCGGTCATGTGTGAGAGCCTCCTTTGAGATTTTAGGATGGCTCAACTAAGCAAGGCCAGGCCACCAGGTCAAGGGTGGGCCCCGGAAAAATTTTTCAGTATCCGGTCTGAAAAAATTTTCTGGG
>Ga0123353_10002689_pt1 | contig 22157 bp, 13 predicted proteins | sample TergutLab28metaG_3_FD_92763 | JGI IMG/M metagenome (GOLD analysis project Ga0123353, IMG submission 92763) | Labiotermes labralis P3 segment gut microbial communities from Petit-Saut dam, French Guiana - Lab288 P3 | ecosystem: Host-associated > Arthropoda: Insects > Digestive system > Gut ... | reverse complement strand
GGCAGATTCCACACCTCCTGCGTCCCCGCGTGACGCATCACATGGTGGTCAATAAACTCCTGAACCGCAGCCTGTATGGCCTCTGAATTTCGCATAAATTAGTCAAGAAGTTTACTCCTCCCCTTGTGTGGTGTCAACACCGATAAAAAAAAATAATAAAAAAGTGAACCCATGTCCCCGTTTTCCCTAATCCTGTTTCGTTGGAGCGTAGCGGAAACCATTTTTCCAAAGGAAAAAAGCGAAGCGTTAATCCTGTCAAAAAAGACCAACATTGCCCCTGCGTCTTTGCGCCTTTGCGAGAACATCCCCTAAGCAATGCCCCGAAGCGCACCCCAACTTTAGAACTCTCCAACTTTAGAACTTCTCTCTGTGCCCGTTGTGTGGTATATTACCTGTCGAATTTTTCACGTTAAAGGAGAGAAATGTTTTCTTGCTTTAAAAGGTTTGTTTGCGTTTGTACCGGCTTGCTGGGCGCGGCGGCGCCGCTCCAGGCCCAGGAGGGGACGGACTGGACGCGGTGGAGCGTGAGCCCGGGTGCGGGGATTTTGCTCATGGGCGGCGGGCAGCCGGTTGACGGCGGCGCGGGCGCGGCGCTCAGCGTCGGCTACGACATGAGCGAGTTCTGGACGGTGGAGGCCGGCGGCGCATGGGCGCCTTACGTCAAGGGCAAGGACGCGGGCAACCCCGACATCTACGGGGCCTCGGCGGAGATGCTGTACCACCTGAACAGTTATTCGAGCTTCGACCCGTACCTCGCGTTCGGGGCCGGGTATTACGGCGCGTCGGACAGGGTGTTCCGCAACGGCCACGCGCGGGGGATGGCGGGGCCGCGCGCGGGGTTCGGCATGATGTACCATTTCACGGAGGAGATCGCGCTCCGTGCGGACGCGCGGGCGTTCATGGCGGTTGACCGGGAGCGGGAGATGGTTTACGCCGCGACCCTCGGGCTGGCGTTCCGCTGGCCGTCGCGTGCAATCGTACTTCCCCAAGATTAGGTGGCTGTGGCGACGAGAGACTGATGAAGACAATCGAGAAATATGTGTTCCAATCGTTCCTGACCGCGTTCTTCCTGACGTGGCTGGTGCTGTCGTTTGTCTTGACGATCGGGCTGCTGGTGCAGATTGCCCAGTTCGTGGTGAAGGGCGTTTCCGTGCAGGTCATCGGGCAGTTCATGATGGTCGGGTTCCCCAAGACGCTGACGTTCACGCTCCCGCTGTCGCTGCTGGTGAGCGCGTTGCTCGTGTTCAGCCGCCTGTCGGCGGACAGCGAGATTTCGGCGATGCGGGCGTGCGGCATCAACCTGCTGACGATCATGAAGTACCCGCTCATCTTTGCGGCGTGCTGCACGCTGCTCGGGTTCTACGTGAACAACGAGATTGCGCCGCGGGCGCACCTGATGAGCAACAACATGAAGTCGCTCATCTCGCTGGACACGGGGCTCAAGCTGCTGGAGCCGGGGCGCGTGATTGACGAGTTCGGGAAGGTCACGCTGTATTTCACGCGCAAAGAGGGCAACTGGATTTACGACCTCCGCGCGAACGATTTCTCGGACCCGAGGGTCACGCGTGAAATCACGGCCGACAAGGCGCTCATCTCCACCAACGGCAACGACATCGTCCTCGAGATGTACAACGTGACCATTGACCCCATTGACGCGGACCGGCCCGGCCGCGCGACCATGGGGCGTTTCACGCACACCATCCGCGACGCCATGGTGCCGCAGCAGGTCATCGCCAAGGAGAAGGACCTGACCTTCATGGAGATGCGCAAGGCTATCCGCGACCTGCGCGGGAACACGTTTGAGATGTCGGAGAAATACCGGAAGATACGCCTCTCCATCTGCGAGACGCTGTTCCAGAAGCGTTTTGCGGAGGCGTTCGCGTGCATCTGCTTCGTGCTGGTCGGTGTGCCGCTGGGCATCAAGGCGCACCGCAAGGACTCGACCATCGGGATGGCCATCAGCTTGATTGTCGCGCTGTCGCACTACCTGATGATCATCGCCGCGAACGAGCTGCAAAAGTCGCCTGCGTATTATCCGCATCTCTTGATGTGGCTGTCGGCGGTGCTGTGCCTTGCGCTGGCGGCCGTGCTGATACCGAGAAACCTCTAACGGAAAGGAAGAAACACTATGGCAAACATCCATGCAACCGCAATCGTTGACCCCAACGCCGAGCTCGCCGCAGACGTGGAGGTCGGGCCCTACGCCATCGTCGGGCCGCACGCGAAAATCGGCGCCGGCACCGTCCTGCAGGCCCACGCCTACATCAGCGGCCACACCACCCTCGGGCAGAACTGCCAGGTGTTTCCGTTCGCGTGCGTCGGCATGAAATCGCAGGACCTGAAATATCAGGAGGGCGACATCACCTACGCGGAAATCGGCGACAACACCGTCCTGCGCGAGTTCTCCACCGTCCATCTCGGCACCAAGCCCGGCGAGGTCACCAAGGTCGGGGGCGACTGCCTCATCATGGCCTACTGCCACGTCGCGCACGGGTGCAGGGTCGGCAACAGCGTCATCATGTCGAACCTCGCGTCGCTTGCGGGCGAGGTGCTGGTCGAGGACTACGCCATCATCGGCGGCATGACCGGGGCCCACCAGTTCTGCCGCATCGGCGTCCACGCGATGGTCGGCGGCTTCACGAAGATACGCCAAGACTGCCCGCCCTACATGATTACGGAGACGGCGGGCCCCGAGACGCGCGTGCTGGGGCCGAACATCGTTGGGATGCAGCGGCGCGGCTTCTCGAAGGAGGTCCGCGCCGCAATCAAGGAGGCGTACCGGCTCCTGTACCGCGAAGGCCTGAACCGCGGCCAGGCGCTCGAGCGCATCCGCTACGAACTTGAACAAACCCCCGAAATAGTGACCCTCGTGAAGTTCTATAACGAGAGCCAGCGCGGGGTACATTAAACACTATATCTCCTCTCCCATACGGATAGAGACAGGGCCGAGCAGACCGCTCGGCACGCGTGTGGCGTTTTTGTCGGGTCCGCCGACAGTCCATGTCTTGCGCTCCGCTTCGGGGAACCCTGCGTCGTACACGAGGCGGTTGAACCATGTGCTGGTGACTTCGGCGGTGAGGGTGTTTGCGCCGGAGGTGATTGCGCCCGTAATGTCGAGGCGGTAGGGGTCTGCCCAGACCGTGCCTATTTTCTTGCCGTTGAGCGTGACGCTTGCAATCATGTCAACCCTCCCAAGGTCGAGCATGAAGCGCATCCTGGGCTTGATCTGTCCGGCATCGAAGGTGGTGGTGTAGGTCACCGTTCCTGAAAACGCTTGTGCCTCGGGCGGAAGGTCGAGGTCTTTCCACGCTTTCAGTTCCGTGATGCGCAGCGACGGCGGCGCGCCCCAGCCTTCGGGGAATGCGAACGTCCACGGCGCGGTCAGGGCGACGGTCAGCGGTTCACGCGCCTCCACTGTCCGCGTCTTCTTGTCCGAACAGGTCACGCGATAGGTGCCGGGCATCCACGCGACAATCTTTTTCCCGTCGCCCGCGACCTCACAGGCGGCGGGCGGGGGCGGGAGTCTCGGCGGCAACTTGGCAACGCCGCCTTCCTTGGCGGTGATGTGTTCCATACGGTTATCAGGGTAACGCAGGCGCACGTCAAGCTGCTTAACCGTCTGGGGGGCGGGGTCGTGGTTTGCCAGCCCATTTCCGACCGGGATCAGGGTCGTGCCTTTCGCGTAGAGCGCGCGCACCTTGGCGGTCACGTCAATCCAACGCCCCTCTTGGGTGAGATCGCCGTAACGGGCCTCGGCAATCAGCGCCGCAATGTCGTCTGTTGGTGTCGCCGCCAGATGGGTGTCAATCACCGGTGTGCCGTTGTGTTCGACACGCACGATGGTCGCCGCAGGTTTGCGTGCCTGACGGAAGACGACGAAGCATGAACCGGCTCTCGGCAGGTCGAGCCAGACGAACGTGCGCGATTCGGCGCGGCGGGCGGCGGCGGGCTTCACTGAGCCGTCCACGGGATGCCAGATTTCCACGTCGCCGGCGCAGCGGAACCCCAGCACCCCCTTGAATGCGCGGCCCTCCTCCGGGCAGACGAAATACCAGTCCGCGCCGTCCGCTTGGCGGTGCGTCCACAACGCGCCATCGCCCGTCACGTCGGGGGGGAGGCCGAGCGCGGTCAGCTCGCGCCCGAGTGCGGCGAACCCGCCCGGCGGCGAAAGCACCTTCACGCCTTTGCGGCGAAGCTGGCTTATCTTCTCCTGCGTCCGAGGCAACAGGAACGTGTTTTCTGGTAACCACAGCACACGGTAACGGATGCCTTCGGGCGTGACGAGCATATTGTTTTTCACGGAGAGGCGGTTCATCAGGGCATCGGCGTTGCAGTAATCGTATTTGTAACCGCGCGGGAACGGGGCCTCTTGGTCGGGCTTGTGGTCGAAGTCGTCGCCCAGATACCAGAGCACATCCGAGACGGGCTTGCCGCGCTCCAGCAGATAACCGCACCGGGCGAGGTAACCCGTCAGTTCGGGCATGTGCCGCCACCATGTCTGGCCGCGCAGGAACGGCGTCCCGATCGTCGCGGCGAGCGCCGCGCCGGGCGGCAGGGCGTCCGTGCGCGGGTTGTGCGCGTAGGTGTGGAACACGAGGTGCGTCACGCCCTCGGCGAGGTGGATGTTGGCGACCTCCTTGAGCATCTCGAAGCGCTCGTTCCACGTGAGGCTGAACGAGGTGAACGCCTCTGCGGCGACGCGCGGCTTGCCGTAGATCCGTGCGGCGGAGGCGCAGGGCTTGATGGGCTTGAAGTTTAGCGAGCCGACGAATTTCCCCGAGTGCGGCTGCCAGAACTCGCACATCGGCACGTCAGCGTGCTTGTAGTATTCGAGGATGTCGGCGGGGAACACGTCCCCGGCGGCGGTCTCGTAGGCGATGCTCAGCCCGCGGCCGTGCGCGAGCTCCGCCATGCGCCCGTAGAAGCTGTTCACGAAAAGGTCGTTAATGGTGGCCCGCCAGTCGCGCAGGAAACGCGCGGTCTCCTCGTGCCCGGCGATGACGTACCCGAACAATGCGGGCATCCATTCCCGCAACGGGTAGCCCGACACGCGCCTGAACTCCGCCTCCATCGCGGGTGTCCACGTCTGCGTCTTGCATTCCCAACTGTCCAAGAGTATCCCGTTGAGCAGCCCACCCGTAAGCGGCCCGTCTGCGCCAGTCAGCCGTCCGATGTAACCTGCGAAATGCGCGTCCGCGCCGGTCGGCGAGAGCTTGTCGCACTCCCAGCCCGAGCCGGATCCGGGGGCGGGCCCGTTACGCCGCCCCGCGTTCACGTGCCCGATGCGCAGCACCGTCCACCGCCCCTGCGGCGCGTCCCAGGCCAGGCGGCCCTGCGCGTCCATGTGTGCGGAGATGTCGCGGATGCCCGAAGGGTTGATGAATGCGTCGGCGGACTGCCTCGGCGCCGCGCCGCTGCGCTCGATGCCGCGGAGCGTCCATGCCGCCTCCGACTCCCAGCTGTTCTTGCGCGCGGCGGAGAAGAGGCGGATGGCGTTGAGCTTCATCTCGTACTTGTTCTCGATGAGTATCCTGAAGCATGACGCGGAGGTGTCGTCGCACGCCAATGTGATGGGACGGTCGTCCTGCCAGTTGCTTTGCGGCATCTCGACGCGCAGGATGTCCTGCGTGCGGCCGGGGTAGAGCGCCTGCACCGTCACCGTCACGCCCGGCGCATAGCACCACGCATGGTTGAACGCTTGGACGCACGAGAACTCCACCGTCCGCAGCATGACGTCCTGCGGGAACGCCACCTCGACCCACGCCGGGGCGTCTTTCGCTGAAGGCATGAGGCTCAATTTATCCATTGCGTCACCGTCCAGGCACTCTGTCCACGGCAGCCCCTCGCGGTTGCTGCGGATGGCGGACGGCTTCAGGGGCAGCCCCGTGTCGTCGAGCGGCGTTGGGAACGCCAGCACCGCGATGTCGCGGTAATCACGCCACGGCTCCGTGCCGGGCTGGGGGTGCGGCAGTGCGGCGGTCACGGGCGCACCGTCCCCCGTCGTCACGTCCGTGCGGCTCCACACGAGGTGGCGCATCGCATTCGACGGCGCGATCCACGGCCCGCCCGCCATTGACCACCCTGGGCAGTTCTGCATCGTAAAGCGCAGCCCCAGGCGGCGGCACTCCTCAGCCGCATGGCGCACCGCCTGATCCCACGGCTCGCTGAGGCAGGCGATCTGCGGCTCGACCCCCGGATACGGCTTGCCGAGCTGCCCGTGGAAAAGCTGTACCCCCGACAGGCCCGCCTCCGCAATGGCCGTCAGGTCTGCCGTGATGCCGCCCGTCGCGATGTTCCCGCCGAGGAAATGAAACCACGTCTCCGGATAGAACACCTTCGGCGGGGCGTTGAATGCCGTGACGTCGCCCGCTCCGAACGGCCCGCCAAGCTCTTTCGCCGACGGCACGGCCGGCACCACCTGCGGCGCGGTGACCCCGGCCGTGGCCGCGCACGCGGCCGCCAGACCGGATAACAAGACCTTCCTCATCGTCATCTCCTCCCTCATCGAAAACTACGGCGGCGGCTCACGTGTCTTTCTTGAACGGCAGCGGCCTCGTTCCTATCGGGTATTTGCCCGTCTGCAACTTGCCGTCTTTGATGAACCCTTCATGGCGGGGCGTCAGGGCCTCAATCAGGCGGTTCCGCCAGAGGGCCAGGCGTTCCGCCTCGGCGGGGACAGCGGCAAGGTCGCGGCATTCCGTCGGGTCCGCGTCGAGGTTGAACAGTTGCTCTTGCCCTGTGGCGGAGCGCCAGATGTACTTGAAATGCCCGTCCGTCATCGCGTGGAACGCCTGGTTGGTCGAGTAGCACGTCGCGTGCTCAAAGTGGAGCCAGTCGCGCACCTTCTGCTCTTTGCCCTGGAGCGTCGGGACAAGGTTGATCCCAGTCACGTCCGGGCACGGCACGTCGGCCAGTGCGAGGATTGTCGGCATCAGGTCCTGCAATCCCACGACCGGGGTTGCCTGCAACCCCGCCTTGAAACCCATCTGGGACGACCCCGTGATGATGTAGGGGATGTGGGCAGAGCCTTCGTATGGCTCGCATTTGCGGAAATAATGGTGGTCGCCCAGCATCTCGCCGTGGTCGGTGGTGAGGATGATGACCCACGGGCGGCCCACGCGGTCGCACCGTGTGGTGAAGGCATGGATCAACCGCGCGATCTCCGCATCGAGGTGTTCGATCAGCCCGAAATACCCGGCTTGCGTTTTGGCCAGCTGCTCCTGGTCGAAGCGGTGCCGCGCGCCGCATTTCCTGTGGTCCTCCGGTGCGCTGTCCCAGTCCACCCAGTCGCCGATGCCCGCCTCGGGCTTGTTCCGCGCCATGACGTTGTCCCAGTGCTCCTTTGTGGGGAACAGGGGCGGGTGCGGCGCGAGGTAGGAGCTCATCAGGAACAGGGGCTTGTCCTCCGGGGCTTCCTCGACGACCTTCAGCGACTGCTCCACGACCCAGTGCGTCGGGTGCCACGCGTCGTCCAGCGACCACGCCTTTGCCGGCCAGAGGTTGACGTTCCACCCGTTTGAGTTGTACCACTGTTCCGGGCTTTTGGCGGTCGGGACGACGGACCGGAAGAAGTCGGCATACGCGTCCGTGTTGATGTACGTCGTGCCGCGCACCTCATGCGTATAGCCGAGGTCCGGGGTGTTGTCCTGATGCTGGTAGCGCCCGATCATGTAGGTCTCATACCCGGCCTCACGGAGCAGGCCGGGGAAGGTCGGCTCCTTGATGGTGCGGGCCGCGAACCCCACGATCCCGCTTGCGGAGGGCGAAAGCCCGGTGTGCAGGATGAAGCGGGCGGGGACGCACGAGGGCACCTCGGTGTAGGCGTGGCGGAACAGCACGCCGCTGTTCGCCAGCGCGTCCATCGTCGGCGTCCGCACCGTGCGGTGGTTCAGCACGGAGAGGCAGTCGCCCCGCATCTGGTCCGGCATGATGAACAGGAAGTCCGGGCGCGGCGCCGCCACGGCTGAGGCCGTGGCGGCAAGCAGGGCAACGAAAAGCCCCCCCCGGACGTTTCTGACACGAAAACAAACGTTTCTCATAATCCAGTCTCCACGTGAATGAGCCATTATTCTTGCACCTTTCTGAGTGTTAAGCAATATCATTTCCTAGCGGACGAGAATCAGCGTGGGGGTGTTGCATTGCACCCTCACGGAGAGGATCGAATACGTGTCGGAGTCCTTGGTGACGGTCTCCGTCTCGAGCGTCAGCGGCCACCGGGCCGTCAGGACGATGTTCGTCCAGAAGGACGGGCTGGTCAGGAAGCCGACGTCGTTCGTCTTCACGGCGATCAGCGGCACGAGCCCGCCCTTTGTGCAGGCCGTCGCGTCCACATTGAGTGCCATGCCGCTCGCGAACGTGCCGTTGATGGTGAGCGGCGCGAGCTTGTCGCCTGCCGAGAAGAATCGGGGCGGGATGACGAACTTGACGACGGGCTGCATCTCGACAATCCGGGCCGAGAGGTTGTTGACGCGCACAGCGGAGTCCTCCCCCGAAATCCGCAGCATCGCGTTACGGCTCAGCAGCATATTCCCGTTCACGCCGCCAAGGATCATGCCGTTGCAGACGTCAATGACGTTGGGGAGGTTGATGGGGGTGTTCTGCTGCGCGCCAAACTCAAACGTCTGGTTGTAGTTCAGCACGCCACCGTCGCGGACGATGAACCAGTTGTCGCGATAACTGGCGTTGCTGAGGGACATCGGGCGGATGTTGTTGAGGGTGTAGGTGGCATCCGACAGGATGAATTGCCGGTTGGTGTATGCGCCGACGAACATATCCGCCGTTGTGCCTTGCACCGTGCCGCCGCCCGTCAGCGTCACGGTCACGTCGGACTGCGAGTCGAGGAACACGCTGTTCCCCGTGACCGTCAGCGTCTTGCCCGGCTCGACCGTCAGGACGGGGTTTTCACCGGCCACCTTGCCCATGGTCAATGTCGCAACCGTCACGTTGTTCGTGACCACTGCGGGCGGCGTGACGTTGATGATGGCGGCGGCGGTGGGGATCGGGAATCCCGGCGTCCAGTTCCCGTTCAGGAAGAAGTCGGACGAGACCGCGCCCGTCCATGTGGCGGATGCGACTTGCCATTGGGCGTATAAAATCGTGATGTTCGGGTCAAACGCAGTCCCTGCCGAAACCTGCTGCCCCGTCCCGTCCGCCAGCGTGTTCCACCCGGCGAAGGTGTAATCCGGCCGCGTGAGCCCGCCGGGCAGTGTGCCTCCATAGACGAGGGCATCTGAGGGCCAGTCTTGCGTGAATGTCGGGCCGCCGTTCTGCGGGTCGAAGGTCACGGTGATCCCGTTCAGGATCGGCTCCGCCGAATAGACGGTGTAGCCGCCTTGGGTTACGCTCGTAAGCTGGAATCCCAACGAGATTTCCGCGTTCACGGCGACCATTGCCGTCAGCAGGCTCGGGTTGTTCACGCTTTTGTACGCGAAGAGCGGCACGGGGGCAGACCCCGCGTAATCCTCCAGGTTCACCAGCAGGCGGGCGTTCGCGTCCACGTCCAGAAGCCCGTGGATGGTGAGGGGCGCGGGCAGCGTGGTCTGGTATCCTGCGGCGGGGACGTGGAATTGCAGTTGGGAGGTGTGGGGGGAGCCGGAGGTTATCATCGTCAGCCCCGCCGCCTCGACCTGCGCGTTGGCGTTCGAGATGACCAGCTGCGACCGCTGCCGGAGCATGATGTGTCCGCCCGGTGCCGTCCCCGTCACCTGCCCGTCGCCGACGATGAGTGCGTTCGGGGTGCTGTTGCAGTCGGGCGTTGACACGTTCAGCATCCCTTGGAAGTCCAGCTTAGCGCCGCCGTCGAGGACGAGGCGGTTATTGTAGGTGTTGTTGTTCCCGCCGAACCCGACGTTCACATTGCCGTGGACATGCAGGGTGGTGTCCTGCCCCAGCACGGAGGTGACGTAACCGTTGTGCCCGTTTGTGCAGGGCGCGTTAAAGTCGCCCTCGACGCTGTAGATGCCGCCGCCCTCGAATGCCGTGCGTATGCTTGTGACGTAGGTCCCGGTCTCTTCCGGCCCCACCCGCAGGTTGCCGCCCACCAGCAGTGCCTTCCCCGGCGCGACGCTGAGTGTCGTCATGCGGTTGGCGACCAAGCCGATTTCCAGTGGCCCCATGTAGCCGTCCGGGTCTGCCCCGCCGATTTCGACACGCGCGTTGTTCACGTTGATTGTCGTCTTCATGCCATAGGCGGGGATGGCCGTGTCCCAGTTGCCGATGGCAAAAAAGGCGGTGGGGTCTGTCACGTCCGCGCCGGTCCATGCCGTTGACGGGCAGGGGTTCCAGCGTGCGTACAGCGTTAGCGCAGGTATGGCCGACGGGGCAAGCGACGAGGGCAATACCAGATCGCCGCCCGATTGCGCCGTCCACCACCCCCCGAACGAAAATCCCGAATAGGCTGGGGGTTCGGGAAAGGTCCCGTACGCGACGCCCCCGATGAAGTCAACGGCCTTTGTTCCCGTACCGCCCGTGAATGTACCGCCGTCCGCGTCGAACGTCACCGCCACCAGTTCCGCCTCAACGTTGTCCATGTACACCACGGTGTAGTTGAAGCCGTTTGTCGTGACGCTCCGCGTCGAGAGCGTCATGTTGGTGGGCGTCATCACGGCGTTCTGCACCATGCTGGCGATGATGCTGTTCGCGTCCGACAAACTGGCGGTTCGGTAGGCAAACAGCGGCACGTCGTTTGTCACGCCGCTTGAGACGGCCTGCGGCGTCACGGCGACGGTCATCAGCAACGGGACGTTCACGCCGTTCTCGATGAGCTCAAGCGTGCCGTCAACCAAGAGCGGCGCAATGTTCGGCGTCAGGAAGCTCGGTCCCACAACGAAATCAAGGCCTGTCGCGTAAGGCATCTGGTGGTCTGCGGTGTTGTTGATGCGCAGGTTTTTTGTGACGATGCTTCCGCTGCGGATAATCCCCAGCCGTGCCGCCTTGCGCAACGCGAACAGGCCTCCGGTCACGGTCAGTTGCGCGCCATCCTCGACATCAATCCTGTTCCGGGCATCTGCAGTGTACGCGAGCGCCTGCATACCGCTTACGGTCAAATTGCCGGTCACCAAGACAGTGGCGCCGTTCCGCGCGACAAACCGGTTGTTCTCTGTCTGATAGCTTCCGGTGGCCGCCACCTCCAAGGCGCCGTTGACGACCAGCGCCGTGCCGTCAACCGTGAAAAGGCTGTCCTTGCCCCCAGCCTGGTTGAAGACCTGCAACGTGGTGGTGTTGGTCACCGTGCCGCCGCCCTGAAGGGTGACGTCCTTCTTCTGGTTTCCGCTCGGGACGGTCATGCCGGCCGTGAGGGACGCGCCCGGCGCGATGTCCAGCACATACGTGCGCGGCGCGTTATTCAGCGACAGCGTATTGACCCGCAAAGGCCCTGTGATTGAGACAAAGGCATCGCTCGTGAACGTTGCCGTGTCCGCCCCCGCGTTACCGTTGATGCCGGGGTAGTTCACCGATTGACCCCAGTTCTGTGGCGTTGTCCAGCCCGTGTCCGGGTCGGCTCCGCCTGTCCACGTGTAACCCGCGCCCTGCGCCACTGCGGCGCAGAAAAGCGCCGCCACAGCCATTACCCGTTTTTGCACGGGTTTCATCATCATCTTCATGGTTTTCATAATCGTCTCCTCTTATTCCATTCCTCTTTTCATCGCCTGTCTCTGTAATCCGGTTACAGATTTAAAAAAACTAAAGCACTGCGCCTTTGCCCGCAAAAATGTTGTCCATCAAGCGGCTGTGGTTCGCATCCGAATAGCCGCCGCTCTCGATGGAGACCCAGCCGTGGTAGCCGACCTCCTCGATGACGTTGCGCACGGAAACCCAGTCAATGCTGCCCTTGCCGATCGGCACGAAATCGCCGTCATTGCCCTTCTCGCGGTTAATCAGAAAGTCCTTGATGTGGAGTTTCACGAGCGAGCCTTTGAACGCCCTCAGCCACTCCTCGGCCGGGGCGTAACGGACATGGTTACCCAGATCCAGGTATGCCTGTACCCACGGGGACTTGAACGAGCGCACGAACGCGGCGGCGAAGTCGGGCAGCACCCACAGGTTGTTCCAGACGTTCTCCAGCGCAATCACCACGCCCTGCTCCGCCGCGACGGGAATCAACTCCTCGACCGCCTGGCGCGACAGTTCGGTCGCCCCGTTCTGATCCTTGATGTAGCCTGCGAACGGCGCGTTGTCGCCCTCGGCGACGCGCGAGACCAGCAACGTGTCCGGGTCGAACTCGATCTTGAACTGCGACGGCTTCGGCATCGCCCCGTCAACACGGCACGGCACCAGCAGGATGGTCGAAGCCCCATACGCGGCGGTCAGGCGGATCATCTGCTTCACGTCCTCGATGGATTTCCGGCGCTCGCCCGCGTTGGCGCGGAACTGCGCCCAGCCGCCCATGAACGAGTGAATCCTCAGCCCGAAACGCTCCGCCGTCTGCCGCGCCTTGTAGGCATCCTCGCTGGACACGTTTTTCTTCATCAGCTCCACGCCGTGGAACCCGGCCTTGGTGATGCGCTCGCACGTCGCCTCGTCCGCGACATCTGCCAACAGCGCCTTGTGCAACTGCGTCTTGAATGCGGGCAGCGGCGCGGCATCTTGCGCGCGCAGTGCGGTGGGGACGCAGGTTGCGGCGGCGCCCGCCGCCGCAATCGTCTTAATGAAATTCCGTCTGTTCATGTGGTCCTCACTTTCCCGGCACGGGAGCCTTGAATTCTTCTGGCAGTTCCACGTCGCCCGCGTCGAAATCTTCCGGCAGGAAGGGGTTGTTCATGTTGTACAGCGCGGAGTCCTTGTTCTCGAGCAGGTCAGTCATCCGCACCGCCTGCCCGGTGTACGCCGCCAGCGTACCCATGAGGGTGGTGGCCGTCGCCATCGCGACCTGCTCGCCCTCGTGCAGGAGTTCCTCTTTGCACAACGCATTGAGCAAGTCCCAATGCTCCATGACGTACATGTTCCCGTCGCGCCCCTTGACGGCATCCTCGTCCATCTTGACGGGCCTGCCGTCGAAGCGTTTGATGGCCCCCAGCACCGTCATCTCACCCTCGGCTCCGGTGAGCAGCGTGCCGCACCTCTCCCAGCACCCGTCAACCTGCCGCGCGATGGCATGGACGTGCAGACCCTCGCCGTAGTCGTAGTCCACGCTCACGCAGTCGTAGCCGTTGCCGATGGCGCGGCGGTGACGCGCCCCGACACCGACCGCCGCCCTTGGCACGCGCCCGATGAACCAGTTCGCAAGGTCAACCTCGTGGATGCCCTGCTCGGTAAGATTGTCGCCCGACATCTCGCGCCAGAAATACCATGCTTTGGCCATGTACGCGGCGTGGGTGTCGTCTGGCTTGCGGGGCCGGCAGTAGCCCGCCCCGTTCATGCCGCCATGGCAGCGATAGACGATGCCGCCGCGGATCGGGCCGATCGCGCCGTCCTGGAGAATCGGCTTGACCTGCCGCAACGCAGGGTTGTTGTGCCGGTGGCACGTCCCGGACAGGATGGCGAGGTTCGCCTTCTTCGCCGCCTCCACGCCCGCGAGGAAACGCCTCAGCCCGGCGGGGTCCGTCGCCACCGGCTTCTCCGCAAAGATATGCTTGCCCGCCTTGACGCAGGCCTCCAGGTGCAGCGGTCGGAAAAAGGGGGGCGCACAGAGCAGGACGATTTCCGCGTCCGTCTCCATGGCCTTCTGATACCCCGTCGCGCCGCCGAACGCGAACTTCTCGTCGCACCCGTACTGCTTGCAGGTGTGGGCCGCCTTGTTCGGGAAAAAGTCCGCCGCCGCGACCAATTGTGCCTTATGCCCCAGCCGCTCGGCGGCTTTGATGATCTCGCCCGCCGCACCATTGCCGCGCCCGCCGCAGCCGACCACCGCAAACTTGAACACGCGCGGCGCATCCTGTCCGCGCACGATAGACGGCGCGACCGCCGCGAAAGCCCCAACCCCTGCTACAAATGAGCGGCGAGTTACTGTGACCGTGCCCATTGATTTCCTCCTTTTTCTCTTGACATTGCTTGTCTCCTTTCACCTGCCTATCGCTGAAGCGCGTCAAAGCTGAGCGAAAACGTTTTCTTGTTTGCCGCCGGGACCGTGAGGTCTATGCGGATCGGGTGTGCGCCTTTTTCGAGGGGGACGATCGCCTGCCGTTTGACCTGCGGGCCACCGCCTTCAATCCCGAAAAGGCGAGCCTCGTGCAGCCACACCTGTGCGCCGTCTGCGGCCTTGAGGTCGAACGCATAGTGACCGGTCTCGGGGACCTCGATAATGCCCGTGATGGAGATGCCGCAGGGGGGTCTGGCGCGGGTGAGCACCTTGGCGAGATCGAGTGTCGCCAGCGTCACGGTCTCGGCTGGCTGGAGTGCGTTGAACTGCGGCATCCACGGCCATCCGCCTTTGTAGAAGTGCGCGGTGAACGTCTTGCTGGCCGCGCTGGGGAGCGCCGGGAGCGGGTGCCTGTCGTAGGGGCGGATGACGGACTTGTTCCAGTTCCTGCCGGTGTTCTCGCAAGGGCGGCGGCAGGTCAGGAACAGCGCTTGCATCTTCGCGAGAAGCCCTGCGTGCTCGGCGGCGTCTGCCAGGTCGTTATCCTGGTGCGGGTCCAGCATGACGTTGTAGAGCTGGGTCGGCATGGGCTCGTCCTCCTTGTGGTAGCGGAAAGCGACGTAGTCGCCGTCGCGCACGAACTGCTGCTGGACGCGCCTTGGCGAGCCGCCCCCGTTATACTCGCCATAGATGCGGCCCGCCTGCACGGTGCGGTTCTCCAGCAGCGCGGGGACGAGGCTGCGCCCGTCGCTCTGCGCGGGCGGCGGCAGGCCCGCGAGCGCGGCGAACGTGGGCATCCAGTCCGGGAACGAGGAGGGCGTGGCGTTAAGCGCCCCAGCCGGGACGCGTCCGGGCGCCCACGCGAATGTCGGCACGCGGATACCGCCCTCGGTGCAGTCGCGCTTGAAGCCGCGGAAGGGGCCCCACGAGTCGAAGTTCTTAGGATCACCAGAGTTCTCCTGTGCGGGACCGTTGTCGGAGCTGAAGACGATCAGCGTGTTTTCCGCCAACCCCTGTGCGCGAAGGAAGTCGAGCAGGTCTCCGACCGCATCGTCGAGGCGGCGGACGGAGGTCGCGTAGCGTTTCATCGGGACAGTCCATTTCTCGAGGTCGGCGTAGTCAGGATGGAGCCAAGTGTTGCAGACGGCAGGGTCCTCGGGTTTCAGGGGCCATATCACGCCCCCCTCCGGGTAGGGGCGCCCAGGGACTTGGAAGGGGGTTCGGGTGGCGATGGACTTGTCCATCCGCTCCCCGTACGAGCCGTGGATCGCGGTGTAGGCGAGATAGATAAAGAAAGGCTTTCCCCGCGCGGTGGCGCGGTGGTCGGCGATGTATTTCTTGGTGCGCGCGGTGAAGAGGTCGGTGTCATAGATGCATCTCACGTCCTGCGGCGTGTCGTTGTCGAATATCTGCGTGGTCTCGTCATGGTAATAGGTGTGGCCGTGAACATGCGCCTTGTAACCGTAGAAATGGTCAAACCCGACCTGGCGCGGCATGGACGTCTCGGGCAAGCTGGATTCGCCGCCACCACCGACGCCCCACTTTCCCACGGCGTACGTCGCATAGCCAGCCTGCCTGAGGACGGACGCGAGCGTGAGGCTGCCGGGGTCGAGCGGCCGATCAAAGTTGTTGTCGCGTAAACCGCAGTGTCCCTGGTGCCTGCCCGTCAGCAGCGACGCACGCGCCGGTGCGCAGACTGGCGCGGAGGTGTAGTGCTGCGTGAACGTCATGCCCTCCTGTGCAAGGCGGTCAATGTTGGGTGTGCGGAGGGAAGGCTTGCCCGTCTCACGCCGCGCGTTCTGGAACAGCGTGCCGATGTCGCCGTAGCCCAAGTCATCCGTGAGGATGAAGATGATATTCGGTCGCACGGCCACCTGCGCCAGTACGGTCTGCGCCAGTATGAGTAGCACGCCTGCCCCTACGATAAATGTGCGGCGCGACACATAGAACTCACTCATCATAATCCTCCGTTTTCCCGTTTCACATTATGGTGCGTTGATGACATTGACCCGATCCACTTTCGCGACCTCGCGCTTGCCCAAGACATCCTTGCGCCATGCGCTCCATGCGGGCTGCAACCTGTTAACCCGCTCCGGCTCTGTGCCCGACAGGTCGTTCGCCTCGCTGATGTCCTGCGCAAGGTTATACAGCGCGACGGTCATCTTCCCTCCCTCCGGCCCCGACGGGGCCGCGGCCACGAGTTTCCAGTCGCCCTGGCGGATGGCCCATTGCGCCCCGTATTTCCAGCAGAGCGTGTCGTGCGGCGCCCTGTCGTTGCCGCCTTTCAGGAACGGCATCAGGTCCACCCCGTCAACCGGCCATTGCGCGTCCGGCGTCATCCCGGCAAGCGCGAGAAAGGTCGCCGTCAAATCCATCTGGATGACGGGCTTGCGATAGACCCCTCCCGCCGCCAGCGCACCTGTCCATTTCATGATGAACGGGACGCGGATGCCGCCCTCCCACGTCTCCCCCTTGCCCCCCCGCAACGGCGTGTTGCGCGAGCCGTTCGGCGCGTTCCGCGTGATGGGGCCGCCATTGTCGCTGATGAAGCAGACGAGGGTGTTCTCGTCGAGTCCCGCATCGTGTATCGCGGCGGACACGCGCCCGACCGCGTCGTCCATGGCCGCGAGCATTGCCGCATAAGTCCGGCGCGGTTTCTCCGTGCCGGGGATATGCACGAACCGTTTCAGGTAATCCTCCGGCGCCTGCAAGGGGATATGCACGGCGTTGAACGCGAGGTACAGGAAGAACGGCTCACCCTTGCTTTTTTGCCGCCCGATGAATGCCTCGGCCTCACGCGCGAACGCATGGGTCGTGTACTCCGATTCCTCCGTGCGCGACTCGCCCCTCAGCATCTGGGTATAGGTGCTCGCCGCCTCTCCGGGCTTCAGGGGCTTGTCCGGAAAATAGCTGCGTTGGCCGCCGAGGAATCCGTAGAACTCGTCGAACCCGCGCCGGAGCGGGTGATACTCCGCAGCCTCGCCCAAGTGCCACTTGCCGATGAGTGCGGTGCGGTATCCCGCCTTGCGCAGGTATTCCGCCACGGTCGGCACGTTTGCGTTAAGCCCCGGCTTCCCCTGCGGTATCCAGTCGTCCACCCCGTCGCGGTGATGGTAGCGCCCCGTCATCAGCGCCGCGCGGGTCGGGCTGCACACCGTGCCCGTCACGTAGCCGTCCGTGAAGCGCACCCCGCCCTTCGCGAGCGCGTCAATGTGGGGTGTCGGGATGTCCTCACACCCGTATGCCCCGCAGTCCGCATACCCCATGTCGTCCGCCACAATCATCACGATGTTCGGCTTCTGCGCGGCCTGCCCCGTTTGAAGCGCCATGGCAGCCATGCCGGCAACCAGCACATTCCATTTCGCCTTCATCAACCCAATCCTCCGTTTTTTTCAGCGTTATCGCTCCACTGGCGGACGTGACATCCCCTTGTTCCACACATCCCAGTGCTTCTGGAGTTCCTTGACTTTCTCCGGCATCTGCGCGGCAAGGTCGTCCTGCTCGCAGATGTCTTGGGCAAGGTTGTACAGTTGGGGCGTGAGGACCCGCTCGCCGGTCTCTTCGTTCTTGAGGTCATACCGGAGCAGTTTCCAGTCGCCCTGGCGGATGGCCCATTGCGGCCCGTATTTCCAGCAGAGCGTGTCGTGCGGTGCTCCGGGGTTTCCGCCTTTCAGGAACGGCATCAGGTCTGTCCCGTCGAGCGGCCACTGCGCGTCTGGCGCCGCCCCGGCCAGCGCAAGGAACGTCGCCGTCAAATCCATCTGGATGGCGGGCTTGCGATAGACCTCGCCTCCGGGCAACACGCCTTTCCACTTCACGATGAACGGGACACGGATACCCCCTTCCCACACCTGGGCCTTGCTCCCGCGCAACGGCGTGTTCAGCGCACCGTTCGGTAGCCCCTTGCGCGTGTTGCCGCCGTTGTCGCTGATGAAGCAGACGAGGGTGTTCTCCTCCAGCCCTGCGTCGGCAAGCGCGGCAGACACGCGCCCGACCGCATCGTCCATGGCCGCGAGCATAGCCGCGTAGGACCGCCGCAGGGGGTCGGGGATATGCTCGAAACGCTTCCGGTAATCCGCCGGCGCCTGCAAGGGGATATGCACGGCGTTGAACGCGAGGTACAGGAAGAACGGCGCCTCCTTGCTTTTTTGCCGCCCGATGAACGCCTCGGCCTCACGCGCGAACGCATGGGTCGTGTACTCGGTCTCCGTCGCGGGCGAATAGCCCCGCATCATTTGCGTGCAAGTGTCCAGCGGCTCCTCCGGCTGCTTGGGCTTGTCCGGGAAGTAGTCGCGGTGGCCGCCGAGAAACCCGTAGAACTCATCGAACCCGCGTTTGAGCGGGTGATGCTCCGCAGCCTCGCCCAGATGCCACTTGCCGATGAGCGCGGTGCGGTACCCCGCCTTGCGCAGGTATTCCGCCACGGTCGGCACACCCGTGTCGAGACCGGGCTTGCCGGGCCGTATCCAGTCCGCCACCCCGTCGCGGTGATGGTAGCGCCCCGTCATCAGCGCCGCGCGTGTCGGGCTGCACACCGTGCCCGTCACGTAACCGTCCGTGAAGCGCACCCCGCCCTTCGCGAGCGCGTCAATGTGGGGCGTCGGGATGTCCTTGCACCCGTATTCCCCGCAATCCCCGTACCCCATGTCGTCCGCCACAATCATCACGATGTTCGGCTTCTGCGCGGCCTGCCCCGTTTGAAGCGCCACGGCAGCCATGCCGGCAGCCAGCGCATTCCATTTCGCCTTCATCAACCCAATCCTCCGTTTAATTTAACCACCATGGGACGCACCATGTTCGTTCGGAAATAATTGCTCATTTTACTTTTACCTCCTCGGCCGCCTTGGGGTAAACCAAGGCCTGCTTACGTCCCGCCGCAACATCAATGATGCGCCTCGACAACTGGATGAGATACTCGCTCACCGCTGGCTTGGGATTCGCCTGCGCCAGTTGCGGCACGCGCGCTTTCAGTTCCGACAGCACAGGGTACGCCGCCTCCCCCATGCGGCACAAGGCGGTCAACGCCGCCAGCGCAGCCCAAGGCGAGTCGTCCGCCAAGGCCTCCTTCGTGAGGCCTGGCAGCGCCTTACCGGGCAAGCCGTGCTGGGCCAGCGCGTAGGCGGCGGCAACCCGCACATAAGGCGAGCCGTCCCCTGCCGCCAGCCTGTCCAGCAGGGGTTGAGCCCCTTGCGCCTGTGGCCCCAAGATGCCCAAGCCGATGACCGCCCACCAGCGGACGGGCATGGATTCGTCCGTTGCCGCCTGCATGAGCTTGTCCACGTGCTTCGGGTCTGAATCGGACGCCATGATTGCCGTGTCCAATGTCCGCGCGGCATCCCACGCGCCTGGGCGGCGCGAGGCATTGTATCCTTCGAGGTCACACCCCTCCGGGAGCAGGCCGTTGTCCCTGTTGGCGACCATCTGCTCGCACATCCACTTGCGCATGACCTGAAGCCGTTGCGCGTGCGCCGCGTCCGCCGCGAGGTTGACGACGTTGTGGGGGTCGGGCACGCAGTCATACAGTTCCTCGGGCGGCTTGCGTCCCCAGAACTGCGCGGTCCGGGGCGTCAGCTTCCCCTCTGCCGCCAATTGCGCCCACGATTGATACCCCCGCGCATTGAACGTGTAGGGCAGCGCCTCGACGTAGGGGATGTCCGGGCGGAAGTTGCGGATGTAACGCCATCGCCCGTCCGTGACGGCACGGGTCATGTCATGGTCCGCATCCATGCGGTCACGGGTGCACAAGACGAATTGCCGCGGTTTCGCGTCCGGGTCGCCCGCGAAGGGGACCCCCTGCATAGAGGCCGGGCGCGGGACACCCGCCAGCGCAAGCACGGTCGCGGGGAAGTCAACGAAATGGACGGGCGCGGAGACGCGCGAGCCGGGGGCGGCCGGCGCCAGATGTTGCCACTTCGGCGGGAAATAGACGATGAGCGGCACGTGCGTCCCGTTGTCCTGCATGAAGCGTTTGCTCCGCGCCGTGATCCCGCCGTTGTCGCCGTAATAGAAAACGATGGTGTCCTCCGCCAACCCGTCCGCCTCCAGTTCCTTCAGCTTCTCGCCGATCTGGCGGTCCATCTCCGCGACACAATCGTACTCACGCGCCAGATCCGCGCGTATCTCCGGCGTGTCGGGCTGGTAGGGTTTGACGCGCACACGCGCCGGATCGGTAGGCGGGAAGGCGAACGCCCGCTCCTTGGGGAACAGGCAGCTTTCGTGGCAGACGCCGTAGTTGAACACGCTGTAGAACGGCGTCTCAGGCGTGGGGCGGCCCTTCCAGTTTGCCTTCGGGCCGCCGGACACGTCCCACATCTGCCTCATGTGCGCCGCGTCCATCAAGGGTGAGTTATAGTCCGTCTTGTCGCTGTTCGACGTGTAGTACCCGGCCTCCCGCAGGTACTGGGGTGAGCCGCGCAGCCAGTCCGGGATGTTGCCGCGCGCGCGGTGGTGATGGGCGGGGCCGCACGTCGTCGGGCACATCCCTGTGATCAGTGCGAAACGGGAAACCGCACAGACGGGCGCGGCATGGCAGTTCTCGAACACGATGCCCCTTTTCGCCAGCGCGTCCAGATGAGGCGTGCGCACCAGCGGGTCTTCCGGCGCATAACATCCCAGCGAGAGGTGGGAGTTGTCCTCGCTGACCAGCCAGATGATGTTCGGCCGCTCGATTGCCGCCGCCTGAAACGCCAAGGCAACCATACCAGCGACAAGCACTTTCGGTGACGCCTTAAAACAAACCACTCCATTTTTCATCATAGCCCCCTTGGACCTGTTCCTTTTTTTTGGGGGATGTTTAATCTCGGCATTCCCCCTAAAGAAACCATTCTCACCGTGGTGGCGGAAACATTTTTGAGTCAGGAAAAAAGCAAAAACGCCTCTACGGACCCTCGCGCGCGTATGAGCGAGTTTATAAGAGAGAGAGAGAGAGAGAGAGAGCATTATCCGTGCCAATCTGGCTGGCACAGCGCATCATCTCGCTCCGACTGTCAAAATAAATATCCGTCACCATCTCTCTACCTCCTTCCCTTTTTCAAGTTTTAAAAAAGCCATGATAACACACGACGAGGGGCCGTGCAAGCAGAAAAAGAAAAAAATTACGATTAATTTGGGATTACTTATTTTAAGGACACAAAAGTTTCATAAAGGGCGCAAAGCAAAAGCCCAAATTTATTGGCTACTCTTTGAGTTTGTTAAATTCCCTGAAATATGGTTTAATGGTGTCGTTTCTTTTGGCGTATTAGCGGTCTAACTTAGGATTGTCACAGGGATTTTTATGAACGGATTCGGGAATTTCACACCTCGCGCGCAACGTGCGATTCAACTTGCGGTTGACGAGGCGCGCCGGTTCAACCACCCGTACATCGGTACGGAACATCTGTTGCTCGGGCTGGTCGCGTTGGGCGAAGGCGTGGCCGTCGCGGTGCTGGAGAAACTCGGCATCGCGCTTGACGACGTGCGCCTCGCGGTGGAGCGCATGGTCGGCATCGGCGGCGAGACCAAGACCCTCGGCGAATTGCCCATGACCCCGCGCACCAAGAAGGTCTTGCAGCTCGCCTCGTCGGAGGCGCGGGCGATGCACCAGCCGCAGGCCGGCACGGAGCACATCCTGCTCGCGCTCGTCCGCGAGGGCGAGGGCGTGGCCGCGCAGGTCCTCGCCTCGCTGAACATCAGGCCCGACGCCATCATCTCCGGTATCCGCCAGGTCCTCGACCCGTCGGACGATTCGGGCGAGGCGGGCAATGACCCGTTCGGCCTCGACGAGGACACGGGCGAGAACCCCGGTGACCCGTCCAGCGAAGACAACAAGAAAGACGACAAGAAGACCCGCACCCCCGCGCTGAAAGCGTTCGGGCGCGACTTGACCGAGCTGGCCCGCAAGGACGAGCTCGACCCCATGGTCGGGCGCAAAAACGAGCTTGAGCGCGTGATACAAATCCTGTGCCGCCGTTCCAAAAACAATGCGGTGCTGCTCGGCGAGGCCGGTGTCGGCAAGACGGCCGTGGTCGAAGGCCTCGCCCACGCCATCGTCGCGGGCAACGTGCCGGAGCGTATGCGCGACAAGCGCGTCATCGCGCTCGACATGGCCCTGCTCGTGGCCGGCACCAAATACCGCGGCCAGTTCGAGGAGCGCATCAAGGCT
>Ga0123353_10002688_pt1 | contig 22157 bp, 17 predicted proteins | sample TergutLab28metaG_3_FD_92763 | JGI IMG/M metagenome (GOLD analysis project Ga0123353, IMG submission 92763) | Labiotermes labralis P3 segment gut microbial communities from Petit-Saut dam, French Guiana - Lab288 P3 | ecosystem: Host-associated > Arthropoda: Insects > Digestive system > Gut ... | reverse complement strand
TCTTCTGATACCTAGACATCCCCCATGCGCCCTTTCTAGCTTGATCGCAAATATCTAATACTCAGTTCAGAGGACTACGCTATGCTACGTCCCCTGCTCTTTGTGTGTCAATTTTTTGCGGCTAGTGTTCGTCTGCGTGACGAACAGTAACGATGCATATATTATTTTCTACCTTTACTAAGCGCTCTATAAAATCGGTTTGTTTTCGCCGAAAAACTCAACGAAAACATCTCACTTTTTATAGTGCAGATGCCGCTCTTGCCTCACCTAATTGTAAAAGAACATCTCAACTCGTTGAAGGCATCAAGACACTTCAAAAAGTTGACGGGGGAGATTCTACCCGAAACAAAAATAGCGTCAATAGGGGGCGTTGCGACTCTTGCATCCCTTTGCGATAAGCCCCGCCACATAGCCGGCTTTGAAGCCCGCGTCTATGTTCACGACCGTAACATTTGCCGCACAACTATTGAGCATGCACAACAGAGCGGAAAGCCCGCCGAAATTGGCACCATAACCGACGCTCGTCGGAACGGCAATAACCGGACACGAAACATGCCCGCCGACCACGCTTGGCAACGCTCCTTCCATTCCCGCCACAACGACAACAGCGACGGCATCCTGGAACAGCGGTAATTTTGCCTGTAATCGTTGGGGACCAGCAACGCCGACATCTTGAATAAACACGACTTCCGCTCCTGTCCAGAGGGCAGTTTCGCGCGATTCTTCGGCAACCGGAGCATCGCTGGTGCCTGCCGATACAACGACAATTTTACCATGTGGCTCTGTTTTCAGTGGTCCCATCGGAAAAAGCCGGAATGTTCGGGCAATTTGGTTATACCGCAAACTGCGTCCCGAAGCGGCAAATTGCTGCTGTAAAAATTCTCCTTTTTCGGGATCGATTCGAGTCGCAAAGGCATCGACATCTTTTTCGGCAAAGGCGCGAAAGATTTTTAGTATGGTTTCTTTGGTTTTTCCTTCGCCGTAGATGACTTCGGGAAATCCACACCGATCCCGGCGACCAATGTCCAGTTGTACCTCGTCTAAATCAATAAATTCGTTCATAAGGTTGTGTTCTTTGGAACTGTCAAACAATAAAAATTTACAAAAACAGCATCCGTCCTTGCGCTGCGCGGCATTTCGGGGTGTCTTACATCTTTCTGCCCAGTATTCCGTTGTTGAACGACATGATTGTATCCAATTTCGAGTGGGAAAACAATGGATTCGCAATCCTCTTGGAATTCACCTTGAATCGCAACAGGCAATAGTGTAAAATGGTCGGTATGGGACAAATCTGTGAAATCGATATTCTCGCTCCGTTTGAAATTTGGGAAATTCCATTTGGAAACCGAACGATCAAATTTTTCGAGCCGCTCATCGTCCAACCGAAAATTCTACCGCCGGAAAAGTCGGACAATCCGACGGCGGGCGGGGAGGCACCGACTTGTCGTTCCCTCCTGTTTGTCGTTTTTCTTCTTTTTAGTCTGTTTGTAGCACAGGTGGTACGGGCAGAACTACTACCAGATGAAGAGGTCTCTCCCGATTTTACCGTGAAGGTTGACGAGAAAGAGGTTTTTGTCAATCGGGCAAGGGTTTCCGCATACCCGGAAAACCAGGTATGGCCAGGATATCAACGACCTTTCGATCAAACGGAACTGGCATCATTCTGTTATTTTGATTTTGATGCCAACAAACCGGTCAACATCGAAATCGAATCCAAAACGAAGAAGATCGACCAATGGGTCATTCGCCCACTGTCGAAAAATATCAAACCAGTCATCGACGGCAATAAGATCACATTTACGTTGACCCAGCCGTGCCAATTAGCAATCGAAGTCAATGACCGACATCGCGCGTTGCACATATTTGCAAATCCAGCAGAAACAAATCCCCTCAAAGAATCCGATGAAAACGTAATCTATTTTGGTCCAGGCACACACAAACCGGGTATCATTGAAGTGAAGGATAACCAAACCGTGTATATTGCCGGTGGTGCAGTTGTGCATACTCTTCTCAAAGTGCGAAACGCCAAAAACGTGACCATACGAGGGAGAGGGATTTTAGATGGTTCCACGTTTGAGCGGAGCACAGGTAACATCATACAAATGCAGAACAGCGAAAATATCAGCATCGAAGGTGTTATTCTCAGAGACCCACCCGCTTGGACGTTGACGATGTTCGATTCGCAAAACATTTCCATCGATAACGTCAAAATCATCGGATTATGGCGGTATAACGCCGACGGTATCAATATCGTTACCAGCAATCATGTGAAAGTGAAAAACTCGTTTGTCCGAACCTTCGACGATTCCATTGTGTTGAAAGGCTATAAACCGATAGAAGCCGAACAGAAAAATGTTCACGACATTGAAGTGGACAACTGTGTGATTTGGAATGACTGGGGAAAGGCTTTCGAGATTGGTGCTGAAACGAAGACCGACGAGATTTACCGATGTTCATTCCGCAACAGCGACATCATCCATTTTGTCCATATTGCTTTGGCGATTTCAAATGGCAATCGTGCGCATGTTCATGATATTGAATATGTGGACATTCGTATCGAAGACCCGATCACAGATCGTTATTTTCTGGGAGCCCCCGAGAGTCCTGAAAAACTTGATCCCCAACGTCTCGCAGCGACGTGGACACCCTATTTAGGTCGTCCGATTGTGATTCAGGTGTATGAGGAAACGTTTTGGAGTAAAGACGAAAAGATGGGAAAAGTTTCCAACATCCGTTACAAGGATATTCACTATACATCTGCTCATTCGCCGCGAATTTTGGTTGTCGGACACGATACCGAACATGATATTTCCGATGTTACTTTCGATAATGTAACGGTCAACGGAAAGAAAATCTTGAATGTCTCTGGTGAGAATATTCAAGTCAATGATCATGTGCGAAACCTGACATTCAAATAGTCAGTACTTATCCGGCTACCGAATCACAAAGACCAACGAAGGATTCACGGTAGCCGTTACTCTCCTCACGGCAACGTCGTGAGTGGCAACAACCGGCTTAACACCAGGACGACGAGTAGCCCGGATAATCCGAGGAACACGAGTCCGACCGTCCACGTTTTTAAGGCATCGGTTTCCTTTATGCCGCCGATTTTACAGAAAAGCCAAAACCCGCCGTCGTTCATCCAGCCGGTAACACAGGACCCCAGCCCGATTGTTACCGCAAGATAGGCAACATTGTACGGTAGCGGAGCGGCTCCCTCGGCAAAAATCACCCCGCTAAAAATCGCCGATGTCGCAATGATCGCCATCGTACTGGACCCTTGGGCAGTTTTAATCAGCGCCGCTATGCCGAAAGCAACGCAGAGTAAGAGCACACCAGTCAAACCAGATTCGTCTTGGAATAAATCCTTGATTCGCTCACCAATGCCAGCGGCTCGGAGCATTTCGCCGAATGCTCCGCCAGCCGATACGATCAAGATAATCAAGCCAGCACTAATGAGTGCTACTTCGGTGCGATGTTCCAATTCGAGAAATGAAATTTTGTGAACGTGAACAAGAACCGCCATCGACACGAGAGCCGCAAGGATCATGGCAATCTGTGGATTACCGAGCACATGGATGGTGTTCCACAAAGCCGGAATTCCCGACTTCAAGGCTATGATCTGTGCATTTTCAAGCATCTCGACTGCTGTTACCATAAGGATTAACAGCACGGGAACGAGGATCGGAGCCAGTGCCATCAGCAATGAGGGAAGTCGATTTGTCTGTTCCTCTTTCGGCGGTTTCCCTTCTTCAACCAGATGAATTTCTGGATTCGGCATCAGATAATTCATTGTCATGGCAATGAGCAAGGCGAAAGGAGCCGTCAACACACCGACCATGATGCCGACGATCATCATGGTTCCGAGGGGGACTCCCAGCGTGAGGGCGGCAGCAACGGGACCCGGTGTCGGCGGAGTCAGTGTGTGGGAAAGCGTTGCTCCCAAACCAATTGTCATAAGGTAAAGAATGTAGTTTTTCTTCACCGCACGGAAAACGGAGCGAGCAATCGGCAACATCAAATAGAACGTTGCTTCATAAAAGAGCGGTATCGACAGAATAAACCCGCCGGAGAGGAGCGATGCTGGAATCAGTCGTTCGCCGAAGAATGACCGCAACGATTTGATAATTCGTTCCGCACTGCCGCTATCCATCATGCATTTTCCGACAATCGATCCCATGGCGATGAGGATAGCGATTTTTCCTGCCATGGTACCGAATCCGTAGGAAACGCGGAGCACTTTATCGCCCCACTCACCGGAGTCAATCGGTGTCATAAAACTGACGAGCAGTGCTGCCGCCAACAGGGACAGGAAGGCGTTGACACGCAGAATCACGATCAATCCAACAACCGTCAGAATACCGCAAAACAAAATAAACAGTGGATCGGAATATGAAATGAGCATGCGAGGTATTTTAGCACAAAAAAATACGACTGTTCACGTGGTTCACCTACTAGACACCATTGCCGACAGGGAGAGGGATGTGGTACAATGGAAGCATTGTAGTAACATTTATGGGAAACAGTAGCGATGCAAGTGTACATATCGGGCAACTTTTTCGATAAGGAAAACGCCAAAATCAGCGTTTTCGATCACGCTTTTCTCTTCGGAGACGGCGTTTTTGAAGGAATGCGTTCCTACAACGGCAAAGTATTCCGGTTGCGCGAGCACATGATCCGGCTTTGGAACTCCGCCAAAAGCATAATGATCGAGATTCCCCTAACACTCGAAGCAATGGAGGCGGCGGTCAACGAAACGCTGAAAATCAATGACATCAAGAACGGATACATCCGGCTGATCGTTACGCGCGGCATCGGAACGCTCGGTTTGGATACCCACCTTTGTAAAGATGTACAGGTTGTCATCATTGCCGACCACTTGGCACTCTATCCCCAGGAGCATTACGAAAAAGGACTTGACATCGTTACGGCTTCGACCGTCCGCACCAACCCTTCAATGCTGAATCCGCAAATCAAGTCGCTGAACTATCTGAACAACATTATGGCAAAGATCGAAGGACACCGATCGGGCTGTGTGGAGGCATTGATGCTCAACACGAAAGGAGAGGTAGCGGAATGTACAGGCGACAACATTTTCATCATTACCAACGGGGCATTGCACACACCACCGCCCGAAGCCGGTATTTTAGAAGGGATCACACGGCGAACCGTTATGGAAATTGCCGCCGAAATGGGGATACCGGTTAAGGAGGCACCGATGACGCGGCACGATATTTTTGTAGCAGACGAGTGCTTCCTGACGGGCAGTGCGGCGGAGTTGATTCCGGTGGTTAAACTCGACGGTCGTCTCATCGGCACAGGCAAGCCGGGCGCAATGACGAAAAAACTGCTGGATCGTTTTCACGAGGAAACGCAAAAGTAGTGCGGGGCTGAACCCCTTGTCGATTTTCTGAACGTCCTGTGTTAGAATCACGTCCAGTACGATGGTTCCAACTTAAACTCATGAATAATGAACAAACAATCCCTTTTCATTTTTCTCCTCTCCCTTTCGATGTTGTTTTCGACCAATGTATTGGCGCAGTGTCCTGATACAATCCACCTTCCCGCCCCCATGAAGACAGGCGGAAAGCCCTTGTTTGATGCCTTAATGGCAAGGGTTTCCACCAAAGCATTTACCGACAAAGAGGTTTCCATTCAAGAAATCTCCAACATTCTTTGGTCGGCATACGGCTTCAACCGCGAGGACAAGCGGGTCATTCCGACTTCGGGCAATCACCAGCACCTTTCGGTCTATGTATTCTTCAAAGATAGTGTCTATCTCTACGAGGCGAAAGAAAACAAACTCATCAAGAAAGCAGACGGCGACCACCGCCAAAAAGTCGGCAGGCAAGATTTCGTCTATGTTGCGCCGGTCAATCTTTTGTATGTCGCCGACGGAACCAAAGAAGTCGGGACGGGTTCGCACATTTCCGTGGGATGTGCCGCCCAGGATGTCTATCTCGTTTGTGCTTCGCAGGGACTTGGTTGTGTCGTGCGGACGGGCTTCGATGCTGATGCCTTGCGAACACTCCTGGAACTGCCCGAAACCGACGAACTGATTGCAGCCCAAACCATCGGCTATGCGCCCGTTGCCGAAACACAATCGAAGGTCAATCGCTTGCGGGGGGCACGATTACGTTCGTGGTGAAGCCACTGATATTGCCCTTTTCATGCAGATTTGCTATAATATCTATTGGTTGTTGTAGTTTTGATGTCAAACTTCTATGAAGGATGTTATTGGGTTGATACTCGGCGGAGGGCGTGGGACCCGGCTCTATCCGCTTACTAAGTTCCGTGCAAAACCCGCCGTTCCCATCGGCGGAAAGTATCGCCTTATCGACATTCCACTCTCGAACTGCATCAACAGCGGGCTCGACCAAATTTACGTTTTGACGCAGTTCAATTCTGCCAGTTTGCATAATCATCTTCACTCTTTTTATTTTGATTATTTGCACGGTGGATTCGTCGAAGTGTTGGCTGCCCAGCAAACGATAGGAAGCGAGAAATGGTACCAAGGAACCGCCGATGCGGTGCGGCAGAATTTTGATTACATTAAGCAGCGGCACGTTGAATACGTCCTGATTCTTTCCGGCGACCAACTTTACCGAATGAATTACAAAAAGATGCTTAAAACGCATCTCAATGCCGGTGCCGATGTTACCATTTCGGCAGTCCCTGTGCATAAAAACCAAGCCTCTGCCCTCGGTATTATGCGGCTGGATGATACAGGGAAAGTCATCGGTTTTCTTGAAAAACCGATGACCGATGAAGAATTGATGCACGTCCGTACCGCTCCTGCCTGGATTGACGACCATGGTATTCGCTCACAGGGCAGAGAGTATTTGGCGAGCATGGGTATCTATCTTTTCAAAAAACAAGTGCTCCTTGATGTTCTCGAAAAGACCAACTACACTGACTTTGGCAAGGAAGTGTTTCCCACGTCGATCCGCACCCATAAAGTACATGTGCATCTTTTCGACGGTTATTGGGAAGACATTGGAACGATTAAGTCGTTCTTCGATGCCAATCTCTCTATGGCGAGCGAAAATCCGCCATTTTCACTGTGGCACCCCGATTGGACAACATACACCGCTCCCAAATTTTTACCGCCGACAAAAATGGATGGTGTAACAGTCCGTGAAAGTCTTGTTGCCGATGGTTGTACGATTGGGAATGGGACAGTCATCGAGAACAGCCTTATTGGTTTGCGGTGCCATATTGGTAAGGGAGTAACGATTCGTCGTTCGATCATCATGGGGGCAGACTACTATGAAACGGAGGCGGAAATTGCCGAGCAACAGCGGCGAGGAATTCCTGCGATAGGAATCGGAGACAACACGGTGATTGAAAATGCAATCATCGACAAGGATTGCCACATCGGCAAACGGGTGAGAATCGTGAACCGGAGCGGCATCGTGGACGGCGAAGAAAAACCTTATGGAATGATTAGGGACGGTGTGATTTGCATCCAGAAAAAGTCAGAAATTCCCGACGGCTGGACGTTGGAATAAGGACAGAACTTTCATGCTACTAAGGGCGCGTCGCCCGAACTGAAAACCGTTTGGTAAAGAGTAACTTTTGATGCCCGCGAGCAGTATCCCCTTTTTTGCTACACTCTCCAATCATCAATATCACACAATCTCACTCGTTTACTGTTTCGTTATCGCCTTCGCCGGGCATACGTTCTGGCACATCTGGCAGCCCGCACAAAGCAACTCGTTGATTCGCACACGGTCGCCTGTCTTTTCCAAGCCCGGACAACCAAGTTTCAAACAGATATTGCACTTCTTGCACGATCCCGCTTTCACTGATAACGGCTTTCCCAATGGTTTGCCCAAATGCAAAGGACATGGTGCCTCCGAGATAATGAGCCACGGCTCAGGTGACTCTGTTGCCGCTTTCAATAGTGCCACTGCCGCTTGAATGTCTCGTGGATTGACCGTGCGGACATTTTTTACGCCACAAGCCTTGCCGATTTCCTCAATGGACACCGCAACCGTCGCTTCGCCCATTAACGTTTTTCCAGAACCGGGATGGTCTTGGTGTCCCGTCATCGCCGTCGTGCGGTTATCGACCACAATTATCGTTGAACTGCCTTTGTTGTACGCAATATCCAGCAACCCGGTGATGCCGCTGTGGAAAAAAGTCGAATCGCCGACCATGCCCACTATTTTTTGAATCGGAGTACCGGTTATAGGGTTGTTTCGCTCCGCTTTGTCCATTCCGTGCGCCATCGACACGCCACCGCCCATGCAGAGCAACGTGTCCATCCGGGAAAGCGGCGGGAGCACTCCGAGACTGTAACAACCGATGTCGCCGACGACGATCACGTCGTCTATCCGACCGAGAGCATAAAAGATTCCCCGATGCGGACAGCCCGAACACAACACCGGTGGACGATGGGGTAACTCAAAAGGTAATGCAGGCGGCGGAGCAACCGGCGGTAGCGGTGTAACTTTCCGTAAAACGTCGGGCGAAAACTCGCCGATGTTCGGAAGCATATCCTTTCCATGGCACCGAATTCCCCGTGCCTTGATGTGTTCCTCGAAAAAATCTTCCAGTTCTTCGACGACCAGTATGTCCTCCACTTCAGCGGCGAACGTTCTGAACATTTCGTCAGGAAACGGAAACGGTATTCCAAGTTTAAGCACGGAAGCCTGCGGAAAAACTTCGCGAACATACTGATACGCCACACCGGAAGTTACGATGCCCAATTTTTTACACTGCCAAATAATCTCATTGACGGGGCTGTTGTCGGCATACTCCCGTAGTTTTTTCATTCGCTCTTCGACACGCAGCCGCATTTGTCTTGCCCACATGGGAACCGCCACGAACCGCGGCGGGTCCTTCACGAAGTTAATCGGCTTGTCCGATTCTTGTCGCGGCAATTCGTTCACCAGACTCCGCGAATGAGAAATGCGGGTCGTAGTCCGCAAAATGACGGGTACGCTAAACTCTTCGGAAATTTGAAACGCGAGTTTCGTGAATTCCTTCGCCTCTTCGGAATCGGCAGGTTCCAAGAGTGGAATTTTGGCGAATCGGGCAAAGTGCCGAGTGTCCTGCTCGTTTTGCGAGGAGTGCATGCCGGGATCGTCAGCAACCACGACAACGAAACCGCCGACGACACCGGTATAGGCAAGCGTCATCAGGGGATCGGCAGCAACGTTCAAGCCGACGTGTTTCATCGTTGCCAGTGCTCGTGCACCAGCAAGAGCGGCTCCGGCGGCGACTTCAAAGGCAACTTTTTCGTTTGGCGACCATTCGGCGTAGATAACGTCTTTGTATTTTGCCGCAATGTTTTGCTGGATTTCGGTGGCGGGCGTGCCGGGATAGCCAGCGGCAAGTGTAACGCCAGCCTCGTAGGCACCGCGAGCGATTGCTTCGTTGCCGGAAAGTAAAATTTTATTCATGCGTAGTAATCTAATTCATATACGGCTTGTTGTCAAATGATAGAATCGGTCGGTGGTCGGAGAAAATCGAGGAGCGAGTATTGATCGAGGGTCGAGTGGACCCTTGGGACGCTGACTTGATTTTTGTTTGCACCCTGTTACAATCACGATATGCCGTTGACGGAAAGACTCTCCTTTGAAAAGCCAATCTTTGAACTCGAAGCCCGGATAGAGGCTCTCAAAAAAGACTCGACCGACACAGATGCCAGGGAAGAAATCGCCCGATTGCGAAAGACGCTCCTGCAACTGCAAAAAGATGTCTATGCCTCACTCAGTCCTTGGGAAACCGTCGAAGTTGCCCGACATCCCAACCGTCCGCAGGCTCTCGATTACATCGACTTGATGTTCGATGAGTTCGTCGAACTGCACGGCGACCGATTCTTCGGCGATGATCCCGCTATCCGAACCGGCTGGGCAAAACTCGATGAATTCAAGGTCATGGTCATCGGACAACACAAAGGACGCAACCTCAAAGAGCGGCAAACGTGCAATTTTGGTTGTCCCCATCCCGAGGGCTACCGCAAGGCACTGCGGGCAATGCGGATGGCGGCAAAATTTCACATACCGATAGTCAGTTTGATCGACACGCCCGGAGCGTTTCCCGGCATTGCCTCGGAGGAGCGGGGAGTCGCCCTGACCATTGCCGAGTTGATGTATGAAATGTCTGTACTGCTCACGCCGATTGTTTGCATCGTTATCGGCGAAGGCGGATCAGGCGGTGCGATTGGTGTCGGTGTTGGCGATCGGGTGGCAATGTTGGAACATGCCTACTATTCGGTCATCAGTCCTGAAGGATGTGCGGGTATCTTGTGGAAAAGCCATGAATACAAGGACAAGGCGGCGGAAGCGTTAAGGTTTCGGTCGAAAGATTTGCAGGGTTTCGGCGTGATCGAGGAAATCATTGAGGAACCCGTCGGAGGAGCACACCGCGATCCGCACTTGGCGGCTTCGCGCGTGAAACATTACTTGCGGAGCCAACTGAAAGACCTGGTAAAGACCCCTGCTGAACAACTTGTGGACAAGCGGTATGAACGTTTCCGCAAACTCGGTGTGTTCGAGGAGGGTTCTGTGTGAAACGTTGTACCGTTAACCATTATACCTGTTCATTGCTTCGCCGATTCCTTTGTTTAACCAGCAAAGCACCGCATCGGCGGCTTGTTTAATGGTGATTTGCATGTCCGGTTGCTCCTTCTCGGTAAAATTCATCAACACAAAATCGGCGGCATCCATCTGACCGGGAGGACTGCCAATGCCCATGCGGAGGCGAGGAATCTTATCGGTTCCCAACACCCTTATAATGTCCGCAAGCCCTTTTTGCCCTCCGCTACTACCTTCTGAACGGAGTCTCAACTTGCTAAAGGGTAAATTCAAATCATCGCAGACGACTAAGACATCTCTCGTCAACATTTTGTAGAACCCCACTGCCTCGCCAACACTCAAGCCGCTTCGGTTCATATAGGTCGTCGGGGCAAGCAACAAGATCGACTCTCCACTCGGTTCCCGAAGGGTAACTAGATCGCCGTGAAACTTTCTCTGCGGTTTGTTCGGACCGCATGGAAACTGTTCGGCAAGTTCGGCTAGAACCATGTATCCGACGTTGTGTCGGGTCATTCGATAGCGAGCACCGGGATTGCCGAGTCCGACAACTAATTTCACTTTTTCGTAGCGGGTTCACTTTCCTCGTCATCGGCTTTCTTGCGTCCGATAACTTCCGGCTCGTCATCACCGGCGGATGCCGATTCATCGTCAGAGACTTCAACCGCTGCCAGACAACTCACCACAGGAGCAGAAGCATCCGTCAGGGCAATGACCCCTTTGGGCAAATCCAAGTCGCTGACGTGCAACACTTTACCGAATTCGAGGCTGTTGATGTTCACAACGATCTTTTCGGGAACGGAAGCCGCCTCACATTCGAGTTCGAGTGAATGGAGCATGTGCTTCACCACACCCCCCTCTTTTGTGCCGGGGGCTTCGCCGCGTAGATCAACGGCGACGGTTACATGAACTTTTTCGTCGGCACTGACTCGGGCAAAATCAACGTGCAGAATCTCTGTTCCCCACGTATTCCAGAGAACATCTTTGATGAAGGCATTTTCCGAAACTCCGCCGGACAGGGCAACAAACCGGTTGCCATTCCGAACGGCGGCATCAAGTTCTTCAGCCACTAACGTGAGACTCTGGGCTTCTTTTTTATGCCCGTATAACACCGCCGGTACACGCCCGGAATTACGCAAACGTCTGTTGGCACGTTTGCCGTATTCGTCTCGCAACTTAACTGTTAAAGAGTGGATTTCTGCCATTGTATTGCTCTTTTCGAGGACACAGTCCCCGGCTCTCGATTCGTTTTCATTATGCCACAGTTTTCCTTGTATGCAATGCCCCCCGTTGGTGTGGAGAACACTGTTTTTTCGGATTTTCCCGTTTTTTCGTCAAAGTCGTTACCACCCGATGACGATAACATAGGAAAACCCCCGTTTGTTTGCCCGGAGTTCAGCAAATTCTGGTCGAAAATAACCATTATGCGTTACTATCCCTCCCTCAAATCCATTCTCGAATGGACCAGTCTCGGAATTTTCTTTTTCATCCTTCTTGCCGCCTTTATGGTGTGCCACGGAGACGAAAAAGATACCGGTTGGCAAGGCGTGGACATCGAGCAGGCTAAAACTGTCGATAATGATGATATTGAAGCAAAAGTCGCTCCAAACAAGCCGGGCTCCGGTGTCGTTTGGGGAACCGTCCCTGCCAAGTCCACTCCCGCCACTGAAGCGGCACCCCCAGCAACCCCGGCTCCGCCGAGTGCCGCACCGGCTAAACCCGCTCCCGCTACGGCATCGTTACCGTCGGCATCACAGACTCCCGGCAAAGCAAACACGTCTCCGTCAGCCGCTACCAGCAAGCCTACTCCGGGCAAATACCTCTTAAAAAGCGGTCGGCAGAAAGACTCCACCGATCTGGTCGAAACATTGCTCGAAGTAACCGGGAATGCCAAACAGTATTCCAGCGATTCCAAAGAAATGAAGGAAAAAATGGAAGTCGTTGCCGGTTTTCGCTATGAGGAGCGGATTGATCAATTTTCACCTTCGGGACAACTGGTCAGTGTTCGGCAATACAATTTGGCAAAATCCAAAATGAAAGTTGGCGATCAGACAAAGATGCCGGAACTTTCCAGTGATTTGCAAACCATCGTTTGTACGGTGGACAAAGATAAAGTGTCACTGTTTTCGCCGCACGGTTCGCTCCGTGGGGAACAACTTCTGCTCATCGAAGACATTCCCGGCAATACCTTGACGATTGATCGTCTCCTGCCGAAGGGAGAAGTAGCGATCGGCGAATCATGGAACATCAGCGACAATGTGCTCCGGTCGTTTCTTTCGGTCGATGCGGTCATTACGAGCAATGTCGAGGCGGTGTTGACGGCGGTGGCGGATAACATGGCAATGGTCGAGGTGGTCGGCGATGTCAGCGGAGTGTATCTGGGTGCCGCGACGGAAATGTCCGTGCGGGCGAAGCTCCAGTTCGATCTTACCCTCCATCGGATCAACTGGTTGGGGGCAATGATCGAAGAACGCCGCTCCGTCGGGCATGTGGGTCCCGGCGTTGATCTTGTTGCCCGATTGCAAGTAAAGATTTCGCCGATAGATGAACCGCAGGCACTGACTAGCACGGCAATGAAGACGATTGCCACGCAACCGACCCCCGCCGTGATGCAACTGAAATATGACGGCGGAAAGGGACCTTGGCGTTTTGCCCATGATCGAAGTTGGTACGTCTATCAAGATGACCCACAGACAACGGTGCTCCGCAAACTCGTCAACGGCGAATTGATTGCCCAGTGTAACATAGCCGACATGGGAACTGTCGAAGTGAAGACAATGACGACGCTAGAAAAATTTAAACAGGATTTGGTTGTCGGTTTGGGTAATAACTTTGGTAAAATTGCCGCGTCAAGTGAGTACGAAGACAAACGCGGCTACAAAATCTACAAGGTGCTACTCGATGGAATGGTAGACGATCTTTCGCTACGATGGATTTACCACTTGGTAACGGAAAAGGATGGCAGGCAATCGATCGTGGTATTTGTGGTCGAGTCGGCAATGCTCGACCAATTCGACAATGCCGACGAAGTGTTGCTGGAAACGTACCGGATGGGACGGTGATACTTGTGCGGGCGGCAATCGAAAAGTGCAGCGCGTGGTACCGAAAAGTGCAGCGCAAGGTCTTCCCCCTCTCCCTCTACTTTGCCGTTGACAATTTAACGATGAACTGTTCCAAGAGCGTCCGTTTGTCGCTCCGGCTGTCTCCCTTCAAATCGAGATCCAATTGGAGTAGCCAATCCAGCAATTTTGCCCCTCGGTGCCGGCCGAGATGTTTTAACTGACTTTCCCTCAGGTCAAGATAATACGTAACCCCCGCCCTTTTCAGTGCATCACGAACAGAGATTTTACGGTTGTGTCGTTCGGCATCCAAAACGAGTTGCGTTGCCGCCGCAAATTTTTGGAGAGTGGAAGATATGGGTGCCAAGATTCCAATGGTTTCCTTTTCCACAGACATTTTTTTTCCTTCTTTCGAGACCAAAGTATCCAGTAGCCGAACTGCCTCCGCCGTTTTGCCCGCCAGAACCAAATCCCACATGTCAAACACCGTTCGGTCTCGCCACGAACCGACTGTTTTTTCGACCAATTCCGGCGTAATTCCCTTCTTGGTGTCCGAAACCATGAGAGCAAGTTTGGCAAGTTCCTGGTCGAGCAAACCGTGCTCCAGACCGATTCGGTCAACGATCATTCTGGCAGCCGTCGGCTCGCAAAGGGTTTGGTGGTGGTGTTTCGACCACTGTACGACCCAATGCGGCATATCCTTGTCGGATTTCGCATTGACCTCAATGAGGAGTCCCATATCAACAAGTTTTTTATAAAGAACAGTGGTCGAGGGAAACGATTTGAGATGCAAAATCAACACTGCTTGGGAAGAAGGATGGGCGACGTATTTTTCAAGTTCCGTCCTGTTTTTTGATACGAAAGATTTTTTTTCATCGAGATCATTAATGCAGACGACGCGGCGGTCTCCGCCAAACATGGCAACCGTTCGGAGTTCTGCAATGACCTCTTTGACTGTTACTTCGCTTCCTTCAAGTTGGTTCAAAGAAAATTCCGCATCTTCGACAGTAAGAACACTGTCCCGCAGGAGCCGCACCGCTTGGGTACGAAGGAAAGAATCGTCTCCAAAGACTACGCACACCGGCTTGGCGGGATACTTTTCGGTGCCCTCAAGATAGTCGAAAACGGAGATTTTCATGATTCAGTTTTTATACGTCGAACGGTGTAATTGTATCCGATTTCGTCTGCGAAAACAATGAAAGCCCTACTCTATCGACTCGATCTGCATCACCAAACAATCCGATACGCAAACTCCCCGGCTTGTGTGGTAAATACGAGCGGATATTTTTCACCTGCATTGAACGTAAACGGAACATCACGCAACTCTTTGCCGGCTTCGTCGATTGCCTTCACACTCTTGGGAAGGTTGATGCTCATGGCGACTTCTGTGGCAGGTTCATCGGGAAGTGGGGTGACCAACATCACCTTCTTTGTAGTGTCATACTCGACTTTGAATGCACCTTTTGTCTTGCAAAATGTGAAAAATTCGACGGGGTCCATCGGCGGCAACAGCCGTTCGTACAGTTCCGCATCGTCCCATTCAAATGGTTCCAACGTGATATTCGACACCGCACCGTCTTTTCGTTCAACGTTGAGCCAACCGACGACATAGCGATTCGAATCGGCATCGTAACCAATCAACTTCGCCCGCTGTCCACGATCGTTTGCATCGTAAAGTCCGACGATAAAGTAGTGCCGTCCTGCCGGTATCGAATCGGGAATCGTCATAACAGGCTGTCCTGCCGCGTTTTTCTCTGCGTGGTTATCCGTAATGATTTCGCCGCTCCACTGACTCGTGGGCACTGTCGGAAAAGCCCCGCCGAGCACCGCCTCGACTGGGCGGTATATCCATACTCTCTGCCGTTTTTCTGCGCAGTGAACGAACACACCAAGGTCTTTCGGAGCAGGTTCCTTTGCGTTCCACTTAAACGTTGCCGTAAACCGATTTTCACCGAGATATTGGAACGAATTCACGGAGGGCATAATCGGCAGCAAACCATCGACCCACCCCTTCTGCCGGGCATTGGCATAACCAGTGATAATGCCACGTTCGGGGAACTCCGTCCGAGCCGACTCTACGACTCGACCATCCCGCTTGTGAATGGCGGAAAATCCGATAGGGGAAAGAGCACAATAGCCGTACAGTGGCAGCACGAAATCGGGTCCCCACGCATCGGGCTTGATCGTCCAATCACTTTTGTCGAGATTAACCCAGACCGTCGCGTCACCGCTCCAGGTAATCTTTTGATGTTGGATGTTACCGTCAACAAATTCAACGTTGATAATATCCTTGTCGGCAAGATGGCGCATAAAATCTTGGGCAAGCCAGTATTTACGAACGGCACCGCGTTTTGCGGAATCCCAATCGACCATCATGGCGTGTCCGGTCAAGATTTCTGACGTAATGTAATCATCGCTCTCAATGCCGTGGTTGTCGCGACCCCGCATGACTTCGTAGCGATTGCTGTAACCGGCACCGTGCAAGGAGAATTTCGTGTGATGTACCGCGTCATACCAAGGAACCCGCGACCACTCTTTGCATTTGATATTGATTCGGAACTCTCCCGGCTCCGACGAAATGAACATGAAATTGCTATCCGCTCCGTCAAGATGTCCGATCAGCGAGTCCATCCCGGATTCGCCGGTGGTTATCGCACTGGGAAAATTTTTGTTCGCTTCCGAAAGCCGGGCACGGATTGTATCGAACACCTTTGCCCAATGGTGCCGTGTTTCCGCCCGACTGTGGAAGTTCCCCTCCCGGTCATAATAATCCACCGGTGGCATTGACGAAAAAACATCGACAAAATACGCGGACACCGGAAGATTCGGCACAATAATATCGAGATTCCGATCCAAATACCGCTGGACACGATCCGGTCGAAATTGATATGCCCTCGCTTCGATAAAGAAGTTGTCCCATCCCAGCCGCGGCTGACCGGTTACGTCAAATGACGTTATATCAAAACTGAATTCATCGGCATCGGGATAGAAGTCGATGTAATTATCGTGAATACCGTATAGAATACCGAGTGAGTCGCAGAGTTTAAGCGTTTCCTGCATGTCTTGGAGCGTTCCCATTGTTGGATTCGGCGGATAGATGTCGGGCAACCGGTTATCGTAACCGTAGTGTTGCCAATTATGCACGATGAAGATCGTGTCCGTCAGCCCATATTTTGCGGCATGTTGGACGATCTCCGTGTGCTGGCTGTACCTGCCGCCCCAAATATCGAAGACCATTCTGCCCGCCTTGGTTGTAAAACCCGGTGCCGGTTTTGCCTCATGTAGCGGACGGAATTGGATCGCACAATCCAATGCGCCGCTCAAACCGGGAAGCAACGTGAAGGTCGTTGCCGGATGAACGGAAAGCGTGTACCGCTTCGTCTTGGGATCAACGATAAAACTGTCCGGCGGAAAACTCGTTGCCTGCAACACGGAAAGACCGTTCTCGAAATCCATCCCGACGTGCGACGTGGACAAATTATGCCCATCGGCGAGTGCCGTGAATGCTTCCGGCTCAACGATGCAAAAACCGTGTCCGTAATAGACTTTCGGGGCGTGATGTGTTGCCGGTCCGAATTCGATACGGTCAATCAGGTCAATTTCCGATGAATTCAGCGATAATTGCAGTGCCGGTCCGTTCTGTTTGATGCCAAAAAATAATGTTCCCTTGCGGTCGGCGACCTCGATTTCCTGTCGCCATTGGTGCGGCGATACAGTCGCCGGCTCTCTCGGAGTCCATTGACCGCAACTGAGGGCACTCGGCGACGCACCGATGGGTTGTCCCTTCACCCAAACACGGAGACCGTCGAATTGGACTTGCTTTTCCGCATTGCCGAGACCGATTACGCCGTCGATGAAGCCGTTTTCACCAAACGTTACGGCACCGATCAGTCCGCCATCGAGTTTGAAAACGTGTGTTTTCGGCGAATCCGTTTTGCCGGTTTTCACCGCTTGTAAATTCTCCGTAAACAGTTTGCCTCTCGCTTCGGCGGAAAGTATTGCAGGTTTTTCACCGGCAAAGAGAATTACATCACCCCAAAAGCATGAATCGCAAACCGTATTCCGTGCCGGACCGGGATCGCTTTCGAGGGTCAGCAAAATTTCTTTGCCGGCAAACTCGGTGAGATTGATTTCGTGCGCAACCCAGTCGTTGTTGGCATCGTGCTTTTCATAAACGGTTTTGCCCTCAACTTTGACCCGGTAGGTTACGCCGTCAGTGGGAGGTTCCGGCGGGCTGGTGTCTCGCATGGCACTGAAAAAGGAGAGTGCAATTGGCTGTGTGTCCGGTAATTTGATCCGGTATTCGACTCCCACATTGCCAATTCCATATTGATAGGGCGGGTGCATTCCGAGGGACTGCCGAGCCACACCGCCGCGATCCATGGACAATCGGGCAATGTATGCCGAACTCGTTGGTTGTATTCCTTGAAAACCGACGGGCAAAATTTGTAGCGGTTTGTCGTCGTGATTCCAAACGCCCCGGTAGGTATCAAGTGCTGCCAAGGCGAGTCCGCCATGCGTCGGTAAAGTGTTGAGCGGCAGTTGTTTAGGATCGGTGATTACCTGACCAAACAGGGGATTTTTCGACGTACCACTGCCGGGAAAATTTGTTTCGATGACTTGAATAATGTGTGCTTTTATCGCGTCGCCATTGAGTTTGTACTCTACGTCCAGCCGGACGGGATAATGTGCCGTGAGAGTTCCCGCGCGGGCAACAACTTTAACGGTAACATCTGTCTTTTCTCCGGCGGGTAATTCAACGGTTTGTGAAACCCTCTTGCCGCTGTCAACGAATTCAAGGGTTTCAATGGTTTGGAATGTCAAATTGACGGAGAGTAGCGTGTCCCCTTTGTTTTCGAGTGTTGCCGTGAGTTCGAGCGGCTCATCAGTTTCGGTGATTTTTTCCTGTTTGGCGAGTCGATCCGGTGTGCCGAAGTGCATTGACAACGTACCGGCGGTGGTGCGGTGTGTCGTGTAGGCAAACAACGACATTGACTGCAACATTGAAAACAACAGAATTGAACAGAACGCAAACGGAAAGAAAATACGCATGGCAAACTCAGGGCAGAAAACCAAAACGGTCATTCTAACCAAACGGAGCAAGGTATGCAATCGGTTCTGGTTAATGCACTCCTCGTTAGCGGCAAATGAAATTCTCAAAAGTCTTGTTATAATCGAAATATGGTTGTGAATCCGTTTTCGACAAAATTTTGGGTAGCCGGTGTTATTCCCTTCCAATTTTCTCTGGAATTTTCGGAACGCCATGAAAGCATTGATACTTTACTGGAAAAAATGCGTCGGTATCCAATTTGCCAAATCGTCGGTCCGCACGGTTCAGGAAAATCAACGCTCCTCCGGGAACTTTTGAAGCAGCACGAAAAAAGGGGAGAGGATGTTCGGTATCTGTTTTTTAACGAACAACATCGACGTATTCCCAAGGACATAGTGATTCCAGAAAATTCAATCCTTTTTGTTGATGGTTTTGAACAGTTGCCGTTTATTGACCGGATTCGGTTGCGTTTCCGAGCAAAGCGTTCGATATTGACAGCCCATCGTCCCGTTCGGTTCGTGCCGGTTCTGTATCGCACCAAACCCCAATTTTCGATTTTTGTCCAAGCCGTTCGGCAAATGTCGGCAGATTCGCCGGATGAGTGCGTGCTGCGGGAAGTGTACGAACGTTCCGGCGGTAATTTTCGGAACGCCTTCTTTGAACTGTATGACCGATGGGAAGAAGAGAGGGGGAATTCGCACACGTTCTCTTGACATTTTTTCAGCGCATGCAAAAATGGAAACCATGAACGACCCTTCAGCGTTTGAACCGAAAGTCATTGCCTTTGTTTGTAACTGGTGTACCTATCTCGGGGCTGACCTTGCCGGAACGAGCAGGTTAGAGTATCCGCCGAATTTACGGATCATTCGCCTGCCCTGCACCGGACGGATTGACTTCAACCTCATCATCAAAGCCCTCGAAAGCGGTGCCGATGCAATTTTGGTAAGCGGTTGCCATCCGGGCGATTGCCACTACACCAGCGGTAATTTGCATGCACGGCGACGATGGATTCTTTTTCGGGAACTTTTACAAACGCTCGGATTTGATACGGAACGCATCCATTTTTCATGGATTTCTGCCGCAGAAGGGGCGAAGTTTCAAAAATTCATCACCGAAATCATCGAAAAAGCCCGAAGTATGGGACCTTATACCGCCATGAAGGAAATCGTAATGACAAGGTAAGGGATCCCCACCCGCCTACGTTTGCGGTTTAAGTAGCGGATAGCCAATAACATTTTTCTTGCCAGTAAGGGGATGCTCTGTCGGGTCTTGCGAAAAGATATTCCAGAAACAACCGAGCAGTGCATCACATGAATCGGCATGATGGACGATCATTGCTTCTAACGACATCGGAGGTTTGGCGGCACCCCAATCGGGAAACCGCTGATGAGCAACAATGATGTGCTCCAAATGCGTTCGTACCGGCTGCTCTAACTCAAACTCTTGTGCCGCCTCACGAACAATGTCCCGACCAAGAATGGCATGTCCCATCAATTCCCCTTCTACCGAATGTTGATGCGAACCGAGTTGCGGTTCGTATTCCCGAACCTTGCCAATGTCGTGCAAAATCGCTCCCGCCACAACGAGCGGACGGGAAATCTCTTCTTTGCGTTGGGGATACATTTTGTGATAGTGATCGACAAGAGCAACAGCAATTTTCGCAACGGAAAGTGTATGTTCGAGTAATCCGCCGATGTAATTGTGATGGTGTTGCCGCGATGCCGTACCCGTCAACAGTGTCAGGCGGTACTCTTTGAGAATCTTCGTTACCATCAGAAGCAATTTTCCCTTGCCCATTTGCTGCGTCGCCAGTGCCTGAAGATCATCAAACATTTTGTCGGCGGGTAACGGCGAGGCCGGACGAAGTAACACGGAATCGAATCCATCGTGGGTATCTGCCATTTCGACGGCGCGAATTCTATGGATTTCCAACTGTGGTCCGTGCGGGGTGATCCGGTGAATTGCCCGAAGTTTGCATTGGGTTCCCGATTTGAGTGTTTTTATGTCTTTGTAAATGGCAAGGTCTGACCAGACCGGAAAACGGAATCTTTTCCGATTATCACAAAATGTTACCCAAAGATAAGGTTTTCCTTCTTTCGTTTTGGACAATTCCTTTTCGGCAAGCAGAGCGAAAACGTCCGCTTCCTGATTCGGTTCCAATTCGTGCAAGGGAACTATCATCGGTCAGTGAAAATTGTGGTCATGACGAAGAAATAAGTGTATCAGACCTCTCCACATAAGCAAGGGATGTTAGTTTTTCCTTTGTCTATTGGATAGTGGAGTAGGCGTAGTAATATCCCCAGTTCGACAGTCATGTCAAATTTTCCAGTTAAGGATAAACTTTGGGAACCTGTGATTTCAAACAACAAGACTGTCTTCTTCCATAAGACAAAGTTCCTGCTCGATCCGGGCAAGCCGGGATTCAATCCGATTGTCAATTATTCCCTGCGGCGTTTCCAAAATACAGCCTCCCGGTGAAACGGCGGCATCAGTAATGATTTCCGTCTGAATCGAACGAGTCATTTCCTGAATCAACAGGTCGATCTGCGGTTTCAACGCTTCATAATCCCCCTGATTCAACCGAATCCGCACCGATGTACTTCCCGTACCCAATTCGAGAGCCTCACGCAAGAGCCGAATCGGAATATCTGACATCTCCAATATCTGGCGAGCAATAACTTTCTCCGCTATCGCTTGGACAATTTTCACCGCACTCTGTTCCCAGTGCTGCAAAAAAGTCTGTTTTGCCAAATCCAAACGGTCGAGTACACTTGTCAGTGCAGGCAACAAGGTCTCCAACTGTGCGCCTAATTGAATCTCCGCCTCACGTTGTACCTTTTCGGTGTAATCAATCATCGCTTTCATCTCGCCGTCGGCGTAGCCTTTGGAATGCCCCTCATCGTAACCGACAGTTTTGCCTTCGTCGTATCCATTGACTCGGGCGGCTTCTTCGTTTTGCTTTAACTGTGCTTTCAGTTTGATTGCCTCGCTTTCGAGTTGTTCCTTCCGGGTCTGGAAGTTTTCCTCTTCTGCTTGGAGCCGCTGATGCAGTTCGTCAAGTTGCTTGCGGATGGTTTCGGCTTCACTCCGGGCTTGGGATCGTGCACGTTCGAGTTCCGCCGCAGACTTTTCATACTCGGCAGCGGCATTCTGCCGGATACGCTCTACTTCGTTTCGCGTATCGCTAATGACTTGGGCGGCTTCTGTCCTGACTTGGGCAATATATTTTACCGCTTTTTCTTCCAAGTCCACAAAGTTAAAGGGAACAGCAATCGAGGTCTGTGCGGCTCGTTGGAAGGGCATTTTTGTTGCCAAACGGTAGGAACAATTTCCAGTGGAATGGTACGGATTTTGCTAAATTACGTCAAGATGGGAAAGCCGTCCGACCAGTCCGTCGACAAGTTTAGTTTTTCCATCCGAGTTTTCTTGCTGTTGGCATTGGATTATGGGAACATTTTTCTCGTACCTCTCGCAGGGTTCTCTCTCCTTGGTGCAACAGATTCG
>Ga0123353_10002687_pt1 | contig 22158 bp, 15 predicted proteins | sample TergutLab28metaG_3_FD_92763 | JGI IMG/M metagenome (GOLD analysis project Ga0123353, IMG submission 92763) | Labiotermes labralis P3 segment gut microbial communities from Petit-Saut dam, French Guiana - Lab288 P3 | ecosystem: Host-associated > Arthropoda: Insects > Digestive system > Gut ... | reverse complement strand
TGTCTAATAATTCTTAAGATTCTTAAGCCTCTTTAGAATCCTGTAAAATTGACACACCTTTCTAAGCGTATTATCTCATTTTCACTATACTGCTGTCGAATACCCTCCTATCTACCGCTTACCTAATAACCTTGGATATTTAAACATTTAAACATATAAAAATACACATTTAACAATACTGGCGTATTTAGGTTAGAACAAGCCAGAAGTCAAGTTGTAAACATATTATTAAATGATATACCACTTATTCTTTAACATAACAACATTAAAGAATGTATGTGCGTGTGTGTGCCACGAACGAAGAAAATCACAAGTTATACAAAATCGCAGTTACTTTTCTTGGTGCAGTTAGAGAAGTAGCTGATGATTTTGACGATGTTATAGATGGAACAGATTGTGTTATTAGAACAATTGATACTTTTACTACGCATTTAGAAAAAGCACGTTAGAAAAAAGAATTAGTATAGTTAATGAAGGTGAAAAACCTTATCCGGAAATACAAAGGCAACATGTAAAATAGATAGAATGTCAATTCAAGGTGGAATAATCCTATTGATAGATGACATATATACCCCCATTGGTAGTCGTTCACTTAGTCATATAAAATATTTCGCAAAGCATCTTAAGATTGATAAACCTTCGATTATTTTTCTCGACAACGATTATAAATTACAAAAATCAAATTATGAAAATCGAGAACGAAAAAACTTAACAGATAATAAATTCCTAGGACTGATAAGTCTTGATAAAAGCATAGGATTAGACGAAATAAAAACATTTGCATTAGAAAACCCTGATCATTGTAGCATTATAAATAACAATAAAAATGACAGCGAAGACATGCTAATAAAAATGAACAAAGTTCTACAAAAGTTTAATTCCACTTTATGCATTTAATATGCTAAATCTTTGTTTATATTTGGGGAAAATATGTTATTACAATACTCGCCCTCCTCCGAAGAAAATTAATTAATGAAAATGAGATTGTCAACATTTCATTATATCTTACTGTAAATAAGTATGATATAATCGCTAAGCGTTAGAAAAATAGTTAAACTTACTTTATATACATTATTTCTAACTAATAAGTAAAGAGAAGAATAATAGTTATTTGGAGGATTGTAATGAGTGCATGTAAAGTGTTTATCAGTCATTCATCTGAGGATGTGCCGATAGTTAGATCTTTTGTTGATAATATTTTAATTGGAACATTTCTTTTAGATCACTCTGCCGATGATATATTTTGCACATCTTTACCTGGAATGTCGATTGAGCCAGGCGAGCAATGGCGAGAAGAAATTAAGAGAAAGCTATCTGATGCGGAGGTTGTATTTTTTATTATCACACCAAACTTCAAGTCCAGTGAAGTTTGCCTCAATGAAATGGGTGCTGCATGGGTAATGTGCGATTATATTATACCATTAATAGTAGACCCAATAAAATTTGATCAAATTGGGGCACTCATAAATGTGAAACAAGGAGAAAAGCTACTTTCTGAAACTGGATTAGATCGTGTTAAAGGTAAGTTGCATAAGCTATTAGGTGTAGACAGTTCAGGAGTAAAGGATGATTATTGGACTGAACAAAAGAAAAAACTTATTAAGGATGTTGAGGAACATATTAAGAACAATCCATTCCCCCTTCCTGTATCTAAAGATACAATAGAGAATTTGCAACGTGAAAATTGTATGCTGGAAAGTGAACTTGAAGTGAAAAAAGTATTGAGCAGCAAACTGATAAAGGAAAATGAAAATCTACTATCTCGTATAAATGCATTGGAGTTGATAAAAGACGCAGAGACTGTTAAAGAAGTGAACATAAGCCATGGTGTATTGGATAATTTAGAAATCGAATATAAAGAGTTTGAAGATTTGATTAAGGAGGTAATAAATAAGAGCAATAGTTTTAAACCAGTTATTAGAACATTAATTTATTCTGACTTTACTGGGAATAAACTAATGATAGATTCACAGTTCTATTCAGCAGAGATAATGTACGCAATGGCAAATGGAATTATTGATGATGATTGCAATATAGAGTGGTCTTCTATAAAAGCTATGAGGGATTTGAATGACGCATTGTGTAAGTTAAAGTCATTTTATGAACAGGCATCATCAGATCTAATAAATAAGATAGAGAATGACTATCCAGAAGCGAATTATGACTTTGATTGTTTAAGCTTCTGGGAAGATGTAATTGGAATGAAAATGGATCACGATTAAGCAATGTATATTGAGAACCTGAAGGTATATTATTCATTAAAAAATTTGATAATATTGTACCACAACTACATTTTATGAAATAATACGGAGATTAACTCTTATGTCAGAACAAAAACACCTTAACGAACAAGACTTGCGCGATATAATAATATGTGAGCCAATAACAGATAAAGGGCTTCAGGCATTGGGGAATTTAGGTCTTTCTACAGATGACATTAATGAAGACTACTTTTATAAAAACATATATGTTGCCCCTAAGTATCATAGTAATGCTATATACTCTAATAGGTATGCTTCTATCGATTCAGCTTCGATGTTTCAGTATAGTGTATCAGAAGAAAGATTCAATGACTTAAAATTAATGCTGAAGCTTTTTAATTATAAGTTCACTAGCGATGTAGTCAATCAGTCACTTTTAATTGTCCTTGGCACGTCTGGTTGTGGCAAATCTATCGAAACTAATAATAAAGTTAGAAGTCTAATAAAGTGTAATGACACTTTGTTATTCAATTATGTATGGTATGATCTTGAGCACTCATCATCAAGTTTAACATATGGAGAGACTTTCTATATACCTGACAAAGACGATTCAATGTGGGGTTTTTATATGTCACTGCTGGATGTTTTTTTCAAACTTATAATACAGCACAAGAATAAAGCATCAATAATATCAGAAAATCATACTAGGTATTTTATTGAGTATAATAGTGCAGATAAAGATGAAAGAGAACTTTTTTTATGTATAGCCAAGTATGATTGTGGCAATAAAGAAAGTGTTAAAAATCTCTTTGATGCAGTTATGAGTCAAATAAATACAACTGATGTGAGTGTATCAATACAGCGACTCATGAGGATGACAATGAACCTTATGTACTGCATCAACCCTAAAAACAAAAACTATATAGTATTTGATAATATCGAACATTATATTGACTTGAGTGACCACAGTATATCAATACCTAACAAGTCATTACAAGCAATCTATGAATGTGTGGAGAATGTCATTAACAATGTGAGAAACATTTACGATCGAATAAAAACAGGTGAATCACACAAGGCGTTTAAAATAATACTTGTGCTTCGCAGAACAACAGGACGAATTGTGAAGCCAAAAGCACATAACCCAACACTATTTCACGAAATTGGTATTGACCACACTGGGCATATTGATATATGGCGAATTTGGGAGAATAAAAAAAGATGGATTTGGGAAACTCATTTAAAGCACAGATATGATGCAAATCACAGTCTAAAAGTACTATATCTTTTAGATAGTGTAATGAACGATATCCCAGAAAAATCTATAGGAACAAGTTATCAAGCATTAGTGTCTCCATATATGAACGCAGGTCTTCGTAGAAATGCCCATACTCAAGCTCGTGCTACGATGAAAACCTATGAAACAATCTTTATAAAAAATGATGATAGCTATATTAACTTTACCGAGTTTAAGTCCTTGGTACAAAACCCAAATACTAACCGATATATGTACCGCAGGGCATTAATGCAAATACAGTATAAGTGGATGATAACATCTGTAGACGGCACGTTAAGATTTGAACAACTACTCATGGGGAAGCTCTCGGAGGAAAAGCCAACTAATATCAGAGATAAAACGAACTCAATAATTAAGAAAAGAGACGTGTTATTAGATGGATCTGACAAAGCTTCAACAACATATACACGACGTGTTTTATCATGTCTTTCTAACTTTATTTATACTGCACCTATTGTTATCGGTCAGGAAACGTATAAAATAGAGATGTTCGATACTATCTCGCTTTATGACCTAATGTGCGTTGTTTTTTTGAACCCAAAGGAGAATAATAAAAAACAACTATCTTTGCAGTATCATTTTGAACCTTTAGCAAAGGTCTTAACATCACTTGGTGACATGTCATACAAGAGAACTAAAAGAGCTCCCATGTTGATTCTTGACGTAGATGACCCACGCAACAACATAAATAATCCGGAGCAGGGACTTGCAATAATACTAGAAGAGATATGGGAGTCTGGGGCAAAAGAAAGTTCAAATGAGGGTAGGTATAATAACTCGGATTTTGGCGTTCATTTAACAACCGCTGGCGATATGTTTGTTAGAGATATACAACCAAGCTTCTCTTTCTTTGCAGCGTTGTATTGCAGTGAAGAAGTACCCTTGTTTTTTTTAAAAGATATTCAACGTATAGAACTTTTAATAAAGATGGTATATGATAATGCTAATAAGCTATGTGGTGTATATGAAAAAGCAGCAAGAGCTTTCTGCGGTCAAAATGTTACACTACAAAATACACGAGACAAGTATCTAATTAAAGATGGCAATAAGTGCATCACTTTCCGCAAAAGAGTTAAAGATTTACACATACAACACTTACAACATTATAAGGATTTCATAGATAAAAATGCGAAAACACTTGGCATCACAGATAAATCGATTCTAATTAGCTATATTGATAAATACACCATAAAATACAAGATGTGGAACTTAGAAAGTGAGTGTTTTTAGTGTTACAAAGGTTTATTTGCACAATAGAAAATAATAGTAATTGTTTACTTTGTTGGGTTGAAAATCATTCTATAATTATTGGAGCTATTTCAGCGGCGATAGTCAGTTCACTATGGTTTTTAAAGTATTTAAAACAAAAGCGTGCAGAAGCTTTTTTTGGATTCTATACGAGTCTGTTATTGCAAGTTAAAAGTCTACGTCATTGGCTCGATTCTAAAAATTTGTTAGATATTGACGATAAAGAAAACGGCAACATATTTTCATTAATATATGTACCATCAACTTTATCTGAAATTTGTCCAGGGTTTTGCCAGCTGGATGATATTGTTCTGATAGAACTGAAAGAGATAGCATTGTTACTTAAATCAACATTATTGAATTCTGAAAATAACGTATATCCAAAGAGATTTAATAAAAAAGCGTGGTATGAAAATCAGTACATTATTTTATCTTTTTGCGATTTTGTTATGTTTAAAAGTATGCGTAATAATACAAACAAAGCAATTTGTGATAAAACAGATGGTGTTGATGAAACTGTAGACATTGATGAACCAATAAACAATGATGAAGCCAGAGACAATTTAGAAAATTACAAACACATTTTGAAGTGTAAAGAGTTGTTGTCAGCAATAAATTATATTCAAAAAGCTCTAGAAAACGTGAAGTACTAGTATCAACACCGAAAATGTGCGTAGTTGTTGTCTTACATGAGGTATTGTTATAATAATGAAAGATGACATTAGTTACCCCCCCTCTTGCTTTGGCGAAAAATATCTAAACTTCTTCATCTTTTGTATCAATTCTCACCCGTTGTTAATTCAAATTTGAAATAACTCTTGTTATCGCACATGCCTGATAATCTTTCGCGCGCAAGCAGGGCTTCCATGGCAATGGAAGCTCAGAACGCTAAAAATTCCTGTCGGACATTTTTAACGTTCTTGCTCGTTAGGGAGACCCTAAAACCCCATCGAAGAATGTATAAATCCATCCTTCTAAAGCTGTGCCTTCGGCACATCTGCTGCGACCTGCGGTCTATTATTTTTCGTGAGATTCGTCACGATTTTGAGTTCGTGATGTATCACGATTTTGTACATCCGGAGTAATTCCGAGTATACGGTCAGCATTACCTTTTGCAATAGAGAGGGAGCGACTGTTTTTCTTCAATTCGTGATATCCGGAGTATAGCTTTTTCTTTTCTGCTGAGAGTTTTGCATACTCTTCTTTAAGTGTTTTTATTGATGGTAACTTCTTTGTGCTGAGTGAGTCGAAGTGCTTCTTAGCTGCTCGATTTAAAATAATATCGGCTGCGTTTTGATCATAAAACTCCCGGCTCCATCCACTCACTTTATACGCTTCATACACATCACGGGTTTTGCTGTATTGTCCGATATATTTTTGCAGGTCACTGATCTCTTTTTGCCGAGTTTCGACGTCTTTTATTTTTGTCGTAAGAGTAGTAAACTCGCCGGATGCCGATGATGACTTTTTCTTCAAATCCTCATAACTGTCAATACCATTCTCTTGCAAATAGATAAGGGTTTTTGCAGCTTGCTTTAAGTTAAATATTTTTGCCCATTGCTCATAACCCGGTCCTTTACCTTCACGTATTTTTGCTTGGATGTCAACGAGTAAACTGATACGGAAATGACCGCCTCCGGTACTGCCGGATTGAATGGTTCTTCCTGTTTCAAGTCGTTCACGGATCGCAGTCTCTGTATGATTTCCTTTGAGTGTATTTAACCGTGTTGGACGTTTCTGCCCGGGAGTGCAAACGGTTATATGTTTGCCGGAATCATCTACGATAAAACCGGATGCACGAAGCGATGATATGAACTCTTCAAAAGAGGTACAAGTTGGCAAAACTTCGTCAATCTTATTTCGTATTATATCTGAGTAAGATGACTTTTTTTCACCACCAATCCACTTGTTATAATTTCGTCCTTTGCTTGGTTTCGGATTAGAAATAATAGACAATCCGTTCTCTGCGCATATTATGTCAGATAGCCTGCGAACCGCGTATGCTGATCGTTTAAAATCATCCCACTTTGCCCAACAATCAAGTGTTGTAGAATTGTAGATTATATGGCAATGTATATGAGCACGGTCAGTGTGGACAGCGACGATGAAAGCATGATTACCCCTTGTCCATCGCATAGCTAGTTCGTATCCGACCTCTTGTGCTTTTTCCGGAGTTATTTCTCCCGGCTTAAAGCTCTGTCTTATATGATAAGCAAGCACATTACGCTTACCTTGGTCTAGTCCTGTGTTCTTAAAATACTCACTCTTGGAAAGCACAAATTCTTCATCGGCTGTTCGAGGATTGCATTTATAGCCGACAACGAGTTTTCCTTTTTCTGTTTTCTCCGGGTTCTCTGCATAATCTGTCCGGTCAGCGAGTGTTTGTGCAATGGTTTTTCCCTTATTTACATGTAACGCTTTAAACCATGTTGCTGCCATTTTGCACCTCGTTTATACTACTGCCAAGCGCTTTAGTATCTCTTTCATTTGACCCCATAATTCATCATATCGGTCATGTAAGTCATCAATATCAGCCGAATATATATTTCTCGTTTCATTGACACGACGAGCTATCTGATTGATGTTATTTGTTGCATTAGATAATAAGCGGATCATTTCGTTTACACTGTCTAGCTCAACACGGATGATGCACCCGTTCAATGCCATTTTGAGTAAATAAGCTCTAAGGCTACCGACACCTGCATCCTTCATTCTTTCATAAATCAAGTCACGTTCTTTTTTGTCAACCATAAAGCGAAGCATAATATCTCGTTTCAACTTATACTCTTTTCTCTGACCTTTCAAATCTATCACCTCCGTCAAAGTTGAGTGGCGAGAAGTAATCCTCGCCACCCTGTTTTCTTATATCCCACGTCCCATCAGTTTGTCTTTATTCGGAACATTTTGGTTTTTGCTGTTGTCAAAATCCCGGATGCCTTCAAGTATGGAAGGCTTGGAAGTCTTTGCTGTTACAAGCTGCGGGACTTGTGAGTAACTGTATTCGTATTCCACCTCATCGTCCGGCTCGGGCTCATCAATGTTTTCCGTATCAGGTTCTTCTTCATCGGAAGAACGTTCTCCGTTGTTGTCAACGATATCAAAGTAACCTTCGCCTTCAATATTGAGTTCAGCATTTAGCATAGCAAGGCGTGCTTCTTTTTCTTCAAGCTCACCGGATAATGCAAATGGTTTTTCCAGCTCCAGCTTTGCCGCTTCCTGCTGTCTTTGGATGTTAGCAAGCTCATCTTTTGCACCGTCAAGTCTATCAGGTAAACTGTCGAGGGCATTGTTTATTCTTGTGATGTTACCGAATGTATCAGTACCGAGATCAATTTGATAAGTCATAGTACGGCGGAGTAGCAGCTTAACTTGTGTATCGCTGAATTTAATGCTCATCTCAAATCCCATGTATTTACCGATATCTTTTTCATCCCTGCCTTTTAGTCCCTTACAGGCATCAAGGAGTGCTTTTGCTGCCGGTTCTTTTTCTTTGTATGAAACACCGTTAATTACCATGCCCGGAAACTTTGGTGATACAGCAGCAGTACCGGACACTATTTTTACATCAATGTACTTTGCTTTTTCCTCAGAATAGAACATTGCATCTTTTTCAATACCTTTAATCCGCTCTGAGACCGCAGCAACCTTTCTTGGAAAGTTTGCTATTAAATCATCTTCTAATCGGTGTCGCTGACTCTGATGTTCGGATTTAAGCATCCGGAGTTTCGTTATTTCGATGTCTAGGTTCATTTTTTCGGCTATAAGGGGGTTTCCCGCGCACAGGGCTTTGATTTCCGCATAGCTGAGTGCAGTTTCATCCACGTCTTCACAACTGCGTACAGGCGATTTTGAGGTCATTATTTGTGCAATAAACTCCTGTTTCTTCTGTACTGTTTGCCAGAGGTATGAATCAAAGGTGCCATTTGTTGCATATCTGAAAATGAGGACTTCGGGATTTTGATTTCCTTGCCTAATGATACGCCCTGCTCTTTGTTCAAGGTCGGCGGGACGCCACGGACAATCGGCATCGTGGATAGCAATCAATTTGTCTTGAACATTCGTACCGCTACCCATTTTGAAAGTAGAGCCGAATAACACCCGGACTTTACCTTGCCGTACTTTTGCGAATAAATCCTTTTTCTTTGTATCAGAATCAGCATTGTGAATAAAAGCTACTTCGCTCTCAGGGATTCCTCGTTCTATTAGTTTTGCCCTCATATCGTCATAAACATTAAACCGTCCGTCTTTGTTCGGTGTCGAAAAGTCGCAGAAAACAAGCTGAGTAAGCCTATCTTTTGATGTTGCACTCCAGATGTTGAACACATTATCAGTACAGGCATTAACTTTACTGCCCTCATAGTCGGGCAGGAGAGGATTTATCAAACGTTGATCGAGACCGATTTTTCGCCCGTCCGTTGTGATTTTCAACATATTATCGGTTGAGGGGTCAACTAATCTAGCTTGCACAGCAGCAGCCCGTTCAGAGAGCTCCTGTACCATTTCCTTTTGTAAATCGGATGGTTCAACGATTATTGTGTCAAACTTCGCTTGTGGTACAGGCAGATTTATCATATCTGCGGTTTGAATGTCAGCAACTTCTTTGAACATACTCATCAGTTCCGGCAGGTTATGAAACTTTGCGAAACGAGTTCTTGCCCTGTAGCCTGTTCCTTCTGGAGCCAGTTCGATTGATGTTTGCGTTTCACCAAAAATACTTGCCCAGCAATCAAAGTGAGTAAGCCCTTTCTCTTGAAGCTTGTCATATTGCAAATACCTTTGCATTGTATACATTTCTGTTATGGAGTTAGATATCGGTGTTCCAGTCGCAAATATAACACCTTTATTATCAGTCAGTTCATCCATGTATCTGCATTTCATAAATAAGTCTGATGATTTTTGTGCTTCTGATGTTGAAAGCCCTGCTACATTGCGCATTTTTGTGAACATGAAGAGATTTTTAAAATTGTGTGCCTCATCAACGAAAAGGCGGTCAACTCCTAGTTGTTCAAAAGTTACTACATCATCACGTTTTTTTGAGTCGAGCAGTTTTGCCAGTCTTACTTCTAGTTGTTTTTTTGTACGTTCAAGCTGTTTTATTGACCACCGCTCGCCGCTGAGGGCTTTCATTTCTTCAATACCTGATTGTATTTCCCAAATCTGTTCATTGAGCAACCGTTCCTGCCGCTCTCTTGACAAAGGTATCTTTTCTAACTGGCTATGCCCGATTATTACTGCATCATAATCACCGGTAGCGATTTTTGCACAGAACTTCTTACGGTTTCTCATTTCAAAATCTTTTTTCCGGGCGACGAGGATGTTTGCGTTAGGATATAATCGCAGAAATTCAGTTCCCCATTGTTCTGTCAGGTGATTAGGTACGGCAAACAGGGTTTTATGACACAGTCCAAGCCGTTTTGATTCCATAGCGGCACCGGCCATTTCAAAAGTCTTGCCTGCGCCTACCACATGAGCAAGCAACGTGTTACCACCGAGTATCTGACGAGCAACAGCGTTTATTTGATGCGGATGGAAAGCAATATCAGGATTAGCTCCGATGAACTGGATATGACTACCGTCATATTCGCGCGGTCTGTTACTGTTAAAGCGATCATTGTAAAACTTAACGAGTGTGTGCCTGCGTTCAGGGTCTTTCCAAATCCAATCCTGAAATTTTTGCTTGATTAACTCCTGTTTTTGCTGTGCAAGAGTTGTTTCTTTTTTATTTAGGATACGGACTGTTTTTCCATCGGCATCTTTATTGTAATCATACACACGAATATCACGTAAATTTAAACAATCATCAATAATCTCATAAGCATTAGCCCGCTCTGTACCATATGTTACAGTTGCATTAATATCACTATACAATGCTCTGCCCTTATTTGTAACCTGCCATGAATCTGTTAGGGGATGATAATTAACTTTATATACATCCTTCATTCGCCAAGAAACATCAAGCAGATCGTACATGAACTCGTTGATATATTCCGGTTCAATCCATGTAGCACCGAGCCGGACTGTAATTTCTGATGCTTCCAAATCCTTTGGCTGTATTGCTTCAAGTGCTTTTACGTTTATTTCAAGTGCAGGATTAACCTCGGCTGCCGCTTTCGCAAGTTCCAGTTTATTTCTCACATTCCCGGAAAGGTATTCGTCTGCCGTTACATACGTTTCATGTTGAAGTCCGGCATTTCCGATATTTAGGAAAATAACTCCTTCCAAGTCGGAAATTAGTTTTTCTCTGGAGGTCTTTGATATTTCTAACATATAGTCAAGGTCAACACAGGCTTTTTCTGCTATTGATACTGCTAATGCTTCACTCGCTGTATCGACACGGGTGATGATGTTTTTTTGCTTTATTGTACGTTTGCTGAACATATCAGCTTTGCGGTCAAGCTCACCTTCTTGATTGAGTATTTCAAGTGAGCATAACAGATAATATGAACTGTCAGCATTAAACGCTTTATTGTTAGCTGAGGAGTTTATAAGCCCGAAGTCGGATGTGAACCTGTCGTAGAGGCTGTTTAACTCTCTCTGCTGCATTTTTATTTCATCATCGGTGTGTTCATCAACTTGCAGAGATATGAGCTTCTGAACGCAGTCTCGCAGAGCTATCATACCTTTTATACGTTCTAGTGTTGTTGCCGGAAGGTCAACAGGGTACATCAATGAGTTTTCTCGGAAATATACCTTTGAATCGTTGATGTTGCCGAATAGACTTCCTGTGTTTTCTGTTACCGGAGATTGTACTAATGCATAGCTGAAGTTTTTTACATGTGGATCAGCCGGGATTGCATGATTGTCAATGCCATCGAGGTCATCAAGCTCTTCAACAGTAATTTGACCATCAATGAAAGATAGTGCGACATCAAGCTGGTCTGCAAGGTCAGCATTATCAAACGGTAAACAGGCAGTGGCAGTATTAGTACCATATCTACTGTTCATCCTCTCATCAAGTGCCATTCTACCAAGCAGCATTTCCGGATTATCTATGAAGTATCTGTTTACGGGAATACCGTCATCTGTTAAGCCTAAGTGAACCCATTCCGGTTCAATATCGAGAGGTCTGTCCCTTTTTTGCAGAATCAGTATATCCATTGTAGTTTCTGTTCCTGCGTTCTTTAGAAAAGCGTTATTCGGAAGCCGGACTGCTCCAAGCAGCTCAGCGCGTTCTGCGATATACCGTCTTACCTTTGGGTTTTTTTCGTCCATAGTGAACTTACTTGTAATGAACGCAATTATTCCGCCCGGGCGCACTTTATCAATTGTTTTGGCAAAGAAATAGTTGTGAAGGCTGAATTTGTGCTTATCATATCTGCTGTCAACTACTCCATATTGACCGAAAGGTACATTACCAATTGCTATGTCGAAGAAAGCATCGGGGAAATCGGCTCTTTCAAAGGCAGTATGTTGTATTGTTGTGTTTGGATATAGCTGCTTTGCGATTCTGGCACTAATCCCGTCAATCTCAACTCCGTAAATTTTGGAGTTTGACATTGAATCGGGGAGTAAGCCGAAGAAGTTACCGACTGCACATGCCGGTTCAAGCATATTGCCAGTCTTAAAGCCCAAACGTTCAATCGTTTCATACATAGCTCTTATAACAATCGGTGGTGTGTAATGAGCGTTAAGAGTTGATGCTCTGGCGCTTTCCCATTCGTCGGAAGCTAACAGTTTATTTAACTCAGTATATTCTTTTGTCCATTGGGAATTTTCATTATCAAATGCCTCTGGAATACCGCCCCAACCAACGTATCTTGATAGTATCTCTTGTTCTTCCGGTGTTGCGTTACGCTTTTCGTTTTCTATAATTATCAGGGTTTGTAATGCGTTGATATTGCTGCGGAACTTTGCTTTAGCACTACCTTCACCGAGGTTGACATCAGTAATCCGGAAGTTATGAGCCGGTACTAATGAAATGTCAGGTTGCATCGCTGCTATTTCCGGTACGGGTTCTTCACTTAAAAATTCACCTTCGATGAAGTTTGATATTTCTTCAATGTTTCCTATATTACCCTGCGCTATAAATTCTGTAATTCCTTCGTCAATTAGTTCATCAGAAACAACATATCCTCTTGAAGCCAATACATCACGTATCTGATCTTCGACATTCAAGATGGTTTCTGGCTTGTTGTCTCCGAATATTTCATTGACCTGAGCGATTAATTCCGGATCGGTAATTTCTGTGTAGATTTCTTCGCTTGTTGCTTCAGCTTCAAGTTCCTCGGAGCGTTCGATGATCCATTGCGGCATGAGTGCTCTCAGGACTGTTGTTATTTCATTCCACGGGTAGCTCATAAGCTGGTCTCTGTCTTTGCTTATTACATGTATAGCTATCCCTCGTCTTGATGCTGTAAAGTTTGTAGCTTCACCGGTTGATAGTATTAATGAGCCTGACACATCAAACGAGTTTTCAAGGTTTGTAGTAATTGAGTAGTTTGTCCTGTTTTGGCTAAACATTGTCAGGACATTATCTTTACTATCGCCTGCAAACAAGCTATTTGAAAGTACATCGATAAGAACGTCATAGTCATTTCGGTTAAGATCGGCAGCCCGATTGTTTATAAATACTTCCAGTACACTCAGGTAATTTATTTTCACTTCTTCATCGGATAGTTTACCTTCACCATACTCTTGAATCTGCTCATATATATCCTTTGGTACTTCATTTCCTCCATAAAGAAAACCTGTAGTTGTGACATAAGTTATCCCGCCACTTCTGCCAATTCCATACCTAACACCGTCTTTGTCATACCCGATAATGTCCCTGTCGTAATATTGGTTCAAGTTAAAGTCATATTGTGCTTTGTTCCAATCAACAAAGAACACCGGTGGAGGCACGGTCATTGATGGTATGGAGGGTTTAGTGTCGCTGAAATCATCATTGACCGATGCGGTTATTGCCGGATTGGTTATGCTTGTGGATACCTCGTCAACTATCTCTACTTCGTGATTTTCAGAGAGTTCAGGCACAGGTAGATATATACCGTCCTCGATCAGTTCAGATATCCGTCCTATGGTTTCTTTGATAGAAACGCCATTAAACTCACCGTAGATGTCTTTTATAAGGCTTACAGCTTCACGGGAACGAGAGTTTATTGCGAATTGCTCTGCAATTTTCTCTTTATTTTCGTTCGATGCTCCAAGCAATAACGCATCCAAGCCTTTAGGCAAAGAAAGAGCCGGGGCTTTTTCAACCTCGGCTTCTTGCTTTATCTGCTGCGCTTCTTCGTATAGTGTTCGGTCTATACGCTCAATCTGCTGATCTACTGTCGGTAATGGTTCAAATATCCCAAAAAATGAGAGTTGCTCATTGTCCGGCATTGACACCGGCGATTGTTGTTCATTAAGAACGATAGCATTTTCCCGGCTTACATTTCTCTCGCTTTTATCAAATATAGCATCAATATCGGGGAAGAGTGTGTATGTACCATCTCTATACATGGTTAAACGTTCATAGCCTGCTTTGCGGATGTTATAGTATCTGTCATTTTCCGATGTATTTTCAAAGATATGGTACATTTGATTGTACAGATCATCAACAAGCTCCGCATCGTCCAGCAGTTCATGAATGGCATCGTATTCCTCTTTTCCCGGGTAACTAAAATTTATATCATCACTGAAGGGGCGTTCATAATCGTCTGGTAAACCACTGTGGAAGTTTTTAATGTATCGGGCTAGTTCCAGCAACTCATACTGTTTAAGATTGTCAAACTCGTTAGATTTTATAAAATGCCCTTCTTTTATTAGGGTATCAACTCGTTTTGTTACATTGTTCCAGTTAAGCTTCGTTTTGGCACCGGGGTTCATTATATCTCCGCGCTTAAACTCTAATCCACCGCCCGGAGTTGCTCCATACCAGCCATCACCCTGTGACCAAGTTCCTCCACTGTGACCATAATAATTTTTGATAAACTCCATCCGGTCTTTGGAATCGTTATTCCTAAGAAAGAATGATAAGGTTCTGTATCTTTGTTCATTGCGTATACTGTTTGGTATAAGGAATGAGTTTATTTCATCATCTGTAATGAAACGCTTGAACTCTTTTTGATTTTGTATTCCATAGATAGCAGATAATACAGGTGGGTTCATTATTTCGTGCATTAAAATTAATGCTCTTTCAGGGTCAACCCATGCTCTCCTGTCGGGACTGTTATACCAAACGAGTGAATCAATCTCCAGACGGTCAAGAATTGCTTGATGATTATCGGTATCTCTGAGCAAGTCTTGTATAACAGCTACTTCATCGGGACGACCACCTTTATCTGCTTTCCATTCTTCCGGGTAGTTGTCAACACCGTCATTGTAGAAGTTGTTTATTTTATAAGCAAGCTCAAAGCGTTCATTTTCAAGTGCTTCATCAAGCACATCACCGGAAACATATTGTCCGCTGATCATTAGCTCGTGAACACGTTCAGCCGCTTGCTCCCATGGTATCATGATGCTGCTTCTTGTGTATCGGGCGGAGTCGCCGATATTAAGTAAAATTCCTTCTTCGGAGTACCAAGCCGCAACTTTTTTTGTGCCGAATATATAGCCTTTTCCGGTTTCTGTTGGTGTCCTGTAGAAACGTCCATGAAGGTACTCGTATCTCATAAACTCACTGTTGTTATTAGGCGCTTTAACAAAGTGAGCAGCAATACGGAGATGGCTGTGTTTTTCATTACTGCCGTCACGTAAAATAGTATCAACCTCATCGAGTGTTATCGGTGAGGTTGATAGGAGTTCTTCTATCGAGCTTTTCCCAACTTGGGAAATGGTAGGGTCTAGCTGTAAACCAGTTCGTGGAGGACTATCTCTTCCGCTTGCGATTTCAATGCGTTCATCGCTGCTGTCCATGCCATCGGGTCGGTCACTTTGCTCGGTAGCTTGTTCCTTATTATCAACTCGCTCATCATTTGTTCCATCCGCTTCGTCGCTGCTTCTTCCACTTCCTGCAGGTGCGGGTATAATTTCTCTGTCAGCAGCAGGCGGTTGTAATTGATTGTCCTGTGTTCTTTCAGATAGTTCATCCGCATCCTCGCGTATCTGCCCGCTGTTTCCATCAACTCCGGCGGTTGATCCTTCAGGATGATGTTCGGGAGCTGATAATCTCCGTGCGTCGTGTAAGTAAGGGTTTCTGTCATAATCTTGTACGCTCCTTTCGGCGGTATGCATCCGCTCGTATTTCTTGATAACTGTTTCGATATCACGTAGGACCTGTTCCGATAGTTCGCTGACGGCTGTACCGAGTGCATACATCATGTCCGGCACATTAAACTGATAGATGTTCTCAAAATCGTCTTCATCAAATGATTCGGAAGTATCAAGCCCGCAGCGTGACATTAACGAATACTCAATGCTTCTGCTCAGAGCATTAACAAAGGCTGCTCTTAAATGACTGTCATCGCCTTCCTCAATCGGAGTATCGCTAAAATCATATACCGGGATTTGTCCTAAAAAACTCTCTTCTGCTCTGTATTTGATATCATGTGCGTTATCATCATAATATTCAACAGCAAGTTCCCTTGCAATGTTGTGGAATGTATCGGCAAGTGTATCGGTAACACCCTCATATGATTTTGCCAGCTCGATAAGGACGGGTTCACGGTGTTCGGGGAGCATTTCCCACAATTTTACAGGTCTTGCATTAAGCCGCAGAGGTTCTGTGTCAGCTACGTCAAAGACATACTTTAAGCGTGGTGTGCTCCATGTATTATCTTGAAGTGCAATGCCTTTTGAACCTCGCATTACCCATCTGCCGAATGTATCGTTCCATACTTCAATAGAGGCGCAGGCTATAGTATCAGGTCTTTGTGCGAATATGAGGAGCTGATCGGGGAAGGGGTATTTGTATAATCTTGCCGATGTTTCCAAAAACCTATACCAGTATCCGCGTTTTGATATAAGGTCTTCAATAGTCTTTTCAGCAATAAATGAGTAATACTTGTACTTTTCGCTTGGCATTTCCGGTTACACCTCCATTCTTTATACTGGATACATTTCAATTATTTCATATTCCGAATCGCTAATTGTTTTGAGCTTTCTTATAACACTGTCAGCGATTTCGGTGATATCGTCTTCAAAGTGTATTAGTGCTGCTGTGAATTCATTTATAAGGTTATCCCTGCTGCTTGTGTCAAAAATGCACATCAGGTTTATTTCTTCAACTGTAAATAACTCAATCATTTTGTAACCTCCGCTTCGTTTATTTTTTGTGTATTTGATTGTTCTATGTGAGCGACTCTTTGTTTGTTCCGCTCCAATGCACCAAGCAATGATGGTTTCTTTGCTATGGTTTGATTTCCTTCTGCTTGAACAGCTCTTGCTAAATCTGAAAGCGATATTGCTTTGCCTTCATCAACCTCTGCTTTTAAGTCGGCAACTGTTAGTGTTTGACTGCCAGTTTCCGGATTTACTATATCTGATGGTTGGTTAGTTTCCTGCAACACTGTTTCAGGATGTTTTTCATACCCTGTGAAGCTAGGGAGTGTTTTAAATCCGAAACTGTCAACAAAGTGAGCCGTTACCTCGCCATTCTGCTGTAATACGATAACATCGCTCACTGATGGGGAACGCGCCATATAATCTTCGGGGCGTCTTGCATTCTCGCCTTGAAAGTTTGTATATATTTCACTCAAATTTCTTGATGTTTTGCTTACTTTGAGCGGTGCGGAATAAACAAGCTCATAGTTTTCACGGTTAACAGTTAATCCTTGTGAGTTGAGAAAGTCCATGTTCATAAAACGAAAATCTCTATTTTCATCAATGCCATCAGGAATTTGATAAATACCGAATTGACTCTCTTTGCCGTATATAAGCATTGCTTCCTTGCTACCTTCGGAATTTTCTACAGCGTACATTGCTTCTTTGAAATTAAGTATTGCTTCCCAATCGGTGTACTCTATTCCAAAAAATCCATCGTGGAGTTTTAGCTCTTCAATGTCAAACGCAAACACTTCGGTGTTGTCACTGTAAAGAAGGTATACATTTTCACCCGAGTTAAAGAGTTCGATTGCTAGCTCACGGGAAAGAGGGAGTACAAATTCGCTTGTATATCCAAACTCATACATTTCCATGATTGTTACGCTTTGGTCAGGAAGTATAATGTTCTCATGTTCCGCAATTTGAGTTTTTGATTCGGCAGTCACAGGACTTGTTGCTTCTCTGAGGTCAAGTGTTTCTTCCTTCCCGCCAGTTTTTGCTATAGCTTTTACAGGTATATAGCCTCGTTCAGCAATTTCATCAATCCATTGCAGAGCATAAGTGGTTATGGAGTCATGTAAACCGAATATTGCCGTTGTATTATCATCCTCATCATAGCTTAGCCAACGTCCGTCAGCATCGTATACCTGATAAAGGTAAGGGTCGCTTCGCTCATATTCAACAGGGGTAAGTGCCTTGAAATCGTTTCTTACGGTGCTTACATAATCGATATCAAACACAATTTTAGGATTGTAATGTACTTCATCGTCATGCACGAAAGAATGCATGACTGCTATTGTGTACCCATCGCTGTACCATTTCAACGTCAGTGGTAAACTCCCCTCAGACTCTAAATGAAGTTCTTTATAGTTTCTGTCAAAAAATACGGGGAACATTCCGGATAACTTGTCGTACAGTTGCCGACATTGAGAAGTGTTTTCTTCGTTGTTAGCGACTTCAACAGCAATACTCACGTCATCTTGCTTAACATATGTTCCATCAGTGGTTAAGTCTATCCCACGCTCTTTTGCAAGTGCTTTGTATTTTTCATCAATATTGTCAATCAGTTCGGCAACGGTTTTCCGTATTGTTTCAAGAGAAGCATTTAACTCTTTGAGCTCACGTTCTTTACTCCAAGTTGCCAGATAACCAAAAGAATTAGTGCCGGTTTCTATACCGTAATACTGTGCAACAGAGTATGACACACTTTCAGCTTCAACTTCTTCGGTACGTCTGTCTTTTGGTTTAACATCTGCATCGGCAAGCCGTAATGTTTCAATATCATGTAATTTCGCATGTGCGATTTCATGTATTACTGCCGAAACTGTTTGAATTTGACTCATACCTTCACGTATAGTTATCTTTTTGTCAGTAAAATCACAGAGTCCATCGGTATCTTCAGGCATTGGAATAAACTCAATGGGTAATGCCGATATTGCTTTCAGGGTGTCCATAAACATATCGAAACGCTCGACATCACCTGTGAGCGTTTCTGCAAGGGTCGGGAGTGGTTCGCCATCAGTTTGTGATACATCAAAAACATTAGCTACTTTGAACCGTGCAGTTTTTATTTCGATTTCTTCTTGGAGCGGTTGCCCGTTTTCGCCGATTATTGGTTTCTTTGTTAATGGGTCAATTACTTCTGTCTCCTGTTTAATAATAATCGGTGCAGGCGCAAGTATTTTTATCCCCTTTTCACCTCTCCTGACTTGTCTCTTAAATTTGTTAATCCATGCTTGATAACCCGCTACATGTGTAGCATCAGGACGTTGTAAGTGGATGAGCATAATATTACGTGCCGAGTAACGGTGAAAGCGTGACATTGTTTTTAGGTAATCTTTGTATTTCTCACTTTCAAATAATTCTTTAACTCCGGTTTCAATTCTTGCGGTTATTTCTGCTACTGTATTCATTTCAGCCATTGGTATCACACCTCCATTTCTTTTTTTTTAGATTTCTTTGTGTTGGAAGCTGCTTTTTGTTTAGCAGCTTCCGTTTTGGCTTCATCAAGCTTGCTTAATATTGAAGACTTCCTGTTTTGTGGTTTTGATATTTGTGCTGTTTTCTCTAAATCCTGTTCTTTCAGCTTTTGTGTTGCCCACTGTGGCAATTTTGCGGGGTCGGCGACTCCGGCAACTTGATGTCTTCCATAACATATTGAATCGCCGGAAAATAATTCATTTCCGAATACAGATGTGCCTAGAGCGTTTGGAATTGCACCAAAACCATGTGAACACAGAATTAATTGAAACTCTGCCGTGCGGTATTCGGGTATAAGCTCATTTGCCTTAATTATTATCAGCTTTCCGGTAAAATCATCATTTCTGCTGTCTTTTATGCAATCAACGGACGATAATTCCTGATACTCAACTCCTTTAAGCTTGCTTGCTCTTCGCCTTGACTCAACACATCCTATGTTATATTGCAGCTTGTCAGTAAACTCTGATAATGCTTCAACATAATCGTTTGTAAATCCCATGAATATGTTATTGTTGCCTAAGTTGTTGTAATAAGGTGTAAACCTATTTTCTTCCAATTTGTACCGATACTCCGCATCCGGGTTCTCGGAAAGAATAAAGTCGCTGCTGTTAATGTTTATCTTAATAATCCATAATGTCACCGTCTAACTTCCGGTGGTTCATGCCCGTCAATCGGTGTAGAATTACGCTCCGCTTCAGTCTTGAACTGCTCTAAGCGGTCAAGCACAGACTTACGAGTATCATCGTCTTTTTGTTGCTCTGTAAAGTCCTTGCCCTGCCGTTGCCGTGTGTATTCGCTTTTCATGAGGTAGCACCTTCTTTCATAAAAAATAACCGCAACAATGCGGCATATTAGACAATTTGATTAAAGCGTGGTATATTCATACTCGTAATTTTTCGAGGATGTGATGTGAATGTATATAAAGACAGAAAGGCTTGTATTGGAGCCCCTCAGCCTAAAGTATCTTGATTCTACACATGAATATGCAAGCGATCAGGAAAATACTAAGTACATGATTCACTTGCCAAATGAGACACTAGAAGAAACTGAGCGATTTTTAAGAAATGTTGAAAACGAGTGGGAGAGTTTAGAGCAACGTGTCTTTGAATATGCCATCATTCTTAATGGTAAGCATATTGGAGCGGTTTCAATCTGGATTGAAGAAGATGATGAAACAGGTAGTCTTGGATGGATACTTCATAAGGATTATCACGGTAAGGGATTCGCTACTGAAGCAGCAATGGCTTTGCGTAATATTGCATTGTCTCCGGATGGTTTTAACCTTAAAAAGTTAATCGCACATTGCGATTATAGAAATACACAATCAATAAGTGTGATGGAAAAGCTATGTTTTACTTTTGAAAGTGATACTGGTGTTCGCAGATACAAAAATAGCGATGAAGATATACAAGAGCTAGTATATTCTCTTGAGATAACTGATTTGGGTAATAGAGCGAAAGCGGAAACTGAATCACTTTTTGCAATGTTTTTTGGAAGTGTTAAGACTCATCAACGTTTGGTCGATGTAATTATATCATTCAGAGATAAACATGGTGTTTCTCATATTTCTCAGCAAGAAATGAGCAAATTAACAAATCGCTCAACCGCATGTATAAGCAAATCAATTAGTAGATTGAATATAGAGAACCTGTGTGTTGAGTTGATAGGTCCGGGGAAGTATGTTGTTCATTACGATAATATTCTTGCACAAGGAGTCTTTTATAAAATTCTGAAACTTCTCGTGTTTTGTTCAATCGATGTTAATTTCATTAAAGAAACATATTATATGAAAGATAAAGATGTAGCCAGTAAGCATAATATAAAACTCAAAACAGTCCAAATGTTTAAGACATATCTAAGAGACTCCGTAAAGCAAGCAATGATTAAGCATGAAAGGGATAGTAATGACATTTAAGCCAAAAATAGGAGCCACATTTTTTATAGCATTCGTTTTTTGGTGCGTAACGACAGTTTTATTTGTTTCTCTTGCTCTTGCAATGAGAAATGACTGGATTTTTGTTTGTGCTGTGATTTGGCTTATAGTTCTTGTTCTGTACTTTATTCCGACTATGATAACAATAACTACCAAGACATTCTTTGAGTTCACTGATGATTTTCTGTTACTTATAACTGGAAGACATGAGCAAAAAATTCCATACAAAGATATAATCAGCGTATCGCAAGGCACTAAGAGTATGTTGATGGAGTCTTTTACAACCTCGTTTTTAAGGATTGAGATTAAGTTTAAGAATCAAAATGAAACAACAGAGTTAGTAGATGTTTCACCAATGAACGAAGACGAGTTTATTGATCTGCTCAACAGTTATATCGAAAATATTGAATAATACGATCGATTGAATGTAGTAAGGAGACTAACTATATGGAAATAAAACATAAGGTAAGAATTACTGTTTTGAGGAAAGAGGTATACCCTGATTTGCAAAATGAATACTTAGCAAATCCGGATTCTGGAGCATGTGAGTTTTTTGAAGTTGGTCAAGAGTGGGTACTTGCTCCAATGGACTTCCATAATATGTTGAATGGTACATTTTGCGCTGAAGCATGGGATTGTATCAGCAGATATGTATACGCTGCGCTTCAAGGCGGTTCTATAATGAAGGGTTGGACAAAAGATGAAAAGGTAATGATTGCAAGCTGCAATGATGGAACACGTCCGGTTATCTTCAAGATAGAACGTATTGACGTTAACGAATAAGTTAGGAGAAGTCCAGTGAAAGTATCAATTGA
>Ga0123353_10002686_pt1 | contig 22159 bp, 19 predicted proteins | sample TergutLab28metaG_3_FD_92763 | JGI IMG/M metagenome (GOLD analysis project Ga0123353, IMG submission 92763) | Labiotermes labralis P3 segment gut microbial communities from Petit-Saut dam, French Guiana - Lab288 P3 | ecosystem: Host-associated > Arthropoda: Insects > Digestive system > Gut ... | reverse complement strand
GTTCATAAGCACTACCCAAAATTTCGACGGGCATCGCTTGAAAATCGTAAGGACTCGGAAAATAAAGTCCCGAAATGAAATTTTTGAGCGTCGTGTTATCGACGACAAGATGCCGACAAATATGATCATTGCCCATGTCGAACAAGCCGGAATTATATTTGTCATCTGCCGATTCAAACTGTTCGTAAATGTTTTTGTAACACTCTCCCGCTCCCATTGTCTTTACCGCTTGGGCTAAACCACCCAAGTGTTCAATACCTCGATCTTCTGCGAACCGCAGAAAAACGATACGATCAATGATTTGCTGAACGGCAAAGTCGAGGTCTCGTTCGGTCAATTTTTTGTTATTACGAAAAATCGCAGTTGCCAACAGTTTACGATGGCTTTCCAAAAACTGTAGAAACGAATCATCTACCGTCAGAATCCCTTTCTTTGTGTCGTTTTCTTGTATGTAGTTTTCTAAACTACCGCGTCGAACGCTGTCATAACCGAAGGTTTCCCAAAGGTAATCAAAACCCTCACGAAGATCGCCGAGTGTTTTGAAGAGACCGACACAATCTGTTAACGATAGGTAAGCAAGCCGGGCGGTACTCGCTTGGTCAGTTTCTTTGGGTTTTTGAGTACAGTCGTAAACTGCAATCTCCTTGAAGTTGGTAACAATGCTAAAATTCAGTTTAGCACTCCAACCATACCGGCGAAGTTGAAATGCGGCTTCCTTTGCAGCCGTTCCATCTTGGAGATGGACGCTTGGCTTTTTGGCTTCCACAATGAACACCTGTTCTTTACCAATCCAAAAAGAATAATCGAGTGCGCGGCTTGTTCCGTCCCGTACGAGTCGGTTTTCAAGTCGAACGGCACGATAAGAAGGAGAAAGGTCTTCTTCGTTTTCTATGTCCCAGCCGAGAGCGGCAAAAAGCGGGTTGATAAAGTCTTGCCGGCACTGCGCCTCATTGTACTCGGCACTTTCATAGAATTTCTGCCGTCGGTAAAACTTGTCAATGAGTTCTCGGATTTTTTTCTGCGCCGCTTCTCTGTCCATTGAATCATTTTATCATATTATACTCAAAATCGCAATCTTATGATTGCGGCACTGCCATCTTATGTTACAATAACGTCATGGCAGAATCCCCGTTAATAGTTTTGATCGTCGACGACGAAGAGAACCACGCCGATGTGATCGCCGCCAGTCTCGAAAAACTGGGGGTCGCCTGCCAAGTTGCGTACACAGAGCCCGAAGCACTAGCAAAAATCAAAGAACAATACTTCGATGTCATCATCACCGACCTGATGCTCGAACGCCCAGACAGCGGCATCGAAATCCTCAAAGCGGTCAAAGCAGAATCGAACGAAACAGAAGTCATTCTCATTACGGCAAACAATTCTGTTGAAATCGCCGTCGAAGCAATGCGGCTGGGAGCATTCAATTATCTGCAAAAGCCGCTCGACCTCAAACAACTCCGAACGATTACCGAACGAGCCGCCGAAAGTTCCAAACTGCGACGAATCAACCGCGATCTGGAACGCCGACTCGACGAAAAATTCGGCTTTTCCGGCGTGCTGGGAAACAGTCCGCAAATGCTCGCCGTCGTCGAACGCCTTCGCCGAGTTGCTCCGACCGATGCCGCCGTGCTCATTCAAGGAGAAACAGGCACAGGAAAAGAACTCTTCGCTCAATCGCTCCACCAAAACAGCCTTCGTAAAAGCAAACCATTCGTTGCCCTGAATTGCGGTGCATTGAGCGAACACATTTTGGAAAGCGAACTTTTTGGACATATCAAAGGAGCGTTCACCGATGCTTCCGCCGACCGCATCGGCAAGTTCGAATACGCCAACGGCGGCACCATGTTCCTTGACGAAGTCGGCGATATGCCGATGGCGACGCAAATCAAACTGCTCCGTGTTCTCGAAAATGGTGAAATCACACGAGTCGGTGCGAACGATACGATCAAAGTGCATGTCCGCATTCTTTCGGCAACGAATCGCAGTCTGGAAGATGCGATTGCGTCGGGCACCTTCCGGCAGGACTTGTATCATCGTCTAAAAGTGGTAACGGTTCGCATTCCGCCTCTTCGGGAACGCGCCGAAGACATCCCGGTACTGCTCGATCATTTTGTTCGGCAGTTTGCCAAAAAGTACGATAAGACGATACAGGGAATTGCTCCGCCGGTGCGAAAATTGCTCTTCAATTTTGATTGGCTCGGCAATGTTCGGCAACTTCGTAATGTCGTGGAAAGTATGGTGGTGGTGGACTATGATGGATTCATTGACATGGACGATTTACCGGAAGAGATCGGCGGCGAACTGCCGATGCCACTGAAAGGGAATCGGGCTATGGTTCAGGACGTTCGGGAGTCCGTACCGATTTCGGGTTCGTTGGGAGAACTTGTCGGCAGGTCAATGTCGGAGATTGAACGGCAGTTCATTACGGAGACGTTGAAGGCGACAGGCGGCAATCGGGAGGAAGCCGCTAAAATTCTCGACATCGGCGAACGGACGCTCTACCGGAAAATTAAGGAATATGGGATTACGTTATAACCTCTCTGCTGTCTTGACAATCGTTCGCTTTTTCCCGATAATCCCGCCATGCCATGTTCTTTGCAGAGGAGGCTGATACCTGATCCCCCTTCCCTTTTTTGCTCTTGCCATGCCCGGTACAAATCGCTACCATCCCCTCGCAGAAAGTGCTTGTTCCGAAAAATCAATGCCCCGGTTCGCTTTCACATTCCTCCCGTTTATGTTGATTGCCATGCTGGTTGCCGGTTGCCAAACTGCTCCGCAACGGCAGCAGCCGACGTTCTTCGCTCACGCTCCGCAACAAGCGGAACGCACCGCCCAACGATTCTGGAACAGAACCGCACGCCTATTGCAACCCCTCATGCCCGACACCGGGAGAAACAGTGCTGGCAGACACGGCACCGAACCCGAAAACCAACTGGCACTCAATAGTTCCCCTTCCGATTTTTTGGCGATCAATCATTCGGCTCATTCCCTCTATAAACCGGGCACGATATTTCCTTCACCGTTGCTCGCCCCGCAAGACTTAAAAAATGAAGACCTATTAACTGTCGAATCAGCGGAAACTGTTGTTTCGGCAACTTCCAATCCTCTGAAAATACAGTCAGGCGACTCCGAGTTGTTCCAAAGTTTGCTTCGGGAAATTGCCGTCGTTCCCGCCGACAAACGGAAAGTGGATGATACAAAATTAAAGGAATGGATGGCTTCGTTCCGTGAAGAAATCATGAATACCGACTTTGAAGATGAATATCTCGCTCTGCTACGGAGACGCATTTTACCGGAATCGGCAACGCCCAAATCGGCGGCACCGCTTCCGATTGCGAAACTTGCGGAAAGGAAACGTCCCACAGGTATTCCCAAGAACGACAGGGATTTTGAACTGACATTTGACGACGATTTTGAGAACGAACTCGTCCCACCGGCTCCGAAGCGGAAATCTTCCAACACAGACGAGGCAGTCGTTGCACAAAGTACGATGCCAAGTACAATGCAAATTGCGGCACCGGTCTATCCGAGTTTAACACAACTTCCCGGTGCTGTACCCGCCGTGGCACAGGCAAGTTATCAAACCCAGCACGTTCACAATCCAGCCGTTTCCGGCTACGGGGCTGGTGACTGGCAGGCACCGACCCGATTGGCAATCGAACAACTCCGCTATGCGATTGAACAAACGCCGAACGGCAGAACGCTCTCTAACGAAATGCGGCTTCGTATGTTGGAAATGCTTCTCGGCAACAAATCGGAAGCCGTCCGACCTATGCAGTCGGCGGATAAAGTCATCAACGTCTTCATGGGGCATCAAGTTCTCGGCTTTGCGGCACTTTTGGACGACACCGCACCAGACAGCCGGGGAAAACATGTGAGTGCGGCGTACAGATTGAATGAAGGACTTCTGGAACTGCAAAAACTCTGTCCCGTCCAAATGAAAAATGTGGTCTTTATCGAACAATGTTTCGGCTATGGACAGTTCCTTACTCGTCCCACTCAAGAATTTTATCCCGGTGAAACGTTCCACGTCTATATGGAGATGGAAAATCTGGTGGTGCGTCGAGTGGTCGCTGACGACGGTTTTGAAGTCAACTGGTCACTCCACTATGAAATTCGGGATTCCAATGCGAACATCGTCGTTAAGCAGGATTTGGGAAAGCCGGGAGAACGGATGTTGAGTCGGAAGAGGGATCACTTTCATATCGTTTCGGACGCATTGCCGACTTCGCTTTCACCGGGACAGTATCATCTTCGGATCAGTCTAACGGACTTGAATGACGACTCGATGCAATTTGCGGAGGAGCAGATACCTTTCCGAGTGGCTCCGTCGCAGGGAACGGATTCACAAGGTGCCGCGTCGCAAGAGCGTTTCGGTTCGAACCAAGAGATTGCCCCATCGGGACGCAAGAGCGGACCAGCCCCAACGCCCCCTCAGGACGCAAGAGTGGGTCGACGTTAGGTCATCGATGAAAAATAGGGCAGTTTCCTGAAATTTCGGAGACATTCGTTAGTGTGTTGAGAAATCTTAATCAGTGATTCGATGGGTTCTCCGAAAATTTTGGGGGTGAATAATTACTGGTGCAGATCTATCACAGAAAAAACGAAAAGGCAAGTGCGACGGTGCCACAACGTACAAGAGCGGTAGATGCCCGCCAGTGAGGTGCAAAGCAACATGCCGAAACTACCATTGCGAAGGTATTTTCAAATCCAACATAGTCTCCGCTTTCACGTTGAGTTCTTCGAGCCAATCGAGGGAACGTCTCAGTTCATTCGGCTTGTCATCGTGATTGTTGCGACCGATAGTAATTTTCGCCCCCTTTTTCATGGCAAGTTTAATGAATTTTTTGTTCGGAAAATTCGTACCGGCTTGAATTTCCAAGGCGACGTTGTTCTTTACGGCGGCATCGATTAACATGTCGATCCGTTCGTCCGACCAAAAATCATCGTACCGATGCTTGACTTTGTCCGGCAGATACGTCGGATTCGCCAAAATCGTGATCGGTTCGTTCACCACGGTCATACAGTGGCGGAAGTAACGTTCCAGCCAAACGTTTTCGTCAGCGATTTCGTATTCCCTTTCGAGCCAGAGTTTTTGACCGTCCATAATCATCGTGTCGGCAAGAACAAAATCCAATTTTTCCCGAATCGCAGGTTCAATCGTTTTGAACCAGTCGCGGTCGTTGACTTGAATACCGACCAGCAGTTCGGGAAACTTTCGAGCGTCTTCGATGAACGCTTTGAGTTTGGCATCATCTGACAGGGGCCAACCTTTGCCGTGATTTTCGAGGATACCGCTACGGATGCCGGTTTTTCTTGCCCAGTCGAACGCTTTTTCGGGAGTCATGCCGCCGCGAATGTGAATGTGATAGTCGGTCAGCGGGATTCCCTTTGCTTTCAGTCGGGCGACCTGTTCGAGCATGGTTTGCGACGGCACCGGCAAAGAGTCGGCAGCGAACAAGGGAAAAGCGGCGAACATCATCACCGCAGCAAGGAAAGGTCTCATAGTTTTTTCAGTACGAACAATGATTCGCCCGATTCTATCAAAAATTCAACGTTCAGACTACCCGGCAGTCCGCCAGTGAGTCTGCGCCCGGCTTGACAAAACCGGTTTTTTCGGGAAAATGATGACAGTTTAGAAGGAATAAAATGGACATGTCATACGATACAGTCATCATTGGGGCAGGGATGTCAGGACTTGCTGCTGGTATTCGCTTGGCGCACTACAATCAGCGGGTGTGTATTCTCGAACAGCATCACGCCATCGGAGGATTAAACTCTTTCTATCGGCAACGTGGAAGATCTCTCGACGTGGGACTTCACGCTATCACTAATTACGTTCCGAAAGGCACAAAGTCGGGACCGCTCTCCCGATTGCTTCGGCATCTGCGGCTCACTTGGGACGAACTTGCCCTCGTGCCGCAAATCGGCTCTACGATTGACTTTACCGACGTTCGGCTTAATTTCAACAATCACTTTGAACTGTTCGTCTCCGAAGTCCAACGACACTTTCCCAAACAGGTCGACGGCTTAATGCGGCTTGTCAACGAACTGCTCGATTACAATCAACTCGGTAGCGGCATTTCCGGCAACTCTGCCAGAGAGTTCGTCCACCGCCACATTACCGATCCTATGCTCGCTGATATGATCTTCTGCCCGGTGCTCTGTTACGGCGGTTCAAGGGAGCGGGACATGGAGTTCGGACAGTTCAGCATTATGTTCCGCTCCATCTTTTTGGAGGGCTTTGCCCGACCTTTCGACGGAATACGTTTGATATTGAAAAAATTACTCAACAAGTTCAAAGCCCTCGGCGGCGAACTGCGGCTCCGAACCGGCGTAGAGCGGATTGTTTCCAAAAATCAACGTGTCGAAACGATTGCGTTGAGCGATGGTACGAGAATCGAGGCGAAAAATGTCCTATCCTCGGCGGGCTGGAAGGAAACAATGGAACTTTGCGACATGCATGAAACGAAGGAGCCTCATTTACTCGGGACGGGACAGATTGGGTTCATCGAAACAATTTCGGTTTTGAACAAGGAACCGAAGCAATTCGGACATAATCAGACGGTCATCTTTTTCAATGATTCCGACAGGTTTTGCTATGAAAAGCCGAACGAACTGGTCGATTTGCGGAGCGGGATCATTTGTTCACCGAATAATTTCGATTACGCCGAGACGATGAACGAAGGGATGATTCGTATAACGGCACTCGCCAATTTCGACCGATGGAAAAGCCTTTCGCCGGAAGAGTATCTGGAACAAAAACGCATTTGGTACGAAAAAATCCAAGCGTCGGCAATCCGATTTATGCCGGACTTCCGAAAGTATGTCATTGACACGGACACCTTCACGCCGACGACGGTGCGTCGTTTTACCGGAAAGACGAATGGTGCCATTTACGGTGCCCCGGACAAAAAATATGACGGGCGAACCCATCTGGACAACCTTTACGTTTGCGGTACAGATCAAGGGTTGGTCGGCATCGTCGGAGCAATCATGAGCGGCATAACGATTGCCAATCGGTATCTATTAGCGGAGTAATATGTAATCCTCCATCAGTGCATTCCGATACTGTCGGAATCCATTCGCAAGAGTTTGTGCGGATCATGATAATGAAACAAAGCCGCAATCTTCTGGGCAACCACTTGGACAAATTGCGGTCGGAACAGTGCCTCTACATGAGGTCCGCCGGAAATCGGCATACTCGGAGGATCAACAATCGTTAACGTTTCCGATGCCAACACCTTTCCCGTCGCACATTCAATCGCCTGCACCTGAACTTGGCACTTCCCTTGTACCAAATAGGCGTTCTGCGGATCACGAATTTGAAAACCGATGACATCGAAGCCGATCACAATGTCGGCTTTGATCGATTTGTCTCTTCCCACTTCGGTAAACGTGTCAAAATCGTTGTTGCAATTATCGAGCCATGTTTCGACTTTCGATTGTTCCACGAGGTGGAGTTTCTTGTTCCGCTGATGAGGTCGGATATTTTCCCGGACATTACTGTCCAACAGAGCATTGACGTGCCGAGCGATTTCCAGCGGTGCGTTTTGCATCTCGTAGGAATTGGAATAGGAAGATCGCGGCACCACCGCCACCCGCTTTTCCTCCTTGAGCAGAATATCGTACTTCGGTTTTTGGTCGTTCCCCCTGAAAATCATCGCACCGGTGAACAGCACAGACTGACAACCGGTCAACATTAGGGCAAGCAATAAAAATAAGTAAGTTGTGCGTTTCATTCTTTCTCCTTCATTCTATTCCTAAAAACTCCGTTGTTCCTTGACAGCCCGATTCCAGATAGGCGGCAAGCAGTATCTGGGCGGCGAGTTTGTCCCGTCGCGCCTTCCGCTTCTTCTCCGTCAATCCAGCCTCTCGAAGGCAACGCTCGGCTTCCACCGAAGTGTATCGCTCGTCCATATAATCGACTTCAATGCCGGTCGTCTGATTCAACCATTGACCGAATTGCAGGACTTCCTTAGCCTTTTCGCTCAAATCGCCGCTCAAATGTAGCGGCAAGCCGAGAACGAATCGGGAGACCCGTTCTTCGCTGACCAACCAGCGAAAGTATTCGGCATCTCTCTCCAACGACTTGCGAATGTACGTTTCGCAAGGGCTTGCCAGTACACGATCCGCATCGCTCATGGCAATACCGATGCGAACGGTGCCGTAGTCGATTCCCGCAATTTTGCCCTGCATATTTAACTTGCGAATGGTACAGATTTTTGTTTTCTGTTGCAAGAGAGATTTTGGCGGATAAAGAGCCGAGGATGTATCGCAGCGAAATCACCGGGTGCCCGTGTCCTCTACTTTTGTGTTATACTGAAACGTAACGCTCATCGGTTCCGTTTTACCCGTGAAGTACCCATGTTCAAGCACACGTACTCCTGTTGTCTCGGTTTTTTCTTTTACGGCGGACTTGCCGCACTGGTTCTCGCTCTGCCGGTTTGGTATTTTTGCATCTATGCCCCGCCGCTGGTGGTTTCCGAAGCGACCACGTACATTACCGGTCCGCTCACTGCCGATGGACAAGTCGATTATTTCAAGGCATTGGAAGAACGCATCTATCCGCCGGAACTTGCCACCGATGACAACGGATTCCGTGAGTTCGTTCGGCAATTCGGCTATGTCCGTGAGCGTCCCTTTGCCGAATCCGTGACCGCCGAACCCAAACTGACACCAGAAGACCACGAGTTTTACCGACGACAATTATGCGAAAAACTCGGACTCGATCCGAATGATCTTCCGGCACTGGTCTTTCCAGAGGAACCCATTCGGGTATTCCTGGATCATTACCAAGCGATAGAGGAAACGCCGCCAGAGAGCGTCATTACCTTCAAAGGCGGTTGCTGTAGCCCTGGATACGAACTATACGAGGAGAACAGTTGGTTACGTCCCTGGACTCTCGAACAGTTTCCGATGTTTGCCGATTGGCTTGACGAGATTGAAGCCCCAATGGCGGTCGTCGCCGAAGCCGTCCGCAAACCGGTCTTCTTTGCACCGCTGTTGCAAAGTCGGGAGTCGGTTCAGTCGGGGAAAAACCACAATATCTTTGAGACTCTATTGCCCGGTTCTAATGCGGCAAGGTCCATCAGAACCATCCTTCAGGCAAGGGCAAACTATCGGAGTGCAATCGGCGACATTGACGGTGCCATCGACGATAAACTCACGATGCACCGGCTTGGACGGCTGACCACTCAAGGAGCGTGTGCGACGCAATATTTTACCGGCTATGGTCTTGAACAGATTGCGATGACACTCCCAATCGGGACGAATCCAGAGCATCCGCTCACGGAACAGCAGATTCGACGTATGCTTGACGGGCTAGACGCTTTGCCGCCGCGAGGAACATTCGCAGATGGGTATGAATGGTGTCGGCTCGCAGTAATGAGTGATTGCCAACATCTTATGCACGATCCTGTCTTTGAGACTATGTTTTTTGTTACGCAGTCTCGTCCCCCATTTTCCGACTGGAATGTTGTCTTTCGCCGAGTGAACGAAGTCTGTAATATCCTTCTGGTTGATCCGCCGCCGCGAGTGGATGGCGAGTTTGTTCGAGTCGACGACATAGCACAATTTCCGTATGAGCCGTGGCATTATTTCCCTCGGATATTGACTTCCAGAGGCAGAGGCATGCTCACTGCCGACATATTGCTCTGCTGGGCGATGCCGCCAACTGGACTTATGGAGACAACGATACAGCGTTTGCCATGTTCGGAAAACATGCAACGTCTGACATTGGCGATTCTGCTGTATCAACTTGAACACGGCGAGATGCCTGACGAAAATTGGGCGGCGCAGATTGAAAAGTATCTTGGCGAGAACCCAGAACAGTATTTTTCGTGTCCGTCGCGTCCGTCGCCGCCGGGGTTCACGACGTATGCGCTGGTGCAATACGACGACACAGTCGTCGGCTCTCACGATATGATTTTATTGGTCGAAGTGTCCACGCCGGTGCCGCTCGGCGAGGCGGTGGTTACTGCGGACGAGGTACTGGAAATGGCAAAGATCATGCCGAACAATCGGGGGCGTTTCCGAGACTCACCGCATGATTACGTGAACATTGTTTCCTATCGCAGCGGTGCTGTTCGGGCGTTGTATGCGGATCGAGCAAAGGAACTGCACCGTGCACTGGGTCGGGAAGAGGAAAAAAGTAACGAGGAGTAAAACTATGTCAACAGAACACACCATCAATGTTAACGATCTTTCGGCTCACGATGCCTGTGCCGTGAGTGGCAATATACTCGTCGATGCTGTCAACGATGTAAGAAGGACCCGTCATGTGTAGTCCCTGCCAACATCGGGTAATGAAGTCCACTGCGCCGGTTTGTCGCAAATAATTATAGGCTTCGCGCCCCGACAGACCTTTTGCGTCTTTGTAGAGTTCTACACAGGATGCCAAAAACCATATTTCCCCTTGCGGTTTCGTCATATTTGTTCCTCCGGGAAGGTGATTTTGCCCGTCGTCAGTTCCTCTTCCAATAAATCATAGAGCAGAGGATACCCCAGCCGCCATACCTTTGTTTTTTCGTTTTCCAATGTCTCATAGAGTTGCGAATTGTACAACATGTCGGTTGCTTCTTCCAGCGTCAGTCCTCGGTTTTCCATGAGTAACCTGACGATGCCCGGCGTGATCATCGCGATCACTGGAGAAATGTTTTTATTCATCAATTCTGTCTCCTTTTATTTCATAAGACCTGACGAAACGCAACAGAGCGAGGGCTTTCTCGCTTTTGATGCACACTTGGTCAACGAGTTTGCTTGTTTTCAACGTAATCAGTGCCGCTTCCTCATTGATAAAGCCGCCTAAAAACGCCTGAATCGTTGGCATCACTGCGTCATTGGCGACCGCTCCGATCACGATGTCGTACACTTCGCTGCTGTAGGTATTGAGTCTATTATCGACGACAAACCGCAGCCACTCGGCATCCGCTTTCTCAAATCTTCGGACGGCAAGCGTCCTTTCAGCGACGGCACCATCGAAATCATAAACGCTGACTGTCGCGGTGCCGTGTTTTTTACGATGGACGATAATTTCGGAAAATCGAGCCGCTTGAGATTCACTGGTCGTCAGATAAAAGCCGGTACCAAAGTCGAGACCTCGTGTGTGTCCGATGAGTCGCGGCTGTTCAACCGTTAAGTTACTTCCATGATATAGCAACATAGCATAACAACATAACTGTAACACGTCAACAAATTAACATTTTACGTCAAGAGCCGCAAGTGTAGTGTAGCGGAACTTGCGGGTCCACACCCGTGCTAATCACTATTCCATTGGAATTGCCCCGGCGAGGAGTTCGGCAACGCGAACACAGAAATTTTCGTTCATAACCAGGACTTCTCCCCGCGCTAACAGGCGACCGTTAATGTAAATATCGACCGTCTCACCCGCCATTTTATCCAAAGGAACGACCGATCCGCGTCGGAGTTTCAATACGTCCTCAATGTACATGTACGTTCGCCCTAGTTCGACCTTGACATCCAAATCGACTTCACTGATTTGGTCAAGCGTCGTGTGTTCCGAACTGGGTACCGTTCCGCCGAATTCGGGAAATTGGAATTCGATGACTTCGGTAGGCAAACTCATCGGCGTTGCCGCAATGGAACCGAGCGTCTCTTCCGCTCTTTTGGCGAGATAATCTACATCGCCTCGTGGAATTCCATCTTCGTCCTCTTCATCAGTGACCGGTTGAAACGGCTCGGCGGGAGCGTCCCAACCGCTGGCAAATGCCGGAGCAGCCGTAGGCGGCGGTGAAGGTGGCGGCGGTGGTTCTGACACCGGGGCAGGCGGAGGTGTGGGCGGAGCAACGGACGAAGGAGCAGACAGAGGCGGCGATGGTGCAGCACCGAAAAGAGCGTTCAATTCCTCTTGGCTGAGAATCGCATCGCTTCCCGCCGACGGTGCGGCAGGCGTGGGCGGAGGCGGGGCCCCGCCTCCCATTCCACTGAGAAGTTGCTCGATCTCACTCTGATCTAAAGCCCCACTGTCTGACATTCGTTCTTACTTTTTGTCCTTACTCTTTTCTGTATTGAACCGACGTTACTATTCCACCGTAAAACTATATTCCGAAATCAGTACCTCTTGGACCCATGGTGTCCCGAGTGCCTCATTGATCGCCTTTTTCGATTTCTCTTTGATCGCAGTATGTCCTATTTCCTGCCGTTCCGATCGAGTGGACAAAGTTATGACGCTCTCCACACGGTCAAGGACCCTCATTCTGAATTGTTCGAACTGCCGGGTAAATATCCTCTCTTCTTTCTTCCGCACTAAAACGTGCATACGCAGGGTAAGGTTTTCCGTCTCTTCCCCTCGCGGCTGCTTCACTTTAAAGGGGTCGTTTTGAAGGGGGAGTTCGGTCATAACCTCTCTTGGAATGAGGTTCTCCGCCATCGGGGAAACATTATCGATGCCGACAATTCCATTCAGCGGGTCGAGTCCAATATTTGCCCGCACAACCTTCCGGGAGGGCAAAAGCATCCACAGGACGATCATCTGAAACAAAACGAGTCCCACGAAACCGAGCATGATCTGCGTACGGTACGACTTCGGCGGTCCCAATGCTGCGGGAGCATCAAAGTCAGGCACCGATGCCAGTTCTGTGGTTTTTTGTTCCTTCGCCATACGTCTAACATCGAACAAAAAGCCCTACGTTGCCAATTCCTTTACTATTTTAACGATTTTGCCGGGAGCAGGCAAGAGGAAAAAACCGGACAATGACCACCGGAATAATGACGAATGTTAATGTTCCCCCCCTTTTCGTTATTTCGTCCCCGTTCACGGAGGGTGCATAAAACCATTGTTTTCATTTCCTGTCTTGCAACGTTGCCGCAAAAACGTAGAATCTTTCCTATCATGTCTTCTCCGACGGCAATTTTAGGGGCAGGAATGATGGGAACCGCCATCGCAGCGGCACATCTGCGATGTGGACTGCCCATCATACTCTACGACTCCGCCGATGCCCCGTTACAAACAGCCCCAAAACGGATCGCCGACGAACTGCGGCTGCAAAACCTAACTCTGTCCAGCGCACTGCTGAATTGCACCGGCAACCTCGACGACATCGTCGGTTGTCCCATCCTAATCGAAACGATTCCCGAAAAACTCAATGCAAAACGAAAACTGTACCAAAAACTGACGGTAACTCGAAAACCTGATACTTTTCTGTTTTCCAATACATCGACGATTTCGATTTCCTTACTGGCACAATCGATGCTGCCAGACTGGCAGGCGCGGTTTTGCGGCTTTCACTTTTTCCATCCGGTCAGGCAACGTTCTTTGGTGGAAATTGTTCCCGGTCGACAAACCGATGCGGCAACGCTTGACGCTGCAAAGGAACATGCGAGTCGGATTGAAAAACGTTTTATCGTGGTCGGCGATGCTCCCGGCTTTTTGGTCAATCGAATCTTGAATCCCTATCTGTCGTCGGCACTCGCTCTGCTCGAACGGAAGGTTGATCTTGGGCGTATCGAACGAGTCGCTCTTCAATTTGGAATGAAGATGGGACCTTTCCGCATTATGGACGAAATCGGTCTCGATGTGGTGCTTCACGCTGGCTGGGTTTTGCACAAGGCGTTTCCTGAGCGGACTCCGCAATCGCCGATTTTGTTGAAATTGATAGATCAAGGCAAACTGGGAAGAAAGACCGGTCAAGGATTTATGTCCTATGCCCGGCAGACCGCGTGGGAGGGGGAAGGAATACCTGATCCGCAATTTTTGTCGGTTGAAAACTCTGTTTCCGAATCAACAATATCCGATTCGGTAATGTCCGATTCGGGAATCGTTCGCTCTCTTTTTGTACCGATGTACGAAGAGGCGGTGCGTTGTTTCGAGGAGGGAATCATTTCCGATCTTGCGTCGGCGGACATGGCTTCGATTGAAGCACTCGGTTTTCCTGCCGAAAAGGGGGGAATCGTAACGTGGGGGCAACTCGCGTACGACGGTTGTAAAAATCTTTCCATCCGCTAAAATTCATGGAACGATGGGTATTGAAGTTAAAAATATCACCAAGCGTTTCGGAACGTTTACCGCTCTGGACAACGTCAGTTTGAAGATACCAGACGGCGAACTCGTCGCTCTGCTGGGTCCCTCTGGTTCGGGCAAAACGACACTCCTGCGAATCATTGCCGGTCTCGAAGAATTCGATCCTTCGGGCGGCGCAGATATTTTGTTCAAACAAGTCAGCGTGGTGGGAAATCGCGTTGCCGAACGTAGAGTCGGTTTCGTCTTTCAACATTACGCCCTGTTTCGGCATCAGAAGGTCTTCGACAACATTGCTTTCGGACTGCGTGTCCGACGCGGAGCGAATCGCCTGCCCCAAGAGGAAATCAACCGTTGTGTTTCGGAACTCATTCGTCTGATCCAACTCGAAGGACTCGGAAACCGGTATCCTGATCAACTCTCCGGGGGACAGCGGCAGCGGGTCGCCCTTGCCAGAGCTTTGGCAATCGAACCGAAATTTCTCCTGCTCGACGAGCCTTTTGGAGCGTTAGATGCCAGAGTAAGGCAAAATTTACGCCGCTGGCTACGCCGATTGCACGACGAAATCAAACTGACCAGTGTGTTCGTGACGCATGATCAGGAAGAAGCCCTCGAACTTGCCGACCGGGTGATCGTGATGAATCAAGGGCGAATCGAGCAAGACGGCACGCCGAATGAAGTGTTCCATCAACCGAAAAATCATTTCGTGATGGACTTTTTGGGCAGTGTGAATTTGTTTCATCGACGCATGGATGTCGGAGGTGTCGTTTTCGATCCGCGGGATATGGTGGGACAGCAACCGTTTTTTGTACGTCCTCATGAGTTAGACCTTTTACCGGACAATCCTTACGGCGACGGCATTTCCGCAACGGTGCGTCGAATTCAACTTGCCGGTGCCATCGCAAAAATTGAATTGGTAGACGTAAACGAAAAAGAAATCTTCGTCGAGATGTCGCACGAAAAATATCAGGTTCATCGTTTCACCATCGGCGATGCCGTCTTTGCCGTTCCGAAGAAGACCATCCGTTTCGGTGAAAAGCAGCCGGAGAATGGTGTTTGATGACACATTGTTTGTTTACCTCGTTGTTTGTTTACATTGTTCCGATTTTCCAAGCCGAAACCGTTTCGCCGCTGGCAACGAACAGCAAGGTTTCGCCATTGACCTCGACGCAGAGCCAACCCGTTGGAACAACGTTCAGCGCAAAAGTGCCGTACTCGTTGCCGACGAGATCGAAAACAAAAATTTCGCCGCTCGGCGAAGGAACTAACCATTTCTGTTCACTAGGCACATAGACGGGGTCCACTTCGTATTCGCCGCCCGGCAACCAACGAGTCCACTTCGACTTCCAGTGTTCCTCTTCTTTTTGGAAGCCGATAAATCGGAAATCATTCGAATCCGTACATTCTAATAGGGCATAAATGACTGAACTGAAAACTTGAAACCAGATCACGTGTCGATTAAAAGGAATGACCGCCGATTCTAATACTGTCCCGTCGGCAGAAAGTATCACAATCGAATCTTCCGATGCTGTTTGAGAAACCAACGCACAGGTCTGATCGTTCACTACGGCGGACGAAACTTGATTGGGGATTCCTTCAAGAGGATACTCCCAACGTTCCGCCCCCTGCAAATCAATGGCACGGATCACACTGGGAACCACTGTGTCTTCTTGTAGAGAATCTTGTTGAATCCCCAGCAATAGTTTTTCCTCCGCTTGGTGTTGCATGAATCGAATATCCCTAATTTGTCTTGTTCTTATTTCATCAGACTCGACACTGTGCGTAGCAAGCGGTTTCCATGATTCGTCAAAAAGATAAAACTTCCCGTCTAACGTTGACACTCCAATCCTTTGGTTGCCGGTTTGAAACTTGACCGCTTGAATGTTCATGATAATAGAATCTTCCAGCAAGCCTTCCGGTGAGATTTTTTGCAATACATTTCCTTGCAAGTCTAACATTGCGACTAGATTTCCTTCACATGGTACGAACAATGTGGGAGTTTCTCCTGGCAACCATGCCATTGCATCGGTGCCGACCAGTGGTTGCGTCCAAAGGTGTTCGATGAAAAATGATCTCGGTGCCACTTTCGGCAACACAGATTGTTCCGGCGGTGCAATCGCCTGTTCATGCTGATCCATAACAGTCGGAACTTCCGGCGACGGAGCAGGACGCTCCTCGCAACCGGTGAGTCCGATTCCCACAAGCATTATCCACAAAAGAATCCAAAAACGCATGTCCCTGATTGTACCAATTTTGGAGGGAAATAGAATACAGAAGTTAGAAGTTATACCTTGCCAAGCAGACAAGCAGATAGTCCTCGCTGGTTGACTCTTGCAAACTACATTGTCAGCGTGTACAATGCCTGTAACTTTTATCCTTTTTTACCGTGGAGAGAAATAATGATTCGATTGACTCGCTCTTTTTTGACCCTTTGGTTGCTCCTTATTTTGGCACTGTCCGCGTCGGCGGCGGAGATTCAACCCATTAAGTACGTGTTCCTCTTTATCGGCGACGGCATGTCCATTCCGCAAATACAGATGACAGAAGAGTTCCTCCAAAAGACGGAGAATCGGGGACTCAAACTTCATTCTATGCCGTATCGGTCGATTACCACGACCCACGGTGCCGATGTCTTCGTTACCGAATCGGCTGCCGCCGCGACCGCCATTGCCAGCGGTTCGAAAACCACCAGCGGAGGCATCGGACTGGATGCCGAAGGAAATCGGGTCGAAACCATTGCCGAACTCGCCCTTAAAAATGGACGCAAAGTCGGAATCCTTTCGTCCGTTACCATAAACCATGCAACGCCTGCCGCATTTTATGCGCACAATCCCAGCCGAGGGAACGGATACGAGATTGGATTGGACTTGATCGCCTCCAACTTTCATTATTTCGGCGGCGGCGGAGTTTCCCAAAACAATGACACGAATGCACGTCTGTATCGAGGCGACATTTACGACCTTGCCAAAGAGGCGGGCTACACCGTTTGCCGCACGGCAGAGGAAATTCGGAATCTCAAGCCGGGCGGCGGAAAAGTCATGGCGTTCAGCAACAGCGATGCCATATCTTACGCCATTGATAGTGGTAAAGACGAAATACGGCTTCCCGAATTCACCAAGCAGGCAATCGAACTGTTGGACAATCCCAATGGTTTTTTCATGATGGTCGAGGGAGGCAAAATCGACTGGGCATGCCACGGCAATGATGCCGCCACAGCGGTTCACGACACTATCGAATTCGACAATGCCGTCTCAGTGGCATTCGACTTTGCGGAAAAGAATCCAGGCGATGTCTTGATCGTTGTCACCGGCGATCACGAAACCGGCATGCTTTCTGTCAGTCATTCGACTACGGGTTCACAGGTTTATGTTGCTCTTTTGGCGAATCAAAAGGCTTCGAAAGATGTGATCGCTGTGAACATTGAAAAATTTGTGAAGAATAACCCCAGCGTCACGTTTGAGCAGTTCAAACCGTTTATCACGGAACAGACTGGGTTGATCTTCACCGACGATGGTGTATGGAAAAGAGGCACCTTGAGTCTGACAAAAGATGAGATGAAAATATTGGAAGACGATTTTGCTGTATCCAAAAAGGCGATTGAGGAAAACAGCAGAGCCGGCAAAGACAAAGTTGCTCTAACGATGGTTCGTTTGGTCAACAACAAGTCGGGACTAACTTGGGGGGGCGGCGGACACACTGGTCTTCCGGTGGTTACAGCGACTTGGGGAAATCAAGCGGCGGAGATAGCCCTAAACGTTCGAGACAACACCGACATTGGCAAGCAGTTGAAACAGGCAGTTGCGCCGTTGTCCGCAAAACGGGGGGAACAGTCTGACCAGCAACGGTCAGTTCCGCGTGGAATCAACCCGCGACGAATTCGGTAGTCGAAGGTAGACGCAGACTTGGATTGTGGGGGAAGGTCAGTCCGAATGGCAACGTGCCGCTAGTGATTGCGGCTCTGTTGCGAATCAATCCCTCGAAACACGTTTCGGAAAGAAAAATTCACGAAGTATGCCGTGTGCGTAGCCCTCGTGAACGCAAAAAAACGCCAGAGGTAAAAGGGGAAAAATGTCCCAGCGTTTCTGTTTGTATGCCAATCGGGCAGATTCCGCCACAAGTACCGCAAAATAGAATCCGAGAATAGAAAAGAAAATCGACGACGTAAAGGGCGGCAGTCGGAATGCGAAACCGTTGAGAGCGAACTCCAGAGTGCCGCAAAGGAAAATAACGCCCAGCCCAAAAAAGAACACACCGGGAGCAAAACTTTTCCACGATGCCGTATGCGGATGTTTACGCCAGAGCTGAACCCTACCGCGACCATATCGTCCCATTTGCGCTCTTATTCCGCTCCACGTTTTCCTCGGTTCGTACCTGATGACGATTGCCGGGTCGAAGTAGCATGTCAATCCCGCCGCATCGATCCGGGTGTTCATTTCGACATCTTCGGCGGCATCGAAGGTTTCGTCGAACAAGCCGACTTTTTCGAAAATCGACATCCGATACGCAATGGCAGTACTGCTTGCCGGCGAAAATTGTGCTTGATGGGAATACATAAACGAATCGGGATGGTGTCCCAATGGACTTTCCCGCACCGTGGCGATTGCCCATTGTGTGAGGGGTGCACCCTTCATTTCGTGCATCACGATGGGTCTGCCGAGACAATCCGCACCTGACTTAGCGAACGCCTCGTCCACGCATTGGAGCATGTTTTCGTTGTCCGGGAAGCAATGACCATCCACAATGAGAATGGCTTCTCCTTTGGCATTTTGAATGGCGACATTTCGGGCTGCACTAGAAAGCCACTTGGGGTTTGCAAAGTAGCGGATAATGTCGGGATGTTTTTGTACGTATTCTTGCACGATCTTCGGTGTCGCATCTTCGGACATGCCGTCAACGATGAGGATTTCCAGTTTTCCAGACTCGTATCGTTGTGCCAAAAGGCGGTCGAGCGAGGCGGCAATATGCTCGGCTTCGTTACGAACCGGCATGACAACGGAGAGGTACATCATGCCGTCATTCTAACATCAAGAATGAGACCACGCAAGTCCCCAGGTTGCAATCGCCATCAATCAGTGCTAGACTCTTCGGCGTGATCATTCACTCCATTTTCGATTGTTCCGCAATGATCCGAACGCTCAAAAATGTAATCCGCAATGTAATTTGTATGTGCTTACTGGTGGTATGGCGCATGCCCAAATCGAACGGCATTCTGCTTACGTTTGACGACGGTCCCGATCCAAACGTCACTCCCGCCGTACTTGATTTATTACGGCAATACGGGGCAAAGGCAATGTTTTTCGTTAGCGGTTGCTGCATTGAAACCGCCCCAGAGTTGCTGACGCGAATCGTTGCGGAAGGACATGCATTGGGAAATCATTCTTTTGCTCACCGTAGGTACAGGGTCCTTGATTGGAAAAAGTGCGCAGACGATCTGGAAAAATGCAATGAAGCGATTGCCAAGTATGTGTCCGAACTGGTGAAGTTCTATCGTCCTCCGCATGGACAACTTGGTTGGGCACCATTCCTCGCAGTGAAAAAAGCCGGTATGCGTTACATTCGTTGGTCGGTTTCCATTCGGGATTGGGAACTCCGCGATGTCGATGCGGCAAACGTGATCCCTGAAGTCAAGCGTTTTGGGGACATACTTGTTCGACAAGTCAAGCCGGGCGACATTGTCCTGTTGCACGATTACGAGAATCCTCTTGTGGTGGAGGCACTGAAGATCGCCCTTCCTGTGTGGAAAGAAAGAGGCTGGGCACTCGATCAATGGGACAAGTGTTCATCATTGCATTTTCCACGTCAGGAATTAAAATAGCCGCCATGTTTCGATTGCTCCTCCCAATTTTCATCGTTTGCGGCTTTCTTGCCGAAGCGGTCGTCGCAGCAGAATATCCCTATACTCCGACATCCGTCCGCATCGGCATCGAAAACACCTACAAAAATGGACTCTGGACTCCCATCACGCTGGAATGGGAGTCGCCTGTCCTTGAGCATGGCTATTATGCACGTCTTGTAATCCAGTGTTCCGATTCCGATGGCACGCCTGTTAGATATAGTTATCGAATTACCAGAGACAAGGAAGCCAGAGATGGAAATAGAGCCGTCGTCCTCGCAAAACTGGGACGCAAAGACGAACCCATACAGATTGCCTTCCATAGAGGCGATGAATTCACATCGTATCCCGTTCCGTCGCCGGTCAATGCCGAGCGACCGATTTACCTGATTTTTGGCAACGACGACATCGGCTTGCAAGGTGCGGTGGCGGAACTCATGCTCCGTGAAGACCGGCGACCACTGCTCGTCAAAGTCAATTCCTTCGACGACCTGCCGACCGAGTGGTTCGGCTATGAAGCCGTCGAAATGGTCGTTCTGACAACGACCGAGCCGGAACTTTTTGCTGGACTGACTGCGGACTGTCCGAAAATCAAGGCACTCGACGATTGGCTCAAACTCGGCGGAAAAATGCTGCTCTGTGCCGGGAAGGATGCGGGACAATTTCTCGAACCTAATGATGGTGTGCTTCGTCCTTTCTTTCCGGGACAGTTTGCCGGTATGACGGAAATGCGTAGCGGGACTCCTTTTGAACTTTTCGTGAACAGCAAGCGGCAGATTTTTATGAACGGCACGGAAGAGGCACCCTTTATGAGAATGCCTCGCATTGTGGAGCAGCGCGGCATGATTTCGATGCAAGACGGCGACTTGCCGCTGGTGTTACGTTGCGCTCACGGTTTGGGAACGATCATTTATTTCGGCGGCGATTTGAGTGAACGTCCTCTCAAAAATTGGCGTGACCGAACGATTTTAGTGCGGAACATTATGCAATGGAACCGCACCCCAGAGCGGGGGGTGCTAACCCCCCGCTCTGGGGGGATGTTACAACTCGGTTACAACGACATCGCGGGACAGATTCGCAGTGCCCTCGACCAATTTGAAGGAGTGCGTGTGGTGCCCTTTTCGGTGATTCTGATTATTTTGACCGCCTATTGGCTTGTCATTGGACTCTTCGATTGGTTCTTCGTGCATAAGGTTTTGAAGAGACCGATTTTGACGTGGGTTACGTTTCCGCTGTGGATCGTGCTGTTTAGTGTTTTGACGTATGTGCTGGCTGTGTCGGGAAGACTCTCTGATACACTATTAGTGAATCCCCTTCACATTTACGATGCCGACCATGAGACCGGTGTAATGCGTACTAGCCATTGGCGGAACGTGTACAGTTCGATTGAACAGCATTATGGCTATGATATTCTGTCAGATAGTGATAACGATTATTTTTCGTGGTTTGGTTTGCCGGGAAGCGGACTCGGCGGAATGGCACCGAAAACAGTGAGTCCGCACGTGTGGCAAGTCGGTTCACGGCAGGATTCTTATAGAAAAATTGTCGACGTTCCCATTCAAACACATTCCACGAAAAGTTTCTTCGCTCAGCGGGTCGAACCCCAGCGTGAAGAATCAAAATGGATTGCCGCCAAATTATCCGACGAAGAGGGCGTACCCGTTGGTACTATTGAAGTGCCTGAAGATTTCTACTATCCTTTGCAAAACTGCATTCTCGTCTATGGTCGCTGGGCGTTGGAATTGGGGGAAATTGCACCGGGGCAAACGATTAGGGTTACAAAGACTACGCCGCGCCGGGAAATGCGGGACTTACTGATGCCGCCGCAAACGTTGGACAATGCCGCACTACATGGCTTTGCGGCGTACAATCCGCAGTCCACCGATTTGGAGTATATTGTTCGTGTCATGTCATTACACCGTGCTTTGGGCGGATTTGAAACGACGGGACTGCATCATGCCTATCAACCTTCGTTGGACATGAGTGATTTGCTCACGGTAGATCGGGCATTGTTTCTGGGAAGGGTAGAATCTCAGTTGGATATGTTTTATCGTTCTCCTCTTCCGATCACGTTAACGGAGTCTTCTCCTCGTTGGCGTGGGGAGCGTTCGGATACGACTGGTGGAGTCTTGGACGAACCCGTGCGACCGGGCTTTGTCAATCCGGGCGCGGGAAGGTGATCACTGACACGCAGTTCGCCAGGGCGTGTTGACGCTAATTTTTCATAATATACCGTCCCTTGCCATACATTGGTCTTTTTTTGAATTTACAAAATGAGTATCCTTCCTCCGTTGAGTTTTACTTTTTTTTCACGGAGGGAGGAATGCTTATATTAGATTTTACCTGTG
>Ga0123353_10002685_pt1 | contig 22173 bp, 22 predicted proteins | sample TergutLab28metaG_3_FD_92763 | JGI IMG/M metagenome (GOLD analysis project Ga0123353, IMG submission 92763) | Labiotermes labralis P3 segment gut microbial communities from Petit-Saut dam, French Guiana - Lab288 P3 | ecosystem: Host-associated > Arthropoda: Insects > Digestive system > Gut ... | reverse complement strand
CGACGTGCTGATACTGCGTTTCATCCACGATTTCAACGACAGGGAGATTTCCAGGCACCTGCACATCTCCAATGACGCCGCGCGCAAGCGGCTGGAGCGCGCGAAACGCAGGCTGATCATGCTCTGGAGGAAGGAAAAAGTCTATGCAGTCTAACGGATTTGAGCAGGGGCTGAAATTGTACTATGAGCAATGGCTGGCCACCCTCCCCGATGAAGATGACCCGGCTCTCGCGCACGTGTTCTCAAAGCGATTCGAGCGCCGGATGGCCCGGCTCCTCGTGCAACAAGGGAAACCTTATTACCCCATGGTAAACAGGGCCTGGAAGCGGGCCCTGCTGGCGGTGGTTATAACCCTGCTGCTTATGCTCGCCGCCATGAGCGTCAGTGCAGTGCGGGAAAGGATTGTTTCCTTTATCGTCAGAGTATATGAGAAATTCTCAACTGTTGTCCTGAAGCCGGAGGTATTTGACGGCATTGTGTTTGCACAATCATTCGCAATCACCGACTTGCCGGACGGCTTTGAGCTAAATTCAATCAAGCGATTTGAATTGTTTACGCAATATGTGTACTGTCACCCGGGCGGGGACCAGCTCATCCTGCTGCAGCATCTGCCCTACGGCACTCTTTTCGAAATAAACACGGAAGACACCGCGCTGGAGGAAGTGCCGCTTGAAGGCTTTTCCGGACGTTATTACAGAAGCAAAGAACATGGGAATCTGTTGTGGTACAGCAACGGCTTTGCCTTCCTTTTGTCCGGTGATTTGGACAGGGACTCTCTGGCGCAAATCGCCTTGTCTGTGCAGCCTGAAAAATAAAAGAAAAAATTAAAAATAACCTGTCACAAAACAGCTCTTGACAAAGTTATAGTGTATCGGACGGGGCAACCCGTTACATCACAACAAGGAGCTGTTTTACTATGAGCAAAAAACTCGCATGCCTCCTGCTGTCGGCGCTATTCCTGTTTGCTGGCACCGTCAGCGCCGCCGCCATGGATCCCGACTCCGCCGACCGGGAGGACGGCACAGGAACAAGGTTCAGCTACACCAACTACACCGCCACCAGCATCAGAATCTCTTCCGGCGGAACCGCGACCTGCAGCTCACTGCTCCAGGGCTATCCCGGCACCACCACCAAAGTGACCATCGAAATGACGCTGCAGAAGCGCGTCCTCCTCCTGTTCTGGTCGGACGAGCAGACCTGGACGCAGACCTTCTCCGGTGATTTCGGCGCGCTGGAAAAGACGAAGGCCGTCTCCAGCGGCACCTACCGCGTCTCCACCACCTACACGGCATACAGCGGCACGAAATATGAGGTCATTCCCGCGACCAGCCCAACAGCGACCTACTAAGGCCCGCCCCAAGATGGGGCAGCGCTCCCTGACGCCAAGTCACGGAGCGCGTTTTTTTACCCATGACGCTTTAACGGTTTAGACAGGACGCGCGCCCTTCATCACAGGGCAAAAACAAAGGAATGATAAAGTGCAACAGTGCCTGCACTTTTTGCGTTCGCAAGAGGCGCGGGCTTCTTTACTTACGGCATTTTTGCCGCGGTCCGCCGCTCCGGTCGTTTTGTACAACCACATCAAAACGACTGGAGTCATCGCCATTGCAGTATGAATATAACAACGGCAGCCTTGAGGACCACGCCGTCCAGAACAGATTCACGGCGTACCTGAAAGTGTCCGTCAACCATTACAAGGCCCGGTATGTCCGGCGCCTGCGCCAACAGCAACAACAGGAGCTGTATATGGAAGATCCGGATACGCTTTCCGCGGATATGAATCTCTCGCTCCCGGGCACGCAGCTGCACGCGGCTCTCGCCCAACTGCGCGGGCATGCGCAAACGATCCTGCTGGAGCATATCCTGGGAGACAAATCTCTTGTACAGCTTGCGCGTGAATTGGACATGCCCTACCCGACGGTCAAGGCCATCTACCGCCGGGCTCTGGAAAAACTCAGGAAGGAACTACAGGATGAATTTCATTGAACTGCTCTCTGACGCCAAAACGAACCCCGCCGGCGCCGAGCGGCTGCTTGAGCTCTACCGCCCCCTGCTGACGAAAGCCGCCATCGTGGACGGGGTGTTCGACGAGGACCTGCACCAGGAATTGATTCTGGTGCTGCTGCGGTGCGTGAAGAGCTTCAAGATTTAGACGAGGCAGATTGCAAATTTGCCTCTTGACAAACCACAATATCTTGTGGTATAATCCTATTGTAGTTATATTTGTGCCTTTCCCTTGTGGAACATGGAATTTCTCCGTGGGGATTTACGCATCTCAGGCATACGCAGTTCAGGATTGTAAGCAGTGCCGGCGGTATCTCTATGCCCTTTGGGCAAGAGTGACTGTCGGCATTTTTATATAGGCCAACCGAAAGGAAGGCCCACCTACTTTTTCTAAAGAGGAATTGCGACAGCAGCCAGAATGATTATTCTCGGAATGATTTCTGCTTGCCGTGCAATTCCTCTTTTTTCATTTTTAAACATATGGAAGGAAGGCAAACGCATGAAAGGCAACCCAATCAAAAGCAGTCTTGGGTTCCTGGCGGCGGCGGTCCTGCTGGTGGCGGTGTTCTTCAAAAAGGCCGACTACCAGTGGGCGCTGTACCTGGCCGCGTTCGGCGCGTGGGCAGGCTTTCTGCTGCTGCGCCGGCTCCGGCACAAGCGCCCGCGCCTGCGGAAAAGGCATCGCAAACCCAGGCAAGGCAAGGAATCCCTCGACGCAAAGGTCGATCAGCTGCTGCTGGGGCACCTCAACGGGCGGATTACGGCGCAACTGCAAGCCGTATTCCCGGAGGCGACCTGGCAGTGGCAGACGGAGGACCCCGCGCGCGTCGCGCAGGGAGGCATGGGACGCATCCTGCTCTACGGCGCCGGCGCGTATACGCACGCCGACGTCACGGTGGATGTCTACTACCGTGTCTCCCTCGAAATGCTCAGCGTCACGCCGCTGCGGACGCTGCTGGGCGAACCTCCGCCGCCGTCCCCCGTCAACCCGGCTGAATGGTTTGAACGGGTCGGTAGGGAGGCTCTCACGAGGATCATCACAGACCTGAACTCCCGGGGCTACGCACGCGTATACCTGCGGGAAAACGGTGAGGTGTTCGCCCTGGAGAACGGCACGGAATCCGTCAAGGAAACATTGCGGCACATGCCCGGGAAAGCCATGTGGCAGCAGCTCTGCGCGTTGTTCACCCGTCAGGGGCTGAACGCCGCCGCAGAGACTGACCGCATCGCGATCACCTGGGCTTAAGACAGACAGAAAGGACATACAAGAATGGGCAAAAGCAAACTTTTTGAGGCATGGAGCTTCAAGCGAAAGATCCACGAGCCCTTCAACGACCCCTCGGTCCCCAAGGACACCACCGACGACGCGGCCATGTCCATGTACAACAAGATGGCCACCAAGAGGTCCACGCTCCACGCGCCGACCCTCTGCGGCATTCTGGCCTACATGGATCTGGAGCTTGGCGGCAGGTCGGGCGCCATCGGCGCCCAGGGAAATATGGTCGTGGCGGAATACCCCAGCAACACGGGCAAAACCCAGGTCGCGGTGTTCAACCAGACCACCGGCAAGTTCACCGCGGGCTGCTTCGCGTCGCCCACGGACGCCCCGGAGCCCTACGTTCTGAAAGCGGACAAGGCAAGCGGCGCGGCGCTCTTTTTCGCGCTGATGCCCAAGGCCCTGGAGGACGACGAATTTGCTGAGAACTATGCGGTTCTTCTGGAGCATAAAAAGAGAGGCTTTGCAGACCTGGATACCGCTGTACGCTTTGCTTTCGTGCTCTGCGACAACCTCTACCGCCGCATCGAAAACGCGGACAGCCTGGGGCAGTCCGGTATCAAGATCGCCATCCCGACCACGGGCAACGTGCAGAACTTCACGGCGCTGAACCTCAACAAGGGCGCCTACAGTCCCACGTCAACGCTCTTCGGGACCTTCGAGATCCTGAAGCCTGGCATGGCAACAGGCGCGCCCGCGGCAACGGTGAAGCACGATGACTTCGCGGGGAAATACCCCCTGTCGGAGCGGACCTTTTCGCTCGCCGAGCAGGGTATGATCCCCAAGCTGGAGCCATGGTTCGTAATCCCGCCGGAAGCGGTGAGCGTGTGCCGGCACAGCAAGAAGACCTGTGGCAGCGCGCAGCCCATGCGCAACTTCATGCTGCGAGGACCCTCGGGCACAGGGAAAACCGAGTCCGCCAAGGCCATCGCCGCGGGCTTAGGCCTGCCCTATACCTACCTAACCTGCAACGCCGACTACGAGATTTTCGATCTGCTGGGACAGATATTCCCGGATGTGGACGGCAAGGCATCCCGCGCGGCGGAACTGCCCACCTTCGACGACATCCGCATGGATCCGCCCACGGCTTTTGAAAAGCTCACGGGCGGGTACAGCGAGGAGGTCACAGAGGAGCAGGTCTACGGCAAGCTGCTGGAGGTGATGCAAGCACGGGCTCAATCCGGCGACAGCCAAGGGCAGCGTTTCCGCTATGTGGATACCCCGCTGGTGCAGGCGCTGCGCTATGGCTGGCTGATCGAGTTGCAAGAACCCAGCGTTATTGCAAACCCCGGCGTCCTGGTGGGCCTCAACGGCCTGCTGGACCGCTGCAACGCCGTGACCCTGCCCACAGGCGAGAGGGTCACGCGCCACCCGGACTGCGTCATTGTTGTCACGACCAACTGCGATTACGCGGGTTGTAAGGACCTCAACCAGAGTGTCATCAGCCGGATGAACCTGGTAATCGACATCGACAAGCTGGATCCGGACACCATGGCGGAGCGCGCCTGCGGCCCCACGGGCTGCACGGACTTCACCATTGTGCGGCGCATGGCGGAGACAGTTGACGCGATCGCCACCCGCTGCCGCGAGCTGATGATCACCGACGGCAGCTGCGGGATGCGCGAGCTGATCTCCTGGGTGCAGAGCTTCATGGTCTGCAACGACGAAATGGAGGCCGCCCGCCACACGGTGCTTTCCTCCGTCTCGGCCGACCCGGAGAACCGCATGGAGATCTACAACACCTGCCTCGCGCCGCTGTACGCGGCCTGAAGGGAGGAATTTGAAATGAATTTCAAAAATGGAGTTTTGTCCTTTTGCGCCATATATGATAGCGCAAATTTTGCTTCGCAAAACCGGCCAAAACTCTTGGCGGGTGCGAGAGGAGGGCTTTCGTTATGAGGACTTCTCATCTTGCGATTCGGCGGCGCATCGAGCAGGAAGCGCTGAAGCTGACGGACGCGGAGGTATTCGCCTCCGGGGCCTATTCAGCCTACCTGACGGATATGGCCGAGGCTGCCACCAAGCGCTATAAACGGCAGACGCGCGTGCGCTGCTACTATGACGAGAGCAGCGGCACTGTTGCCCGCACGGACAACCGCGTGATCGAGATCAACGCGGCCAACTTCCTGACGCAGAGCTTTCCCACGCGCACGCTGCGCTCGGACAGCCTTGTCGGCATGAACGGCCACGAAATAGGGCACATCCTGTACACGGACTTCCTGATGCTGCGGCTGTATATGGATACGCTGCTGAAGGGGCGGTTTTACCCGGCAAAACCAAAGGGGTTGACCACCCGCGAGCGGATGTACCTGACCGAGCTGATGGAGATCCTGCGGGACAAGCCCGAAATCGAAATGGCTGTCGTCCTCAAATGTGCCAAGGAGCTCACGAACATCCTGGAGGACGTGTACGTCGAGGCCCGCATGTGCGACGCCTTCCCCGGCGTCTACCGCGGCGGGATCCTGCTCAACAACCTGCGCCTGCCGGAGCTGACGCCCAGCGTGACGGCTCAGGTTGACAGCGGCGACTACGGCTTCTCCATCATGATGAACCTGCTGATCCAGTATTGCAAGGGCGGCGACATCAACAACCTGCACGGCTATTCCGGACCCTACCTGGACGCCCTGCACGACTGCGTGCCCGTTGTCGATGAATCCGTCTATGACGACGACGGCCGGGCGCGCTATGCCGCCGCCAATGTCCTGCTGTTGAAGCTCTGGCCTTTCATCAAAGAGATGATTGACCTGGTGAAGAAAGGCAAGCTTACCCTGGAGCAGCTGGTGGAGGAGCTTGGCAAGCAGATTGTCGGCACACCCGGCGGCGGGCACGACGGCGACACCTCCCCCGTTGCGTTCATTCCCCTGGTGAAAACGGATGAAATCAGCGAGGACGGCGACGGCGGCGTGGAGTACAACCGCGATTACGCCGGCGAGGACTGCGCGTCCTCCGGCGACGACATCGCCAGGATTCTCAGCACAGTTGCCGAGGAGAAGACCTGCGGCCTGCTGGAGGAGGAACTGGCGGCCGAATTGCAGGAGGAGGCGGAACGTATCCGCTACGGCGACGCCCACAAGAATATCCACGTGACGGTGAACCGCATGAGCGTCGTGCCAACCGAGCTGATGGAGGAATACCGGAAAGTCGCCCCGGAGCTGCTGCTGCTTTCCAGACGGATGCAGAAGCAGGTGACGCAGGCGCTGAAGGACCAGAGCGAAGGCGGCCGGCTGAGCGGCCTTCTCATGGGCAAGCGTTTGAACGCGCGTGCTCTTGTGCGCAATGATGGGCGATGCTTCTACAACAACCGCCTGCCCGACGGCACGCCGAAGCTGGCCGTGGCCGTGCTGGTGGATGAATCCGGCAGCATGGGTAGCCTTGACCGCGCCATCCACGCCCGCGCCGCCGCGATTGTCGTCTACGACTTCTGTGCGGCACTGGGCATCCCTGTGGAGATTTATGGCCACACGGAGTGGGGCAGCGTGGAGCTGTACGCCTACGCTGAGTTCGGCTCCTTCGACGGCAAGGACAGATACCGGCTGATGGACATCCGCGCCCGCGGCGGCAACCGCGACGGCGCCGCCCTGCGCTTTGTGGCGGAACGGCTGATGAAGCGCGGTGAACAGATCCGTCTGCTCATCCTGATTTCGGACGGCCAGCCCTGTGCCGACGGCTATTTCGGCACGGAGGCGGAAGCGGACCTGCGCGGCATCAAGCTGGAGTACAAACGCAAGGGCATCACGCTCTTCGCGGCAGCCATCGGCGACGACAAACCCAACATCGAGCGCATCTACAAGGACGGGTTTCTCGACATCACCGATATTACCAGGCTGCCATCCAATCTTACGGCCTTAATTATAAGGTATATAAAAACATGACAAACAGAAAGGAACAACCAACATGATCGCGAAACAGAGCAGAGACCGCACCCCCATTTTGGAGCAGGGCGTCTACATGGCAGCCTGCATCATGCTGATCGGCTTGGGGCAGCAGTACGACGAGGGCTACGACAGGACCAGCGAACAGGTGAAGCTCATCTGGGAGGTGGAGGGCCAGACCGTGAAGATCGGCGAGGAGCTCCTGCCCCGGCAGATCAGCAGGGACTTTACCCTGTCCCTCGACGAGCGCAGCAACCTGCGCAAGCTCCTGCAATCCTGGCGCGGCCAGGCGTTCACCGCCGAGGAGCTGAAGGGCTTTGAGCTGTGCAACATCCTGGGCGCGTGGTGCCAGCTGCAGGTGATTCACAAAACCAGCGAGCGCGGCGCTTACGCCAACGTGGACAACGTCATGGCGCTGCCCAAGGGCACGAAAAAGCCCAAAGTGGAGAAGACCACCTACTTCTGCCTGGACGACCCGGCGACCTACGGGGTGTATGAGACCCTGCCCCGGTACCTCCAGGAGAAGATCGCAAAGGCGGAAAACTTCGCGGCCACGGGCCTGGTGCTCCCGGAACGCAAGAACGGCTCCGCCGGCGCCGCTGTCGGCGAAGCGCCCCCGGTGAATTATCCCGGGGACGACTTCGACGAGATCACGGGCGGCGACGATTTGCCGTTCTGAACAGAAAACCGGAAGGAAGCGGCGGGGGATCGAAAGATTCCCTGCCGCAGCCGTTTTGGAAGGGAGTAGTATATGAATCCCTTGACTGATGAGGAACGGCGCTTTGCCGAGGATCACCACGACGTCGTGTACCGCTACCTGCGTTACCGGCGGCTAAGCCGTGAAGAGTATTACGACGTGGTCATTTTCAGATACCTGCGCGCGGTGCACCGCTACTTGAATGAACCCGGCCTGCGCAAGTACAGGTTCGACACCATTGCCCGTGGGGCCATGCGTTCGGCGCTGTACAACCACTTCCGCGGCGAGCGCCTGCGGCGGTCCCGCTGCGTGACCAATACGGAGCTGGTGGAGAACACAGCAGAGAAATATGAGAAGAATGAGGAGTGAAACCCATGGATGAAACCAAAGAACCGGAACCCCAGGAACAGCCAAATGAGGCTGACGACAAGAAGGCGGCCGCGGCTGCCAGGCAGGCGGAGGAGAACAAAAAACGCCTTGCCCACGAAGAGGCCGAGGCCAAGCGCAGGGCCGAGTGGGACGCCCAACAGCTGGCCAAGAAAGCCGCTGACAAGCAGGCAGTCGCCGAGCTCGCCGCCATGAGCGACGACGCTGCGATTGATGCTTCCGTTGAGCGGACCGGCGCCGCCCTGGAGCGCCTGACCCGGCGCAACATGAAAACCTGTGTCGCGGAACATATCCAGGCGCTGTGCCAAGCTGATCCGGCCTTCGCCCGGCTGACCATGCACCCCCGCAAGAGCATGCTCCATTGCTTCTGGTATATCAACCGGAGGGCACGCGAGTATCTTGAGCAGGAGATGAAGGACAACCAGGAGAAGCCGGAGCGCGGCGGCTACGGCGGCGACGTCCCCGACGGCATGTGCTACCAGTGGGCCGAGGCGTATTTCCGCGACCCGGACGCCGAGGAGGACAGGGAAAAGGACACCAAATTCGTGCCCAAGCCTTACAACGGATACACGCCCAAGCCCGCGAAAAAGAAGGAGCCCAAGCCGGAACCGAAAAAACCGGCCAAACCATCTGTATCCCAACCGGAGCAGTTATCTTTATTCGGAGGGGCGGTGGCGGCCGTTGCGTAAGCGGGAATTGCGCGGGTATGCCGACCCGGGGCTGAAGTTCAGCCCCGGGCACGGCCTGCTCTATGCGCAGGCGATTGACTACATCATCCGCACGGCGGTCAGGAACATCGACGGGCAGCGCATACTGGCGGCATACGTCTACGAACGGCAGGCGGCTGCTCTGGGGGATTCCGCCCCGCGTTACACCCTGTTCCAGGCGCGGCGGGACTACACCACGCTGGAACGCACGGAGGGCGGGGCATTGAAATGGCGCTCCGCCTGCCTGCATAACCTGCTGTTCTGCTGGCCGCGCAAAGAGCACGCGTTCTATACGCTTCGGGACCAACAACGTGTCACGCGCTTCTGCGCCGTGGACAGCAAGTCCGGGCTGGAAGCTCTTGAGGCGCTGCAGGAGAAGATCATGACTGCCCGCCTGCGGGAGCGTATCATCGCCCGGGAGCGGAAAGTCGTTGAGACGATGCGGCGTGTCCCGGCCAGACCGCGCGACCTCGCCGGCTGGATCCACCGCGAGGTTCTTCCCGCCTATGTGTTTTATACATACCGCAAGGTGAAAGGACCTCTCGATGGCTGGTGCTCTTCCTGCCGGCACGACGTACAGGTTGAAGGCGCACGCCACAACGCTGAAGGGTGCTGCCCGCGCTGCGGACGCGCCGTCACCTTCAAATCCGCCGGCAGATACGGGAACCTGTATGACCGCGCCACGGCGCAGGTGATCCAGCGCTTAGGCGAAAAGGAGTTTCTGATACGCATCTTCAAGACAGACAAGAGCTACAGGGATTCCTATCGGGAAGCTGACGCTGACATATGGGAAAACGCCCGGCTCTTTGTGCGTTGGGACGATGACAGTGATCTTTCTGTTGAGCCGTATTACTATTCCTGCAACCGGGGGATCACCACGCATTGGCTTGCGGGGGAGCGCCCGTGCATGAGCAAGTGGGCATACAACTTCGAGCCGGATACCTGCGGGCACCTGTATCTGCGCGGCCTCGGCGGCGTGCTCGCCGGGACGCCCTGGCAGTACAGCCAGCTGCAGGCGTTCTACGCGCACGACCACGAGTCGATGGAGATCCTGCCGTACCTGCGCGGATACACGCAATACCCGTTCATCGAATACATGGTGAAGCTGGGCTTGTACAAACTGGCGCAGCACGTTGTCTACAGCGACGCGAGCAAAACCCTAAATCTTGAAGGCCGCGGCCCGTGCGAGATTCTGGGCGTGGAGCCGGGAGAAATCCCGCTGCTGCAGGCCCTGGACGCAACCCCGGAGCAGCTGAAGCTGCTGCGCACACTGCACCGGCGGGGCCTGCGCCCGGAGGAACCGCTGCTGCGCTGGTACGCGGAACACAATATCTCCGAGGAGGGGCATATCCTCCGCCCGCTGCGGTATACGACAACCTTCAAGCTGATGCGGTACATCGACAGCCAGTATGAACGCCTGCGGAAAAAGAAGATATGGTCCGGCGTGTACCGATACAGTGAACTGCGCAACGTCCTGAGCGAATACTGCGACTACCTGCGGATCGGCAAGGCGCTGGGCTATGACCTGAAGAACACCTTCGTGCTGTTCCCCCGGGATTTGCACGCGGCGCACGACACCGCTGTGAACCTGTTCGACACGGACACGGACGCTGTGGTAGATAAGGCCATTGGCACGGCATACCCGTCGCTGGCTGAATTGTATGGATACAGCCGCGGCGGCTTCGCGATTGTCGCGCCCAAGACGGCAAAGGAGATCGTGGAGGAGGGCCATGCCCTGCGCCACTGCGTCGGTACATATCCCGAGCGTATCGCGAAAGACGAATGCGTGATCCTTTTCCTGCGCCGGACCGACGACATCACGGCGCCGTTCATCACCCTGCGGGTGCAGGACGGACGGCTGACGGAAAGCCGCGGGCTTCGCAACGGCGAACCGCCCCCGGAGGCACGGTCGTTCCTCAAACGATGGGAACGGGAGGTGCTGCAGGCTATGCCTGTCGGGATGGCGGCGTAGCACACAGAATACTCAAGAGCGCTGAGAAATCGGCGCTCAATTATTTTTCAAAGTTATGTAATGAACACACAAGACCCGGTCGTATCTGCATACAACCGGGCCTACAAGACGCACTACGCGCAGATCAAGTACAAGACCATGACTCAGGCGTGGGGGGAGCAGGCGAGAGCGCTCAAGGATGAAGTCGTTGCCGGGGCGCGGGCCACTGGAGGAGTTTGTCGAGCGGGCACGGGAGTAGGCGTGCTGCTTGGGCTAGCTCGCCTGTGTTTTGTGCTTGCCGTTGCTCTTTCGCAGCCAAACAACCGCCAACGCGATAAGCACCAAAGCAATCCATTGGGAGGTTGACAGCAACCAAACGCCACGGCTCGCGTCACCACGGAAGAACTCAAGGATGAAGCGCCCGGCTGAGTATGCTATCAGGTTGATGGGCAACAGCGGCATACCCGGCCAGCGGCGTTCTGGCTTGACGATAAGGAAAGCCAGCAACGCTACGGCACAATAACCGGCTTCGAATAGCTGGACAGGGAACCGGGCACCGTTGGCAAGTTCAATCCCGTAGCAACAGCCCGCGAACCAACACCCGAGGCGCGCTACGCTTTGGAAGGCAAGCGTGGCATAGGCCACAGCATTGAAGACGTTTTTCATATCAATGCGACAAAGTTTTGCGCATAGAGCTATCATGCCGATACAACCAAGAAGGCCGCCATAAAATACACCAACGCCGCTTAATATGTACCGCCAATTTTCCGCCGTCCAGAAATCCGGCTCGCCGCCATGCAGAAAAATTTGCCCAATGACGCTAAACAGCCTTGCCCCTATCGTTAGGCCAATCACCGCAAACGTAGCAAGACGCAGTATATCCCGAACCCTCAAGCCAAACGATTTACGTTTCAAAAGCGCGATAACCTCGGCAAATAAAAGGCCAGATAGCCCCAAGAGAAAAAATGTTGAAATAGGCTCATCCCTGAGATAAACATAAGGCATCATATCGAATACTCTGTGTAATGAGCAGATGGAATGCTCATTAATCCTTTCGATAAGTTACAATAACAACAGTAAAACATACAAAAAATGGTGGGCATCCGAGGATACCCACCACTGCCGTACTTAGGGCTTCATCCAAATCCAGCCAAAACAAATATAGCGGAGGAACCACTGCGCCCAGTTGGGCGCGCGTCTCCACCACGTGGTATACTTGCCCTTCAGGTCGCCCGCATTTTTGCCGGTAACCCTGCCGTCCCATTCGCTGAAGTCAAAATTCTTGGGCAGTACAAGCTCTCCATCGATCACAAGCTTCGCGCCATTTTTCAGCACAAAGGCTACTCCATCGCCTATGGTCAGTTTCGCGCCTGCTGGGATATATAGCGTTTCCCATACTTCCCGCCCCAGACTGATTGTCACAGTTCCGAGCACCGTCGAATTATATACGCAATTCGTAAGCTTGTCCGCAAAATTCGTCGTCGCTGTCGGCGCAATCGTGATCCAACCATTCATTATTCCGCTTATATCATCGGCGTTAACCTTCGCACTGTTCTCAATGGAAACGCTTGGAGCCGAAATTGAGGAGGAGTTGACAACAGCATCACCGTTAATACTGATCGGACGTGAGGAAACTATCGAGCCCTCTACCTTTGCGTTTCCTTCAATAAAAAGAACATCCTCATTGCTGGCATAAATGAGGTCGCTTGCAATTACGCCGCCGCCAATGAAAAGCCAACCCTCCGTCACATGAATCGCTCCGGTGATGGTTCCACCATATACACTAATATGCGCTCCTTCAATTGCACGACCATTTGTTAGAATTTCGGTGCCAGTTTCAAATCTGCCACAGGCGTTGTATATCAATGCTTCGCCTGTCGTGTTGCCGGTAAGTTTTGCCCTCCAAATCAAATCTACATATGCACCCTGCAACGACAATCCTTTCGTTGCTCCTGTTACGTTGCCGGTAACAATAACAACTACATTGTCAAATTCATCACAGCCTAGTTCTGCGGATAACGCGCCCGCACCGCCGTGGGTTATGTTGTACGTATTAAGCATAGCGGTGATAGTAGCCAGATATGCCAAATCGTCCGCGCTAAAAGCCGCTCCAGCAGGCACGAACCCTGCAAAGCCTACCAGCACGACAAGGGCTAGAAGAACCGAATACATTTTTTTCATGAGAGTTTCCTCCTGACTATTTTTTATATTTAGCTAGTTTAAGCCTCTGTTTACCCATTGTACGCTTGCTGTAAATGCTTTATTTCAGCTGTCTTTAATGCTGTCGAGTATCCATCTGTAAGATTTCTAACATACATAACGTGTCCTTTTGTACTAGAGTGACCCATCCAGCCCAAAGCATGCCCAAGTTCATGCGTGGCAACGTTATTATAATGATCTTGCGTAAAGTTAGAATTTCTTCGCACCCAACAAGGCGCCTTAGTCATTAATCGACCTTCTTTGGTGCTATTGCCATATGTCCATAGTCCCTCGAAAATGCTGTTTTGGTCACATCCGCCATTGCTGTTAACCTTGCCGCTGCCGAATATTGTTTCCAGTTCACTTGTGATACCGCCATAAAAAATTATTTTGGCATCAGAAGGGGGACTGCCAGAGAACGATTGTATTGTCATGCGGTTGCTTCCAGTAAGCCCAAATGCTGCATTCCATTGATTTGCCGCATGTTGTACTGCCGTTTGAAGGTCAAGATTATCGCCTGTGCTTATTTGACGATAATAAATCGTCCTTGGAATATCGGATGTTTTTGCACCCCAGCGGCCAATTTTATTGTCATCGGAAATCCAGTCACTTTGATTCAAAGCACCTAGTCTGCAACCAAGAAAAAAGCTGCCAACAAAGCGCATTGGAACCAGAATATAATCCAAAAAGCTACTGGCCCGCGCAATCGGCACATCACCGCCTCCGCCATCTGTCACCGTCACATCCAGCCAGTAATACCCCATGGCAACGGGCACGCCGCTGGTGGAATATGTCGCGAGGGCTACCGTGATGACCGCCTTGCCTGCTTTAAGCCCCTTGATACTGAGTTCCCGCTTGCCGTTCTTTTCCGTACCGAAGACCGGTTCGCCGAGGTCGTCAAACACGACCGCACCGTCGATCACGGCCACGGAGGGGTCGGAGCTCGCCCAATCGATAACCTGCGGCGCAAGCAGGCCGCTGTCCTCTGGCTCGTTCGCGATTGCGGTGACGACGGATTGCCCGGCGGTCACGCGCGGCGCATGGGGCGTCGCCAGATAATCCTCGGGGCGCGGAAAGCTGGGCGGGCGCGGCAAAACCACGACGTTCTGCTGGATGATGATTTCGTCCGGCAGTACGAGCTGGACCATCGCCGTGCCCTCGCGCGTACCGGAGAGCCATACGGATGTGGGATTCTGCTTGCCCGCGGCAATATCCGCCTGGTAAAACTGAACCCGTAAAATGCTCTCGTCGTTGCTTGCGTACTGTATGCCTTCAAACCCGGGGATGAGATTCCAGTCATGCACAAAGCCGCTCTCCCACATCGGGGCGTCCGGATTGGTGTGCAACCATGGCACGATGCTAACGCTGATAGACTGGCCCGCAATCATGTTGAACGAAGGGATGTCAAGGGCGCCAATTGGCACAATCGTGACGTACAAAAGATGATAGTCGCCGTACTGAATGTCATAGCCGCCTAAATCGACAAGGCCGCCGTTTGTCTCCCAGTCGAGGTCGATGGCAGCTGCGAAATTGACGGCAAAGGCGTCTTCCGCAAAATCAACCCCTAATAGGTCTGCGACATCGGCACTCCCCGGCTCGATCACTTCAAAAAACTCGGCGTTTTCGATTGGCTCAAACTCAATGACGATGGGCGGGTCGTTTTCCTGCGCCGCGAAGGAGCCGCTGGTGCCAAAGAGGAGTGCGAGGGCCATGAGCAATGCCAAGCTGCGCTTGGGAAGTTTCTTTCTTCTACCCTGAGTATACCACGTTTTGGACGGATGGTCAACATGCTTCATACGATTCTTCCTCCTTGCGTTAATATATAACAAAACAAAGCACGGCAATCCGCCATGTCTTGTTTCGTCTTTACTGTGATGATGAGCGGCAGACCTTACATGCGTCCGCTGCCCAGATTCTGTTCGATGTCATGTTGCAAACCCTTCATCTCAAACCTTCAACGTTTCACCCTTGACGCTTCATCCAACGCAACAATTTTAACACAGCCACCTTCGGTTGTCAAGTGTTTTTTTCAATGTTTATACTATAATTTTTCAATATTTCCCCAATAATTTAGTTGGTTAGGCAAGTGTGGCAACCGAAAATCCTATTCACCACCTTATCAGCCGCAGACCGACCCTAGCCGGAATACATTGCTGTAAGGACGGGTCGCCCTCATAAGCGGACGACACAAAAAGAGAGGCCTCGCATGAGGACGTGATAGTCGGCCCATTCGAGTTCGGAGCCGGAGCGCCTCAGCTGCTCGCTGCGGGATTCGAGGAAGGCGGCGAGGTCGGCGTGCTTGGTATTGTAGATCTGTTCCTGGGCGAAGGGGATATATTTTTGCGCTGTAATCTTCCTTTCCGCGTGATATAATCTGAAGGCGAGGGGGGAATTGCGATACACCGAAGGAGTTGCACATGTCGGGGAAGTCCTTGCGCAGTTGCCCGGCAAGTTTTTTCTGCGCGTCCGCCGCGGGCAGGCGCTTCCATTCGCCGTCAAGTTTTTCTACCCCTTCGCGCGTAGCAATATGTTTTAAGTAGCCCGCCGCGCCGCCCCCGGATTTCAGGTAGCGGCATTTGATGATCAGCCGCATAATCAACTGGCAGCACCGAGGGCAATTGCTGTTCACAGCCGAGAAGATGCGCGAACAGGCAGCCATCTGACCCCTGCGCCGGCGGTACTCCACAGTATCGCCGGCATTTTTACATCATCTTGTATGTTTTCATTGACACCCCCCATATCTTGTGGTATAATCTTATTGTAATACATTTTGTGCCCTTCCCTCCGGGGAACCGCATACGCAGTTCAGGATTGTAAGTAAGCCGACAGGTTAGCCATGCCCACCGAGCATGCGTCTGCCGGCTTTTATATATTTGTGGATTCACTTTCACACGCAAGCGGGAATGATTTTGCCTTTATCGGCATTGTTGTTCCCGCTTTTTTTCTTTTGCCTGACAGCCATTATGGCTATATGGATACAAAAACAAAAAAGAAAGGCTGAACAACAATGACAATGGCAATGAACAGACCCTACGCGGACAGCTTCGCGGCCTCGTTCATACAGGAACTGCCCTTCATGGACTTCCTGCGGGAACGGGAACTGCACGCCGCGTGGAAAACCGGCAGGGCAAAGGACCTGCAGATCGCGGCACTGACGGAGGACGAGTACATGATGCCGGAGCTCTGGGAGGACACCATGCAGGGCACCGGCCTGCTACTGATCTCGGCGCACCAGGACTACCCCGTGCGCAGTTGCGCCGTGAAGACCCTGCTCGACCGGGCGGGCGTCTCCGGCAGCGCGCTGCACAAGGTGGCCAAACCGGTGCTGGCGGGCATCCTCAACCAGTGCCTGAACGTCGCGAGGGGGGATGCCCTGCTGCGCATCGCCGACTACAAGGTCTCGGCGGTGCACGCGGGCGACGCGAACGACTACGTGCCACTGGAAATTCCCGCACTGTTCCGGCTCACGGCGGACTACCTGCGCGCGAACTTCCCGGCCTGCACCTTCGCCGGCGGGGCCTTCGACCACAGCCTGACCACGGCGGTGTGGGAGCTCACGGGCGAAACCGTGCTGGTGAAAGCCTACCGCGACGCGCTCACGCTGCACGGGCTCTCCTGCGATGAGATCACCCCGGCGGTGCGGCTGTCGTCCTCCGACGTGGGCGTCAGCGGCGCAAACCTGTACCCCACGCTGCTCACCGGCGTGCGGGGCAGCGGCGTCTCCCTGGGCCACCCGCTGAAGCTGGAACACCGCTCTGGCGCGTCCCTGGCAAGGTTCGAGGAGCAGCTTGCTATGCTCTATTCACAGTACACCCTGGCGATCAAGTCGCTGATCGGCCTGCTGGAGATAGAAATCCGGCATTCGGTCAACTGCCTGCTGGGCGTGTGCAAGCGCATCGGCATCACCAAGAAGCTGGCTTTCGAGGCAGCCCAGGCATTCGTGGATCACTACGGCGATGGCCCCTGCACCGCCCACGACGTCTACTACGGCGTCAATGAAACGGTGTTCCTGCTGCAATGCGACGGGGCCTCCGGCTCCCGCGTCGTGCAGGCGGAGGAAACCGTGGCGCGCGCGCTGTCCCTGCGTTGGAGCGAGTATGACATCCCCGGCGATTACAAGTGGTAGGGGGTGTAGAGCATGGCAATGGCCTATATCCCTGTCGAGGTGGTGGATACCACCGGCCTGTCCGAAGCCGACTGGCTCAACCACCGCAGAACCGGCATCGGCGGCAGCGACGCGGCGGCGGTGATGGGCGTCTCGCCCTTCGCCACGGCCCGCGATCTGTACTATGACAAGCGCAATGTGCCCTCCGCGCTGCCCGACGACGCGAACTGGGTCGCCAAGCGCGTGGGCCGTCTGCTGGAGGACCTGGTAGCCGATATTTTCGTCAAGAAAACCGGCCTGAAGGTGTTCCAGATCAAGAAGATGTTCCGGCATCCGCTGTACGGCTTCATGCTGGCGGACGTTGACTACTTCGTGGAATTGCCCGGTGGCAAGCGCGCAATCCTCGAGTGCAAGACCGCCAACTACAACACGCAGTACAAGTGGCAGGATGGCGCCGTGCCGCTCAATTATGAGCTGCAAGGTAGGCACTACATGGCCGTGATGAACATCGACACGGTGTTCTTCGCCTGCCTGTTCGGCAACAACGAGAACGAATTCGTCTATCGCAGGGTGGAGCGCGACCACGACCAGGAAGCCGATCTCATCGCCCAAGAGCAATTTTTCTGGGAGGAGTACATGCTGAAAGGCGTGGAGCCGCCCTACACGGAGCCCGGCGACCTGGTGCTGGAGAGCATCCGCCGGCATTACGGCGAGGCCGACGCAGATGCGCCTGACCTACTGCTGAATGCGGTGCAGGCGATTAGGCTGGAGGCCTATCTTGATCTCAGCAAGCAGAAAAGCGCGCTCGCCAAGCAGGTGCGCGACCTGGAACAACAGATGAAACAGGCCTGCGCGCCCGTGGTTGACGCCATGGGTACCGGCTGTACTGCCGTGTGTAAGTGCGGCGCAAGGGAATACACCATAACCTACAATCCCAGCTACCGCACGGCCATCGGCAAGGATAACCTGGAACGGCTGCTTTTGCTGCATCCGGACATCCACGAGGAGTACGCCGAAACCACGGAGAGCCGCCGGTTTGCCGTGACAGTAAAAAATTGATGCCATGCGCATCTTTTTTCGCATGACCCAACTCTTTATTAATTTGAAAGGATGATTCACATGAACACACTGATGTATGACAAAAATCCAGTGGTAGCCGCGCTGAACCGCGTGGAGGGCTTCGACCCCCGCCCGCTGATGCGGGTTATCTCCAAGGACGGGCAGGGCGACCAGCTCTACCTCGACGTGCAGTTCCGCAAGCTGTGGTTCCGGCTCCGTTATCCGGAGGGGAAAATCCGCAAGCTCATCAAGCAGATGACCGACGACTTCGCCATCGTGGAGGCCCGGGTCTACCTCGACCGCAACGACGCGGAGGACAACTACGTGGCAAACGCCTTTGCCCGGCGCTTCCGCGACGACAGCGAATTCGGCCTAAAGTACATGGAGCTGGCCGAAACCGCCGCAATAGGCCGCGCCCTGGCCGACGCGGGCTTCGGCTCGCAGTTCGCCGACGCGGAGGGCGACGCCGACCCCGTGCAGGTGGATGCCGGCGTTGATGTGAAAGTGTATGACGATGAAGATCCCTTCAACGTGAGAGGCGTTGTCTTTGCGCCCGCGCCCGTCAAACCGGCCTATACCTCCGCCACCGACGTGGAAGCGATCCTCGCTTCCATGACCCTATCGGAAGCCAAAGGCATGAAGGTGAATATCGGCGCGAACAGGGGCAAGACCCTGGGACAGATCGCCATCGACAGGCCCGGCGACCTGCAGTGGTATGTCAACAGCTACAGCGGGCCGGACAACATCCTGCGCGCGGCGGCAAGGCTGCTGCTCAACACGGCTATGGACAAGGCTGCATAGAAACGGAGGTTAGTATGGGCGGCGATTTCCCCTTCACCATCGCGGATGTGGCGGCGTTGCTGCCCATCGAAAACCAGCGGCGAAAGAACGAAAGCATCGACGCCGACTGCCCGTTCTGCGGCAGGCAGCGCAAGCTCAACCTGAATTTCACGCGCAATGTCTTCCGCTGCAACTATTGCCTGGAGCACGGCGGCATGCTCGACCTGTACCTGCGGTTCCACCCGGAGCTACGGGACAGGCCGGCGGCCTACCGGACCCTGTGCGAGGATTTGCGGGTGGGCTGCAGCGCCAATGCGCAGACGCCGAAGAAAGTATATCGCCAGCCACTGCCGCAGGGCGTGCCCCTGGCTGTCCCCTGGGTGTTGCACCGAACATACACCGCATTATTTTCTCTGCTCAGCCTTTCCGCAACGCACCGGGAGGATTTGCGCAAGCGGGGCCTAACAGAGGAACAGATCGTGCGGTTCGGCTACAGGAGCACCCCGGCCTTCGGGTTTCAGAATCTGGCCGAGCAGGTGCGGCAGCAAGGCTGCGTTGTGGAGGGCATCCCGGGCTTCTGCATGGACGACGACGACCGCTGGACCGTGCGTTTCAACGCGCGCTGCTCCGGGATTGTCATCCCCATACTGAACCCGGCGGGACAGATCCAGGGGGCACAGATTCGCCTGGACCGCCCCTTCGACGGCCGCAAGTACATGTGGTTCTCAAGCGCCGAGCAGAAGCGCGGCGTAAGCTCCGGCAGCCCGGTACACTTCGCCGGGCCCCTCGGCAAGACGCTCTATGTCACCGAAGGCGGGCTGAAGGGCGCCATTGCCCACTGCCTGACCGGGCAGAGCTTCGCCTGCATCGCCGGCGCCGGGCAGTACGCCAATTTCGTGCGCTATTTGCCCATGCTGCGCGAGCACGGCGTGGAGGAGATCGTCGTTGCCTACGACATGGACCTACTGACCAATGAAATGGTGCGCAAGGCCTGCGGGCAGATATTACAGGCCGCGGGCGCTGCCGGGTTCCGAACACGGCACATGCAGTGGGACCCCGTCAACAAGGGCATCGACGATCACTACTGGGCCGAGAGGTTGAAGCAATCGCTCCCGGAAAAGCTGGAGTATGAGCTCCGTATGCGCGGCTCTGTGATTGGCGAGGCAATTGCCTGCTCTGCTCTATGCACGGGCATCCGCGAGAATGGCATTGCTTCCAAAACACTGGCGTTCCTGTATTTCATGGAGCAACCACTGGGGTATCTGCTGCGCAAGTTCGCCGACGCTGCTTCCTTGGCGGAGGTAATGGTTATGGTGGAGCAGGAGATTCCCAAGGAATTTTAGCAGATCAAAAAAGAAAGAAGCGGTGCGGCCGAAAGCTGTACCGCTTCAAATTCACCGAAGAGAGGATTTTTCATTATGATTAACCCCTATACCGAATACCCTCTGATGAAGCCGGACGAAACCTTCCAGTTCACCTGCCGGAAATGCGGCGACTGCTGCCGGAACGTCCGCCAGGCCGTCATGGCCGAAAGCCTCGACCTGTTCCGCATTGCGCGTCATATGAATATGGCTATAGCCGAGGTGGCCGAGCGCTACCTGGAGGTTGGCATCGTCGCATGGGGTGCGCCGATCCTGCTGATAAAAACCACGGAGCCTGACGCCGCTTGCGTCTTTCTGAAAGACAACAGGTGCAGCCTCCATGGCAGCGGTACGAAGCCAAGGGCGTGCCGGTTATATCCACTTAGCGTGGGGCCTGACGACGATTTGAGGATATTCCTGATCTTCAAGGTGTCGGCCAAGCAGCATCATTATACAGGCCGTCGTTACAAAGCACAGCAATGGGTTGCCGACAATTTCAGCAAAGAGGACCGGGAATATATCAGCACGGAATATCTGGCCATACATGACTTCGGAAAGATCATGCGCCGGATTCCCCGCAACCGTGAGAAGGACGTACAGTTCCTGATGCTGCGCTGGCGGTATTTCCAGTTTGAGACCGACCAGGATTTCATGCCACAGTTTGTGCGCAACATGAGACTTTTAAAAAGAGAGCTTGAACAGCTCGCAAGATGAAAACCAGCGGTAGGCAGCCTTCGGGGCGTCTCCCGCCAGCCTCACTAGTTTATATGCATAAAAGTATTGACAGCTCTATAACTTTCATGTATAATAATAGAGAACAGGGGGAACAATTGCTGATGCACATAATTCATTATTATCGGGACAAAGACGGAAGGTCAGACGTGGAAGATTACCTGGAATCGTTGTCCGCCAAAAGCGATAAAGACAGCCGCATCAAGTTCAACAAGATCGCCGCTTATGTTTACGCTTTGGCGGAGCATGGAACCAAAATTGGCATGCCATATGTTGAGCATCTCGAAGGAGAGCTCTGGGAATTGCGTCCGATCCGTGACCGGATTTTCTTTGTAGCTTGGATTGACGGCGGATTTGTGCTGCTGCACCATTTCATGAAGCAAACGCAGAAAACGCCAAGAAGTGAAATTGAACAGGCCAAACGAGAGTTGGCGGATATAAGAGAAAGGGGCCTTGAGCATGAAGAAGAATAATCCCGCGCTCGGCGATTGGGACGAGTTGATGGAGCGGTTGACTACACCGGAAGAACGGGCGCAAATCGCGATACGCGCGGCGCTTATCGGCGAACTGGTGAAAGCGCGCGACGAGCGCGGATTCAGCCAGCAGAAGCTGGGGGAACTCAGCGGCGTAAAGCAGCCGGTGATATCCCGCATGGAGCGGGGCGCGACCAGCCCCACGCTGGAAACAGTCATCAAGCTGCTCGCGCCATTAGGTAAAACGCTGTACATCGGTGATTTGCAAGCCGCGCAGCAGCCCCGCGCCTAGCCCTGCGGCAGTACGAATGAAAACCAGCGGGAGGCAGCCTTCGGGCCGTCTTCCGCTGGTTTTTATATCGGGCATCAGCCCAGCCCTGCCATAGCTCCGCGAATGGCCGCTTTCAGGTCATTGCTCTCAGCAGGCAATGCTGTTTGGGGCTGCTGCGCCAAAAGCTGCTTCACCAGCGACTCCACAAGCCGCTTCAGATTTGCTATGTCCGGCACAGCGGCCGCGTCGCCCTCCCGCAGTACGGCCTCCGCGATGAACTGCGCCTTGCGCCGGCCCTG
>Ga0123353_10002684_pt1 | contig 22174 bp, 25 predicted proteins | sample TergutLab28metaG_3_FD_92763 | JGI IMG/M metagenome (GOLD analysis project Ga0123353, IMG submission 92763) | Labiotermes labralis P3 segment gut microbial communities from Petit-Saut dam, French Guiana - Lab288 P3 | ecosystem: Host-associated > Arthropoda: Insects > Digestive system > Gut ... | reverse complement strand
TCGCCGACCCGGTCTCGCGCACCCAGCTGGAGACGCTGCGCAAGAACTGCGCGGAGTTCGGCGTGCGGCTGCACCCGCTGGGCGACGTCGAGCAGGGCGTCGTCCATGTGGTGGGCCCGCAGCTGGGACTGACCCAGCCCGGCACCACCGTGGTCTGCGGCGACTCGCACACCTCCACCCACGGCGCCTTCGGCGCGCTGGCGTTCGGCATCGGCACCTCGCAGGTCGAGCACGTGCTGGCCACCCAGACGCTGCCGCTGGCACCGTTCAGGACCATGGCGATCACCGTCGACGGCGAACTGCCCGACGGCGTCACGGCCAAGGACCTGATCCTCGCCGTGATCACCCGGATCGGCACCGGCGGCGGCCAGGGCTACGTCATCGAGTACCGCGGCTCGGCCATCGAGAAGCTGTCGATGGAAGCGCGGATGACCGTCTGCAACATGTCGATCGAGGCGGGCGCGCGGGCCGGCATGATCGCCCCGGACCAGACCACGTTCGACTACCTGCAGGGCCGCGTGCACGCGCCGCAGGGCGAGGACTGGGACGCCGCGGTCGCGTACTGGAAAACGCTGCGCACCGACGACGACGCGGTCTTCGACCACGAGGTGCGGATCGACGCCAACGCGCTCACGCCGTTCGTCACCTGGGGCACCAACCCCGGCCAGGGCGCGCCGCTGAGCGCGTCCGTGCCGGACCCGGCGTCGTTCGCCGACCCCAGCGACCGGCTGGCCGCGGAGAAGGCGCTGGAGTACATGGGGCTGGACGCCGGACAGCCGCTGCGCGAGGTCGCGGTGGACACGGTGTTCGTCGGATCCTGCACCAACGGCCGGATCGAGGACCTGCGCGCCGCCGCGTCCGTCGTCCAGGGCCGCCAGGTCGCCGACGGCGTCCGCATGCTGGTCGTCCCCGGCTCGGTGCGCGTGGCGCTGCAGGCCGTCGAGGAGGGCCTGGACAAGGTGTTCACCGCGGCCGGCGCCGAATGGCGGCACGCGGGTTGCTCGATGTGCCTGGGTATGAACCCCGACCAACTCGCCCCCGGCGAGCGGTCCGCGTCCACCTCGAACCGCAACTTCGAAGGACGCCAGGGCAAGGGCGGCCGCACGCACCTCGTCTCGCCCCAGGTCGCCGCCGCCACCGCGGTGGTGGGCAAGCTGGCCTCGCCCGCCGACCTGTCCGACGTCCCTGCTCCCGCGGAGGTCTGAGCACCATGGAAGCCTTCACCACGCACACCGGCCGGGCCGTGCCGCTGCGCCGCAGCAACGTCGACACCGACCAGATCATCCCCGCGCACTGGCTGAAGAAGGTCACCCGCAACGGGTTCGAGGACGGCCTGTTCGAGGCCTGGCGCAAGGACGCGTCGTTCATCCTCAACGCGCCCGAGCGCAAGGGCGCCACGGTCCTGGTGGCCGGCCCCGACTTCGGCACCGGCTCGTCCCGCGAGCACGCCGTGTGGGCGCTGCAGAACTACGGCTTCAAGACCGTGATCTCGTCCCGGTTCGCCGACATCTTCCGCGGCAACTCGCTGAAGAACGGCCTGCTGACGGTCGTGCTGCCGCAGGAGACCGTCGAGCAGCTGTGGAAGCTCGTCGAGGCCGACCCCACCGCGGAGATCACCGTGGACCTGGTGGCCCGCGAAGTCCGCGCCGAGGGCGTCACCGCGCCCTTCGAACTCGACGACAACGCCCGCTGGCGGCTGCTGGAAGGGCTGGACGACATCAGCCTGACGCTCGCCAACGAGGCGGACATCTCCGCCTTCGAGGCCCGCCGGCCGTCGTACAAGCCGAGCACCGTCCAGGTGTGACCGCGCGCTGACCGCGTCCGACCGCCGCTCCGCGGCCCGGATTCGTCACTCTCCGAAGCGCCCCTCGCCGTCCCGTGCCCCGTGCACGGGCCTGGCGAGGGGCGCTTCGGGTTTTTCGCCGACCGGCAACCGGAGGAGCAAGGGAGCACCCGGTTGGCCCTGTCGCTCCCGACAACTCGCCGCAGATGGCACAATCGACGCATGGGACGTGACGGCCAACTCGAGCTCTACGGGGTCGTGGCCGCACGTCTGAAGCAGGCGCACACACGTGTGGCGAATCCCGAAGTCCCTGATGGGACCAGGCGGGAGTTGAGTCGGCGGTTGCTCGCGGTGACCGCCGTCGCGAAGCACGATCTCGCCGACGCGGCACGGCGTCTGGACGCGTTGACGGCTGAGTTGGACGACCTCGGAATCCCTGATCGCTGATCGCCGAGAGCCCCGAGTTCGTTGCGGCACAAGGGTGATTCGCCCGTTTCGTATTTGATTTGCGGTATATATCCGCCTAGCGTGCGAAATCAGCCCGCACTCATTCGCCGGGCAAGTTTCCGAAGGGGAAGACGTGAACAAGGCGCAGCTCGTAGAAGCGATTGCCGACAAGGTAGGCGGCCGCCAGGACGCCGCGGACGCGGTTGACGCGGTTCTCGATGCGATCGTCCGCGCGGTGGTCGCCGGAGACCGGGTGTCGGTCACCGGTTTCGGTTCGTTCGAGAAGGTCGAGCGTCCCGCCCGTTACGCTCGCAACCCCCAGACCGGGGAGCGGGTCAGGGTCAAGAAGACCTCCGTGCCGCGGTTCCGCGCGGGCCAGGGCTTCAAGGACCTGGTCAGCGGGGCGAAGAAGCTTCCGCGGGGTGGCGAGGTCTCCGTCAAGAAGGCCCCCAAGGGCAGCCTGACCGGCGGTGCCGCCACCACTGCCAGGACCACCACGAAGAAGGCAGCGGCCAAGAAGGCCACCGCCGCCAAGAAGGCCACCGCGAAGAAGGCCACCGCCGCGAAGAAGACCGCGGCGAAGAAGGCCACCACCGCGAAGAAGACCGCGGCGAAGAAGACCACCGCGAAGAAGGCGACCGCCAAGAAGGCCGCGGCCAAGAAGGCTCCGGCCAAGAAGGCGACCGCCAAGAAGGCCCCGGCCAAGCGCGCCACCCGCAAGCGCGCCGCCGCCAGGTGATAGCCGGCTCCCACCGCCGGTACCCGCAGCCCGGGCCGGGCCCCACCAGGGGCCCGGCCCGGCTGTTCTCTTTGCGCCGCCGTCCGTGCCGACCTCCGCCCCTGGCCGCCCGCGGGCCCGCGGGCGGCCATAATTGGGGGCATGCAGGCGACCGCGTACACCTTTGACCCCGTGAGCCGTGGCGGCAGCGTGCTGCTGGACGACGGGACGCCGCTGCCGTTCGACGCGGAGGCGTTCGACGCGGGCGGGTTGCTGCTGCTGCGCGTGGGGCAGCGGGTGCGGATCCGCACCGAGGGCACGGGCGACGACCGGCGGGTCGTCTTCGTGACCCTCCAGACCTATCCGGACCCGGGGGCCTGAACGGCCGCGGAGTGCGCGGCGTAGACGGCGGCGGTGCGCGGGCCGAGGCCCAGCGCCAGGGCCGCCCGCAGATCGCCGGCGGTGTCCACGTCCTGCCGGACGGACACCACGTCGGGGAGCACGATCTCGCGGGCGCCGGACGCGAGATGGCGCGCCCGGGACGCGCCGCCGAACGCGGGGGCCAGCGCGACGCCGGGCGCAGCGGCCAGCAGCGTCGTCCCGACACCCGCCGCATCGGCCAGGAACGCCCGTTCCGGAGCGCGCGCGGCCTCCTGGAGCACGTGGGACAGCTCGGCCGGCCGCAGCGCCGGGAGATCGCCGTTCAGCGCCGCGACCCCGCCCGCCGCCCCGCGCTCCCGCACCCGCTCGGCTCCGTACCGCAGGGCCGCGTTCAGGCCGGCCGCCGGGACGTCCGGCACCACGAGCGCCCCGAGCCGGGCCAGCCGGCCGCCCGCCACCGGGTCGTCGGTGACCACGGTGACGTCCGCGACCCGCGGGCAGGACAGCGCCGCGGCCACCGTGTCCAGCACGAACGCCAGCGCCAGCGCCGGCCGCACCTCGCCCGCCGCGTCCGCCAGCCGGCTCTTGGCCAGGGCCAGCGGCTTCAACGGGACGACGAGCGACCACCCGCTCCCGGTCTCTTCCACGTGAACCACCCGCCGCACCCGCCGCAACCCCCGCACCCGCCCTACTCGCCCATTGTCACCGTCCTGTGCCCGTACGGTGCCAGAGGTGCCCCCCGCCGGGCGGACTCCTGGCGTTAGTCTCTGGTAGCCGCGATGCTGAGCGGCAGGAGGGGTGCTGCACGCACGCAGTGCCTGCGCAACGAAGAGGAGTCCGGGTGTCCCGCCGCAGAATCGGTTTCTGGTACCGCCTGGCGGCTGTGATTGCGAAGCCGCCGCTCATCGTGCTGTTCAAGCGGGACTGGCGCGGAATCGAGAACATTCCGGCCGAGGGTGGATTCCTCACCGCGGTCAACCACAACTCGTACCTCGACCCGCTGGTGTACGCGCATTTCCAGTACAACACCGGCCGCGTCCCGCGCTTCCTGGCCAAGGCGTCGCTGTTCACGCCCTTCCTCATCGGCCCCTTCATGCGCGGCACCGGGCAGATCCCGGTGTTCCGCGCCACCGCGGACGCCGCGGCCGCCTACCGCGCGGCCGTCGAGGCGGTCAACAAGGGCGAGTGCGTGGCGTTCTACCCCGAGGGGACGCTGACCCGCGACCCGGAGCTGTGGCCGATGGTCTCCAAGACCGGCGTCGCGCGCGTCGCCCTGCTCACCAAGGCCCCGGTCATCCCCGTCGCGCAGTGGGGCGCCAACGAACTCCTCCCGCCCTACGCGAAGAAGCTCAACCTGCTGCCGCGCAAGACCCACCGCGTGCTGGCCGGGCCGCCGGTCGACCTCAGCGCGTTCTACGGCAAGGAGCCGACCGCCGAGGTGCTGCGCGAGGTCACCGAGGCCATCATGGAAGCGGTCAAGGACCTGCTCGCCGAACTGCGCGGCGAGACCGCCCCGGCCGGCCTCTACGACCCGCGCACCCGCGCCCGCGTCACCCTGTCCGGCGGGGCGCCCGTGGCGGTCGCGAGCACCGAGGCCGCCGTGCCTGCCGTACCCGCCCCGCCCGCCGAGCCCGCCGGGAAGGTCGCGGCCGACGGCGGAGCCGACGACGCCGTGTCCGGCGAGGTCGCGGGAGAGACGCGGGAGGGCGCATGACGGCACGCTGCGCGGTCTTCGGCACCGGTTCGTGGGGAACCGCGTTCGCCGCGGTGCTCGCCGACGCCGGTTGCGAGGTGTCGCTGTGGGGCCGCCGGCCCGCTCTCGTCGACGCCATCAACGCCAATCGCTCCAACCCCGACTACTTCCCCGACCTCGAACTGCCCGCCGCCGTCACGGCCACCGCCGACCCCGCCGAGGCCGCGGCCGGCGCGGAGTTCGTGATCCTCGCGGTGCCCTCGCAGTCGCTGCGCGCCAACCTCGCCGACTGGGCGCCGCTGATGCGCTCCGACGCGGTGCTGGTGAGCCTGATGAAGGGCGTCGAACTCGGCACCGCGAAGCGGATGAGCGAGGTCATCGAGGACGTCACCAAGGCCGGCCAGGAGCGCGTCGCGGTGCTGTCGGGGCCCAACCTGGCGCCGGAGATCGCCGCCCGCCAGCCCGCCGCCGCCGTCGTGGCCTGCCGTGACGAGGACGTCGCCCGGCGGTTCCAGACCGCCTGCCACACCGCCTACTTCCGCCCCTACACCAACACCGACGTGGTGGGCGTCGAACTCGGCGGCGCGGTGAAGAACGTCATCGCGCTCGCGGTCGGCATCGCCGGCGGGATGGGGCTCGGCGACAACACCAAGGCGTCGCTCATCACCCGCGGACTGGCCGAGACGACCCGGCTGGGGCTGGCGATGGGCGCCGACGCGCACACCTTCGCGGGCCTGGCCGGCATGGGCGACCTGGTCGCCACCTGCTCCTCGCCGCTGTCCCGCAACAACACCTTCGGGCACAACCTCGGCCGCGGCATGAGCCTGGCCGAGACCATCGCCGTCACCAGCCAGACCGCGGAGGGCGTCAAGTCCTGCGAGTCGGTGGCGGATCTGGCCCGCCGGCACGGCGTCGACATGCCGATCACCGAGACCGTGGTCGACATCGTGCACAACGGGAAGCCGCCCGTCGTGGCCGTCAAGGAGTTGATGTCACGTTCCGCGAAGGCGGAACGGTAAGGTCACCGTGACATGAGCAACCTGCCTTCTCCCCAGAGCCCCCGCAAGCCGCGGGTCGCCGTGGTATTCGGCGGCCGCAGCTCCGAGCACGGCGTGTCCGTGGTGACCGCCGCGAGCGTGCTGCGCGCCATCGACCGCGACAAGTACGACGTGCTGCCGATCGGCATCACCACCGAGGGCCGTTGGGCGCTGACCGCCGACGAACCCGAACGGATGGCCATCGCGGAACGCCGCATGCCGACCGTCGAGCAGGTCACCGACCACGAGGGCGCGGTCGCCCTGCCAGTGGACCCGGGCAACCGCGAGGTCGTCTACACCGAGGCCGGGGCGGTGCCCAAGGCGCTCGGCGAGGTCGACGTCGTCTTCCCGATGCTGCACGGCCCGTACGGCGAGGACGGCACCCTGCAGGGGCTGCTGGAACTCTCCGGCGTCCCCTACGTCGGCGCGGGCGTGCTCGCCTCCGCCGTCGGCATGGACAAGGAGTACATGAAGCGGATCTTCACCTCGTTCGGGCTGGCCGTCGGCCCCTACGTGGTGGTCCGGCCGCGCGAGTGGGAGCGGGACCCGGGCGCCGCCCGCGACCGGGTGCTCGCCTTCGCCGCCGAGCACGGCTGGCCGCTGTTCGTGAAGCCCGCCCGGGCCGGCTCCTCGTTCGGCATCTCCAAGGTCGAGGGCCCCGAGGGCCTCGACGCGGCGATCGAGGAGGCCCGGCGGCACGACCCCAAGGTCATCGTCGAGGCGATGCTGCGCGGCCGCGAGATCGAGTGCGGGGTGCTGGAGTTCGAGGACGGCCCCCGTGCCTCGGTGCCCGCCGAGATCCCGCCGACCAGCACCCACGACTTCTACGACTTCGAGGCGAAGTACATCGACTCCGCCGACGGCGTGGTGCCGGCACCGCTCACCCCCGAGCAGACCGCTCAGGTGCAGCGGCTCGCGGTGGCCGCGTTCGAGGCCGCGTCCTGCGAGGGCCTGGTGCGCGCCGACTTCTTCCTGCTGGACAGCGGCGAGTTCGTGATCAACGAGATCAACACGATGCCCGGCTTCACGCCCATCTCGATGTACCCGCGGATGTGGCAGGAGAGCGGGATCGGCTACCCCGAACTCGTCGACCGGCTCATCCAGGCCGCGCTGCGCCGCTCGACCGGCCTGCGCTGAACCCGGTGCACCCTCCCCGCGGGCTCAGACACCCTCGGGGATGGTGCGCTTGACCGCCGACGCGAGATCGGTCAGCGGGCCGACATCGCCGGCGTACTTCTTCGGCAGCGTCACCTCGACGTACGCCTTGCGCAGCGTCGTGGTGAGCCGGAAGGTGCCGCCGTTCTGCGGCTCGATCAGCCAGCCGACCCCGTCCACCTCGACGGCGTCGGCGCTGGACTCGTTGTCCGCAGCGGGCCGCGGCACCCCGCAGCGCAGCACGATCGACGGATTCCCCCACCCGGCGGTCAGCTCGGAACGCGGCTTGAGATCATGCCGGGGAAGTCCGCTGACCCGCTGCGGCAGCCGTGCGTGCAGCGCGGCGCAGTAGCGGGCCACCTGGGCGTCAGGAACCGGCACGGCGACGGTCTCGTCCGTATCGGAAGTGGTGGCGTATACCGCCGCCGCTGACAGGCACGCGACGGCGGACACGGCGATCAGCGCAGCCCGGCGACGAATCCTCACCGGGCGAGCATAGTGGGGGACTAGATATGCACGACCGGGCAGGTCAGGGTTCGGGTGATGCCGTCCACCTGCTGGACCCTGGCCACCACCATGCGGCCGAGTTCGTCGACCGTGTCGGCCTGGGCGCGCACGATCACGTCGTAAGGGCCGGTCACGTCCTCGGCCTGGATGACACCGTCGATCTTGGAGATCACCTCCGCTACTGCCGAGGCCTTGCCGACCTCGGTCTGGATCAGGATGTACGCCTGTACCACGGAACCTCCAGGGCGGCTTCGAGGATCATGTGGGAAGGGGGACGCCACGGTATCGCGTTGCCGCGTGCAGCGGGGAGACCCGCGCGGTACCTGCCCCCCTGTATTGACGGGAAACACAGCCGGCGGAAACCGCGCCCGGAAACACCGAAGGGGACGACGCTATGAAGGGGACTGTGGGCGAGCTGGGGGAGTTCGGGCTCATCAGGGAACTGACCTCCCGCCTCACCTCGACCCCCGCCGTGAAGATCGGCCCCGGGGACGACGCGGCCGTGGTCGCCGCGCCGGACCGCCGGGTGGTGGCCACCACCGACGTCCTGCTGGAGAACCGGCACTTCAGGCGCGACTGGTCCACCGCCTACGACGTGGGCCGCAAGGCCGCCGCCCAGAACCTGGCCGACGTCGCCGCCATGGGCGCGGTGCCCACCGCCGTGCTGGTCGGGCTGGTGGTGCCCACCGACCTGCCGGCGACCTGGCCGGTCGAGCTGATGGACGGCATCCGCGACGAGTGCCAGGTGGCGGGCGCCGCGGTGGTCGGCGGCGACGTGGTGCGCGGCGATGTGGTCACCGTCGCCGTCACCGCGCTGGGTGACCTGCGCAACCGGGCCGCCGTCACCCGTTCGGGAGCCCGCCCCGGCAACCTGGTCGCCGTCACCGGCTGGCTCGGCTGGTCCGCGGCCGGGTACGCGGTGCTCTCCCGCGGCTTCCGCTCCCCGCGCGCCTTCGTCGAGGCGCACCGCAGGCCGGAACCGCCGTACCACGCGGGCCCGGCCGCCGCCGAGCTCGGCGCCACCGCGATGACCGACGTCAGCGACGGCCTGGTCGCCGACCTCGGTCACATCGCCGCCGCCAGCGGCGTCGACATCGACCTGCGGTCCGCGGACGTCGACGTGCCCGCGCAGATGTCGGACATCGGCCAGGCGGTCGGCGTCGACCCGCTGCACTGGGTGCTCACCGGCGGCGAGGACCACGCGATAGTCGCCGCGTTCCCGCGCGACGTGAAGCTCCCCGCCCGCTGGCGGGTGATCGGCGAGGTGCGCACCCCCGCCGGCCGCACCCCCCAGGTCACCGTGGACGGTTCGCCCTGGGACAAGGCCGGCGGCTGGGACCACTTCGGCGACGAGACGTGACCCCCGCCCGGGTGCTGACCGTCGCCGGCTCCGACTCCGGGGGCGGCGCCGGCATCCAGGCCGACCTGAAGACGATGCTCGCGCTGGGCGTGCACGGCATGAGCGTGCTCACCGCCGTCACCGCGCAGAACTCCCGGGGCGTGAGCGGCGCCTGGGAACTGCCGGAGGAGGCGGTGCGCGCGCAGTTCCGCGCGGTCGCCGACGACATCGGGGTGCAGGCGGTCAAGACCGGCATGCTCTCCTCGGCGCGGCTGGCCGCGGTGGTCGCCGACCTGCTCACCGGTGTCGACGTCCCCGTCGTCGTCGACCCGGTCGGCATCTCCAAGCACGGCGACGCGCTGCTCGCCGCGGAGGCCGTCGCCGTGGTCCGCGACCGGCTGCTGCCGGTCGCCACCGTGGTGACGCCCAACCTCGACGAGGTCGAACTGCTCACCGGGGTCGCCGTCGCGGGGGAGGAGGGCATGCGGGCCGCCGCCGAGGCGGTGCTGGCGCACGGGCCGCGCTGGGCGCTGATCAAGGGCGGGCACCTGGGCGCCGGCTCCGACGCGGTCGACCTGCTGACCGACGGGACGCACGAGCACTGGTACCGGGCGCCGCGGCACCCCAACCCGCACACCCACGGCACCGGCTGCACCCTGGCCAGCGCCGTGGCCTGCCACCTGGCGCTCGGCCACGACGTGCCGGACGCGGTGGGCCGCGCCAAGCAGTACGTCACCGGCGCGATCGCCGCCGGCTTCCCGCTGGGCTCGGGCATCGGCCCGGTCGACCACGGCTGGCTCCAACGGGCCTGACCACCCCGGCCGTCCGGCCGCGGGCACGCTGAAAAGCCGGCCCACCGCGAGGTGGACCGGCTTTCGGTAGCCGCAAAGGCTGCGCTGCTACGACGTACGCGTGCGTACGCGCTCGAACTAGCGCGAGACCTTGCCGGCCTTGATGCACGAGGTGCAGACATTGAGGCGCTTCGGCGTCTTCCCGACGACCGCACGCACGCGCTGGATGTTGGGGTTCCAACGACGCGGGGTACGGCGGTGCGAGTGGGAGATGCTGTTGCCGAAGCCCGGCCCCTTGCCGCAGACGTCGCAGTTGGCAGCCACGGGTCACTCCAAAGACTTCAGATGCATTTACGATGAAATGCCCGAGAGAGCCCCGGGCAACCGGAGCAGCATACAACCTCTGCTCCCGTACAACGAAACTACCATGGTCCGGGAGCCGCTCCGACCCGCCCGCCCTGCGCGCGTGACCGGACTCACGACTACCCTCGCGGAAAGTCGCCCCGTTCACCGTGTCCCAGGAGGACCTGTTGCCGCCCTCGCTCGACGCTTCCGCGGTGCGCGCCTGGTGCCGGCTCTCGCTGCGGGCGCTGGGCCGGGCCCGCGAGGAGATCGACGCGATCAACGTCTATCCGGTGGCCGACGGCGACACCGGCACCAACCTCTACCTGACCGTGGAGTCCGCGGCCCAGTCGGTCGACGCGGCCTTCGACGGCCACGCGGCCACCGGTGACGCCGACGGCAGCCGCCCCACCCTCGCCGAGGCGTTCCAGGCCATGTCCCACGGCGCCCTCATCGGCGCCCGCGGCAACTCCGGCACGATCCTGGCCCAACTGCTGCGCGGCATGAACGAGTCGCTCGCCCCGGCCCCCGCCCCGCCCGGCGTCCCGGACGTTCCCGGCGCGCCCGCCGCCCCCCGTGACGAGGACCACGCGGCAGCCGCCGTGGTCCGCCGGGCGCTGCGCGCGGCCGCCGACTCGGGGTACACCGCGGTCTCCCGGCCCGTCGAGGGCACCATGCTGACCGTCGCCACCGCGGCGGCCGACGCGGCCCGCGACGCCGAGGGCGGCCTCGCCGAGGTGGTCCGCGCCGCCCACGCGGGCGCGCTCGCCGCGCTCGCCGGTACCCCGGGCCAACTCGGCGTGCTGCAGCGGGCGGGCGTGGTGGACGCCGGCGGGCTCGGCCTGGCCACCGTCCTCGGCGCGCTGTGCGAGGCGGTGACCGGCGAGGCGCCGGCGCGCGCGCCCGCCGGCACCGGCACCTCCTTCCGCCACACCCACCCCGGCGCCGAGAACGGCTCGGCCCCGCCGGACGCGGCCGCCGCCGGGGAGTCCTGCGCGCAGGACGGTCACGCCGGGGAGAACGGTCCGGCGTTCGAGGTGATCTTCCTGCTGGAGGCGGCCGGGGACGCGCCGGTGGCCCGGCTGCGGTCCCGTCTGGACGCCCTCGGCGACTCGCTGGTGGTCGTCGGCGGCGACGGCCTGTGGCACGTCCACGTGCACGTCGACGACGTCGGCGCCGCCATCGAGGCCGGGATCGAGGCGGGCCGCCCGTACCGGATCCGGGTGACCCACTTCGGCGGCCCGCAGCGCGAGCCGGGCCGTGAGCGGGCGCTGAGGGCCGTCGTCGCGGTCGTCCAGGGCGACGGGCTGGCAGGGCTGTACGCCGAGGCCGGAGCCACCGTCGTCGCGGTCCGCCCCGGGGAGCCGACCGCCAGTGGCGAGATCGCCGCGGCGGTACGGCGCGCGCACGCCCGCGAGGTGGTGGTGCTGCCCAACGACGCCGAACTGCGCGACGCCGCGGGCGCCGCCGCCGAGCAGGCCAGGACCGACGGGGTCCGGGTGGCGCTGATCCCCACCCGGTCGGCCGTCCAGGGCCTGGCCGCGCTCGCGGTCCACGAGCCGTCCCGCCGCTTCGACGAGGACGTGGTGGCCATGACGGCCGCGGCCGGCGCCACCCGCTACGCGGAACTGGCCGTCGCCGAGCACCGGTCGTGGACCATGGCCGGCGTCTGCCAGGCCGGCGACGTGCTGGGCCTGATCGACGGGGACGTCGCCGTGATCGGCGCCGACCTGGCGGAGACCGCCGGGGTCGTGCTCGACCGGATGCTCGCCGCCGGCGGCGAACTCGTCACGCTGGTGCTGGGCGCCACCGCGCCGCCCGGCCTCGGCGACCGGATCGAGGCCCGCGTCCGCGAGGGCCACCTCGCGGTCGACACCGTCACCTACGACGGCGGCCAGAGTGCCGCCCCGCTGATCATCGGCGTCGAATAGCCCGCCGGCCGGCGGGGGAACGGCCCATCGCTGTCCGCTTCGTCCGCCCGCCGCGGGCCCCGGCTCGGGACGCGAGGGGGCCGCATGGGCCCGAATGTCGGTGGGGTGCGCGAAGATGGCAGGGATGACCGCGAACCCCCTCGACGACCGGCTCCGCGATCTCGTCGGCGACCGCACGGCCAAGGTGCTCGGCGAGCACCTGGACCTGCACACCACCGGCGACCTGCTGCACCACTACCCGCGGCGGTACGCCGAGCGCGGCGAGCTGACCAGACTCGCCGACCTGCCCGTCGACGAGTACGTCACCGTCGTCGCCCAGATCGCCAAGGCCGACAAGCGCACGTACGGCGGCGGCAAGGGCGTCCGGCTGGAGGTCGTGGTGACCGACGGCAGCGGCTCGCTCACGCTGGTCTTCTTCAGCAAGGCCGCGCACGCCCACGCCCACCGGCTCATCCCCGGCCGCCGCGGCATGTTCTCCGGCAAGGTGTCCGTCTTCAACCGGGTTCGCCAACTCGCCCACCCCGATTACCAGTTGCTGGACGTCGAGGACGGCACCGAGGCCCGCGAGGCGGTCGACGCGTTCGCCAACCGGCTGATCCCGCTCTACCCCGCCTGCAAGCAGATCACCTCCTGGCGCATCGCCCAGGCCGTCGACACCGCGCTCAACTCCCTGGCGGCCACCGGCTGGGCGGGCGTCGGCGAGCCGCTGCCGGACCAGTTGCGCTCCCACCGCGGCCTCGCGCCGCTGCCCGAGGCCCTGGAGAAGATCCACCGGCCGCGCTCCAAGCAGGACATCGCGCAGGCGCGCCACCGGCTCAAGTGGGACGAGGCGTTCGTGCTCCAGGTCGCGCTGGCCCGCCGCAGGGCCGCGGACTCCGCGCTGCCCGCCGTGCCGCGCCGCCCCGCCGCCGACGGCCTGCTCACCGCCTTCGACGCCGACCTGCCGTTCACCCTCACCGACGGCCAGCAGGCCGTCTCCGCCGAGATCTTCGCCGACCTGGCCGCCGAACACCCCATGCACCGGCTGCTGCAGGGCGAGGTCGGCTCCGGCAAGACGATGGTGGCGCTGCGGGCGATGCTCGGCGTGGTGGACGCCGGCGGCCAGGCCGCGCTGCTCGCGCCCACCGAGGTGCTCGCCCAGCAGCACCACCGCTCGATCACCGAGATGATGGGCGACCTCGCGGAGGCCGGCATGCTCGGCGGCTCCGACATCGGCACCAAGGTGGTGCTGCTCACCGGCTCGATGGGCACCGCGGCCCGCCGCGCCGCGCTGCTCGACCTGGTGACCGGCGAGGCCGGCATCGTGATCGGCACCCACGCGCTCATCGAGGACAAGGTGCAGTTCCACGACCTCGGCCTGGTCGTGGTGGACGAGCAGCACCGCTTCGGCGTCGAGCAGCGCGACGCGCTGCGCGGCAAGGGCAAGCAGCCGCCGCACCTGCTGGTGATGACCGCGACGCCGATCCCGCGCACCGTGGCCATGACCGTCTTCGGCGACCTCGACACCTCCGTGCTCGACCAGCTGCCCGCCGGGCGCTCGCCGATCGCCAGCCATGTCGTGCCGGCCGCGGAGAAGCCGCACTTCCTGGCCCGCGCCTGGGAGCGGGTGCGCGAGGAGGTCGGCAACGGGCACCAGGCCTACGTGGTGTGCCCGCGGATCGGCGACGCCGAGGACGCGGAGAACGGGGGCGGCGGACGTGCGGGCGGCGCCAGGAAGGGCGGCAAGACGTCCGAGCAGCCCGACGACGGCGAGCGCCGGCCGCCGCTCGCCGTGACCGACGTCGCCGACCAGCTGGCCTCCGGGCCGCTGAGCGGCCTGCGGGTCCACGTGCTGCACGGCAGGATGGCGCCCGACGCCAAGGACGAGGTGATGCGCGGCTTCGCCGCCGGCGACGTGGACGTGCTGGTGGCCACCACCGTCATCGAGGTCGGCGTCAACGTGCCCAACGCGACCGCGATGGTGATCATGGACGCCGACCGGTTCGGCGTCTCCCAGTTGCACCAGCTGCGCGGCCGGGTCGGCCGCGGCTCCGCCCCCGGCCTGTGCCTGCTGGTCTCCGAGGCACCCGAGGCGAGCCCGGCCCGCGCCCGGCTGGACGCCGTCGCCGGCACCCTCGACGGCTTCGCGCTCTCCGAGATCGACCTCCAGCAGCGCCGCGAGGGCGACGTGCTCGGCCAGGCCCAGTCCGGCGCGCGCTCCTCGCTGCGCGTGCTGGCGGTGATGGACGACCGGGACGTCATCGAGGCCGCCCGCGAGGAGGCCACCGCCCTGGTCGCCGCCGACCCCGAACTGACCGGCCACCCGGACCTGCGCAGCGCCCTGCAGAGCCTGCTGGACGCCGACCGCGAGGAGTTCCTCGACAAGGGGTGACCGGTGACGGCGGGCCGCAGGCGGTAGTGTCGGCTGCGTGAGCAGTTCATGACCCGCGTCATCGCCGGTGCCGCCGGAGGGCGGCGCCTCACCGTCCCCCCGGGCACCGGGACCCGGCCCACCTCGGACCGGGCCAGGGAGGGGCTGTTCTCCACCTGGCAGTCGCTGCGCGGCACCTTGGAGGGCGCGCGGGTGGCCGACCTGTACGCCGGCTCCGGCGCGGTCGGGCTGGAGGCGCTGTCCCGCGGGGCCGCCCACGTGCTGCTGGTCGAGGCCGACACCCGCGCCGCGCGGATCGTCCGGGAGAACGCCGCCGCGATCGGCCTGCCGGGCGCCGAGGTACGGTCCGGCCGGGCCGAGAAGACCGCCGCGTCACCCGCGCCCGCGCAGCCCTACGACGTCCTCTTCCTGGACCCGCCCTACGACGTCCCCGACGCCGAACTGCGGGAGATCCTGCTCACACTCGTGGCCAACCACTGGCTCAGCGGCGATGCGCTGGTCACCGTGGAGCGCAGGACCCGGGGCGGTGAGTTCGGCTGGCCGCAGGGGTTCGAGGGCCTGCGATCCCGCCGGTACGGGGAGGCGACTCTTTGGTACGGTCGCGCCGCCCATGTTACCGCCGGGTCATGAGCCCGCCGAACGACGTGAGCCCGCCATGACCCGCCATGCCCGTACGCAGAGCGAGGAGACAGTCTTGCGCCGCGCAGTCTGTCCGGGGTCCTTCGACCCCATCACCAACGGACACCTGGACATCATCGCCCGTGCCGCCCGGCTGTACGACACGGTGCACGTCGCCGTGATGATCAACCAGTCCAAGAAGGGCCTGTTCTCGGTCGAGGAGCGCATCGCGCTGATCGAGGAGGTCACCGCCGACCTCGGCAACGTCGAGGTGGAGGCCTTCCACGGCCTGCTCGTCGACTTCTGCAAGCAGCGCGACATCCCCGCCATCGTCAAGGGCCTGCGCGCGGTCAGCGACTTCGACTACGAGCTGCAGATGGCCCAGATGAACATCGGCCTGTCCGGCGTGGAGACCCTCTTCGTCCCCACCAACCCCGCATACAGCTTCCTGTCCTCCAGCCTCGTCAAGGAAGTGGCCCAATGGGGCGGGGACATCTCGCACTTGGTGCCCGGGCCGGTCCTGGAGGCGCTCAACGCAAAGCTGAAGCAGCGCTAGGCTCTCCGTCGTGGACGTCCAGAAGAAGCTCGATGAGATCGTGGCGACCGTGGCCAGTGCCCGGTCCATGCCGATGTCGGCCTCCTGCGTGGTGAACCGGGCCGACCTGCTGGCCATGCTCGAAGAGGTGTCCGCCGCGCTGCCCTCCTCGCTGGCCCAGGCCCAGGAACTGCTCGGCGACCGCGAGCAGATGGTGCACGAGGCCCGCGCCGAGGCCCAGCGGATCATCGAGTCCGCGCACGCCGAGCGCGGATCGCTGGTCTCCGACACCCAGATCGCCCGCCAGTCGCAGGACGAGGCCGACCGGATCCTGGCCGAGGCCCGCCGCGAGGCCGAGGAGATCCGGGCCGAGGCCGACGACTACGTGGACAGCAAGCTGGCCAACTTCGAGGTCGTGCTGACCAAGACCATCGGCTCCGTCGACCGCGGCCGCGAGAAGCTGCTCGGCCGCGGCGCGTACGACCCGAACGGCTACGGCGGCGACGTCGAGGACGACCCGGACGCGCCCGAGCGCAGCAGCGACCCGGAGACCCTGCGGCAGCTCGCCGACGCCTACGTGGACACCAAGCTGGGCGCCTTCGAGGCGGTGCTCAGCAAGACCCTGGAGGCGGTCGGCCGCGGCCGGCTCAAGCTCACCGGGCACAACCCGATCGACGACCTCGCCGCGCACATGGCCGCCGCGGACGCGGTCGACGGCGGCTCCGACGTCCACCGGCAGTCCGACGCGGAGTACCTGGCCGGGCTCGCCGCCCCCGCGGCCCCCGAGCAGGCCGACCTGTCCCGGTACGGCTACGACCCGCAGGGCCAGCCGGCCGCCGCGCAGCAGGGCGACCCCGAGTACGGCTACCAGCAGCAGGGCTACGAGTACCAGCAGCAGGAGTACGCCCAGCAGGCCGCCGCCTACACCGACCCCTACGGCCAGCAGCAGTACCCGCAGGAGCCGGGCTACGACTACGGGCAGCAGCAGGGCTACGAGCAGCAGCAGTACCCGCAGCAGATCCCGTACCAGCAGCAGGGCCAGCAGGCCGCCGGCCAGAACCCGCAGCAGGGCTACGGGCAGCAGCCCGCGGCGCTGGACGAGACGAGCTTCTTCGACACCGGGATGATCGACCTGAACCGGCTCAGGGAGCTGGAACAGGGCAGGTGAAAAGCCCGCGTTTGGGCGAGGGCCGGCAGTCCAGTATCCTGTCGGTTCCAGCCGTGTGAACCACCGGCGATTCGGCCTGCCCGCTCGCAAGCGGTGCGGGAAGGCCGCGTACCGCGCTCGAGACCGCGCTGAGCGCCCGTTCGAAAGAGGAAGCCCTGAACACCCGCCTCGACCACCGCAACCCCCTCGTGTTCGACACGCACGAGCTGGGTCGGCGTCCTGGTGCGCTGAAGAAGGTCTCCCGGACGGTGTCGGCGCCTGTGGACCTCGGACTCGACGGAGTCATCGGGGTGCCCGAGGGCGCGGACGTCGAGCTGGACCTCCGCCTGGAGTCGGTCATGGAGGGTGTGCTGGTCACCGGCACCGCCCATGCACCGGTCACGGGGGAGTGCGTAAGGTGTCTGGAGCCGGTCGAGCGCGAGCTCGACGCGGACTTCCAGGAGATGTTCTCCTACCCCGACGCCGACACCCGGACCGCCCGCAGGGACGAAGCCGGTGACGACGCCGAGGACGAGGACATGCTTCACCTCGAGGACGACATGTTCGACCTCGAGCCCGTGCTGCGCGACGCGGTGGTGCTCGCACTGCCGATGCAGCCGGTGTGCCGGGACGACTGCCCGGGCCTGTGTTCCGCATGCGGAGCCCGGCTCGCGGACGACCCGGACCACCACCACGAGGTCACCGACATCCGTTGGGCGGCCCTGCAGGAATTCCAGCAGAACGGCGCCGGGAACGGCGCCGACGAGAACCAGGAGAAGTAGCCGTGGCTGTTCCCAAGCGGAAGATGTCGCGCAGCAACACGCGCCACCGCCGTTCGCAGTGGAAGGCTGCGCCCGTGACCCTGGTGGCGTGCGAGCGCTGCCACGAGCCGAAGCTCCAGCACATCGCGTGCCCGAGCTGCGGCACCTACAACCGTCGTCAGGTCCTCGAGGTCTGATCGGCGGGTGACAGGCTTCATGTCCTCCACGTCATCGCAGCGCGATGCCTCGGCATCGCAGAAGACCGCGACGGACAAGGCCTCGTCCCACACGCTCCTGGAAGGGCGGCTCGGGTACAGCCTCGAGCCCGCCCTTCTGGTGCGTGCGCTCACCCACCGTTCGTACGCGTACGAGAACGGCGGGCTGCCCACCAACGAACGGCTGGAGTTCCTCGGGGACTCCGTGCTGGGCCTGGTGGTCACCGACACCCTCTACCGCACCCATCCCGACCTGCCCGAAGGCCAGTTGGCCAAGTTGCGGGCCGCGGTGGTCAACTCGCGGGCCCTGGCAGGGGTCAGCCGCGGGCTTGACCTGGGTGCGTTCATCCGGCTCGGCCGCGGTGAAGAGGGAACCGGCGGCAGGGACAAGGCGTCGATCCTCGCGGACACGCTCGAGGCGGTGATCGGGGCGGTCTACCTGGACCAGGGCCTCGACGCTGCTTCCGAACTCGTCCACCGCCTCTTCGATCCGCTGATCGAGGAGTCGTCCAATCTCGGTGCGGGACTGGACTGGAAGACCTCCCTCCAGGAGCTCACCGCCACGGAAGGGCTCGGCGTGCCCGAGTACGCCGTGACGGAATCCGGCCCGGACCACGAGAAGACCTTCACGGCTGCCGCCCGCGTCGGTGGTGTCGAGTACGGCACCGGCACCGGCCGCAGCAAGAAGGAGGCGGAGCAGCAGGCGGCGGAAGCCGCGTGGCGCTCCATCCGCAAGTCCTCCGCCTCGGCCTGAGGTTCGGTCCGGCCGCGGCCCCTTCAGGGGCCGCCCCGGGCCGGGGGATTCGGTGCACGGGGGTCCCCCGGGTTCGCCCGGGGGACCCCGCGCACGTCACGGGGCGTACCGCAGTGCGCAGAAGGAGAACGCCGTGCCGGAGTTGCCCGAGGTCGAGGTGGTCAGGCGCGGCCTCGCCCGCTGGGTCGCGGGGCGGACCGTCGCCGAGGCGACGGTGCTCCACCCGCGCGCGGTGCGCCGCCACCCGGCAGGGCCCGAGGACTTCACCGCCCGCCTGAAGAACGCCGAACTCGGTGAGGCCCACCGCAGGGGCAAGTACCTGTGGATCCCGCTGGAGGAGGGCACCGCCCTCGTCGCCCACCTCGGCATGAGCGGCCAGTTCCTGGTCCGCCCGCAGGGCGAGTCCTACGAGACGCACCTGCGGGTCCGCCTCACCTTCGACGACGACCAGGGCACCGATCTGCGCTTCGTCGACCAGCGCACCTTCGGCGGGCTGTCGCTGCACGACACCGTGCCCGGCGACCCGGACGGACTGCCCGCGCCCCTGGCGCACATCGCCCGCGACCCGATCGACCCGGCCTTCGGCGACGCCGCCTTCCACGCGGCCCTGCGCCGCAAGCGCACCACCATCAAGCGCGCGCTGCTCGACCAGTCGCTGATCAGCGGCGTCGGCAACATCTACGCGGACGAGGCGCTGTGGCGCTCGAAGCTGCACTACGAGCGTCCGACGGCCACCATGACGCGCCCGCGCACCGCCGAACTGCTCGGCCACGTCCGTGAGGTGATGGGCGACGCGCTGGCCGCCGGCGGCACCAGCTTCGACAGCCTCTACGTCAACGTCAACGGCGAGTCCGGCTACTTCGACCGCTCCCTGGACGCCTACGGCCGCGAGGACGAGCCCTGCCGCCGCTGCGGCACCCCCATCCGCCGCCGCCCCTGGATGAACCGCTCCAGCTACTTCTGCCCCCACTGCCAACCCGCCCCCCGCGCCGGGGCGCGAGAGGCCGGGTGAAGGTCGGTCCCCACCGCCCTGATCGGCGCCGGGGTGCAGCTCACGACCTTCGACCCTCAGGTGCGGCTCCTGTTCCGCGATGCCGCCGGGGAGCGGCACGAACGCGGTCCCGACACCGGCGTCCGACCGGACGGGTCGGCCCGATCGTGGTCGGGCCGGGGGCCGAGCCCCTGACCCGCGGAAATCTCAGAAGCCGAAGTCCTGGGTCCACCAGGGGCCGCCGGGGCCGAAGTGGATGCCCACGCCGAGGGTCTTGTAGTCGCAGTTGAGGATGTTGGCGCGGTGGCCGGGGCTGTTCATCCAGGCGGTCATCACGGCCTGGACGTCGGCCTGGCCGCGGGCGATGTTCTCGCCGCCGAGGTTGGTGATGCCGAGGGCCTTGGCGCGGTCCCAGGGGGTGTGGCCGTCGGGGTCGGTGTGGTCGAAGAAGCCGCGGGCGGCCATGTCGTCGCTGAAGTTCTGGGCCAGCTTGTCGAGCGAGGAACTTGCGGTCAGCGGGTGGCAGCCGGCGTCGGCGCGCTGCGCGTTCACCAGGGTGAGGATCTGGGCGCGGGTCGCGGCCACCGTGTCGAGCGTCGCGGGCGTGGCCGGCGGCGCCGTGGTGCGCACCGGCGCCGTGGTCGTCACCGGACGGGTCGGCGCGGTGGTGGTCCGCGTCGGGGAGGGCGCGGCCGGGCTGGTCGCGGTACGGGTCGGGCGCGCCGACGGGGCGGCGGTCGTGGTGCGGGCCGCACTCGCCGAGGGCGAGCCGGCCGGCGTGGTGGTCCGGCCGGCCGTGGGGGTGCCGCTGCTGCCCAGCGGCGAGGGGACGTCGCTGCCCGACTGCTGGGGCGCGGGGCCGTCGGCCTGGGTGCCGGTGGGGCCGCCGTCGACCTGGGAGAGCCCGTGGGTCACCCCGGACAGCAGACCGGAGGAGACGGCGACCGCGCCGGCCGCCATGGCCGCGGAGGAGGCCAGCAGCCCGGTGCGGACCGGGTGGTGCTTGCGGCGGCCGCGGTGGCCGCGCGGACCCGGCTGCGGTGCCGCCGGCTGGGCATGACGGCTGTGACGCCCCATCTGCCGCGCTCCTCACTGGCTGCGTTCGCCAAAGGCTGCACTGACCGCAGGCACTGGCTGCCTGCACGGCACCCACCCGAACGTTCACCCGAACGAGTGAAGTACCGCTGGGGGGCGACTGTAGCGAATGCCGCCGGAGCGCGCGTCCGTGCGCCCGGAACCGGAGGGATAGCGTGCGTACATGAACGAGAATGTCCGACTCACCGCGTGGGTCCGCGGCCGCGTGCAGGGCGTGGGCTTCCGCTGGTGGACCAGGGCCGCCGCGCTGGAGACCGGCGGCATGACCGGGTACGTCAGCAACCTCGCCGACGGGCGGGTGCAGGTGGTGGCCGAGGGCGACCGCGGAAGCTGCGAACGGCTGCTCGACTGGCTGCGGCACGGAGACACGCCCGGGCGGGTCGACGGGGTGACAGAAATATGGGGTGACCCGCGCGGCGGCTACGAAAGCTTCCGGATTCGCTGAGCACAGACTGTTGCCTTATGGCGGATGCCGTGTCAGGCTGCCCCCACGAGGATGATCTCGTCGCCGAACCGGGCAGCCCACGGAGCCGTCAGCACCGTGTTTTCTGAGGCGGACCCGACGGCTGGGCTGTGATCGTGTTGACCGTCCCCCTATTTGGTGAGACGCTGGAAGCCCCGCGCATCGTGGCTCCACAGATGCTATGTAGCGGTCACGGTACACACACCGTGCGCGGGAGCGTATACCCCTCACCCACGACCCATACCGCTCTCGGTCGGTCACTCAGCGTGGAGGACCATCCATCATGGCAAAGGCGCTTCTCGGTTACGTCGGCGGCCCCGACCCGCGACTCCTCGCCGAGATGCGAAGGCTGCAGCAGCGCGTTCAGGACCTGGAATCGGAGCTTCTCCGGATGCAGGCCGAGAATGACGCGCTGACTGTCGCGTCGCGCGAAGAGTCGCTGCTCAGCAGCATCGACGTAGCTCACGCGGAGCCCGTGCTGGCCTGATCCGACGCGATCCGCCGGACAGGAATTCCACACCGCCGTGTGAGAACTGCAGCAGCATCTGAAGGTGCAGTTCCCTCTGCAGTACAGGCATGCAAGGGACGCTTCGGCGTCCCTTCGTCATTCCGCGCTCCCCGTCGGCTGCCTCCCCTTGACGTGTTCTGCACGTGTTCTGCCTCACACCCAGCCCGCTCTTAACGTCTGATGTGCCCTGCACATTCATGGGTGAAACCGCGGACGGCGAGTAGAGTCGCACGGTGCATCTCAAAAGCCTCACGCTGCGCGGCTTCAAGTCGTTCGCCTCAGCGACGACGCTGCGCTTTGAACCGGGAATCACCTGCGTCGTCGGGCCGAACGGGTCCGGCAAGTCCAATGTGGTGGACGCACTTTCCTGGGTCATGGGCGAGCAGGGTGCCAAGTCGCTGCGCGGCGGAAAGATGGAGGACGTCATCTTCGCCGGCACCACCGGCCGCCCGCCACTGGGCCGCGCCGAGGTGTCGCTGACCATCGACAACACCGACGGCGTCCTGCCGATCGAGTACGCCGAGGTCACCATCACGCGGATCATGTTCCGCAACGGCGGCAGCGAGTACCAGATCAACGGCGACACCTGCCG
>Ga0123353_10002683_pt1 | contig 22176 bp, 15 predicted proteins | sample TergutLab28metaG_3_FD_92763 | JGI IMG/M metagenome (GOLD analysis project Ga0123353, IMG submission 92763) | Labiotermes labralis P3 segment gut microbial communities from Petit-Saut dam, French Guiana - Lab288 P3 | ecosystem: Host-associated > Arthropoda: Insects > Digestive system > Gut ... | reverse complement strand
TCGTCAATATTCCAGAATCCTTCAAGCGGCGGTACGACATACTCAAAATAACCTGCCGGCGCACTACCGCCCATCTTGCTCATCTTTATGGCATAAGATAGCCCATAAATAACTTCCAGCGCCGCTTTATAATCATCAGAGGTGTTCGGATCGCCCTTGCCGTCAATGGCGATGAAAGTCATTTCCGGCGCGTCGATAATGGACGGCGTGGGTTTCGGCTGATACAAATCTTTTTCGGCTTTTTTGTAATCCATCGGCATTTTATCGCGTCCTCGCTTTCGGCATAATTAACTCGTAACTCCGCACTGTATCAAGATTCTCGCCTATCCCCTCATTTCTCACTATCCGGTTATATCCAGTGCCCGCAGGAAAATATCGTTAAGCACACCCCACGGCTTCTTAGGCTTATCAGGAGATTGCTTGCTGATTTCCTCGTTTAAATAAGCGAGGCTTGCCTCTATGTATTCATTGATCCTTACTATTTTAAGCGCCATACCCATTTCTGACGTGGTTTCTTTCTGCTTCAGCAGAGTATTGATTTCCGGAATTAAAGCTCGATCCATTTGCGCCTCCACCAGATCCGAAAACCGCATTGGCGGAGGAGTACCGACAGATAGAATATGCCGACAAGCAAGAATAGGACGTAAAACATAAAAATACTTCTTCAACTTGACTAAATCGCCTTTGAGAAACTCCCGGTAATTACCCTCCGCCATATGCAGGTAGTGGTGGAGACCGGGAATGGACAAAAAGAACTCATCCGAATTTGCCATGAGCATGTTAAAAACCGGATGTTTCCGGTAAACAATCGGAGAGCTCATCCACTCAAACAATGTCGGATTAGATGAACGCAACAGCCGTAGAGTCTTGTCGAAATCCCAACCATTAATGTCCAGTATATCATCAAGCGCCCATTCACACACATCCCTGCGCTTTTCAAGCCTGAGATAATAGTCCCGTGGGCGTATATAGATAAACCGAACGTCATAATCACTATCCGGCGAAGCGAACCCCCAGGCGCGGCTGCCTGACTCCACTGCAAGCAGAATCGTCAAGTTTTCTTTTTCTTCTATCGCAGTTAGCTCAGATTGGATTCGATCTTGAATGGTCATATACTTCTGCTCCTCGAACTTAATCATACCAAGCGCGAAGCAACTCTGGACTTACGGTGAACTCATCCGCGTCGCGGAATGTTTTTGAGAAATCTAATACCAGGCTTGCTGAGTTGGGAAACGAGGTGACCTTGACTCCCGTAACTACCAGGCAAGCATCTTTTCGGTACTTCGACTCAAGAAAACCGATGTACTCTACCGTTGCGCCACATACTTCCGCCCGCTGTCCGAAGTCCAAGAAAGCCTTAATGGTTGGCGAGTAATTGAATTTAACCTCAGGTTTGGCAAAGCCTAAGTCCAAGATGCGTGATAATATATCCATAGAAAACCCACAATTCTCAACGCCACCGTAAAACGCTTTTGTTCTTACGCCGAGCATGTCTGCAACCGTATGCCATTGTTCAGTCATTTTACTCCTGCTTTCTGTTCTTGCTCGATTTGGCGACCTCTCCCGGTGTTGTTCTCCGGCACCATTTGCTGTACTTTTTGCTTAGCAGCTCTTGTCCGGCCGTCGATCGGTTTGGAGGCGCCAGCAGTTATTACCCATACCTTACCGCCGAGCCGCTTACCTCCGTCGATCTGCCCGTTGGCGCAAAGGTGTTGAACGCGCCTTTCAGAAATACCCCATAGTTCGCCCACTTCTTTTGGTGTTATATACTCCATTTCTGTTATGGCTCCTTCATTTGGGCGAGTATTGACCTATTATACTACGGATAAGCGAATAATGCAAGAGAAATGTGTCGCCGAGAACGAAGTCTTATCCACGTCGCCACAGTGGTTAGTATTGAGCTCGAACCAGCGACCTCCTGCGTGTGAAGTTATTATCGACCAGATATGTGATTCTATAAGATTTTATAAGAACCAAATAAACACTTGCTTTTCCGTCACTAAAACTGTATACTATTAGTGACGAGGTGTAAGGTATGGATGTGTCAAACCCCTTAGAGCATATCAGGAATAGAATAAAAGACTCAGACCCCGGAATGGTATTCATTACATCGGATTTTCTAGACCTAACTGATTATGTGAATGCAAAAAAATGTTTATCACGACTTGCTGAGTCGGGATTTTTACGCAGAATAATACGCGGAGTGTACGATTGTCCGGAGTACAACAATTTTTTAGGGGAGTACGCAGCGCCATCCCCTCACAATGTAGCGTTGGCATTGGCGAGAAATTTCGGTTGGACGGTGGTGCCTGACGGAGACACAGCGCTGAATCAGTTGGGTCTATCTACACAGGTACCTGCATATTGGACTTATGTGAGTGATGGCCCATATAAAGAGTATGTGCTCAATAAATCGATGATTCGTTTCAAACACATAGCTAATAAAGATATATCCAAGCTATCATATAAATCTGCTCTTTTCGTACAGGCAATCAAAGCGATTGGTAAAAATGGTATGGATGGCAGAGTAGCCCGGAATATGAGCCGGTTATTGTCAGCTGAAGAGAAAGCCAACATGCTTAGTGATGGAAAGCACATTACTTCATGGGTTTATGACTTTATCAAGAAAATATGTGACGGGAAGAATGAGACATATCGCAAAATTACCATCTGCCGATAGACGGGTACTATTTTCAAACACAGCAGATCAATACGGATTAACAGGCGCAATAATCGAAAAGGATTTTTGGGTCTGTTGGTTGTTAGATTATCTATTCAACCGCTGTAGATGGAAGCGGGAGCTTCCTTTCAAGGGAGGTACTAATACCGAGTTTTTCAAAATGCCGAATTTTTTTTGTGAAAAGGTTGAAATCAAAAGCTGGTTTCGACCTTTTTTCGGAATAAATCAACACTTCTGTGGGATTGATTGCGGAAATCAGGGCAATAGATCCTTCTGCATGAAGTTTTTAGATTCATCAAATTCAGCTAAAAGACCCACCTGTTCAAGCATGAGATTCAATACCAAATCTTCGATGACAATCGTACTCTTTCTAAACCAACCGGAGCAGACGTTGGCAGACATACGTTTCTGACGACGTCTGTGTAGGGCGGTAGTGTCACTGACGAATCTATTCCAAATTTTTCCATGCAGATCAATACCTAACTTCTTCAGTGAACTAGCGGATCTCTGACGGCGAAATAATCAATTGATCATATGCCCATATTTCTTGGTTTTCCCAGATAGAGCTGACCAATCATATCTTTATTGCCTTTCCACACAGCCTCATCAATATCAAAGTCCGAGAATATTTCTTTTAAGACGCGCTCCATCAATCTCCGCTTCATCTCAGTATCGGCAGCAGCATAATGCTTTACTGTTGTGATTGGATCGGAATGTCCAAGTTTCAGCGTAACAGTTGCAATCGGCGCATCGCCCTGGAGCATATGCATAGCTCTGGAAGTACGAAAAGCCTGATGTGGACGAACAATTTCCGGCATATTAGATGTTACAAAATACTAGCAACGCTACAGAGTTATGTTGATTTCCATGGCTCAATGAAAAGCCTGTTGCTATTTATCGCTCATACAAATATACTACATCATAGGAACCTGCACTTGGTAGGTTTCAATAGCATGAGGTATCCAGGAGCGAATCCATGGTGAACGGTTATGTTAAGGCAGACGAAATAGCACGAAGATGGGACATATCTATAAGGCAAGTGCAATACCTTTGTATTCACAGAAGAATTGATGGTGCTATTAAATTCGGAAACACTTGGGCTATTCCCAATGACGCGATGAAACCAACTCGGACCGGAAAGCTAAAACCCGGACGCAAATCAAAAGCAAGCGGTGACAAACGACATGAACGACAAAAAGAAGAACAATGACAATATACCCGTTATTAACAATACTATTGATTTACCAGAACCTAGCATGAAGCTATATTTAACAAGCTCAGACTCAATTGAGAAAACTGGGCTGTCTGCTAGAAGCCATAACGCTCTGCGTCGAGCTGGTGTTCATACGATTGACGAAATGCTCGCATTGGATAATGAGCAGATGAGAAAAATCAAGAACCTCGGTGCGATATCTATTGACGAGATAGAGCAGATGCAAAAAAGGATCAACGCTGGTGGATGCTTTGGGTTTATAGATAAGGACAGCGTTGATACTATAGGCGAGGAGCACGATGAAGAGCCTGCCATCTTCATTGATTCATCAGGAATGCAATTCTATGACATTCCACTGAAAGATTTGCAATTGTCATATCGCGCGAACCGCATTCTTACAGAGGCAGGCTATGATTACGCGTCCAAACTTCTTGATGTAACAGCGGAACAGCTTCTGATGTTACCTAACATGGGCAAAGAAAGCGTTTATGAAACGCTGTCAAAAATAGCCGATCTAAAATTTGTGGAAGCAACTGATAGCGATGAACATTACATACTGGCAGAGAAGAATTGTGCTGAATTTATTTCATCCTTTATCAGTCATATCCCTGCATATGCAGGAGAACTGTATGGGGTTCTATTACCTGCATTCAGGGTTGCATTGGAAAACAACACATCTGTTGACTTCGAAGCCCTATATAAAACTCCCATACTGCGCAAACTAGTAACGAACAAAATAATCGCAACGATAAAGGACTGTTTTTTCGGTGTTCGCGCAGAAGATATCTTCTCCTTGCTGCCGGATACGCTAATTTCAGCGAACTCGATGAATGCTATACTTCAGGAACTCTCTGCGGATGGGATAATCTGCATTGATCAGATGATCAATCTACGCAGACCTAGTTTATGGGAGTATGTTGACTCGATTCCTGATGAAAGGCAAAGAGAAACCCTGAAGCTGCGACTCCAAGGTCATACATTAGAAGAAATTGGTATAGCACAACTTGGCGTGACCCGTGAACGTGTTCGACAGATAATCCAAAAATGCTTACGAAATAAGCATGTTACTATTGAGGAAGATAAGTACCTGAGCTTAGTAGAGAAGTACGCTTTTTCTAAAGAGGACTTTTTAGTATCATTTGACGCTGCTGAATCTGTTTACATATATCTAATGCTTGTTATCGATAAGGTTGGCGAACTATCGTTGGAGCAATTGTTGGAGGACACCGAGTATCCCGTCGAGCTAAGAAAAGGCGTCAAGCGCGCGGTTTATAGAAACTACTTCACCATCGGTGGTGCGAGAGTCTTAAAAAGAAGAACAGAGTTAGCGGACTATGTTGTCCATACCTATTTCCATGATGAGGCACCGTTTGACGTTTTTTTAGAAAGATATAATGCAGTTCTTCTAAACTTGGATTTAGCTGAAGACAGTCAGTTCACGATAAACAGAGCGTCATACCAGAATCGTCTTGCGGATGCTGATAATGTACTCTGGAAATACCCTAGCCGTTTCCGCTTTTACGATATGATAGGTCGCGACTTCACTGCCCTGCTTAATGGTTTAGATTTGAGCCAGTATGTCGATGTTGAACTCTCTTCACTAAAGATCTTTCGATCCCACCCGGAACTAATGGAGGAGTACGATATACGCGATGAATATGAGTTGCATAACCTTCTAAAAAAATTGCATAATAAAAATAATTTAGGCGACATAGCTTTCCCCCGCATGCCGACTATCAGATTTGGAAAAGTTGATCGGGACAATCAAGTACTCGAGTTGCTGCTCCACCTTGCACCAGTTGATGTCAGTGACTTTTGTGCAGCATATGAAGAAGAATATGGCGTATTGGCTAGAACTGTGGCGGGAAGCCATATTTCGTGCATTGATGAGTACAGAGACTCCAACAATATATTCGATATATCTTCCGAGCCTCTCCCGGCGGAACAGATGAAGAGGATGCAGAAAATAGCGCCAGATGATTATTACAACATATCGACAATCACCCACCTATACCTCAATGAGTTCCCTGATGCAAGCCCTGACATGATAAACTCATACACGCTGAAAAGCTTGGGATTTAAAGTTTATAGCTCATATGTAATCCGGGACAGCTATGCAAGTGCTATGAAGTATTTCAGGCACATCTTAACTGCGGACGATATTATAGATGCAAGAGAATTTCCATCAACGCTTACATTACAAAAATCATATGCAAGTGAGTTGTGTGGCCTAAAAAGCCGATACGAGATTATTGAGTTTGAGCCGCAACAGTATATCAACCGTCGCCGTCTGGAAGGTATGGGAATCAGCGCTTTGGATATCGAAGACTACTGCGATAAAGTTTCGCAGTTCGTACAGCCCTACGATTACTTTACTATTCATTCGCTTCGGCGACAAGGGTTTACACACTCGATGGATGCCCTTGACTTTGGTGATTGGTTTTTCGCATCCCTCCTGACAGAAGACAGGGAGCGATATCACTATCAACGAATGGGCGGAACCAAGGTGTTTTGCCAAAGCTCTGATCAATTCATAATGGAGGACTTCTTCGAGTTTATTGTCGAAAAGTATGGTAACTTAGATATCGGTGAGTTCGTACAAATTTTGAAAAATGAGTTTGATGTCAGTGTCGATAAACATAAAATAGTCGAAGTAATAAGCAATAGCCCCATGTACTACGACCGGGTCATGGGTCGTATACACAAATGCAATGACGCATACGATGAACTGAATAACTATGATGATAAGAAGAAAGCAGTAGGAATAATTGCAACTAAATTCAAAAACGGATTCAGGATGTCATCCAATATTGATTTTGAGCGGTTTATGGACTATTACTCCCTTGAATATGGTGAACACTTTACCTATACGTCAGATAACCTCTACGCTCTTCTAATTAACGATGCTGTCATATTTGACGATAGAGCCTATGTGTATAGCGATGAAATTGCCTATTCTGTTCGTGAGTTTCTCAAAAAAATGGAATTCCCCTGTATTTCCACAAGCACATTTTTTGAAAATTACTCTGCGGAGCTTTATACGTACAATATTTTTTCGATAGACATGTTAGAACTATTTATTGAGAGGTATTTCCGCGACATCTATTGTAAACGTGATTATATATATTTGAACGCTGACACCACTCCAACAGATTTGGTTCGTAACGCTTTCAAAGAGCAGGAAGTCTGGTCGCTTAGCGAATTACATGGCAGGATACCGTACCTGAAAACTGACACCATAAGGCAAATTCTGAACCGAAGCGAGTACTTGCGAATTGATACAGGAGTCTTCATGCACATGGACAGCATGAAATTGCCGGAAAACGAGGGTGAAAAGGTTGCCGGTTTTATCAGCGATAGGCTAAAATCAGAGGACTACATCATTGTCAAGCAGCTTGACCTATCGTCGTTTGAACTTCTTAACCCGCATTGTTCTCTCTCAATCATTACAAATGCAGTGTTCGATCAATTCTTATCAGACCAATACAAATTGAACGGACAGCTTATTACGAGAAAAGGCACCAGACTGAGCGTACTCGAAATATTGGAGCACTACTGTCGCGAGTCAGATACAGTTTCTTTTGAGGAGTTAAAAGATTTTGAGGCAACTTTTGATCCTGATGGTCGAACTCACTCGGCGTGTATAACTGCTGGTCATAACACAATGGTTCGCGTCAGTGCTGCTTTATTCGTAGCAGACTCCAGAATTAATTTCGATGTGGACGGGATTGATAATGCAATCAGCCTGTATTGCTCCGACAATTTTTTGCCTCTCCAGAGTGTTATTGACTTCTCGTTGTTTCCATACACAGGCTACCCATGGAATCATTTTCTGCTGGAAAGCTATGTCCGTAGGTTCAGCCACGTTTTCAAGTACGACGTTCGTGCAGACAATAGCGCAAACATTGGTGTTATTGTCAGAAAGTCATTTGCTTATTCCGGATATGATGATGTATTAGCTTTAGCGCTTGCCAAATCGACGATAACTCTCAATGACAAAAAAGCAGTCGGTGACTATCTTTTTGATAATGGTTATATCGGCTGGCGCAATCTTGGCAAGGCTGAGACTAAGATCGTTCAGAACGCAAGAACGCTCAGGGAAAGAGGAGCGATTTAGTTGTATAACTACTCTTATGACATTGAAACCGGCGGAGTATTATTAAATACATCACCGATGCAGTTCAGCAAGGAACCTCGTCCTGTTTACTACAGGGAGTTAGATCTATTGGGGTTTGATAAGCATTGGGACTACGTGAAGCAGGACGCTCTTCCCTATATGTGGGCAGAGGCTAACAAATATTACTATTTTGGACGTTTAGTAGCCCAGACGAAAGGTGGGAATCTGTATACTGCACCTGAAATTGAGTTAAAAGAGGAACTAGATAAGCCGCTTAGAGCCGTTGACGTAGATGCGATGCTTGAAAAGAACGCAGATTTTTTACACGTGCTGGAACAGGAAACCGTCAAGAAAATATACGATGTATGGAGACGTCACAAGGGCAAGCTTGATGTATTTCATGTAGCGTTTTCCGGAGGTAAGGATAGTGTTGTATTGCTCGACCTTGTGAAGAAAGCATTGCCGAAAGACGAATTTGTCGTCGTATTCGGAGATACGCAAATGGAGTTCCCTGATACATATGACGTCGTTGACAGGGTTGAGGAGCAATGCAGTGTTGAGGGAATCCGGTTCTATCGGGCAAAGAGCCATATGGATGTGTTTGATAGCTGGAGAGAGTTTGGTCCTCCGTCGCGTATTCAGCGTTGGTGTTGCCATGTTCATAAAGGTGTACCCAAAGCAATTAAGCTTCGCAACCTTGCAGGCGGTGCATATAGAGGATTAGATTATGTTGGTGTTAGAGCACAAGAAAGCTTCCAACGCTCTGACTACGAGTACGAAGATTTTGGCAGGAAACTAAAAGGACAGCATAGCCATAATTCAATTCTAGAATGGTCATCCGCTGAGGTGTGGCTCTATATTTACTATCACAACCTAATAATCAATGTAGCATATAAAATGGGAAATCAGCGAGTTGGTTGTGTATTTTGCCCTATGTCTGCCAAATCGGACTATATAAAGGGTGTAATCTATAGCGATGAGATTAAAGGTTTCACCGACATAGTTCGAGAGAGCTATTCCGAGGATGATATCATTAGTGGCTATTGGCGGGCTAGAAGCAACGGCACACAATTAAAATTCAATGAGGATCGTTATTCTGAGTGTTACACTGATACTACTTTCGACATCGAAGTAATAAATCCAACAACCGATTGGAGTGAATGGTTTAAGACGCTAGGGTACATTCCGTTTAGTTTTGATGTGGAGCATACTAAGCAAGGATACATCGCCAAAATTAACCGGAAATATGTCAAGGCTTACCCAAAAGAAGTTAATGCAGTTAAGAAAATATTCAGAAAAGCGACTTTTTGCTTGAAATGCAACGTTTGCAAAGTGAATTGCATGAACGACTGTATTACGTTTGAAGAAGACGTAATAATTACAGATTGCAAGAACTGTCAAGACTGTAATCAGCTTGACGGTGGGTGTATTGCATATAGCTCATTGAAAACACAAACAAAGGTTGGAGGAAGCTTAATGAAAAAGAGTATTGATGTTTTTGGCTCGCACGCTCCTAAAACGGATTGGCTTGAAGATTTCTTCGAACGCAAAGGGGAGTTCCTGAAGAATAATGGACTTGGGCCAGATCAAAATACTAGATTCAAACGCTTCTTGAATGCTGCTGAGTTGATTAACAAAAATGGTGTTACGCAGTTAACTGAAATACTTTCTGAAATCGGTTGGGCGTCATCAACTTCATTAGGAGTTATGCTTGTCAACTTAGCATATTGTCCACAATTTGAGTGGTACATTAAAAGTCTAGATGTTGGTTCATTCTATACTCGCAACTATCTTATGGACACTCTAATGCTCGATCATAGTAATACTACCAGCAGGTTTGTTTTAAATGCGTTCAAACGCATAGTCCAGACACCATTCGGACTAACGCTGAACTTCGGATATGTGGACAGCGAAGACAACTTCACTCGCAACAAATGCCAAATTGAGGCACCACTGGTTATCCTCTATTCCCTTTACAAGTTTGCGGAAGCCTGTGGCGACTATTACGAATTCACAGTCAATCGGCTAATGAACTACAACATCGACACAGACGGCATTAGCCCGACGCAGATATTTGGCATAGGCGAGGACGAACTTAAAACGATTACACGTGGATTGTCCGCAAGCAATCAGGATTTAATTACAACGAAGTTTACTCATGATTTAGACACTATTTTGCTGAATAAAAGCAAATCCGCAAGCGACGTTTTATCTTTACTGTAAGAAGAAGGAGGGCAGAGATATGGCTACAGTCTACAAAGACTATTTCCAAATCGACGAGAATTACTTCCCTTGCGTGAACGAGTCCGCAATCAACGCGGGACTCAAATGGAATGGGTTTTACCCTCACTCCACATTTATCGATCTGCTGAGAAAAACAGAACGTGTGCTTTCGCGCTCGGAGAAGCGGTCGATTTGGATTTCCGGCGCATATGGCACTGGAAAGTCATATGCGGCATTCGCTCTAAGTAAGCTCCTTACGGCACCAATCGAAGAGGTCGAAGCATATTTCAGCAAGTACGAGGCACTTGCCCCGCACAGAACAGACCTTATGCAGCGTTTAGTCGCGGTAAAGAGCGAGGCTCGGATTTTGACTTGTTACCGCTATGCGTCCTCCTCCATAAACAACAGCAACGATTTGATTATAGTTATGCAGGAACTGATCGCTAAAGCTGTAGAGAAAGCCGGACTGGAAAACACAGGTGCGAATACCCTAAAACAAGGTATATTAGCTTGGCTGAAAGACGAGCGGAACAAGCAACTATTCAGCGGCTATGTCGATAAGGAGTACAAGGATCTGTTTGGCGGCTGGAATACAGATGAGATCATTGAAAAACTCTCCAAAGCCGACAGTTCAGCGGAGCTCGTCGGAAAAATAAATAAGATGGCGAGCGAGATTGGCATCCTTGCCATTAGGATCGACATGGACGGATTGATTGCTTATATCAAGGAAATAATCACAAGTAACAACTTGAAAGCGCTGGTTTTTGTGCTGGACGAGTTCAGCGAATTTGTTGATAACAATCGCGGGCGATTGACTGATTTTCAAAAACTGGTCGAAACATGCGTTGAAGTGCCGTTTTATCTTATGGTTGTCGCTCATCAAATAGGCAGCTATTTCCATGAAAAGGATCCCGACATAAAGAAACTCGGAGACCGCTTCATTCCCAGCAATATCGCCATGCCCGACAACATCGCTTTTGATCTGATGCATGACGCCTTGAAGGTCAAAGATGAAGCACGACAGGATTGGGAAAGAAAACTCGACGATCTTCAGGATTTCACAAAAAAATCCAGAAAAGCAGTCTCAGATTACACGGGGATAGCGTATGACGTTTTAAAAGGCATTCTGCCTCTGCACCCAATGTCAGCACTATTGTTAAAACACATTTCTGAAGCGTTTGAATCCAACCAGCGCAGCATGTTTGATTTTATAAAGAATGACGGGGACTATAAGGCGTTCCAGTGGTTCATCGACAATCACGGCCCCCTTGACAGCGCTACTGCGCTCTTGACTGTCGATATGCTATGGGACTTTTTCTATGAGACAGGAAGGGACAACCTTGCGTTGCCAATCCGGAATATCCTTGACACTTACAAGAAAGCTGAATCACGCAGACTGATGAGCGAGGAGTACCAAGTACTCAAAACGATTCTGATTATGCAGGCTGTGTCAACTCATCTGAACGACGCAATACCGTTATTCATATCTAACGAACAGAACTTGTATCTCTGCTTTGAAGGGACAGATTACGAGCACAAGGCTCCTGCCATAGCAGAAAAGCTGGTCAGAGAGGAAATCCTCTATAAAAAGACTTTGGGGAACAACAAGTTCTGCTATGCCACGATGGTGATGGCTGGCGACGCTGCGGAACTTGACAAGAGGAAGAAAGATAAAATTGACAAACTGAGAACTCTCGATCTGTGCGTTGATGAAATGAGCAGAGTTTTCAACCTGACGCCTCCTCTTAAACTGCGTTATGACCTGACATTCGCTGCTCACGACGACATTACGAGCAAAACAAACCGTTTCGTCAATGAAAAAGCCTCAAACGCCTTTCGCGCAATTGTAGGCGTTGCGAAAGATGACAATGAAGCGCTTCTTATTCGGAAACTGATGCAAGATAAGATAAAGAACGTTGTCCCCGATGGGAGAAACATCATTTTCATTGACACCACACCAACGCCATTTGGCATCGACAGTATTGATCAGTATGCCGAGTACATGGCAGGCAGTGAACTTCAACGCGGCAAGGATAATGCAGCCGCCGATGATATGCTCCGCAAAGGGAAAATGGTTGCCGGAACTTGGGGTAAAAGGATTTGTAGTGGGCAGATAATCATATACTCAAAGAGCCATCCCGATGGTGAGCGGTATAGTAACTGGCAACAGGCATTAGGTGGATTGCGGGATTTAGTAATGGCTAAGTATCCCCAGGCTTTTGAATTTTCAACGGGTCTAACAGAGGTTACTCTGCAAGGAGGTTCAAAACCGCAATGGGTTGAAGCTGGAATCGAAGAAAAAACAAGCGGACTTACATCATCTGCTGAGAAACTTGTCTATGCGGCGCGCAAGGACGGTGAGTATTGGGTTAAAGACCCGCATAGTTCCATAGGTCTTATCAAGAATGCGCTTGAAAAGAGAATTGGCGATGAGCTCGCGGCAAACTCCAAAATAGCTATCAACGACATTTTGGCGTTCTTATGTGACGATTATGGGTTTGTGCCATCTAACTTGTACTCGTTTATTACTGGCTTTTTGCTCAAGGAGTACGCGATTGATACTTACCGTCTCAGCGATGAAGCGAACAACGAAAAAATGAATACGGAGAGAATGAAGGGCATTGTTGACGAGGCTTTTAAGCAGATTTACGCTCCCAGCGCCCGCTACAGAGACAAGTTCATCCGCATCATGTCCCATGAAGAACAGCTCTTCTGCAGTTTGATAAGCGATGTTTTTGAAATACCTGAAAACCAGTGCGGTTCAGTCGAGGACACTATAAAACGTGTGCGCATTAAGGAGAAATCCAAGGGGCTACCCGCATGGGTGCTGGGCGAGATTGCGAGCGGCATTGAGGTTGACTTTATTTACGAGTTTGTTAAGCTTCTTAATCCTGAACAAGGTGCGAATACTTCTGCAATCAGCGGTAACATAGGCAAATTGGTCGATAGCGATGATGCTTTAGCGCAGAAACTGAAAGTGCTGGTAACTGACGATAACCGAAGAGAGTCAATGAAAAGCTATCTGACGATTTTTGAGGATGGCATGCTACTATCGCTAGCCAAAGAAATCGGGGCTGAGGAAAAAGTCGTCAGCGATATTCAGAAACACTTTGGAGACGATACCGAAGGGCTGTGGCTTTGGAACAAAGAAACCGGAGAAGGGCAGATGCGCAAGGTCATCACGGAGTACGAGTTCGTGAAAAGGAGCAACGAACTGCTAATCAAGAACAACTCGTCTGTTGCGGATTCTCTTGCCGCATGGCAGGAGAATCTGAGGTTTGTTAAGATATCTTACGAGGTTGCACACGAAATCCCCGAATACGCCTTATTTACGACTGTACTCTACAATGTAGCAAAAGGCGTAGGTAGAGATTACCTCCGTGAGTTTAATGACAGCCTTATGGCATACGGTCCTTCAATAGTGAATTTCTTAAAGACCGACCGTGAAACCTTTGCTAAGTCGTGCGCTTTCCAGCTTCAAGGACTGTCAGAACAGGAGATCAACGACGTCTATAAAAATATGCCGAATGGATGCTATGTGTCAACTAAACAGGAATATATGCAAAAGGTTCAGCAGATTGTAGACGAGTATAAAAGCGGCTTGGCAAAATTACAGTTACGCAAAATGTGGAAGGAAAAAACCGGAACAGCCTATCCCTATGAATGGTCAACCAAGTTTAAGACCCCTCTTCTTTCCTGTGTTCCGTCAAGTAAATGGAACGATTACAAACGTGCTTTCGGCGCAGTAAATCGGCAGAACCCGGAGGACTCCGAGGTTAAGTATGCTCTGGAGTTTCTTACCGCGAACCCAATCTGGGATGTCATTACGAATCAGGATAGCATTGATACTGCATTTGTTATTGCCATCCTTGGAGGCTTCAAGTCAGTGCTAACCGATTTGAATGAAGTGCGCGAGCATTTGAAAAAGAACACTACTGTCAGCCCCTATGATTGGAGCGGTAATAGCGAAGTCGCTAAGCTGGTTAGAGAGTTGGCTCAAAGCAAGTACAGCAAGGAACCGTATGAGCGGGTAATGAAGCGCATAGATAGCATGGATGGCGACAAGTTAAGGGAATACCTAAAGCGTCTTGTCAAAGGGAACATGATCGTCGGCATCGAGATACTTGAAGATGGCATGGAGGGGCAACCATGAACGACATTGTTGCTAAAATAGAGAGATATTTTGACGGTTCCGCACAGTATCCTCTTATGGTAGTGGTTTCTCCGGAGGAATACCACGAAATCCTCACGGCTTTCTCAGCCACACCTAAGATAAAAGTAAGTGATTACTGTGTCGGCGCTGACAAAGAGCCGGATATAAGCAAACTACTTGATGATGTTAAGCAAAAAACCGGGAAGCTGCTTCTTGTAGGGCTTGGTGACTATTTAGCGAGCAGATGCGATATAGCCAAAAGCACGCTTTCTCAATATAAAGACTTGGTATTGCAGAGCAACTGCCGTGTTGTTATGCTTCTATCGGCGCATATGTACCCAGTTGCAAAAGAAATCAGCGATTCCGACCTTAGAGTTAGAACGAGGATTGTATTACCAAATGCTATCCCTGCTATTGCTGGCGTCGACAGCAATGCGCTTGTATACGGTATAAAGGCTTACCTGGAAGCTTGCGAAAAAGGCGAAAAAGTCGGTGGTGTAAAAACTGCTCGGAACATTCAAAACGTAAATACAATAAACCCTGAGAGTGCTTTTGACGAACTCAAACATAGGTTCCCCGGCGACTTCAGGAAACTCTCAAAGAACGCCGGCACTGCTGAAAACTGGGGAGTGTTGCTCGAAAACTTGAACAAGTCAAAGAATAACCTCCAACAATATCTAGCATCACAGGACTTCACGTCGCTTGAGTACATTTTCCTTGACTTGGCAAGGAATAACGGCTATAAATCATGGTTGTATTTCATCCATCTCAAGCTGAACACAAACATCAAAAGCTATCTGGGGTTTGTTGCATTTAAAGCAGAGTCGTTGGACGAACTCTTTTACATAGCTAAATCAGCAATCCTTGATATCGCCGTTACCGATAAGCAGTTCAGACAATTTTATGAGCAGAGGAAAACCATGCTCAAAGGATGTACAGACGTTGATATGGCGGATTTTATTCCTAAAATCGCTGTCCGTGGCACAGACAGGATTGCATATCTAACTGACAATACTAAGGCAGAAAAGCAAGCCGTTGTTGTTTCTTTATGCGATGGTGCTAAGTCCGACAGCCTCTCTTTGAGCTACCCCGGCTTACATCTTTACTTGCAGGATTTCTTGTTTGATGACGAGCGATTTACAGAATATTTCTCAACCTACAAAAAATGCAAGTTAACAAACTGCATAGACAACTACTTTGCGAAAACAGTTGACGAGTATGCACAAAGCCGTCCTTATAACTCTCTACCCGCACGTTCTTCTTTGATATCTTGTTTTGATGATGGGGAAACACTCCTGATATTCCTGGATGCTTTTGGCGTTGAATATTTGGGGTATGTCAAAGGAAAATGTGCCGAGCTTAAACTGCGGTTTTCTTCAAAGGTAACAAGAGCTGACTTGCCCACTATAACTTCGGTAAACAGAAGATTCTTTGATGAATGGCGCGGCAAGAAAGAGACTCCGATTAAAGACTTAGACGACTTGAAGCACCATCCGGAACGAGGGTACGATTACAACAACTCACCATATCCAATACACTTGCCAGAAGAGCTTGACGTGATTACAACCGCACTTGAGAGGGCAAAGACAAAGCTATTGATGGGCGAATGCCGAAAAGTAATCATAACTTCTGATCACGGTGCCAGCCGCTTGGCTGTAATCAGCCCCGACGTGCAGATATCAAGCAAAGGATGCGAAGCCAAATCAGGTGGACGCTATTGCGTCGGAGAAGACGTGCCTACTGGTAACAGCATTGTCTCAGAGGCTGATGGTGAGTACGCTGTGATCGCTGATTACTCACGTTTCTACGGTTCGAGGATAGCAAGCGTAGAAAGCCACGGCGGTGCGACATTGGAGGAAGTTTTGGTTCCGATCATTGAGATAATTATAATGGATAACAGAGAGGTCACATTGGAGAAAAACATAATAGAGGTCAGTTACAAAACAGTTCCCACGCTTGTATTGTTTATAACGCCAGACTGCGATAATATTACTGCCTTTGTGAGCGCAACAGCATATACAGTCAACAAGCTGGAAGCGAGTAAGTTTAGTATCGCGATGCCGGATCTCAAAAAGGGCAAGTATATGCTGGATGTGCTTGAGAACCAGAACAAGATAGCCAGCAAAGAGTTCACGGTGAAAAGTAAAGGCTTTTCAGAACGTGATTTGCTGTAGGAGGCGACGGAGATGATTGATAAACTGAGAAGATGTTTCGAGGAAATGGTGGTTTATAAAGACTTGAGAAAGAGCAACTTTTTCTCAAGCCTATCCTTGCCGTCTTTTATGCGCGACTGGCTCTTAAAGAAGTTCATGTCGGATGAAGGTGAAGTCAATTACGAGGAAATGCTTGAGTTCATTAAACAGAACTTGCCGCGCAAGGAAGACTGGACCGCAATAAAGAGCCGAGTTGTCACCGAACTGGAGCGTGTGCGTTTTCTTGCGAAGGTCTCCGTTGATGTAGACATAAAAACAGGCTCTGTTTCATTCAACTTGCCGGACTTTGGGCTTACAACAGGGGAAACGATTATTCCGCCAGAGGTATGGTATAACAGTTCGAGCGACCTCGTAAACGGTCACGAAACCTGGGGCGTAGTTGAACTGGAATACCTGGAGCCTGACGAGGGGTTAAAACGCAAAGGTAAGATACAGATGAAGGGGTTCAAGAGCTTTTGTCCATATGAAATCGATGTGGACTATTACAAGGATGTTCGCAGGGAGTTCACAACAAAGGAATGGATAGACGTTCTGTTGGGTGCAATCGATTACAATGCGGAAGGGTATGAAGACGATGAGCAAAAACTCACGATGCTTACCAGATTGCTGCCGTTTATCGAGAAACGCTTGAATTTAGTCGAACTCGCTCCGAAAGGAACCGGAAAATCTTATTTGTTTGGCCGCGTGAGCCGATTCGGCTGGCTATCGTCCGGGGGCATGATGACGCGAGCGAAACTGTTCTATGATGTCCAGAAGAAAGAACACGGGTTAATAGCTGGTAATGACTTCATTGTCTTTGACGAAGTCCAGACTATAAACTTCCAACCTGTCGATGAAATGCGGGCGGCACTTAAAGGTTATATGGAAAATGGCATCTATACCGTCGGCAAGGTTGAAGGGAAGTCCGACGCTGGGATAATTCTCTGCGGTAATATACCAAAAGATAAAATGAGTGAGTATGAGAGTATGTTCGAGGAGCTTCCATCCGTGTTCCATGAGTCAGCCCTGATTGACCGTCTCCATGGATTTATTCATGGATGGAATATCCCCAGAATGAATGACGACTTGAAGATTTCCGGATGGGCATTAAACTCAGAATATTTTTGCTCGATGCTGCACGAACTGCGTGACGACGCAAGCTACAGGGCTATCGTCGACTCATTGGTCGGCGTTCCGGAAGCATCCGACACTCGTGACACAGAAGCCGTGAAGAGAATTACCACGGCATACTTAAAACTTCTATTCCCGCATGTTCGCACACCCCATGAAATAGACCTGCAGGAGTTTAAGAGATACTGTCTGAAACGCGCCATGTCAATGCGTCATCTAATAAAACTGCAGCTTGGTATTCTTGACAAGGAGTACAAGGGTAAAAACATCCCTGCGTTTACGGTAAATGATTCTGCCCGCAACGGAGATGAGTAAAATGCCAGATCGAGCAGTCTGCTTCATTTGCGGAAAAGAAGAGCTGACCCGCAATGAAATGGGCTTAAACAAAAAACTCATAAGTCGGGATATTATGAAGTATCATTGTCTGGACTGCCTAGCAGAGTATCTCGAAATACCTGCAGAAGATTTGCTTGAAAGGGTACAGGAGTTCAAAGACTCCGGTTGTCCGTTATTTGAGTAGGAACAGAGGTGAACCAGTGATATACGCCGACAATGCTTCGACTACAATTATCTCTGAGAAGGCTTTTGAGAAAATGCTTCCATTTTTGCAAGAGCAATTTGGCAATGCCTCAAGTCAGTATTCGCTTGGCGTAAAAGCAAAAAGAGCAATTGAACAGGCTCGGCAACAAGTCGCAGACGCAATCGGAGCGCAGCCTTCTGAAGTTATATTCACCTCCGGCGGTTCAGAGGGCAACAGTTGGGTGCTTCAAGGCATATTGTCGCGTTATAACGAGCAGCCTATTCATATTATCACCTCATCTATTGAACACCCCTCAGTGCTGAGTGCTTGTCGAGTACTCGAAGAACGCGGTGTTTCTGTGACATACTTACCTGTTGATAGTGACGGTCTTGTGTCGGTTTTCGATCTCAAGTCAGCGCTACGCACCGATACGAAACTTGTGTCTATAATGCTGGCAAACAACGAAATAGGAACCATTCAACCAATTACAGAGATTGGCGAACTTCTTAGAGAGCGTGGAATTTTGTTCCACACAGATGCCGTACAAGCCATGGGGCACATTCCTGTTGATGCAAATCACATGAATGTTGATTTCTTAACTGCTTCTGCTCACAAGTTCAACGGTCCTAAAGGCACAGGATTCTTATACATAAAATCAGGACTGGGCATTACGCCAATTGTGTTTGGCGGTGAACAAGAGCTTGGAAGACGAGCGGGAACGGAAAACGTCGCCGGCATTGTGGCGCTCGGCTATGCTCTCGAAGAGAGTATATGTGTTATGGGGAGCGAAGTTGAAAAGAAAAAACTGATAGCCAAGATGACCGTCGATGAACTGCGCGCTTCTATCCCTGATATTCGAATAAATGGAGAGGGTGCCGACCGATTGCCAGGGTTATTGAGCATAGCATTTCCTAAAGCTTCTGGTGAGGCAATGATGCACTTGTTAGATATGAAAGGCATATGCGTATCAACAGGCTCCGCTTGCTACTCAGGCAAAGACGTACCATCACACGTTCTTGTATCTTTGGGTTTGACTGAACAACAGGTCAAGTCGACAATACGAGTATCTTATGGGCGAAATAATACCGAAGAGGATGTTCACACTATCGTTTCGGTTATTTCTGATTCTTATAGAAAGATCATTGCCTGTAAGTGAAAATGCAGAAGATAAATAATGTGACGACGCTCAACCAGCCTTAGCGTTGGAGGAGCTTTACACCGAGGTTGTAACTCCGATTCGCTCAGTATATAGTAATAATCGAGACAGCAGAGTCTGTTCACCATGAAAATACAGTTTTCTTCGGAGGCACTTACATGATTCCATTGAAAATCGAAACGCTCCTGGAAGGCCGTGTTGTTGAACACGACCGGGTTGAGTATAAAGCAGGCTGGAATCCATCGGATACCATTCACACCATATGTGCTTTTGCCAATGATTACTCAAATGTAAACGGCGGGTATGTCGTCATAGGGATTGAGGCTATAGATGGGGTTCCCCTACTGCCGCCGAAGGGCGTGCCAAGGGAGCAGTTGGACGGAGTACAGAAGGAGATATTTCAGTATTGCAACTTGATTCAGCCGAGATTCCTTCCAAAAATCGAAATAGTCGACTTTAAAAACACAGGTACCTATTTATTATATTTACGTTGCTCCGCAGGCGATAGTGGACCATATCAAGCACCGGTTGACGTTTATTCGAAAAAGGAGGAAGGGAAAAAGCCAGACAGAACGACTAAGTACTGGATACGCTTGGGTTCAGTGACAACCGCCGCAAAGAGCGGTGAACTCTCAGAGTTGTTCGACAAGTTTAACTCAGTGCCGTATGATGACAGAGTTAACCGTTCGGCTACAATAGATTGCATAAGGCGCGGATACCTGGAGGATTTTCTTAGAGAAAGCAACAGTTCTCTCGTAAGTGAGGTAGATGTTAGATCATTAGCTGACTTGCTGGTATCTCTGGAAGTCGCTAACGAGACTGATACTGACATTGCAATTAGGAATATTGGTATTCTTATGTTTGCGGATAAGCCTGAAAAACTCATCCCTGGAGCGCAGATTGATATGGTAAGATTCAACACACCTGATGCTGAGGCATCGAATGATTTCAGTGAGAAGACATTTACCGGACCAATCCATGTGCAGGTGAGAGACGCCCTCAATTACATCAACACAACGGTCATCGATAAGAAAGTGGTCAAGGTTCAGAATCAAGCTGAGTCCGAGAGCTACTACAGTTATCCATATAATGCCTTGGAAGAAGTACTGGTAAACGCACAGTTTCATAAATCGTTCCGGGATCCTGAGCCTGTCGAAATCAGGATATATGTTGACTGCATACAGGTAATCAACTTTCCGGGACCCGCGAAGTGGATCGACATGGAGAAGTTTGCAGCCGGTAAAGTCAGAGCGCGCAAGTACCGCAACCGCAGAATAGGTGAGTTTTTCAAGGAGATTGATTTATCGGAAAAGCAATCAACCGGAATCTCCAAGATTCTGCGTGAGTTGAAGCAAAACGACTCGCCTCCGCCTGAGTTTGAAACTGATGAGGAAAGAACATACTTAACTACAACGATACGGATAAGGGATGGTTTTGAAGTCGAAGCCAAAAAGTCCGCTCAAGAAAACGAGCGAACTTTGAGCGAACTTTTGAGCGGACTTTTAACCAGCGATGAGTACAGAAAGGTGTCGCAAATAATCGATTATTTGGAAGTGAATAATAATATAACCCCAAGAGAAGCGGAAATGCTCGTTAATAAATCTGCAGCGACCACGAGAAGGTATCTTGGTATATTGGTAACAGCTAACGTCTTAGAAGTGAAAGGAAAGGCAAATAATACTGTATACCACAGGATCCGATAGAACTATGTTTACCGAGGCATTTTGCGGTGTTGGGCACTTATCCATTTTTCCCGCGTTTTATACGCGGATCTCTTGCCAAGCTCATTCTTAGCAGCTGCCATATCTGGTCTACCTGCTTTTTTATTTCCTCAAAATCCTGCTCATATAAACGGCTGGTGTTGTTAACTCGACGAGCGATCTGGTTGATGTTTACGCCGATTTTTTGCATCTCAGCAGAGACGACTTTGAGGTCAGAGTAATCCACGTTAACGATGTAGCCATCGATTGCCATCTTGCGCATATATGCTGCGAGGTTGCTTGTTTTTAGGTGCTTCATTTTTTTGTTGATCACATCGCGTTCTGTTTCGGTGACGCGGAATCTTAGCAGTACGTCGCGTTTACGCCAGTGGTCAGAGCTCTTTTGGTTTTCCATTTTGGTCACGCTCCGTTTCTTTGGTTGTTTATAAGGGTTTGGATATCCCAAGATTATGATTACGCGACTTGTTTCGATGAATGACACGCAGAGCTTAAAGCGGCGCGTTTTCGGTTTGGGTGCTCCCAAACCTATGCTTGCAAAGTAAGAATCCGGGATTGGTGACTTTCTGGGGACGCTTTCCGTTTTCTCGGGCGGACGAAGAGTGAGTACAGTAATTTATTAAGGGTTGCTCCATGTAATCTCTGCTTTTTTCTGCATGGTTTCTATCGTCAGACACACCATCGAATTGTGGCGACACTGTCGCCACAATAACATATGCTAGACAGTCAAAATATTTACTTGCATGATATCGGAAAAACACGGTTTTTTGCGGGTAAAATCGGGAAAACAAACACCAGTTCAAACCCCTGCAACCTTAGTAGTTGCAGGGGTTTGAACTGGTGGAGACTATTAAGCTCAACCCTTCGACCTCCTGCTTGTGAGGCAGGAGGTCGAACAATCTACTGTCGACGCCCATGCGTAATGCATATGGTCATGCTTGTTTCAGTTCCCGCCCTATGATTCAGTATAGCCTTCCGATGTTACTATTCGTGATAGCCTTCCGATGTTATGATATAGATATCGCCGTCATAGTCCCAGCCGATATCAAACAACCTCAGGATATCGCGCACCC
>Ga0123353_10002682_pt1 | contig 22181 bp, 23 predicted proteins | sample TergutLab28metaG_3_FD_92763 | JGI IMG/M metagenome (GOLD analysis project Ga0123353, IMG submission 92763) | Labiotermes labralis P3 segment gut microbial communities from Petit-Saut dam, French Guiana - Lab288 P3 | ecosystem: Host-associated > Arthropoda: Insects > Digestive system > Gut ... | reverse complement strand
ATATACATGGTTATAGCGGATTAAATGCGGCATACTTAAATAAGGTTAATTTAGTTGAAGAAGATATTATGTCGAATGGCTTAAATATAGGATACAATGTCGAAGCCTTCCGAAGATACTTTGAAAAGGTGAAGGCCGATCCGGCAGTCTATCTGGAATATGAAGTGACGCATCAACCGAGGTTTTATGGGGATGAAGGGTAAGGCTGATAGAATGTTGTCAAATCAGAACGCGCTGCGGGTTCTACCCCAAGCCCACCTCGAAAACATGTCTCAACAGGGCAGAATTTATCTTGTTTTCTGCCCTGTTGCAAAATATAATCATTTTGTGTTATTTGCATTGCTACAAATCCATGTTCTGACGGCTGTTTTAGTTTTGATGTTACTTCCATAACGAAAGCGAACCATATTGCGCCCCTATATTTGTGTATCGGAGGTTGGCTATGAATTGTATACGCTGCGGCAGTGACCGCGTGAGTTGCCAGATTGTAAGCGATGTGAAAACCAAGCACAGGGGTTGCATAGGCTGGGTTTTTTGGATACTGCTTGCCATATGTACCTGTGGTTTGATTTTGATTATCCCTGCCATCACCAACAGCCGTACCAAGACGCGGCACCACACGGTGGCGCTCTGTCAGAGTTGCGGGAAGCGCTGGCGCGTATAGAATGACACACGCCTACACCCTGCACAACACCCATATTTTGATCGATGCGGGCAGCGCGTCCGTGCATGTGCTGCCCACGGCGGTGAGCCTTGTTTTGGCGGTCGCATATGAGGATGACGATGCGGAGAGGGCGGTTGCCGCGGCACTGCGCGCGTATCCTGATGCGGATGAAATTGAATTGCGCGAGTTGATTCCCGAATTGGACGCATTGCGCCGCACGGGCAAATTGTATGCGCCGCCTGTGGAAGACAAACTGCCTGCAACCCGGCGTACAGAAACTGAGAACCGAGAACTGAGAACCGAGAACTCCATAAAAGCCCTCTGCCTGCACGTCGCGCATGCCTGCGATATGACTTGCGCCTATTGCTTTGCGGGGCAGGGCAAATTTTCGGGCGAGAGTGCGCTGATGTCCTTTGACGTGGGCAAGCGGGCTCTCGATTTTCTTTTGGCGCATTCGGGCGCGCGGCGCAATTTGGAAGTGGATTTCTTTGGCGGCGAGCCGCTGCTGAATCTGGATGTCGTAAAGGCGTTGGTCGCCTATGCCCGTTCTGTTGAAAAGGAAGCGAGCAAATGTTTCCGCTTTACCTTTACCACCAACGGGCTTAAGCTGGATGATGCGGCTATGGACTTTCTGAACGCGGAGATGGTGAACGTCGTCCTTTCCTGCGACGGACGCAGGGAGACCCACGACCGTTATCGCAAATACCGCCGTGGCTCCGGGGAGTGCGGGAGTTATGATGCGGTGATCCCCAAGTTTCAGCGCTTAGTCGCAAAGCGTGGCGGGCGGAATTATTATATACGCGGCACCTATACGCGGCACAACCTCGATTTTTGCGAGGATATATTGCATATGGCGGAGCTGGGCTTTTCGGAGCTGTCGATGGAACCCGTGGTGAGCGAGCCCAACGAGTCCCACGCTCTGCGTGAAGAGGATTTGCCTGTTTTATACGCACAATATGAGCGATTGGCATGGGAGATGTTGCAACGGGATTTTCGGTTTTATCACTACAATTTGGATCTACGGCGCGGGCCTTGCGCGCACAAGCGCGTAGCGGGCTGTGGCAGCGGCACCGAGTATTTCGCCGTCACGCCGTCGGGTGAGCTATACCCCTGCCACCAGTTCGCGGGGGATGCGGCCTATAAAATGGGCGATATTTGGCAGGGCACTACGCGCCCCGATTTGCGGCAATCTTTTGCCGAGAACCGCTTCACCAACAAGCCCGAATGCCGCGCCTGTTTTGCGCGACTCTATTGCAGCGGCGGCTGCGCGGCGAACGCCTATCATGTCACGGGCAATATCGCGGGGATTTATGAGTTGGGGTGTAGGCTTTTCTGTAAGCGGATTGAGTGCGCTGTTTGGTTGGCGGCGGTGCGGGAAGTGGAAAGAGGAAAGAGAAAAGAGGAGAGTGAAAAGATAGAGGGATTCTAACTTTATGGCTCTACCATTAGATCATGTGCGACCTGAGTTTGGAATAGGGTTGCTATTTTTTTTGCTTCAGAGGATTGCGCGAGGGCCCACATCAGCTTTACGAGGGCGGCTTCGCTGCTCATGTCGTGGGCTTCGAGGATACGCGGGTGGCCTATGAGGGAGGAGCCGACGCTATAGACAGAGAGATCGGAGCCTTCGTTTTGCACTTGGGTGGTCATGGCTATGGTTTTGCCTGCGTTTGCCGCGCGCTCTATGGCTTCAAAGAGCAGCGGCTGGCCCTGTATGCTCGGCAGACCGCCTGTGCCGAAGCATTCGAGGAGGAGTGCATCGTGCGTTTGGAGTATCGTTTCCAATACTTCGGGTAACAGGCCGGGATACATTTTCAGGAGTGCGACCTTGGGATTGAGTGCGTCATAAAATATGGGATCACCCTGCTGTTCTTCGGGGAAATAGCGGAAGATGCGCCCGTCGCGGATCTGTGCGATGGCGGGGAAATTGATGCTGGCGAAGGCGCGGAAGGATTTGCTGTTCACTTTACGCGCGCGCGTGCCGAGTATCACCTCACCGTTGAACACAACGCAGATGCCGTGGGACTGCGCGTCGCAGGCGAACAGGAAGCTGTCGTACAGGTTGCTCTTGCTGTCCGTGGTCTCCGCGCCGATGGGCTTTTGCGCGCCCGTGAGGACGATGGGCTTGCTTGAATTCTGAATCAGATAGGAGAGCGCGGCGGCGCTGTAGGCCATGGTATCCGTGCCGTGGGTGACAACAAAGCCGTCGTAATCCGCATAGCTTTCGCGGATGGCGCAGGCCAGAATCAGCCAGTGCGCGGGGGCTATATCCGTACTGTCGAGGTGGAGCACCTGTCGGCTCTCCACCTCGCAGAGTTCGCGTATGCCCGGCACATAGCGCAACAAATCCGCCGTGGCCAGTGCGGGCGCAAGGCTGCCGCTTTGGGACAGTTCGCAGGCGATGGTGCCGCCCGTGCCGAGGAGGAGGATTTTTTTCATTACATAATCCTGCTATCCTTATGCATGCCAGTCAGCGAGAACACAACCCATTCGGCTACGTTGGTTGCGTGGTCGCCTATGCGTTCGAAGTATTTTGCGGCCATCATGAGGTCGATGGCCTGGTCGCTGCTTTCCGCATGCTCCTTGATGTGGCGGATGAGCTCTTGGCGCGTCTCCATAAAGATGGCGTCCACTATGTCGTCCATGGCGATGACTTCGTTCGCAAGGTCCAAGTCCTTTTTGACAAAGGCGTCGATGCTCTTGGCAACCATTTGCGCAGTGATCTCCGCCATCTGCGGAATATGTTCCAGATGCTTTCGATACTGTCTGTTCGCCAACAGGAGCGTGATTTCCGAGATATCGGTCGCATGGTCGCCTATGCGCTCGAGGTCCGTCGTCATCTTCAGGACGGACGAGATCTGGCGCAAATCCCCCGCAACGGGTTGCTGTTGCAGGATGATCTTCAGGCACATGCTCTCGATTTCCTTCTCCTTGTGATCCACTTCGTCATCCGTGCGGATGACTTCTTTCGCGAGGGCGACGTTCTGCTCCACCAATGCCCGGTTGGCATCCGCGATCGCCCGCTCCACCATGCCGCCCATCTCGATGAGGGATTCGTTGAGGTGGTTCAGCTGTTCGTCAAAATTTCTGCGCATGTGTGGTGTCCTCCCTATATAATATTATCCAAATCGGCCCGTGATATAATCGTTGGTGCGTTGATCCTTGGGCTGCATAAATACATCCTCGCTCGTGCCGTCCTCTATCAGTTTGCCCAGGAGCATAAACGCCACGCGGTCGGCGATGCGGCCCGCCTGCTGTGTGCTGTGCGGGGCGATAACGACGGTGAGATTCTTTTTCAGTTCTATCAGCGATTCTTCGATTTTCGCGGTAGAGATGGGGTCGAGACCCGAACAGGGCCTGTCGAGCAGGATAACCTCGGGCTGCAATGCCAGCACGCGCGCGATGCAGAGCCGCTGCTGCTGCCCGCCGGAAAGGCTCATGGCGGGCGCCTGCAATCTGTCCTTGACATCCTCCCACAGCGCCGCCGCGCGCAGGGCCTGCTCCGCGATGTCTTGCAGGGCCGCCTTGCTCTTTTTGCTTTGCAGACGGGGTCCGTAGGCGATGTTCTCAAAGATGGACAGGGGCAGGGGCGTTGGGACATCGAAGACCATGCCCACGCGGCGGCGCAGGGCCGTCATGCTCAGATCCGGTGCGAAGATGCTCTTCCCGTCCAGCAATATATCACCCTCCACGCGCAGGTCGGGCGTCAGATCGCTGAGCCGATTCATCGCGCGTAACAGCGAGGTGATGCCGCTGCCCGCCGGCCCGAACAGGGAGAATATCTCATTTCTCGGAATCGATAAATTGAAGCCCTCGATGGCCTGCTTTTTGCCGTAATACAGATTGAAATCCTTTATAACGATCTTGGCGTCCATACTATCTCCTCTTGGCGGCGAAGCGGTTGACCAGAATATTGGCGACGACATTGATCAGGAAGATCAACAGGATCAGCAGGGCGGCGGTGCCATAAGCTTTCTCCATGGATATATCCTCGCTGGCGAGTATGAAGAAGTGCACCGCCATTGTGCGCGAGGAATCGCCCAACGATTTGGGCATGCGCAGGATGGAGCCCGCGGTCAGCATGACGGCGGCCGTTTCGGCGACACAACGGCCCACGCTCAGAATGATGCCGTTGACGATGCCGGGCAGCGAGGAAGGAAACACGGTCTTGATGATGGTCTGCCATTTTGTCGCGCCCAGCGAATAGCTTGTTTCGCGGTAGGAGTTCGGTACGGTGCGTATGGCCTCCTCCGCGGTGCGTATGATGGTGGGCAGTATCATAATCGCCAGGGTCAGCCCGCCCGAGAGTACGGAGTAGCCCATCTTGAGCGTGATAACAAAGAAGATAAAGCCAAAGAGACCGTAGACGATGGAGGGTATGCCCGCCAATGACTCCGCGCTGAAGCGGATAATGCGGGTGATGATACCCTCCTTCGTATACTCGGCGAGGTAGAAAGCGGTGCCGACGCCAAACGGGACGGCGATGACGATGGCAACGGCTGTCACCAGCAGGGTTCCGACGATAGTGGAGCTGATTCCCCCCGCGCGCCCCATATTGCGCGGGATTTGCGTTAGGAATTCCCAACTCAGCTGCGGCAGGCCCTTGACCAATATATAGACGATGATGGCGGCCAAGACGGCCAGCACCAAAACGGCGGCTGTCCAAATGATGCCGACGACTACTTTCTCACCGACACGTGGTTTCTTTCTCATTTGGATTTCCTCCGAACGACAGATTGCGCCAAACCATTGATGATCATGATCATGACAAATAATATGATGCCGGTGGCAAAGAGCGCTTCCTGATGCTCTCCGAAGGCATAGCCCATTTCGATGCCGATATTGGTGGTCAGGGTGCGCACGGAGTCCAAAATGGATTCTGGCATGGCGGTGGCGTTGCCTACGACCATGATAACCGCCATCGTTTCGCCGACGGCGCGGCCTATGCCCAATATGATGGCGGCGACGATGCCCGATTTCGCGGCGGGCAGCTGCACGTGCAGGATGCTCTGCCAGCGCGTCAACCCCAGCGCCAACGCGCCCTCCTTATATTGGCGCGGCAGGGACAATAGACTGACCTCGCAGATGCTGATGACGGTGGGCAGTATCATCACGCCCAATACGATGGAGGCGGCCAAGATGCTGAGGCCCGGCCCGCCGAGGAAGTTGCGGATAAAGGGCACAACGAAAAGGATGCCCACAAAACCATAGACCACGGAGGGTATGGCCGCCAACAGCTGTATGGCCGGGCGGAAAATGTTGCGCAGAAAGGGCGGCGCAAACTCCGCGAGGAATATGCTGGTGCAGAGACCTATGGGTACGCCGACGATAGCGGCGCCCAAGGTGACAGAGAGGGTACCGACTATCATGGGGAAGATGCCGTATATATCTTGGCTCGGTGCCCATTTCATGCCGAAAACGAAATTAAGGAGCCCCTCTCGCCCTATACTCGACGCGCCCTGTACGACGATGAATACCGTAATCAACAGAAGTACGGATATGGAGGAAAGGGCAAGCACCAAAAATGCGAGACCCGATAATTTTTCCTTGAATTTCTTCATGCTGCTCTCCCCCGCCCTATTCCGGTATCAAGCCTTCGTGGATCAGGAGCTCCTGTCCGCGGCTCGATAGGATAAAATCTATAAACTGTTTGGCTACGCCGGTGGGCTCCTCGATGGCGGCGAACAGAAAGTGCCGATACAGGCAATATGTACCGTTGATTACGTTCTCCCGCGTGGCCGCCACGCCGTCCAAGCGCAGGGCCTTGACCTGATCATTCACCAAGCCCAATGAAATGAACCCGATTGCGTTTGGGTCGTTCTCCACCAGCATACGCACCGCGCCGTTGCTGGCCTGCACGATGGCCTTGGGACTGATCTCATAGCCCTTGCCTATCACCAACTCCTCGAACGCACTGCGTGTGCCTGAGCCCTCCTCACGCGCGATGATGTGTATCTGCGCATCGCGCCCACCCAACTCACTCCAATTCGTGATCTCGCGGGTGTAGATTTTGCGGATCTCTTCCAAGCTGAGGTCGAACACGGGATTGTCGGGGTGGACGATGATGGCCAGCCCGTCCTTGGCGATCTCGACGACATAGCCGAGCCGTGCCGCTTCCTCGGCCTTCAGGGCGCGGGAGGACATACCAAGCTCAGCCGAACCGTTTTCGGCGGCCATCAGTCCGGCGGCCGAGCCGCCGCCCTGTATATTGATCGCCGCCCCTGCGTCGGGATAGAGACGCTCAAACTCCTCCGCCAATATTTCGGCATAGGGCTGCACCGAGGTGGACCCGGCGATGATGATGGCTGAATTGCCCGCCCCGTTACAAGCGGCAAACATGCCGAAGGCAAGCAGCAGGATCTTAATTATCGCGATTTTTCGTATATGTTTCATAAACACTCTTCCAATCTATCCGAAGCGACCCGTGATGTAATCCTCGGTGCGCTTGTCCGCCGGGCGGGAAAACATCTCGACGGTGGGGGCATATTCCACGAGCCGCCCCACCTTGTCCTCGTCTATCATCATAAAGGCCGCCATATCGGAGACGCGCACGGCCTGCTCCATGTTGTGGGTGACGATCATGATCGTATACTGCTGTGCCAGTTCCTCCATCAACTCCTCCACCTTCATGGTGGACGCAGGATCGAGCGCGCTGCAGGATTCGTCCATTAAGATCACCTCGGGCTGGATGGCCAGCGCGCGCGCGATGCAGAGCCGCTGCTGCTGCCCCACGGGCAGTTCCTGCCCCGGCTTTTTCAGCTGGTCTTTCAATTCATCCCAGAGCGCGACCTGCCGCAAGCTGCGCTCGGCGATCTCATCGAGCTGCGCGCGGCGGCGTATGCCGTGACGCCGCGGGCCCATGGCGAGGTTGTCGTATATGCTCATGGGAAAGAGGTTCGGCTTTTGGAAGACCATGCCGACCCGCCTGCGGAGCAGGACAACATCCGTCGCGTTCCCGTAAATGGGCTCTCCGTCCAAATAAATCTGACCCTCCACCCGGGCGCCGGGTATCAGGTCATTTGCACGGTTGAATAAGCGCAACAGCGAAGATTTGCCACAGCCCGAGGGGCCGATGATGGCGGTGATCGCGCAGGCGGGGATATCCATTGTGATATCCCGCAGCGCGTGATAGGAACCGTAAAAAAGGTCTACGGATTCGGTTTTCAGCTTGGCCTTCTGCCCCGGTGCTTCCACTCTTTTGTTCTCCCCCACTCCCTGTCTGCGTAATGCGACACTATATTTTAGCATATTTGCTTGGGGGAATACAAGGGTTGTGTTGCTATTGTGGTTTATTCCAACCGTTCCGCTCTTTGAAAGCTTTTAATTCATCCTGGTAATTCCATATGTCTGTGATTTCTGCGATATCGTATGTATTGTCGGGATGAAATAAGATTACATAGGAGTTCGTGACATTCCGATCATCATCTTCGGTTTGGAGGAAGAAAATGTGTCGACCATAATCATCCGAAGTTAAATAATCATAATTCCATTCAATATAACTGTCTACGACGTTGCCTTTGTTTGGATAGAATGTATAGTAAACCTCTCGCAACACGCCTATGGGAACCAGTTTCCCCGGTTTGCGCCTGGGTCTGTTCAGCTTTGGATGCCGATTTTTTATGAATTTGCTGTCATCGATGGGCTTATTCCAGTTGTTCTTGACTTTGAGCTCGTCAATTGCTTCTTCGGTCAGAATTTCGCGTGCTTTTTTTACGAGCTGCCGATCTCTTAATTCCTTTTCCAGAACATCTGTCTCTTTCGGCGTCATTGCTTGCGCATCATGCAGCAATTGATCATATTCTTCTTCATAGGCATCGTCCCAAATCTCCTCAAAATCAGGGATTGGATGTACGATAAAACTATAATCGGGATAGTAATATACATTTTTTCTGTCCGACTTCTGCTCTATCAAAATTGCCATCAGCCACTCTCTATTGGGATCCCATCCGGGAGAGTGATAATATACATACATCTTGCGCCCAAAATCGTCCTCTTCCATTTGGAGTATGGTGTTTGGGCCGGTGGTGTTTGAAATGCCCAGCAAGCTATTGATCGCCTGGGTGTGGACGGACGGCCAATCATAATAGGGATCGTAAGTGGCGGAACCATTCATAAACAAAAAAATGATGAGCAGCCAAATGAGCGTCATACAGGTAACAAGAATGATTTTGGGGCCGGGGTTTTTCTTTCGTTCGCGATACATCTTGATCCGCCTTTTCTCTGCAAATTATGAGGATAATTCGCATAAATTCTACTGCTTCGGCCCGCAAAATGCAAGCGCATAATAAAAACCGCCTTGGTGTTAAGCGGTTTTGGTTTCTTTTATGACGGCGGCTTTTAGCTCGCCTGATACAACCCATTCACCATCATATAATCGAAGAGACGTTTGCCGTGCTCCTGCTCCTCTTTTTGGATGTGGTTCAGTGCGTCGCGCATGCCGGTGTCGCGGAATTCGAAGAGACTGGTGTTGTAGGTGCCGGACACGAATTTTTCGGTGGCGAGCAGGTCCTGGCAGAGCATACCGTCCTGTTGTTTTTGCTGCTCGTCGCATTGGCTTTTCTGCGGCTTCGGGGGCTGGGGTTTCTGCTGCCCGGACTGGCCGGGCATGGGGGCTATGCCATCCTGCATTTGTTGCAGGGTCTTGCCGTGGTTCTGTTCCTCCGTGACGATCTCGTTGAAAATTTGGGTCAATTGCGGGTCGTGCGCGCGCTGGGCGGCCTCCTGATATTTCTGCACGCAGAGCTTTTCCTGTGAATGCAAATCTTTCAGGAGCGAAGTTTCCTTTTGTGTCAGTTGCATATATTTTTCCCTTTCTTTGTGGTTCATTACTATTCTGTCTGTTGGGGTAAAATATATGCATGCGCAAATTACGGGGTGCGCTGCGGGATCATAAAGCCTGCATAACTGAATATTTGCGAGACTGCCGGGGTTTGCAGAAAGGCTAAAAACTCGCGCGCGGCTTCCTCATACTCCGTGATTTTCAGCACGGCGGCGGGATAGAGCGCGGGCGTTTGCAACAGTTCCGTCGATGCGAAATCGATGATAGTCAACCCGGCACTGAGCGCGTCCGTGGCATACACGATGCCGCATTCCACCACACCCTCCATAACCCAGGTCGTCACTTCCTTGGCATTGCTGCCATAGGTGGTTTTCATAAAGAGCGCATCATCCCAGATACACAGGTTGGTCAAAAGCTCCTGGGCATACTGCCCCACGGGTACATCCGCGTTGCCGATGGCCAGGCTCTTACACTCGGCGATATCGGCGAAGCTTTGGATATTTCCCGGGTTGCCCGCCGGTACCACCAGCACGACCTTGTTTTCGACCAAATTGATGCGGGAATCGGACAAAATCCCGCTGCCCGGCGCATCCATTTGCTTTTGCGCGGCGGAGATGAAGATATCCGCATAAGCACCTTCGTTTAACCGGGTCAGCAGGGTGCCCGAGCTGTCAAAATCGAAAATCAGGGTCACGTTCGGCGCGATTTTCCTATACACTTCCGCGATTTCTTCCAATACCTCGGTCATACTGGCGGCGGCGAAGATTGTCAATTCTATGGCAAGGGGCTCCGGCGTTGGCACAACCGTGGGTTCCGGCGTTGGCGCAGGCGTGGCAGGACTCTCCGTGCGCGTGGGCGGATCGGGCACATCCGGCGCGCCGCAAGCGAACGCGGCAGAGAATAACAGGAAGACGAGCAGCAAGGCCAGGGTTTTTTTCATCGACGGACACTCCTTTTACGTGGAAAATATAACACGCGGCCTGCGCCTTGTCAAATGTTCATTCGATCAGCATCGCATCCCCAAAGCTGAAAAAACGGTATCTTTGCTCGACGGCGTGGGCATAGACGCGGAGCATCTCCTCGCGCCCGGCGAAGGCGGAGATCAGCATGAGGAGCGTGGATTTCGGCAGGTGGAAGTTGGTCAGGAGCGCGTCCGCGCGGCGGAAAATGTAGCCCGGTGTGATGAAAATATCCGTTTCCGCGCTGCCCGCGCGCACGATGCCATCGGCATCCGCCGCGCTCTCCAAGGCGCGCAGGGAGGTCGTTCCCACGCAGACCACGCGCCCGCCGCTATGCGCCGCGCCGTTGATCGTGGCCGCGGCCTGTTCGGAGATTTCATACCACTCGGCGTGCATCTTATGGTCGCGCAGATCCTCCGCTTCCACGGGGCGGAAGGTGCCGAGACCGACGTGCAGGAGTATGTCCGCGATCGCCACGCCCTTTTCTTGAATCTTGCGGAGGGTATCTTCGTCAAAATGCAGGCCCGCGGTCGGCGCGGCGGCGCTGCCGCGTTCCTTTGCGTAGACCGTTTGATAGCGTTCCCGTTCGCTCTCGGGCAGGCTCTCGCGGATATAGGGAGGGAGCGGCAAACTGCCCGCACGGTTCAATACCTCTTCAAATACGCCGCTGTAAATCAGCCGCACGCGCCTGCCCCCATGTAGGGGCAGTTCACCCAACACTTCGGCGGACAGTTCACCGCCAAAGGAGAATACGCGCCCGATGGTCGCGCGGCGAGCGGGCTTGGCAAGCACTTCCCATTCGTCCCCCTCTATGCGCTTTAACAGGAGGAGTTCCATGGCGCCGCCCGTATCGGAACGCTTACCCAACAGGCGGGCGGGGATGACGCGCGTGGTGTTGCGCACCAGCACGTCGTCGGGGCGCAGGGCGTCAATGATATCGGGGAAATGGCCGTCCGTAATGCTTTTATCCGCACGCCTATAGCGCAGTAGCCGCGATGCGGTGCGCGCCGCCGTCGGTCTCTGCGCAATCAGCTCGGGCGGGAGTATATAATCAAAATCCGCCGTCTTCACTGTTTCACCTCGGACGCGTTGCATGCACAGTATAGGCGATAGAAAACGTATTTGACGGGCTTCTTTTCCCGCAACTGTTTGCCGAGCTGCTGCATTGTATGCTGTATATATGTGCTCTGCGCCGCACGGTTCCCGAAGATATGGGCTTCCACTTCCACGGCGGCGGCGGCAAGACCGCAATCGCGCAACTGCTCCATAGAAGCTTGCACGAACTCGGCATAGGTCAGGAAGGGCTCTGCCCGATTGCGGCGGCGCAGACCCCATAACCGCAGAGCATACTCGACGCAACGCCAGTCGTCCGTTATTCCACAGCGCAACTTGCGCCTGCGCAGCAGTAGCACCGCAAGCGCTCCGACGGGCAGGAGCAGGAGCAAAAACAGCCAGGCGGGATTTCCCTTGTCTTTCTCGTTGTTTATATCGTCTTCCCCGTCCTCCGCAGGGTCGTTCGGTTGCGCGCTTGCGCCCGCAACCACGGGCTTGGGCGTCGCGGTCTCGCGCGGGTCGCCCTGGGGCAAGCCGGGGATGACGGTGCTGTCTGTCTGCGGCGTCGGGGCGGGGGTAGGTTCCTCCGTGGGTAATGGGGTCGGTGTTTCGGGATGGAACGCGGGCGGTTCCGGCGACGGTTCCGGCAAGGGCTGTCCGTCCGAATAACCGGGCGCGGTCGGTTCGAAGGGGATCCAGCCTATGCCTTCAAAATACACCTCGCACCAGGCATGCCCTTCCTTCTCCGTGACGATGCTCTCCCCCGTCCTCTTCAGGGCATAGCCCGTAACAAAGCGCGCGGGTATGCCCTGACAGCGCAACAGCACGGTCATTGCCGTGGCAAAATGCACGCAATAGCCCTCTCCCGTGTCTAAAAAATCCTCCACGAAGTCCTGTCCGTGCGGATAGCCGGGGGTCAATGTGTAATGCATATTTTGGGAGAGCCAGCGCTCGATGTTTTTCGCTTTCTGATAGCTGTTCCCCGTCCCCGCATGCTCCCCCGCCGCCCGCCGCACGGGCGTGGGCAATCCGTCGGGGAGCTGGCAATAGACTTCCCGAAGCTCCGCCATCTTCTGCGGATTCTCCCGTAAACTGTCCGCGTTTTCTGTCATCCAATCCGAGAAAGCCTTGCTCTTCACATTGGGAACCCTGCCCGTGATGGTGACCGTGCTATAGATATCGTCGGTGAACAGATCGCCCAGATTGTTGAACACGGGAAAGGGGTTCTCCCCTTGGGCAAAGCGCAGAGCGTCGAAGCGGACGGGTACGGGGATGCTGTGCATAACGGCCAGCGGCGTGATCTGTATCTCATAGTCACGGAAGAAGCCTTCCGGCAGATTCCGCTGCGCGGGCAGATTGTTATCGAAGATTGTGTCGTGCCTGCCCGAAGTCAGCGGGGAAAGCGGATATTGTTGTGTCGTATACGGGCGCTGCCAGCCCCGGCTGGTGTATTCGGTGTATATTTTGCAGCGCAGATTCAGGCTGATATCGGATTTGGCGCGGAATACCGACGCGCTGCCGGGATTGGCCGGGCCGCCGAAACGATAGCCCGTCTGATACAGTTCAAAGTCGGGATAGGCGCTCGTGATGCGGTTGAGTCCCTCAAAGGTCTCCGCGATTTCATCAAACAGTTCCGTGTTGGGGTACTCCTTCACGGCTGCCGTTATGCCGAACGCAACGAGAAAAAGCGCCGCCATTACGCCCAAATACGTGAATATGCCGCGCAGTCTGCCCTTGGCGCGCGCGGAGACCTTGGCGTCCCCATACGCGGGAAACATTAGGAAGATCGATATGCAGGCCAGCACGACCGCCGGAACGTTCGGTGTACCCAAAATATCCGGCGCGGCGACCGCGGAGATCAGCGCGATGGCACAACCTATCAGGCCGCCGGGCAGGCGGCGGAAAATGCGGATCACGCCGACAGCCGCCGTCACCGCGAAGAAGATGTGCGGATAGCCCGGATTGTATCTCCAAAACACGAGGAGGAGCGCGCCCGTCCATACAAAGAAACCGAGGAGGGCAAACCCGCGGTGCAGGCCCTCTAAGAGAGACAGGACAAGGGGCAGTAATATCAGCACCAACACTTCCATCGCGCCGACGGGGACGGAAAACACCTGGGAAAAGGAGATGGCGACCGCAAGCGCGCCGATGCTCTGCGCGGGCCACAGTGCGAGGGCTTCCGTAAATTTTTCCCGAAAGCTTCGGGAAGGCCCGGTCTTATCCATAGCTGCCCACCTCTCCCGCATACAGATTGCCCCTGCCTTCTCTGAACAGATTCGCGTCCGCGTGGAAGGCTGCCACGCGGACAGCCGCGCCGCCCACTTCCAATACATGCAGCGCGTCGGCGGCGCGTCGGGTTAGGTGATGCGTGATATAGCAGAGGGAGACGCCCGTAGGGTTATCCACCAATGTATCGGGCAGGAAGCGCTGCAAGTGGTTCCCCTTTTGCGCCACTTCCGGCAACAGGGTGGCAAAATGCAGCAGTACATTCCGCGCGGCCCCCGGATCCGCCACGCGGAAGCTCTCCTCTTTGCCGTCGCCGTGGAATATCCATACATAGAGCGTGCGATTTTCTGACTCCGCCTGTTTCATGGCGGTGAACGCGTAATCGCCCGCCAGGTCGCTCAATTGCAAGCCATATTGCTTAGACAGGGACTGCGGGACGCGCAGGTCGATCACGAGCGCCGTTTTGCCGCGTATGGTCTCCTCATAATGCGTGGCGGTCAGCTTTTGGCGGCGCATGGTATGCTTCCAATGTATGTTGCGCGTGCTGTCGTTCTCGCGGAAATCGGAGATATCCGCCAACTCTTCGCGGCTCTGCGTGGGGCGCAGTTCCGTCTGCTCCGGCGGGAGGAAGTCCGCGTTCGGAAGCTGGCGGGGTACTATATAAACGGTCGGCGCATCGCTTGCGCCCTTGACGCGCACATGAAAGAGACCAAAGGGTTCCGAGGCGCGTATGCGCAGGCCCTCCGCCCGGTATACGCCGCAGTGGGCGGTATCTATCGGAATCACCAAGCTTTGCGCGCCCTTCGGCGGCAGCATGCAGTTGCCGACCGGCTCGGCACGTCTTCCGGTCGTTTTCGCGCCGGATTGCGGGAGCTGCAGCGGAATCGCGCGGCAATAGGGCAGGCCGGACCCGTTGTTGACTTGCAAGCGTAGCGCCACCTTATCGCCCCTTACGAAAGTGGAATCATCCGATTGAAATTCAAATTTTAGGGAACGGGAAAGTATGATGGCCGCAACGGCGGCAAAGAGCAGCGTTGCAAGCAGGAGCCAGAAGACAAACCAAAACACGCGGCTCTGCGTATACATGCCCAAGCTTGCAACCGACATCATGAGGAATATGAGCGAGAGGAGCCGCCCTTTCACGGCGTGCTATTCCTCTCTGCCCTGCGGGACGGGCATCGCCGCTATGATTTTGCGCAGAACGTCGCGGGGCGTGCGGCCCGCCGCTTTCATTTCGGGCGTCACTTGCAGGCGGTGGCAGAGCGCAACCTCCGCGATATCCTGCACATGCTGCGGGGTGACATATTCATAGCCGCGCACCACAGCCAGGCCTTGCGCCGCCTTCATCAGCAAAAGCGTACCGCGCGGGGACACGCCGCAGCGCAGTTCCTTGCTCTCGCGGGTGGCGTTCGCGATGCGCACGATATATTTGCGCACGGAGTTCGCGATATAGATATCCCTAGTATAGTCCTGGAGCTTCAGAATGTTTTCCGCCGTCACCACGCGCCGCACCGCGACGCTCTTACCGCCGTCGCCGTAGAGGGTCAGGATTTTGAGCTCTTCGGCGGGCGTCGGATAGCCGATGGAGACACGTAGCATGAAGCGATCCATCTGCGCTTCCGGCAGGGGGTATACACCCGATAATTCAATGGGGTTTTGCGTCGCGAGGACCATAAAGGGACGTGGCAGCGGATAGGTCACGCCCTCCACGGTGATTTGGCGCTCCTCCATAGCTTCCAAGAGCGCGGATTGCGTTTTGGCGGTGGCGCGGTTGATTTCATCCGCCAGCACGATCTGCGCGTGCAGGGTGCCGGGCTTGAAGATAAACTCCCCCGTCTTCAAATCGGGGAGTGTATAGCCCGTCACATCCCCCGGCATCAGGTCGGGCGTGAACTGTATGCGGGCAAAGGAACAGCCGACCGCCGAGGCTAGGGCGGACACCATCGAGGTCTTGCCGACGCCCGGCACGTCCTCAATCAAAATATGCCCTTCGCACAGAAGTGCGCAGAGCATTTGGTCTATCACTTCGTCTTTCCCGATTATCGCGCCGTGTATACTTTTGCGCAGATCAGCGATGATTTCATTAACGCTTTGCAACATAGAACCCCAAAATTCAGTATTTGATACGTACCGCGCATATGATACCACAGCCAAACCGATTTCGGGAGCTGCAGTGCATACTATTTATCGCGTTTTTACAATTCGGACAAACGACAGGTTCATTCCTCAGTCGCGCCCTCGGGTTCGTCGGATTCCGCTGCCGATGCTTCCTCTTCCGCGGCGGGCGCCGCTTCCTCCGTTGTTTCGGGCGCTTCATCGGTTTTTTCGGGTGTTTCGTCCTTTTCCGCAAGCGAAGGCAGATCCCAGCGGCGGGACAGGATGATCAACACGATTGCGCCCGCGAACATCGCAAGGCTGATCCACTGGGAGGTGGAGAGTGCGCCCAAAAATCCGCGCTCCACGTCGCCGCGGAATGCCTCAATGACGAAACGCCAGACGGAATAGAGCAGCAAATACATCCCGACGACAAACCCGCGCTTTTTGCGACGCATCAGCAGCAGGGAGAGTACGACGGCGAGCAACACCAGGAACACAGCTTCCATCACCGGCACGGCCAGGCGCCAGGTGCCGCTGATCTCCGACACGGGCAGGTCGGGGTAGCGGATAGACAGGGGATGCAGGGGGCTCAGTTCCATGCCATAGCAACAGCCCGCCAGCAGGCAGCCTATGCGCCCGCCCGCGTGGGCAAGGCAGAATGCCGGCGCGAAATAATCGGTATATTCAAAGAAATGCACTTTTTTGCGCCACGCGCAGATCAGGATGCCCAGAAGACCGCCGATCAGACCGCCATAGAAGACCATGCCCTCGGCCAACAGGCTTAAAACTTCACTAAAATTGGTCGGCCATGCCGGGGGGGAGACGATCCAATAGAGTATCTTCATGCCCGCAAAGCCCAGCAGTATCGCCCAAATCATGCCGTCCAAGGTTTGCTCGGGCTTTAAGGTGGTCTTTTTGCGCAACAGGAAGAGGAGCAGGAAAGTCAACACCGTACCGCACAGGATGCAGGCGCCCATGGCGGGCAGCTGCAAAAAGCCAAGGTCAAAGGTCGGGTGCATAGTTATACCTCCATATGATTCCGATGCGTGATTATATCATATCGGATCATTGTGCGCTACCCATATCGCCGCAAACCATGGAATATATACGAAAAAAAGCAGGTGCAGTGATGAAAAAAGGGGCTGCCGGCGGCCTGAAATCACATTTTGCCGAAACGGCGCGTATTATACAGTATTCGTGGCCCTGCTGCCCGGGGCGCAGGCTGTGAAAAAAAGTAATTGGAGGCAATACTATGATTTTTGGTGGCGATAACCCTATTCTGACCCTGCTGATACTGAGCCTGCTCTTTAATGACGGCTGCGGCTTCTGCGGCGATTCCTGCGACAGCATCATCTGGCTGCTCCTTCTGAGCAGGTGCTTCGGCGGCTTTAACGGTGGCATCACGACCGCATCCGCCGCTGCACACGGCTGCAACTGCGGCTGCGGCTGCCCGAGGTAAAGCGTGCAAAAAGAAATGGGGCGGAAACTCCGCCCCGTTGCTTTTGGTACTGTTTAGGACGCGAGATTAAGAATTATGCGCTCGGATTGAAGGATAAGCGCCCCGGTATCGTTATTATTTATTTTGACAAAGAATTCTATGCTTTCCACGATCGATATACCGTGTTCATCTAACTTATCTTTCGGAAAACTGAGCGATGTAACGGCGGATTTCCCCGCCAGTATGCTCTCGAACAAGAGACCGGGGATCGCGAAGCCATTCACGGAATCATCCTCCGCCGCTACGGTGATGTTCTCGTGACCGCTGTTTTCAATGAGGAACCATACACGGTATCCAACATAATACGGGTCCGCGTCTTTGCTTATCAATGAAATTTTCACGCCCTGTTCCTCTAACAGCACCTGCGAAGTCTTCGGCGCACTTTGCGTGAAGCCCTGCGCCGCATTCGTTTCAATGGTTATAATATCCGTCTTAAAAACATCGCCAAAGTTTTCGGCGTTGAAAACATAAAAGCGCAGTTCCAAGTTTGCTATGGTCGTTATGCCGCATCTCTGCAAGTCCGAGTCAAAGACGGTAAAATCGCAGTTCGCTTTTTTGCCGACGGCCACCGTGTCGGACATGGTGAAATTCACCATATATCCGTTGATCGACGCATCGCGGGTTTGGACCGTGATGGGCTGCCCGCTGTCGTTCTCAATCAGAACGAGGAAATCATAATAACCCTGCTCTCTCCGTACAGACTCGAGTGTCATTTTCACGCCGTCCCGGTCGACCAGCAGACGCTCTTCGACCCAAATCTCCACCGTTTCCGGTGCCTGTGTCGGATCCACGGTTTCGATAAGCGTGTCCGGCGTTACTTCCGTTCCGTTTGGCAACTCGGGCAATTCCACCGCAATCGGCGTTGCGATCGGATCCGGCTCGCCCGATATCGGCGCTTCGCAGGCGGTAGACGAAAGACCGAGCAACAACGCGCAAATCAGCAGCAACGCGAGGGCTTTCCTTTTTGCTTTCATAATATTATCGCAACTCCTTATCGATAGTCTTTATCTGCTGCTTAGAATATAGCAAAGCGTTGCGCAAGTCAATGATTTGCGCAAGTTCCGCATTCCCCTCCTTCGCATTATCTGTTATAATACCCCATACCGATAAAAGGAGGGACGAACTGTGTCCACAAAATATATCTTTGTAACCGGCGGGGTGGTGTCGGGATTGGGCAAGGGCATTACGGCGGCGGCATTGGGGCGACTCTTGAAGGCGCGGGGGCTTTCAGTCAAGTCCATGAAGATGGATCCCTATTTGAATATCGATCCGGGAACCATGAACCCCATGCAGCACGGGGAGGTATTTGTGACCGAGGACGGCGCGGAGACGGACCTCGATTTGGGGCATTACGAGCGCTTTATCGACGAGAACCTATCCGTGCATTCCTCCTGCACCAGTGGGCGCATATACAGTACGGTCTTGCAGAACGAGCGCGAAGGCGTCTATGGCGGTAAGACCGTACAGATTATCCCGCATGTCACGGACGAGATCAAGCGGCGCATCGCGCAGATGGACGGCGCGGATGTCGTGCTCGTGGAGATAGGCGGCACCGTGGGCGATATCGAATCGCAAGCCTTCTTGGAGGCGATACGCCAGTTTGCGCTGGAACGCGGGCGGCGCAACTGTATGTTTATCCATGTGACACTCCTGCCCTATCTTGCCGCAAGCGGCGAATTGAAAACCAAGCCCACGCAACACTCCGTGAAGGAATTACTGCATATGGGCATCAGCCCGGATGTGATTGTCTGCCGCACGGAGCATGCGCTGGACGAGGATATGAAGCAGAAGATTTCCCTCTTCTGCAATGTACCGACCGGTTGCGTGATAGAGAATGCGGATTGCGAGAGTTTGTATGAGGTGCCGCTAGCCTTGGAGAAGCAGGGGCTGGCGGAGATTGTGATTGACCGCCTGTCCATCGTCTGCGGCAGCCCGCAGATTACGGCCTGGTGCGATATGGTGCAGCGGCAGCGCAATCTGAAAGAGAATGTGACTGTCGCGTTAGTTGGGAAATATATAGAGTTGCAAGACGCATATATTTCCGTGGTGGAAAGCCTGCGTCACGCGGGCATACATGAAGACAGAAAAGTAGAGATCCGTTGGATAGACAGCGAAACACTCAAACCCGAAAACCTCAGCACAATCTTTGCGGGTGCGCAGGCCATTGTAGTACCAGGCGGCTTTGGGCAACGGGGCATTGAAGGCAAGATATTGGCGGTGGGCTATGCGCGCACGAAAGCAATCCCCTATCTGGGCCTGTGTTTGGGCATGCAGGTGGCCTGTATTGAGTTTGCCCGCAATGTGTTGGGACTATTGGGCGCGAATTCCACGGAGATGGACCCCGCGGCACCGGATCCCATATTTGATTTGATGCCCGACCAGCGCGGCGTTATACTCGGCGGCACAATGCGTTTGGGGCAGTATCCCTGCGTACTGCGAGCGGGATCAAGAGCGGCGAAGCTGTATGGCACAACCCATATCACGGAGCGCCATCGCCACCGCTACGAGTTCAACAACAATTACCGCGAACGCTTTGAGACGGCGGGTCTGTCCCTCTGCGGCATCTCGCCCGACGGAAACATTGTGGAGATGGTGGAGCTTGCCAATCACCCGTTCTTTATCGCCACACAGGCACACCCGGAGTTCAAGTCCAGACCCGACAGACCGCACCCGTTGTTTGTCGGATTGGTAAGAGCAGCGAAACAACAATAATCGTAGGGACGGATACCCGCCCGCGCTAACCTAAGCGACAAACAGTCGGTACGGGGCGGGGGGACGTTTTCTTTTTTGGAGAAAGAGCGGGAAATAAACTATTCAAGAAATGATGCATTCGTATAAATAGGATTTCCCCCGCTTCCCCACTCGCGCCGCAACGCCCATTTGGTACAATAGATGTAGTGCTCTTTGCGCGGTTGGCTGATTTGTGCGGGCGGCCGTTTTGTAGTCCTTGGTTGTGAATCGGGACGGGAGCTTTTCGGGCAGGAATTGGGCATAGTCGGCGGGCGTCTCGAGGTGGATTTCTTCTGCGAGGGCGACGGGGATGCGGTCACAGCGCGTGGAACCGCGCTTTTTATCCTCGCTCCAACCGTTCAGATAGCGATATTCCTCCACATCGATAAAGGGGATGCAGAGTTTGAGGTTTGGATGCTGCAACAGCTGTTTGATTTTGTAGAGTTCATAGATTGCGTCCGCTATATTGCCTTGGCGGGGGGATTTGCGCTTCTTTGTTATGTCGCCTGTCTGTTCGTCGACCCAGAGCAGCCATTTTGTTTTGGGGAGGGGGTATACGAGCGTGACGAGGGCGTTTGCCAGGAATGCTGTGAGCTTTTTGGTGAGTTTCTCGAAGGAGCGGGTTTGGATTTCGATGATGCCGCTTTCCGTGACGATATCCGCGACGAAGCTGCCCACGCGGATTTCATGGTTGGCGGGGTCGGGGGCGTAGTAATGTTTCAGAACCGCGTGCAGGGTTTTTTCGCCGAGCGTGCCTATGCCGTCTCGGGCGCGCTCGGCGTTGAGGATGGTTTGACAGGCGGTTTGAAAGCGTTCCCGGTTCATCGGCTATTCTTTTTCGCGGATCGGCATCAGCAAATCCAACTGAAAGCCTTCTGCAAGCGGGTTGGGCAGTTGCAGGCGGTTTACATAGTTCAGCGATTCCTCTAAGCAACCAAACATGTCTTCGGGACTGCCGCTGCCGTTATAGGCATATTTTTCGCTGCTTTGCAGCCACGCGTCGAGCCAGGCCCATTCCTCGAATGCGCCAAAGGGTATCATGTGCGCAGCATACAGACCGCCTGCAAACTGCTTACGCAGGAGCGGTGCAGGCACTTCCAGCGTCTCCGGGATCGTCACCCACATCTCATAGCCATAGTGGCCCGTCTCGTCCGGGTTGGGCGCGTTGAAACCGTAATGCCGCAGGTCGGGCTTGACGGCGGGCAGATTCGCATCGCGCACAAAGGTCTCGATGACTTCACGGGTATGATTTTCGGGTTCCTCGCCGACATAACGATAGGCCGCGACGAATGATGGCGGCAGGAATACGATGCGGATATCCTTGTCGGTCAGTTTGTTCAGCTTTTCGTCGGCATTGTGCAGTTCTTCCATGGTTTTGTTCTCCTTGCTCTTGATTGGCGGACTGTGCAGGGCATTTACAATGGTCAGCAGACTCTCGTCATCCGGCAGACGCAAACGGTCGCTTTGGATTTGCAGGCGTTCCAGCAGGGTCTGTATGACACTCTTAATCGTGGACAGGGCCGCAATTTCCGTCTCCATCTCGCGAATGCTCTGCTGAAAGACGGCAATCGCGACGGCGGCATCCTCACTTTGCAGAATTTCGGCGATTTGGCGCAACGGGATGCGAAGCTTACGCAACACCACGATTTGCTGTAAGCGCGCAATTGTCTCCACGTCATACATGCGATAGGCAAAATCCGATTTCTTGGTTGAACGGATCAAGCCGATCTGCTCATAGTAGCGAAGCGTTCGCGTCGAGATGTTGAACTGCTTGGAGATTTGGCTGATCGTTTGTAATTCCATGTACACTCCTTTCCAAAACAGAGTATAACGATTGACGCGGCGTCAAAGTCAAGAGGTTAGTGGTTTTGTTCTGCGAAATTTTCATAGTCATTTGGCAGAGGGATATCGAAACGCTCGCACAATGCTTTCACATCACGGTAATCATCCTCGTCCACTTCATATCCGGTATGAAAGGTGACCATTACGTCCGGCGGCGGGCATTTCACCGGATGACCGAGTATGGAACCGCTTCCGGTCAGGTGGCGGGGCTCGTAGACAGTGTCGACACAAGATTGACGCGGTGACATAATAATGATAAAGTAGACCCATAATCACAAGTGCAAGGACGGGTATTATGAGCAGAGAACAACATAGGCATGATATTTCGGATAAGGT
>Ga0123353_10002681_pt1 | contig 22181 bp, 21 predicted proteins | sample TergutLab28metaG_3_FD_92763 | JGI IMG/M metagenome (GOLD analysis project Ga0123353, IMG submission 92763) | Labiotermes labralis P3 segment gut microbial communities from Petit-Saut dam, French Guiana - Lab288 P3 | ecosystem: Host-associated > Arthropoda: Insects > Digestive system > Gut ... | reverse complement strand
GCATTCAGGAAAGCTTTTCCCTCCCGTTTCTATGATGTGGGAATCGCCGAAGCCCACGCGGTTACCTTTGCCGCAGGCCTTGCCTCAGGCGGCTTTCGTCCAGTTGTGGCTGTTTACTCTACATTTATACAGCGCGGTTTGGACCAGGTTATACACGATGTGTGCCTCCAGAACCTGCCGGTTATCTTCACCCTTGATCGTTCGGGTCTCATCGGCGAAGACGGGGAGACCCATCAGGGCCTCTACGATATCAGCTTTTTCCGATCTTTCCCCAATATGACTATTCTTGCCCCGGCTGGCGCGGAAGAATTGGGTCTCATGTTTCAGTGGGCCCTTGAATCGCAGGGCCCGGTAAGCATCCGTTACCCAAAGACCCTCTGTCCCTCAGGCGAAAAAGAGTTTTCCTTACCCCTGGAGAAGGGAAGAGGAGCCTGGATAAAAAAATCCGAATCACCCAATCGAAGCGCAAAGGGCAAGGCAAAAGGCATCTGTATTGCGTTTACCGGGAGCCTTTATTCCCAGGTTATTGGGGCTGCGGAAATCCTTGAAACCCGCGGGATTATCGCCGATATCTACAACCTCAGGTTTTTAAAGCCTGTCGATGAAGATTACCTTTCTTCCGTCATGGATCAATATAACGATATGATTTTTATTGAGGAGGGAAGCTCTTCCGGTGGATTTGGAGAATACGCTTCGGAGCTGGCTTTCCGGAAAAATTGTTCCTGCCGCCTCCTCTCTTTAGGAGTGAAAGAAAAATTTGACGCTCTGGGAACCAGGGAGGAACTCCTCTTGCGAAACGGCCTTGACGCCGGGGGAATTGCGGACGCAGTGGAGGGGAGAATTTGCCACGAAAAAACAGAGAATAAAAATAAGACCAATTAAAACTCCGTGTTCCTCTGCGGTTTCTCTTCCTTCGGGGGCTTCCCTGGATTTTTCCGGGCCGGCTTTGATAATGGCCATTGTTAATTGCAACGAAGATTCCTTTTACGAGCCTTCCAGGGCGCTGGGAGAAAAAGCGGTGGAAATGGCTCTTCTTGCCGAAAGAGAAGGGGCTGCGATTATAGACTTCGGCGGGGAATCCTCACGCCCTGGCTCTTCCGGCATTGGCGTGGATGAGGAGCTCCAACGCGTAATCCCCGTGATAAATGCTTTCAGAAAAGTTTCAAAACTGCCGGTTTCGCTTGATACCCGAAAATCACTTGTTGCTCGCGCAGCTTTGGATTCAGGGGCTGATATAATAAATGACATTTCCGGCCTGGAAGACGATCCGGATATGGCGGCGGTCTGCGCCAAATATGGCGCCGCGGTGGTGATCATGCATAAGAAAGGTGATCCCTTAACCATGCAGGACAATCCCCGCTACGGGAACCTTATTGAAGAAATCAAATCCTGGCTTCTTTCTGCAGTTGAACGGGCCATCGAGGCCGGGATTTCGCCCCAAAAGATTATTCTTGACCCCGGTATAGGTTTTGGAAAAAACCTTGATGATAACCTTGAAATTCTACGCCGCCTTGCCAGTTTTACGCGGCTTGCGGAAACCCATCTTAAAGGCTATCCTTTAATGGTAGGGCTTTCCCGAAAAAGTTTTTTAGGCGAAATAACCGGCCGCTCCCAGGCGGAAAGACTTTCGGGAACATTGGCGGCCAACGCGGCGGCCATTTTGAACGGAGCGGATATTATCAGGGTTCATGATGTAAAGGAACACAGTGACTTGATAAAAATATTGTTTTCCCTCCGTTCGGAGTAACGCATGGAATGGTTTCAGCGCTTATTATCATACTACGATTTTGTCCGGCCGGTGCCGGATATTTTGATTCTTGCCTTTCTGATCTATAAAGCTTACGATCTTTTATTAAAAACCCAGGCCGCGCAGCTAATCAAGGGCGCCACCTTTATGGCTTTAGTCTACGGCATGGCGATTCTGTTTAAGCTTTCCACTCTCGAATGGCTTTTAAGAACTCTGGCGCCGGGACTCTTTGTCATTTTGGCAATTGTTTTTCAGCCGGAACTCAGGAAGCTGGTTATTAGGCTGGGACAGGTTGAATTTTTCAGGCCGGACAGTAAACCGCGGCTTGGTTTGCTTGAGGCGGTAGTTACCGCTGCGGAAATACTTTCAAGGGAAAGCAGGGGTATGCTGGTTGTTTTTGCCCGGCGGGTAAATATCAAGAATGTTATTGAAACGGGAACCAAGCTTAACGCGGATATATCTTCAAGCCTTATCGTAACGGTTTTTGAATATGATACCCCCCTCCACGACGGCGCCATGATCATTCAAAACAACCGCATTGTAGCCGCCGGGTGCTTTCTCCCCCTTTCGGAACAGATAAATATAAAAAAGAGTTTTGGCACCCGCCACAGGGCTGCTCTGGGAATGTCGGAACAGTCGGATGTGGTAGTTCTCGTTGTTTCCGAAGAAACCGGCGCCATTAGTCTCGCCTTTGACGGCAAGATTTACTATGATCTTTCTCCAATTGAGATAACGCGCAGGCTGAAGGAGCTTCTGGATCGCGGGGTCCGGAAGGAAGGTGATTTGCTTCCGGAGATTTCCGGAGATGTTTCTTTTGAAAGAAGTGATCTGCACCTGGATAGCGAAAAGGAGTAGTTATTGGACTGGAGAAAATTAATAGCCAGGGCAGTTGAAAACTGGCCCGCGAAGGTACTTTCGCTGGCACTGGCCATTATTCTGTTTGTTTTCCACAGAATGAGTGTTCTGGAGACCCGTTTTTTTTCCACTCCCATCATTGTTGAGCGCATGACGTCCATGATACCTTCCAGCCCTTATCCAAGGATGATTCGGGTAAGTCTTAGGGGCGAAGCAAACGGCATTTATTCAATTTTTGATGAAGATATAGAAGCCTATGTAGACATGACTGAATTCGACAGCCCGGGTACATACGCTGTTCCTGTTCAGTGGCGGAAAAAAGGTACAGCCCTCGGCGTGAACCCGCTGCAAATAACCATGGACCCGGCGGAAATTACTTTTTCGCTGGACTATAGAATCAGCAAATATGTGCCTTTAGTCGCAAATTTCCACGGGCAGGTTGAAGCGGGTTTTACCATGACATCATATTCCCTGAATCCTTCGCAAGTCGTGATAGAAGGGCCGGTTACCCTCATCGGGAGTATCTCGGAAATTTACACAGATTCCTTCGATCTTGAAGGGCTCAGGACGGATTTCTCCGCGACGGTAAATATTCCGCATCAAAACCCGCTTGTAATTCTGCGGGGCAGCGGAAACGCTGAAATATCCGGGGTCATCAGCAGGATTGTCCAGGTGCGGAATATCCTTAATACACCGATTACCATCACAGGCCTTGATGAAAGATTTTTGGGGAGGCTGGATACACTAACAGGAAATCTCTATCTTGAAGGGGATAACCAAAACACGGTAAACATGTTTCAGCTTCCTCCTGATTTTCTTACGGTTGATTGTACGGGAATCTACGAACCCGGTAACTATATCCTGAAGGTAATGCACGAAACGGTCGAAGGTCTTGTTATTCGGGTTGAGCCTGATGAGGTTCAGATAGATGTGGATTTTTTGGTGAATTTTCAAGGGGAGGAAATGAGATACAGTGATCTTAGGGATAGGAATTGACGTGGTTCATGTCCACCGCATGGATAGATGGATGAAGACCCCCGGGCTTTTGGAGCGTTATTTTAATCCCGCTGAACTTTTGACAGCTCTGGAAAAGGGTAACAGCGCCAGTTTGTCCCTGGCGGCCAGATTTGCCGCCAAGGAAGCTTTTGGGAAAGCCCTGGGACATGGCCTTGCAGGAATTGTACTTAAGGATATTATGGTAAAAAACAGGCATAACGGGCAGCCGGAAATAGTTGTTACAGGGACGGCCCTCGCGGCTTTAAAAGGCAGCGGTGCGGAACGTATTCACATTTCGCTTACCCATGAGCGGGATAATGCTATTGCAATGGTAGTGCTTGAACATGAAGTATAAGCAAAAGGAACTAAAAACTACTTTTCAGTCCAAAGAAGAGTACACATGTCCCGTGTGCGAGACGGTTTTTAACAGGGAAGAACTCCTTTCAGGCTCTGGAAGGTTGATTGCCGGGGCGCTTACCGACGAATTACACCGCCATTACGAACCTTCCGCCAAATATGGGGAGATTTATCCACTGGTTTATCAGGCAACCGTATGCCCCGAATGCTGGTTTGCCTCAATGGACAAGGATTTTAGCAACATTCCGGGGCCTGCAATAGAAACTGCCGAAAAAGACAGGGATGAACGTATCGCGGACGCGAAGCTTATTTTTCCCGATACGAATTTTAGAGATTTACGCGATATTTTTTCGGGAACCGCTTCCCTGTATCTTGTTTTGCGGTGTTATGAGTATTTCCCCAAGGAATTTTCACCAACCATCAAGCAGGGCATAACATCTTTACGGACAGGTTGGATGTTTGATGAATTGAACAGAAAATATCCCGATCAGCATTATGACTGGCTGGCCCTGCTTTTTAAGAAGAAAGCGGTGTATTTCTATACAGAAGCGATACGGCGGGAGCAGAAAGGCAAAGAGACACTTTCGGCCCTGAAAATTTTCGGTCCTGATACCGATAAAAACTACAGTTATGAAGGGGCTTTGTATCTTACAGCCCTTTTGAGGTTTAAATATAGCTATAAAGATAATAATGATCTCCGCATACCAGCTCTGGAAGAAGCCAAAAGAACCATCGCCAAGATCTTCGGAGTTGGAAAGTCCTCAAAAGCCAAACCTGGCCCGCTTTTGGAACATGCCAGAAACCTGTACGATAATATCAGCAAAGAACTGAATGAGATCGATGCGCTGTGAGCCGGATAAACGTAATATAAAGCTCACCCTCTCGTATGACGGAACAGATTTTTACGGCTGGCAGAGGCAAAAGAGGCGTGAAGATCATTCCATTGAGAGGTACAGGACTGTTCAGGGCGTCCTTGAAAATGCCCTTGAAACGATTCATAAAGAGCCGGTGGTTATAACCGGCTCCGGCCGAACCGATACCGGGGTTCATGCGGCTGGTCAGGTCGCCAATTTTTATACTTCCATAAAAAGCATTGAAGCTGCACGCTTTGTTCCTGCCCTGAACAGTCTGCTCCCCCGCGATGTGCGTGTTTTGGACGCCTGTGACACTAGCGGCGATTTTCACGCTCGTTTCGATGCAAAGAAACGTACCTATCGTTATTTTTTTATAACACGCAGGGAAATTTTGCCCTGGGAACTGCGTTATGCCTGGAATTTAAGGTATAACCCCGATATAAGACGGCTTAACGAGTATGCCCGGCTCCTGAAAGGGGAAATGGATTGTACCGCTTTTGCGGTTCCGGGAGATAAAAGTAAATCAAGGCACAGGTATTTAGAGAGGGCTTATTTTTTTTATGAAGGGGATAAACTTGTTTTTGAGATATCTGCGAATGCTTTTCTTTGGAAGATGGTAAGATCAATAGCCGGGACGATGATACGCTTTGATCAAAAAGGCTTAAGCCCGGGCTATCTAAAAAAGGTTATTGATTCAGGCAGCCGGGTCCTGACAGGACCCACGGCACCGCCTGAAGGACTTTTTCTGTGGACGATTGATTACTAAGTTTACTTTTTGGGTGTAACCTTAGCAACTGTCTTTTTTACCGCAGTCTTTGTTGCGGTAGCTTTCTTCGCCACAGGTTTCTTCACCGCGGTCTTCACTGCGGCAACTTTCTTCGCCACAGGTTTCTTTACCGCAGGTTTTGCCGCTGCTTTCGCCACGGGTTTCTTTGCCACTGGTTTCTTCACTGCCGGTTTCTTAACCGCCGGTTTCTTAACTGCGGCAGCCGCCTTCTTAACAGTCTTTTCTGTTTTTACTGTAGCCATAAAAATAACTCCTTTACATTATGGTGCTTTCTTATTTTATCGGCATTTTATTATACACTATATTAGTTTTTATTGCAAATTAAATCTTTTAAAAAATTCAAATCCTTGTGAAATTTTTTTATAAATTTAATTGTAAATCCTTCTTCTTGATTTTTACTGGATTTTTTGCGATAGTTATTTAATGGCAGAACAGAGTGTAGTACCCATAGATCAAATTCTTCCCAACAAGTTGCCACTCGTGGCACTCATGGGGAGGCCAATCTTCCCGGGTATTTTTACACCGATTATGATTGGAAACCCCGTAGATGTAAAAGTAGTTGACCAGGCAGTGGCCGGAGACTCGCTTATAGGTCTTGTAATGCTCCATAATGAGACTGAAACACCTTCCATAAGCGATTTATACAAAGTTGGAACAGTAGCGAAGATAGTAAAAAAAATAAATCTTCCCGATGGTGGAGTTAATATCTTTATCTCAACCTTAAAGCGTTTCCATATACGCAAAACTCTAAGTCCCGAGAACCCCATCATCGCGGCAGTTGAATACCTGGAGGACCAGGAGGACAACACAAGCGAGGTGAAAGCCCTAACGAGGGCGCTTGTCAGCGAGATGAAGCAAATTTCCGAGAATAACCCCCTGTTTTCCGAAGAGATGCGCCTCAACATGATCAACATCGATCATCCCGGCAAGATTGCTGATTTTATCGCAAGCATTCTCAATATTGACAAGGCCGAGCAGCAAAAGATCCTTGAAATCCTCAATGTCCGCAAAAGGATGGAACAGGTTTTGGTTTTTATCAAAAAAGAACAGGAACTCCTTAAAATTCAGAAAAAAATCCAGAAAGAAATCAATGAAAAAATTGAAAAATCCCAGCGTGATTACTTCCTGAAAGAAGAACTTAAGGCCATTAAAACAGAGCTCGGAATGGCTACCGACGCGAAAAGTTCCGAGTACCAGAGGTTTAAGGATAAACTTGATGTTTTTAAATTTGAGGGAGAGATAAAGGAAACTGTTGAGCAGGAACTGGAAAAATTCAGCCTGATGGATCCCAATTCCGCGGAGTTTATCGTTAGCCGCAATTATCTGGATGTTATTTCCTGCCTTCCGTGGGGAGCTCCCGCCCCCGAAAACCTGGATCTTAAAAAAGCGCAGGATATTCTTGAAGCGGATCATTACGGTCTTAAAGATGTAAAAAGCCGGATCGTTGAGTACCTCGCGGTAAGAAAGCTTAGGCAGGACACAAAGGGTTCCATTATCTGCCTTGTCGGGCCTCCCGGTGTCGGAAAAACCTCTGTGGGCCGCTCGATTGCCCGCGCGATGGGAAAAGCTTTCTTCCGTTTTTCCGTTGGCGGCATGAGGGATGAAGCGGAAATCAAAGGTCACCGGAGGACTTACATAGGAGCTTTGCCCGGAAAGATAATACAGGGGCTCAAGATCGTGAAAACCAAGGATCCGGTTTTTATGATCGACGAAATCGACAAGATGGGCCAAAGTTTTCAGGGTGATCCGGCCAGCGCTCTTCTTGAAGTTCTGGATCCCGAGCAAAACACCAACTTCAGGGATCATTATTTGGATATCCCTTTTGATATTTCCCATGTATTTTTCATTGTTACCGCGAATACCCTTGATACCATACCGGGCCCTCTCATTGACAGAATGGAGATTATCCAGCTTCCGGGTTACATTGACAGGGAAAAACTGGAAATAGCCAAGCGCTACCTTGTCCCCAAGAGCCTTGTTAAAAACGGGCTCAAAAAAAACCAGGTGAAGTATACACAGGATTCCCTGCTCTACATCGCGAACGGCTATGCCCGCGAAGCCGGCGTGAGAAATTTTGAAAAGAACCTCGATAAAATTCACCGGAAGCTAGCCAAACAGATTGTGGACGCGGCGGAGGCTGACGCAAATGCTGCGGCAAATTCTGCGGCAAATTTTGCCCCTAATGCGGCTATCGCTTCCAAAATACCCATGATGAAATATTCCCTCGATAAAAAGCTTATATCGGAGCATTTGGGGAAGCCAATCTTCCCCGACGGGGATATAAAACGCGCAGATCGTCCTGGAATGTCGGTAGGGCTTGCATGGACCAGTATGGGCGGAGATACCCTTGTCATTGAAGCAACTTCGGTTCCCGGCAAGGAAGGCCTCACCCTGACAGGGAACATGGGCGATACCATGAAGGAGAGCGCCACCATCGCCATGACAGTGGCTCAGAAACTTGGAACGGAACGTTACGGGGTAGACGCTGCCTGGTTTGGGAAAAACCACATCCACCTTCATATTCCCGAAGGGGCGACCCCAAAAGACGGGCCGTCGGCGGGGATTACGATGGCTGTAGCCCTGCTTTCCCTGATCCGAAACAAGACAATAATCGATCGCATTGTAATGACAGGGGAACTAAGCCTCACAGGCAAGGTGCTCCCAATCGGGGGGCTTAAGGAAAAGACAATAGCAGCCCAGAGGAACAAGGCCAAGCACATCATTATTCCGAAGCAAAACCTTCGTGATCTTGATGATATTCCTGAAAATGTTAAAAAAGGCATAGAATTCCATCCGGTTGAGCGTTTTGATGAGGTACTTGCCCGTATTTTGCCGGATTGATGCTTTTACCCCAAAATATTAAAAATAACGCGTATGGAGGCGTACATGATCAACTTTTTTCCCCAGATTAAAGAGCAAAAAGCCTGGATTTCCGAACTCCGCCGCCATTTTCACCAGTATCCTGAAAGGAGTCTTGAAGAATTCAAAACCGCGGAAAAGATAGAAAAAGAGCTTTCCGGCCTCGGAATCCCGCACAAGAGGGCCGGGGAAACAGGGGTATGGGGCAGTATCAAAGGCAGGGAGGGCGGGAAAATAATGATACTCAGGGCGGATACCGACGCTCTTAGCATTCAGGAAGAAAATGACGTGCCCTACCGCTCAAAAAACCCTGGGGTAATGCATGCCTGCGGTCACGACGGTCATATCGCTTCGCTTCTGGGCGCGGCGAAAGTCCTCGCGGCTAATAAAAATAATTTTTCAGGCGAAGTTAGGCTGGTTTTCCAGCAGGCCGAGGAAATCGGCGCCGGAGCGAAACATTTTATAGAGGAAGGCGTTCTTGAGGGCGCGGGAAGGGTTTTTGCGGTGCACATGCTGCCGGATGCTGATGCCGGCAAGATCGATCTAACATCCGGTTCCATTCTGGCTTCGGCGGATTATTTCCGCATCACTGTTATGGGAAAGAGCGCCCATATCGCTACTCCCCATAAGGGGGCGGACGCTCTCTATGCCGCCTGCCAGATTGTAGGCGCCCTTCAGGGAATTGTTACAAAAAAGACCTCGCCCGTAAGTACAGTGATCATAGGGGTTGGAACCATACAGGCCGGGACAGCGTACAATATCATCGCGGATGAAGCGGTTCTGGAAGGCACCATAAGGACGCTTTCAACGAAACTCAGGGATGAAGTAAAAAACCACGTCGATGAAGTAAGCCTGCACATAGCGGCAGCTTCCGGAACAGAAAGGGAAATTTATTGGCGCTCTCACGCTCCAGTTCTGGTAAACGACGTTCTGGCCTGCGCTGAAGCCGCGGAAATTGCCAAAACCATCGCCGGGAATGACTCGGTGATGATCAACCGTCCCCCTTCTTTGGGCGGCGACGACTTTGCGGAATTCCTTTCGCTTGTTCCGGGGGTATACGCGAATATTGGCTGCGCCCATCCCGGCAAACCCCATATTGCCCTTCACAATTCCTGTTTTGATATGAACGAAGACGCTCTTCTTTACGCTGCGGGAATGTATGCCGGTTACGCTCTTTGGTATTTGGACGCGTGTCTTCCGTGATTTTACGAGAACCGCTTGACAATATTGATTTTTTCTGATAAATTTCACGCCAAGATGTTTTATTCATTCAGGATCATTCCTTTATTCATATCTCATTTCCTGCTAAAAAACGTATTTACCCTTGCGGTAAACGAAGCGAAGGTTGGTGGTGATGGCGGCGACACAAATGATGTCGCCATATCTATGGACTAAAGACCCCATAGATATCACCTATTACTGCTTAAATCATTGGTGAATCTTGCAGAAAAAAGCACCAGCGCAATCAGTTTGATGTTACATATGTAACGGTTCTGGTGTTCCCAGTGCGCAGAGCACACAATAAAACTATTACCACACTTACATTAAAGTGTATAAGGATTTTAAGATGAACAAGTTATTTGCGAAGATATCAAAGGATTCTCTTATTCTTTTTTCCGTTATTTTTTTGGCTCTCGCTGTTTTGACTCCTTCTTTCGCGGGAGGGGGCAGCCAGAAATCAGGCGAAACACTTTCCATCGGAGCGACACCCGTTCCTCACGCTGAACTGCTTAACCTCGTAAAAGACGACCTGGCTGCCCAGGGGTATACCCTTAAGGTGATTGAGTTTACCGACTATGTTCAGCCCAACATGGCCCTTCTCTCAGGAGACCTGGACGCCAATTTCTTCCAGCACATCCCTTACATCGAAACAAACGATGAGTGGAAAGCGAAGATAGGTTCGGCTTTTGGCGTCCATGTTGAGCCTTTCGGTCTTTATTCTTCAAAGCATAAAACAATTGCCGATCTGCCCAACGGCGCGTCAATTGCCATACCAAACGATCCGTCCAACGGCGGCCGGGCGCTTTTGCTGCTTCAAAATAACGGTCTTATCACCTTGAGGGCGGGCGTCGGCCTTACGGCGACTCCCAGAGACGTTGTCAGTAACCCGAGGAATTTCCGTTTCCAGGAACTCGAAGCTGCCCAGCTTCCGCGCTCCCTTCAGGATGTGGACGCTTCGGCGATTAACGGCAACTACGCGCTGCAGGCCGGCTTAAACCCGCTCAAGGATTCCCTTATCATTGAAGGCTCCGAATCTCCCTACGTTAACATTATCGCAACCCTTAAAGGCAAGGAAGAGACACCTGCGATTTTGGCTCTTAAAAAAGTTCTTTTAAGCGACAAGGTCAGGAATTACATCAGCAAAACCTGGGGCGACGGCAGCGTAGTTCCGGTATTTTAACAGAAAAATATCTTCTATCGTTTTGATAATAGGCGGCGGCTAATCGCGCTGCCTATTATCTGAACAGTTTCCACAAGTATCAAAATAATAATTACAGCTCCGATTGTCACATCTGTTCTGAAACGATAGTAGCCGTAGCGTATGGCCAAATCGCCGAGGCCTCGGCCTCCAATGGCTCCGGCCATCGCGGAATAGCCAATGAGGTTTATAATGGTAAGGGCAAGGCCCGAAACCAGGGCAGGCATTGCCTCCGGGATGAGCACCTTGCGGATGATTTGAAAGTTCGTTGAACCCATCGCGCGGGCCGCGGTAAGGACACCGCGGTCAACTTCCGCAAGGGCCGCTTCGGCGACGCGGGCGACAAATGGCGCCGCCGCGATTGAAAGGGGAATGATCACCGCCGTGGGGCCTATGCTGGTTTTAATGATTAACCTTGTAAGTGGAATTAAAAGGATCATCAATATGATAAACGGCATCGAACGGAACAGGTTTACAAGGCGGGAAAGCACGTTATAGGTAACTTGTCTAGGGGCAAGTCCTGACGGTGAAGACACGTAAAGGTAAATTCCCAGGGGAAAACCCAAAAGACAGGCGAAAAAAGTTGAGACAAAAGTCATGTATGCTGTTTCCGCCGTGGCCTGGGGAAGCATGGAAATTACTTCAAGAACTTTTTCGCTAAGCATGAAGCATCTCCTTCGCGGCCTTTGTTTCCGGAGACTCAAAAACCGATTCCACAGTACCGGTTTCCACAATATTCCCTTCTTCCATTACCGCTACTTCCTCGCATATCTCGCGTATTACTTCCATCTGATGTGTGATAAGTATCACGGTAATTTTAAGCCGTTCCTGCAAATCCCGGATTAAGTTAAGAATTGAGCGTGTTGTCTGCGGGTCAAGAGAGCTGGTTGCTTCGTCGCAGAAAAGCACCTCGGGGTTTACGGCCAGGGCCCGGGCAATGGCTACCCGTTGTTTCTGTCCTCCCGAAAGTTCTCTTAACCGCGCCTTTCGCTTGTCTTTAATGTCAACCAGCTCAAGGAGTTCATCTACCCGTTCTTCTATTTGTTTTCTGCTCATGGACGCGATTTCCAGAGGGTAAGCGATGTTTCCGTAGACATTCCGCGAGCCCAGGAGGTTGAAATTCTGAAAGATCATCCCCATTTTTCTGCGCCGCTCCAGGAGGGCCATTCCCTGGAGCGTATCCACCCGCTCTTCGCGGTAGTACACTTCTCCGGAATCCGGTTTTTCGAGGAGGCTCATCACCCTTAAAAGGCTTGATTTCCCCGCGCCGCTCCTTCCGATGATCCCGAATATACAGCCAGGCTTGATGTCAAGATCGACATGTTTTACAGCCGTAATAGTACCGTAACTTTTCGAAATGCCCCTAAGAACTATCATTTACCCTGCTGTTTCCTTAAAAATAATGGAATTCTCCAAAAAATAGTATCAGATATATGAAAACTATAGAAGCGCCTTCACCTGATTCCGAAAAAAAATTAAAAATTATGTAATTTAAAACTTTACAAAAACACAAAATACATATAAAATGTATAAAAATACAGATACCTTCAGGAGGTCAAATATGTCGAGTAAAAAGAAATTTTTGACAACTGGCGTTTATATTTTTATCGCAGTATACGTTATTGGAATGGTATCCGTTTTAACAGAAGGCAGCATAGGCGGAGCATTCAGAAAACTAAAAAGTTTGGCTTTCCCGTCTTCCAGGGAAGTGGTAGTCGAGGATAACATTCAAATTGGAAACCTGAGCCTTGCAAACCCGATAGGTTATGATATTGGTAAAGTTTCTGTAGTACTTACAAGAACCGATAAACTTAGCTGGTGGCCTGAAGGATTGCCAAATGAGTTTTTTATTGGAATACCGGTTTTTTATAATGATTCAATTTATTATTTTGAGACTTCGTATGAATCCGGTAAATATCTTGATATCCTCCGTTTTATTTGTGAAAACGCCCAGAAACTGTCAGACTTGGCCCGAAATAACGGTATTCAAAGTATGGATAGAATAATTCCTGTGAGCGAGCATATATGGGCATTTGGTGAATCAGGATACTCCGAACCGCTTACAGTATTGCCGGTTTTTAGAGTAGTAAAAGGGGATTGTTATTTAGTCCTGCTTTTTCAGACAACGTATGAGCGTGATTTTAGAAAAGACTCCGGCGCTGAACTTATTATTCCCACTTCTGAAATTGCCAGGTTTTTACAGATCATTTCTGATGATAATGTTATTCCGGCATCCAATAAACTGGAGGGTTAGAATTTTTTTGCATAATTCCAAATGCAAACGATAATTTTTTGAATAAATAGAAAGTTTTTTCCGCTTGACCTTTGGCAGCCAGCATGAAATACTGCATAAAAGTGAGTAAATTATGGCTTGGGTAATTGGCGGAAAACATTTTGGTCAATATACATATGAACACTGGTTTGATGATTATACAAAGATGCATGGAGATTTTATCATGTTAAGAGACGTTATTGTGGCCCAGTTAAATTATAACAGCCTGGTTAATGTGGAAATGAACAACTTTATAAAAACCCTGAATAAAGAGGAATGGGATAAATCTTTGGGCGGGTATTATCCCTCGGTTCACAGCCTTTGCTCCCACGTGTATATCGCCGATTTTAGCTGGGTTAAGCGATTTAAAAATTTGAGATCCTTTTTGGTTCTTGACGATCCGGTTTTTCGGGAAAGTTATTCTTTTAGTGAAACCATTTTTGAAAACATGGAAGAGTACCTTTCCAAACGTCCAGTCCTTGACAGTTTGCTTCTCTCCTTTGCTGATGAAATATCAAGCGACGATCTTTGCGAAACCCTTAAGTATACCGATTTTCGCGGAACACCTTTGGAAAGGAATGTAGGGATCTGCATACTTCATTTTATCAATCATCAAATACATACCCGGGGCATGATTTCCCTGTACCTTGAAATGCTGGGAAGAGAAAATGATTTTAGTTCTTTTGTCAGGTACATGAAATAACATTAATGAGATGCTGCCTTTATGGCGGAGGGGCAATTTGATTGTACTTGAAGGAGTATCAAAAACTTTCACAGGATCTGCTACTCGGGTTGAAGCTGTTCGAAGCGTTAATTTGCAGGTTAAAGAAAAGGAGATAATGGGAATTATCGGTTATTCGGGAGCCGGCAAGTCTACACTCGTACGTTGCATCAACCTCCTTGAAAGGCCGGATTCCGGCAAAGTAGTTGTCGATGGCCGGGAACTGACAATAATGGAAGAACCGGAATTGAGAATGGAAAGACGGAAAATCGGGATGATCTTTCAGCACTTTAACCTGATGCGTTCGCGTACGGTCTTTCAAAACATCGCTTACCCCTTGTGGGGCAGTATGCCGCATGAGAAAATTTCAGGGAGAATTTCGGAGCTTCTGGAACTTGTAGACATGAGCGATAAACGAGATGTTTATCCTTCGCAGCTTTCGGGAGGGCAAAAACAAAGGGTGGCAATTGCAAGGGCGCTTGCCAACCACCCCAAGGTTTTACTTTGCGATGAAGCCACCTCGGCTCTTGACCCGCAGACAACGAGATCCATACTCAAACTTTTAAAACGGCTTAATGAAACACTGGGAATCACTGTTATTATTATCACTCACGAAATGGCCGTTGTAAAAGAAATTTGCGATCGCGTTGCGGTGATGGAGCAAGGCAAGATTGTAGAGGAGGGGGATGTGTTTTCGGTATTTTCATCCCCAGAGCAGAATATCACAAAAGAATTTGTCAGTACTACATCAAACCTTTCGCGAATATATGATCTCATCGAAGAGAAATCGCCGATTGTAAACCTGGAAAAAGATGAGATATTGGTTAAGCTTATCTTCAAGGAGCGCTATGTATCGGAACCGCTGATTTCGGGCGCTTCACGGCGCTTTGAGGTTAATTTTAACATTCTCTTCAGCGATGTAGAAATTATCGGAGATTCTCCTTTGGGAGGAATCATCTCGATCCTGAGCGGGGAAAAAACAGATGCGGCCATGAGCTATCTCCGTGATAAAAATGTGCAAATAGAGGTAATTGCGGATGGTAGAACTACTCGTTAGATTAATCCCCAACGTAATGAAAAAACCCGGAGAGCTCTTCACAAGTCTCATCCAGACCTTGATTATGGTAGGTGTTTCCGGTATTATTTCCTTCAGCATCGGTCTTGTGTTTGGCGTACTTCTCGTGACGACAACGCCTTCCGGAATTCTTCATAATAGGGGAGTATTTAATTTTTTAGATAAAATGATAAATTTTTTCAGATCCATTCCGTTTATCATTCTTCTTGCAGCTCTTATTCCGCTTACGCGTTTTGTAGCGGGAACGGCTATAGGTGTTAAGGGCGCAATTCTGCCTTTGGTTTTTGGGACAGTTCCCTTTTTCTCGAGGCAAATTGAAAGCGCTCTTGCGGAGGTGGATGGCGGCATCATTGAAGCCGCCAAGTCTATGGGTACGAGTCCCCTTGGAATTATCTTTCGGGTGTATCTTAGGGAAAGTATTCCCAGCATAACCCGGGCGGTAACCATTACCCTGGTGAGCCTTACAGGTCTCACCGCCATGGCCGGAGCAGTTGGCGCCGGGGGGCTTGGGGACTTTGCTATCCGGTATGGGCACCAGCGCAATCAGTTTGATGTTACTATTGTAACGGTTCTGGTACTCCTCGTGTTGGTCAGTATTATTCAGGGCGCAGGTTCCTGGATAGTTAAAAGAACGACACACTAAATACATTTTTGATACCGCTTGAAATTCTGGCGGTCAGAGGTTAACGCAATGAACAAAGCATTCTCGGGAATTGAGAGGAAATGTTTCTATCTTTTTACGGTACTTCTACTCGGGTGTATCATTATAACTCCGGTATTTTCCGGAGGCGGTGGCGAGAAAAGCAGTGAAAACAATCAGGTTGTAAGAGTCGGTATTGTTGGAGAAAACAACGAGCAGTGGGAGCACATTGTAACCATGCTCGCGAAAGATGGCATAACAGTCCGGCTTGTGAAATTCGGCGATTACGTTATGCCAAATCAGGCTCTGGCTGACGGGGATGTAGATCTTAACGCCTTTCAGCATTACGCCTTTCTTAACAATCAGATTAGGGACAAGGGATTTAAGTTAAGCCCAATAGCCGATACCATTATCGCGCCTTTGGGACTTTATTCACGAAAGATTAAATCCCTTTCGGAATTAAAAAACGGCGATAAGATCGCCATTCCAAGCGATCCCACCAACGGAGGCCGCTCCCTCAAGGTGCTTGAAAGCGCCGGACTTATCAAAGTAGATCCCAAGGCCGAGTACCTGCCTGAAGTGTCCGATATCATAGAGAACCGCCTGAATATCCAGTTTGTTCAGGTAGAAGCCGCGCAGACCCCGGGACTGCTTCCGGATGTGGCCGCCGCCATTATCAACGGCAGTCATGCCCTGGATCATGGCATTAACCCCATGAGAGATTCCATTTACCTTGAAACCCAGACTCCCGGTTCAGGTAACCCCTATGTGAACATCATTGCCGCGCGCACAGCTGACAAGGATAATCCGCTCTATAAAAAAGTTGTGGAAGCCTACCACAGTGACGAGGTGCGAAAGATAATCGAAACAGTCTTTAAGGGCGCTTACCTGCCGGCGTTCTGATTTGGTATCCTGAAAATCTAACCACAGGAAAAACGGATTTTTATGCGTGAACCCTGTGGTTTTTTTTTAATTATTTTCCAGAAAATGCTTTGCCAGCGGGTCGCCGGGATCAATTTCCAGGACTGTTCGGAAAAAAGCTTCTGCTTCTTCCCTGTTGCCGGCTCTCAGTGCCAATACAGCAAGGTTGGAAAGGCTTTTTATATTTTCTGGTTCTTCCCTTATAGCCGCTTCCAGCTCTTTCCTTGCGGCTTTGTTTTCTCCCAGCTCCATGAGGCAGATAGCCACCTCGTTTTTTAAGTCACTTCCCGAGCCGCCAAGTTCTTCCGCTTTCTTAAATGCCTCCAGGGCGTCCTTGAAACGCGCAAGTTTTCGCAGTGTCCAGCCAAGGAGAAACCAGCCGTTCCAGACTTTGGGATGATTTCCGATGTATTCCCGAATTTTTAAAAGCCCGGTTTCATTGTTTCCCCGGTTGATGAGCTTATAGGCTTCAAGGTAACTATCATCGTCTAAACCTTGAGTTTTTATTGTGTTAATGATCTTTTGGGCTTCTGCCTTTTTTTCTTCCGGGATTTCAGTTTCTTTTCCGTTTGCTATATAGCGGGAAAAATATTCCCTGGCCTGCCTGTAGTCGCCGAGGCGCATGTAAAAGTAAGCCGCATTAAACAGGGAATCCGGCAAAACCGGTTCCATGGACAGTGCTTCCTCAAAAGCTTTTTCCGCTTCCGAGTTTTCTTTAACGGCGTCACTGCCGTTTTTTTCCGCGGCTTTTGCCCTGTTTTCCAGAATTAGGGCCTTGTTTAAAAGCACGCCGGGAGATCCGGGGATGAGACCTTCCAGAATGGAGTTTATCTCCAGGGCAATGTCGAACTCGCCGTTTTTTGCTTTTACAATACTGGCGCCTGTGAGCTGATGGAAAATTTCCGGCCTTGAGGTAAAAATGAAGCTGCGGTAATAGTCCAGCCATTCAGGCGGGATACCCGGAACACCACAGTTTCCCGCTGTATCAATTTCTATGATATCGCCGCTTTTTATCTCCGTCCCGTGAAAATCCACAAGGTTCTCCATAGAATTATTTTTCCCCGCGGCAGAAATTATTCTCAGCATCCCCGAAATTATCATTTCAAGAGAAATTTTTTCGAGGGACATTTTTTCCTCATTGGCGTCGAATTCCACGGGAAGCGGAATCGTTAGGCTAAAGATGAATTTCGCTCCGCCGAATGATTCTTCCAGATCTTTCAGGGAAGAAGGAATACCTAAAAATATAACAGAAGTCTTTGCCATTGGTTTTACTGGGACGGAAGCTCAAGATCATAACCGTCATTTGCGCTCTTGTCGGGAATAGCATCAGGCGGCGGATCGGCGGCCTCAATCTGGGTTATTTCTTCGGGCGGTTTATACTGGGGTTTTGGCGGTTCGGGTTTCTTATCCGCACCGCGGCTTTCAATACGTACCTGGGAGATGTAGTCATTGATCCTGATTTTATAGCCCATTGGCACATAGTCTTTATCAAAATGAGTGACCAGGGATACCAGCTCCTTCCGGCCTTCAACCGTTTCAGATCGGATAAATTTGCCTTTTAAGAGGAAACTTTCCTTGGGATCTTCAAAGTCAACTTTTAAAACCGCCTCTCTGTCTACAAGGAACTTGGCTACACCCATCATTATGAGTTTTACCCCGGAAAAAGAAAGGTCGCGTATAATGCAATGTCTCGGTACTCCCTGAATGTAAACTGAACTCTCTTTTATAATGTTCAGTTTTCTCGTGGAATCCGGAGTGATTATTATCCGTTCTTCATGGCGTTTTGTGGAATTTACATTGGCGTCAAGAATCCGCCCCATAATTTCGATAAGATCGTCCGGAGGCCTCTGTGTAAATTGCAGATGGAAAATGGACATATCACCGGAATTTCCGTACGGAGAATATCCTGAGGATTTTGTGTTAATGGAAAAGGCAACAGGGTTTATCTTGTCTGCTATTTTAAAACAGTAGCGGAGGCTTATCATATTGTTTGCTTTTTCCAGCTTTTTCAGTATTCCGGATTTTGTATTAACTATGATTTTTGCTCCCTGAAATGAAGAGGAAAAAATGACGCAAGGCCAGAAATCCCCGACGCATTTCAGGTATACCTGGTTGGGAACAAGTCCTGTAACCTGGATTATTTCTTTGCTGAAAGTTACATCAATCGCTTTAAACATCTCATAATATATGGCGATTTTTTGCTTGGTTAAAATACCCATTTATTAAATAATACGTATCTTTTTGCCCGGAGTCAATTAAGCTGTTTTTACTGTCTTACGGAATGCCCAGTGTTCATCGGTATCGAATAAAGTGTATAGTAAAGGGGGGATAGCCTTTTAATGTTTTACCGTGGCTGCGGCAATAGTCGAACAAAGATTTTTGCATTGATTTTTCTTCTCATAGCTGGCGCTGCGACTCTGTACGGAGCTGGAGCCCAGGAGAATATTGTTGAAGTTCAGTCTGATTCACCTGCAAGAGGCGATACCCAGGCTCCGGGTGAAGGCATTTCCGGTCCTTCCCGCTGGATTCTGGAGACCAGGAGCAGTATCACTTTTGAAATTAACGGAATTATCCTCATCATCACTTTTATACTCTGCGCTGTCGCTCTACTGCTGATAATACGTGGAATTATGGGAATTATTTCCGAAAGTGCCGCAATCAGGCTCGATGCGGCCGCTCTTGTTACAGGAGAACTTATGCCTCAGGAAAAGAAAAAACGAATGGTCCGTGTCAAAAAACGGATGGGTGGTCTGCGCTTAAAACTGGCTTCCTACACCATATTACTGGTTTTGATAGTAGACATCATGGTTTCTGTTCCCTTGTATTATTTAATGATACGCAACCAGCGGAGAACCCTTATCAAGGGTTTGTGGGACAGGGCCACGGTACTCCTGGAAGGCCTGGCAGCCAATGCCAAACCTTACCTTTCGCAGGGGAATATCCAGAACATGAGTTTGCTCCCAGGCCAGATGGTGTCTATCCCTGAGGCTCTTTACGTAACCATTACCGGCTATAATCCCGAGACGCGTATTTTTGAGGATCAGGTTTGGGCAAGCAACGATCCCAATATCCAGAGGAAAATCGACACCCCCGAATTGATACCGGGTTATTCCCGTATTATCGATACCCTTACCCCGCAATTCCGGCTAATAAAGGATGAGCTTGACAGTTTAGCTATAGACAGAGTTGGCGGATTTCCCAGAAATATCGCCAATCTGAATCAGGAGATTCTGGAACTGGCCGATGAGGCAAAAAACTCATCTTCCCCCGATGCAATCATGCGTTATGAAGAAGATTTGATTACCCTTAGGGTATTGGAGAATAGGATCACTGAAGCTTTATCCAGAATTAGTTCCGGAATACGATCTGAGCCATACTACAATTTGGATGATCTGGAAATATCGCAGAATCGAAGATACCTTTTTTACAAGCCCATAATGCTGCGCCTGGGTTCGGAGGCAAGGTTCCTGTGGGGTTTCGTGCGCCTTGAAGTCTCTATTAACTCTATTTTAAATGAAATCGCGGCTGAACAAAGAAACCTTCTGCGGTTTAATTTGCTAATTGCATTGGCAGCGCAAACCATTGGCGTTATAGGCGCCCTAATCCTTTCTATGTTCATTATCCGGCCGGTCAGACTGCTGGTAAAACATGTTGAGATAATCCGTGATACAGAGGACAAGGCAAAACTTGATGGTGTGGACATCAAGTTTAAATCACATGATGAATTTACAATGCTTGGAAATACCATCAACGATATGACCCATGGCCTTGTCAAAGCGGCTGTCGCCGCATCAGAACTTTCCATCGGGAAAGAATTTCAGAAAAAATTCCTTCCTCTGGAATTAGATGTAAAGGGCGATAAATTAAGTTCCGGATTCGAAGAAAATTTGTACTTTAATCTTTTCGGCTATTATGAAGGGGCAAAAGACGTATCCGGAGACTATTTCGACTATCAGGATCTGGACGGCCGTTACTACGCTGTTATAAAGTGCGACGTCGCAGGCAAGGGAGTACCCGCATCTTTTATCATGATACAGGTAGCTACCATGTTCCTCAATTTTTTCAGACGCTGGAAGCCGAATGAGAAGGGGATGCACATAGAAGACCTTGTCTATCAAATCAATGAATTTATCGAAAACCTTGCTTTCCGCGACCGGTTTGCCGCTTTTACCCTGTGCCTTTACGACTCTCATACCGGCACCGTGAGATTTTGCAACGCCGGGGATAATCTCGTCCATCTTTACGACGCTTCGGAGAAAACATTCAAGATTATTCCTCTGCCGGAAACTCCGGCGGCCGGGGTACTCTCCAATTTCATGGTGGAATCCAAAGGCGGCTACAGAGTTCAGACAATGACATTGGATCACGGAGATATACTTCTCCTGTACACTGACGGTATTGAAGAATCGAAAAGAAAATTCAGAAACGCGGATTTTGAGGAAATGGAATGTACAGAGGGAGATCCCGGGACCCAGCACATAAATCATGTTTCTGGTGAATCCAGTGAAGAGCTGGGCTATGACCGGATGGAGAAAATTGTTAATGCGGTAATGAATAAAAAGATCTATACACTTCAAAAATTGCACAACCCGGAAGGAAGCAACAAGGATCTGTACTTTGACTTCAGGCGTTCCAAATGCAGTGTTGAAGAGGTAATAATGGCCTTAATCTCCGTTGAAAAGATGTTTCGCTGTTACTACGATCCAAAAGCCACCGAAGACAATTTTATCATGGTAGATAAGATTGTTGACTCTTTTCTTAAAGAATATTTTAATCAATATCGAAATTACTTTTCTTTTCCCCGGGAAAACCCCGGAAAAACTCAAGATATGTATTATACTCATGTTATGGAGGATGAGCAGTACGATGATCTGACCATTTTGGGGATAAAGAGGAAATGAACAATCCACCTTCGGCGGATTGTTATCGTAGTTTTGTGCTATCCCTTCTGGATAGCTAGGCAAAACTCCACAGAAGTTAATTATGGAGAGGTTTAAAATGACATTTATTGAAAGAATGAAGGAATTATTTGATCAGGGCCTGGCGGTTTCAAAGGATTTTGCTGTTAAAGCAGGCGCAAAAGCCCAGAATTTAGGCGACAGGGGCGTTCTGATGCTGGAAATAAGACAACTGGAAGGTCAAGCCCAAAAATTGATAGTACGCCTTGGGACTGAAGCCTATCAGGCTTTCACCGAAAGGGGAGAAGAGTCTATTTCGAGGGAAAATAATACAGTTAAATCCATTCTCGCAGAAATAGCGACTACCAGAGAAGCCATAGAGAAGAAAGACGCTGAGCTAAAGCAGAGGAAGGGATAGGGAAAAAAGCGGGAAGTAGAAATTGAATACTTGCTATAAACTACTTCCTGCTGTTCATGGAAAACAAAAAAAAGCATAAAATTCAAAAAACGGTACCAAAACGACAAAATAAGTACAATACCTCTTGACATTCATAAAATTTCTATAGTATTGTCGTAAAACACACGTTTGGACCCGAAAAGGGTAATAGGAATAATTTGCTATTATGTGTGGCATAGTATGGCTAAATGCATAAATTTGCCAAAACTTTAAAATCCAGGGTTCAAGCTTGGATTTTAAAAGCTAATTTTTATAAATTAGCAAGCTAATTTGTTAAAATTAGCAACGATCTTTGGAAAAAAACCAGCATTCAATGAGTGTTG
>Ga0123353_10002679_pt1 | contig 22190 bp, 22 predicted proteins | sample TergutLab28metaG_3_FD_92763 | JGI IMG/M metagenome (GOLD analysis project Ga0123353, IMG submission 92763) | Labiotermes labralis P3 segment gut microbial communities from Petit-Saut dam, French Guiana - Lab288 P3 | ecosystem: Host-associated > Arthropoda: Insects > Digestive system > Gut ... | reverse complement strand
TTTCATCTTGTTTTTTCAAAAAAATAATGTTTGTTTTTCTCGTTATATTTTTAACAAAAATCTCCATTTTTCATTCTTTTCATCTTGTTTTTTCAAAAAAAATAATGTTTGTTATTTCTCGTTATTTTTTGGCAGCAATCTCCATTTTCAGATTTGTGCGCTGCTTCGCATCGCCCAACTCTGAAAATGGAGGTCGGTTTTATGTTTTTTGTTTGTTTCTGCCTGTCGTCTCTTTTTTTTTGGTTTTTATTTTGTTTTTACCTGTCTGCCTGTCTTCTCTTTTCTCTCTTTTACTTCTCTTTTTCATTTCTCATTCGCGGCTTTTCTCAGTCCGATCGCTTTACATCGCCGGTTGGCGCAAAACTCTGTCGCGTCCTTGTTTTGTTCTTTCACACGGCACAGTTTCCAGCCGCAGACGTCACACGGTTTATCTGAAAAAGTCAGTCTTCCTTTTTCCGGCAGAGATTGCGTGTGCCCGCATTTCAGCGTGCAACCCAAAAATCTGTTTTCTTTGTATTCGATCAGCCGCATCTGCCCGTCTTTGCAGCGCGGGCAGGAACCGACGGTTTCGGGGGGGTTGCAGGTGACGTTTTTGTCGCAGTTGAAACAGGGGCCGATACCGACAGTCCATTCATACTTTTTGCCGACATCCAAAATGACGATGCCGTCTTTCGGGCATTTTTTGGTGCGCTGAATCGTCAGCGCGCCTGTTTTCGGAAGCGGGTATGTTTGGGAGCAGTCGGGGTAGCCGACACAGCCGACGAAGCGGCCGTTATCGGTGGTGACGATGCGAAGCGCGTTTTGGCAAACGGGGCAGACGCCGATGTAGTTCTTTTTATCTTCAACGGCGGCCTCGGTTTTGATGCTGCCGCTGAGTTTGGTCACAAGTTTGTCTTTGTTGTCCGTCAGGTCGGCGTACATTTGTTTAAGCAGAGCGGTTCCCTTCGCGACGGCGTCATCGGGCGCGATTTTGCCGTCCTCGACTTGCTGGATTAAAGATTCGATTTCGGCGCGGACTTTGGGGCGAATAACAATCGGTACCGAGTCGTCCAAACTTTCCATTAAGATGTAGCCTGTGTTGAGAATGGACAGGGTTTTTCCTTTGGATTCAAAATAGCCGCGTTTCTTATTCGTTTCAATATGGGTCGGGGCGGTTGCTTTCGTTCCGATGCCGTTTTTATCCATGAGAGTGAGCAATTCCGATTCGGTCAGTTTCTTCGGCGGTGATGTTTTAGACGCCGTGTTTTGAATTTTTTTAACGGCGGTTTTTTCGCCCTCTTTGACGTTTGGCAAAAACTTGTCATTCTTTGTTTCAAAATCGTAAATATCAAGCCATCCGGCAGATTTCTTCACTGAGCCGGCGGTGTCGAATGATTCGTCTTTAATTTTCATTTCGATATTCGTTTTCTCAAAAACGGCTGACGGCATGAGGTTTGCCAAAAAGTGCCGGCAGATTAAGTCATAAACGGCATAGGCGCCCGGCAGTTTGACCATGTTTTCCGCGGTCTCCTTGGAAACGCCGCGAATCGGATGAATCGGCGGGTGGTCTTTCGCGTCTTTTGGTCCGTTCTTTGGTTTAATACCGCCCGCCGCGGTGATGATTTGCGAAACGGCCTTTGTGTAATCGGTGTTTTTTGCCAAATCCGCCAAAACCGCTTTGAAATCAAAATCATCGGCGTACATGTTCGTTTCCGTTCTCGGGTAACTCGTTAACCCTGACAGGTACAGCTGCTCCGCAATTTCCAATGACTTCTCGGGACTGATGTTCAAAAAAGCCGACGCGCGCTTCAAAAACTCCGTCGTATTCAGCGGCACGGGCGGCGCCAGACTCTGCTCTTTAACGGATTTTTTATGGACAACGCCGGTCTTTTCGCCTTTCAGGCGCGCCATGATGTCATCGGCGGCCGCCTTTTCTTTGATGTTTCCGGCGCGGTGCGTTCCGGTAAAAACAATGCCGCCGGAACCGGTGCCGCCTGCGCCAACACCGGCGCCGCCAACGCCGCCCACACCGGCGCCGCCTGCGCCAGCACCGCCTGCACCAACACCGCCTGCGCCAACACCGCCTGCGCCCGCTTCAAAATCCGCCGTGATTCTCCAAAAATCCTTTGACTTAAAATCACGAATGGCTTTTTCCCTTTCATAAACAAAACCGCATGTCGGCGTTTGGCAGGGGCCGATAGACAAAATCTCCTTCGTAAAAGCCTTTTCGCGAACGGATAAGGTGACATAGCGCGTAAAAGCCGCGCCCATTTTCAAATCTAAAATCTGGCGGGTTTCGGCGGCCATTGCCAGATTCGTGTCAGGCTCTCCGGGATGATCGAAAGCCTGTTCGATTTCATTTTTGGAAAACGTTGAGTAACGCGCTCTTTTGACGGGCGCGGCTGAGAAACGCTGCGCGATTTCTTTGGCTTCAAATCCGATGTTTTCGCCTTCGCGGTCGTAGTCGCAGGCCAAAATAATCATGCTCGCCTCTTTCGCCAATTTTTCGATAACGAACGCAAAATTTTCTTTTGTCACAAACTTAACGGGCGCGATGTCCAGCAATTCTCCCGGCTTGATGCCGGTCCAGCTGTTGTATTCGGCGGGGAAATCATAATTCATAATGTGGCCGGCAAGGCCCGCTATCGCCCAATCGGCGCCGCCTCTGTTGAAACGATAGACGGCAATGCCTTCTATCGTTGTCCGCGTGTACTTTCCGCCGCCCAAAATATTCGCGATTTCTTCGGCGGCCTTGTTCTTTTCGGCAAAGGCGACGATTGTCATTTTGTTTTCCCCTTGTTTTCCCTTTGTTCCCTTCTGTTATTCCTTACGTTTTCCCTTTGTTCCCTTCTGTTATTCCTTCCGATTTCCCTTTCTGTTTTCCCTTCCGCTTTCCTTTTCTGTTTCCCTTCTCAGCTTCAATCATTCAAACAGTTAAAATCAAGAATCCCCGGCTTTCTTGTATGTAAATCCACAAACGGTACTTTGGCGGGCGTCGGCATTATGTTGACTTTTTTCTGGAAATCCGTCTGCGCCTGCCATGTCCCTGAGTTGATGAGCAGAATGTTTTTGTAATTGGTCACGCCGACCGTGTGTACATGCCCGCAATGAATGATATCGGGCACTTTATCAATGACCATATAATCCTTTTTTTCCGGCGATATCATCACGCGGCTGCCGTAAGTCGGGGCAAGATGGCGGCGCTTGACCATTTCAATCATTCCCGTGGTCGGCGCCTGATAAGAAACGCCTTTGATCGACGCCACCATGTCATCCATGGAACAGCCGTGGTAAATTTCGGCAGTGATGCCGCCCAGTGAAATCAAAGCGGGGTTGCCGACAAACGTGACATTTTCGGGAAACATCTCCTGAATTTTGGGCTCAAACGTCGTCTGCGGCTCGGCCCGGCGAACGGCATCGTGGTTGCCGGGGGCGATGACAATGTGAATGTTTTTCGGGATGCGGCGGAAATATTCGGCGGCTGTTCTGTATTGTTCATATATTTCGGTAATCTCTAAGTTATGTTCCTGCCCGGGATAGATGCCGATTCCCTCGACAACGTCGCCGGCGACAATCAAATAGCGCACTTCCGACGCGATTTTCCGAAGCTGCGGGTTGTCGTTTATCCCGTTTAAAAAATCAATAAATGTCTCCCACTCATGTTTCATGAACTCTTTGCTGCCGACATGAATGTCTGAAATAAACAAAGCGTAACCTTCCGACTTCGGTCTTCCTGAAATATAATTGTTCGGAACGTCCGGCTGTATGATTTTTGACGCCATTAAAATTGTGCCGTCGGGCGCCAACGACCCCGATACGCCGATGATTTCATCAAGAACAAGGCCTTCCGCCGTTTCAATTAAATCGGCTTCGCCTCTGTTGATAAGCACGGGAAAAATGCCGGTCGGGTCTTCCAACGTCAAAACAATGTGTTGGTTATTCGTAAAACTTTTTTCAGACACCATGCCGATAATCGCGACTTCCGCATTTCCGCTTCCCGACAGCGGTTTGACATATCGCCCCTTCATAATGCTTTCAATCGGGCGCGCGCTGATTCGGGACCGAACCATTTCACTGATTCGGGTATAGCGGTCCCGGAAATAATGAACGTATTGCTGATATTCCCCGATGCTTGCCGTTTTATCGGAAACGTCTTCTAAAACCAGTACCGGATTGCTTTCAAACGGGTATTTCGCGACAAACCGATTCATTTCCTGCGTTTCTTCGCTTCCTTGCGCTTCTTCGCTTCCTTGCGCATTTTTGCATCCCTGAAGCATGACGGTTTTGTATTTTTCGTCCAGTTCCGAAACAAGAGCGGTTAAATGAGAGGTTTCGATGACAAAGACCGAGGCGTCAATTCCTGAGAACAAAATCGGCAGCGCGTCCACTGACAGACCGCAGGACATCAGATATGAAACCGCTTCTCCGTTAATCATAAAGCCGGCTTCTGATGCTTTTTCCAAAATAACCGTTTCATCCATTTCGTTCATCTCTCACTTTGTTTTTCAGAATTATCATCTTCACTTTGTTTCAATTCATTCGATTTTGAATTCATTCGATTTTGAATTCATTCGGTTTTGAATTCATTCGGTTTTGAATTCATTCGGTTTTGAATTCATTTGGTTTTGAATTCACTCATTTTTTTGAACTGTAATGATAACAGAATACTTTGACTCCTTAATTGTTTTTCAATCTATCTCTTTCCATCTGTCTCTTTCCGCCTGTCTGTTTGTATATCTTCCGTTTGCAAACTTTCATTTTCATTTATGGGCTGCAATTTATTTTTAAAAAGCGGACGAATGTTTATAAACAAGAAAACCAATTATTTGAGAACCAATTATTTGAAAATCAATTATTTTAAAAGTTAAGAACTATCATTTATTTCTTTTCACCTTTTCAATCAGAGGTTTTTGATTATGACAGAGAATACATGGATCAAGGATTTGTTAAAAGATGTCTTGATTGTTATCGGCATCGTTGTCGCGTTCTTGGTTTTATGTCAGCTGGTTTTCGGCCTCTGGACGCCGATGTATGTTGTCTCTTCGGGCAGCATGGAACCAAATATGAATGTCGGCGACATCGTTTTAGTCAAAGGAATTCATCGAACGGCGATTGTGACCCAAGAGGACGCTCTTTCCTCTGACAAACCCCGTATCAAATTCAAAGAACCCGGCGATGTGATTCTTTTCAGGCCGTATGGCAGTCATCAGCATATTCCAATCATTCATCGCGCCATGTATTACGTCGAAGAAGGGGAACCTATGTGGGAGGGCGGGCCGGCCGCGCCGCATTCGGGTTACATGACCAAAGGCGACAACAAAAATACAAACGCTTTGCTGGACCAGCAAACCACGATCAGCGCGCATCAGCCGATTAAAGAGGAATGGATCATCGGCGTTTCTCAATTCAAGATTCCGTACGTCGGCAAAATCAGGCTTTTCTTCTCAAGGTCGAGGTAATTAAAACAGGTTAAAGAGGAGGGAGGCAACATTTTTTGCCTTCTTCTTGCCTTCCTTGCTCTTTCCCTTCTTGCCTTGCTTTGCCTTGCTTTGCCTTGCCTTGCCTTGCTTTGCCTTGCCTTGCTTTGCCTTGCCTTGCTTTGCCTTGCCTTGTTTTGTCTTGCCCTGCTTTGCCATGTACATGCATCTGCTTTTTTTGTAACAGTGCCACGTTCGCGAAGCGAACGGCTATTTTAAAAAAAAGCTGACTCTGTGACTGCTATTGCTGTGACTGCTACATGCATTGACTGCTACATGCATTGACTGCTACATGCATTGACTGCTACCTGTATTTGCTGCCACTTGTCATCCGGCACTTTCTACATGCATCAGCTTTTTTTTTAAATAGCCGTTCGCTTCGCGAACGTGGCACTGCTACCGCCACTGCTGCTGCCACCACCACCGCTGTCCCCATCACTGCTGCTGCCACCACCTCTGCTGCTATCGTTACTGTCGCTTTGCTTGCTGCCGTGCTTTGTTTGCTGCCGTGCCCTGTTTGCTACCTTGCTCTTGCCTTGCCTTGCTTTGCCTTGCTCTTACCTTCCTTGTTTTTTCCACCCTTCCTTTTTTTCCATTAGTTTCATCCCGCTCAGAAAGTCTTTAAATCCTATGGCTTTCGTTTTGTCTTAAGAACGTTCTTTCTTTGAACGAACAATAAAGCGGAGGGGGTTAAACGGCAGCGAAGAAGTCAAAAGGTGTTCCCGCTCGGGACAACAGCTCTTCTTTTACGGAAGACATTTGGATTCCGATAGCTTCTTTGCCGCTCCCGGGGCGCATTTTGTCGTTTTATACATCTTCAGGTATTGAAAAGCTGTATCCGCCTCAATCTAAAGCGGTTTCGGCGGGGTTGCTGGAAGGCAAAAACGTTTTGATTTCCATTCCGACGGCGTCAGGGAAAACGCTGCTCGCCGAGCTGGCGATGCTTCGGGGGTTGGAACTGAACGGCAAGTGTCTTTACATCGTTCCGCTGCGGGCGCTGGCGTCTGAAAAATTCCGCCGCTTTTCCGAATTCGAAGCTCTCGGTTTTAAAACAGGTATTTCGACGGGGGACTTAGATTCCGCTGACGAATATCTGGGGTCCAATGACATTATCGTCGCGACTTCCGAAAAAGTGGATTCGCTGATAAGAAATGAAACGCGTTGGATTGAAAATATTTCCGTTGTTGTTTTGGATGAAGTCCATCTGATGGATTCCCCCGGCCGCGGGCCGACGCTTGAAATCATTATCACACAGCTCAGGCGGATGAATCCGAAAATTCAAATCATTGCTTTGTCCGCCACCATTCAAAATTCAAAAGAAGTGGCGGATTGGTTGAAGGCTGTTTGCGTTGTCAGCGATTGGCGCCCGACACGATTGTATGAGGGCGTCTATTTTGACGGTGTTTACGAAGCCGCTCACATCGGGGCTAACGCCGGGGCTAACGCCGGGGAAAAAATCGTCAAGGAAATCGAGCTTGTCGGCAAAGGAAAAGAAGCCGGCATCTCTCTTGCCGCGGGCACGATTCGGGAAGGCGGTCAATGTCTTGTTTTTGCAAGCAGCCGGAAAAACGCCGTCGGGTTTGCCAAAAATGCGGGAGCGGTCATTCAGTTTTATCTGAGCTCTGCCGAAAAAGCGGAATTGGCGGCGCTGGCGGCTGAAATCAGCGACGGCAGTGAAACGGACGCCGCGGGTGTTTTGGCTTTCTGTATCCGCATGGGTGTTGCTTTTCACCATGCGGGACTGACAGCAACCCAGCGGGAATTGGTGGAGCGTTCCTTTTTGGCCGGCAAAATCAAAGTCATTTCCGCAACGCCCACGCTGGCGGCAGGCCTGAATCTGCCGGCTCGCCGCGTCATCATCGCCGGTTGGCGCCGCTATGACCCGAATGAAGGGATGAGGATGATTCCGGTCATGGAGTACAAACAAATGGCAGGGCGCGCGGGCAGGCCGCATATGGACCCGTACGGCGAGTCGGTTCTGATCGCTTCAAAAGAAGAAGATATTGAAAAGCTGACGGAACTGTACGTCACCGCCGCCCCCGAGGCCGTCGAGTCAAAGCTGGGCGCGGAAAATGCGCTTAGGGCTCATGTTTTGTCAACGATTGTCAACGGTTTTGCAAACACAAAAGAACAGCTGCTGTCCTTTTTCAAAGACACGTTTTTCGCCTACCAAAAAGGCCTTCTCAGTACGATTGCGTTAAAAACGGTCATCGACAAGTGTTTGGATTTTTTGATTGAAGCGGACATGTGCCGCGAAATCGAGAAGAACGGGAAGGATGGGAAAGACGGGAAGGATGGGGAAGACGGGAAGGATGGGAAAGGCGGAAAGGATGGGAAGGCTGTTCCGGTTTCTTCGGTTTCTTCGGCTTCTGCCGGCGCCCCCAATCCGTTTGTGACCGCCGATCAACTCTCTTCCTCTTCAAAGGATGAAGACGGTGATATGCGTCTGGTCCCGACAAGTCTCGGCACGCTTGTTTCAAAATTGTATTTAGACCCGCTTTCAGCGCACATTCTTCTTCAAAACGTCAAAAAAGCCGAAACGACGGGAATGCGGCTGACGGATATCAGTTTGCTTCACCTCTTCTGCATGACGCCCGATATGAAGCTTCTGTATATGAAAACAAACGATTATCTGTGGGTTTCCGAATTTGCGGTTGAGAATGCCGAGCATTTCATTTCCGTCCCGCCGATTACAAAAACTTCAGAATACGAGTGGTTTTTGGGTGAACTCAAAACAGCGCTTCTTCTCTACAACTGGATTACCGAAGTTTCCGAAAATGACATTTCAAAATAGTTTGATGTCGGCGAAGGAGACCTCCGCCAGTTTTCCGAAACAGCTTCATGGATTGCCGATGCCGGCTCGCGGCTCGTCAAACTCTGCGGTTTTAAATCATTCAGCATGCTGTCGGATTTGGAAATCCGTCTCCAATACGGCGCCTCCGTTGAGTTGCTTTCGCTTCTGAAAATAAGGGGTATCGGCCGTGTCAGGGCCCGCCGCCTGTACGACGCGGGATTTCGTTCCAAAGAATCTTTCAAGCCGGCAGATTTTGCAACGGTTGCCGGGCTGATTGGTCCAAACGTCGCCGATAAGCTTTACAAGGAACTTGGAACTGACCACGGCAGCTACATCGTTAAAGAAACGAGAAAGAGCTTTTCCGGTTCAAAAAAAATAAGCCAAAAAGGCGAATCGGGCGCGGGCGCCGAAAAAAGAGCCGAGGCGGAAACGGATTTTGATAAATCCGCTTCGTCTCAAATTCAAAAAAGATTTGATGATTACTTCTGAATGACGCATGATGCAAATGCGCCATCCTTTTTTCCGGCAGCGGCTCGGCTTTACAATGCCGCCGTCCGTTTTTCAGTATGCTTTCTCATTCGTTTTCATTTACAATCCGAAATCTTGATGCTTCCGGCAATGACTTCAACGCTGCCGTCCGCTTTTCCGATGACGACTTCATCCGTGTTTATAAAAATCCCATGCTCGACAACGCCCGGGATTTGTGAAATCTTTCTCGCCAGCTCTTCCGGTTTTTGAATTTCTCCGAAATCGCAGTCGATGATAAAATTGCCGTTGTCTGTAATGACAGGCCCGTCCTTTTTAACGGCTGCCCGAAGCACAGGCGTTCCGCCGAGTTTTTTCAAGGAAGCGACGACTAATTCTTTGCCGAAAGGCATCACTTCTATCGGGACGGCGACGGACAAAACATCCTTCTTTTTGCCCGGGTCGGACACGATGACAAAGCGGGAAGCGGACATGGAAACGATTTTTTCACGCGTGTGCGCGCCGCCGCCGCCTTTTATGGCGATCAGGTTTTTGTCAAACTGATCGGCGCCGTCAATCGCGATGTCCAGTTTCGGCGTTTCGGCAAGCGATGTCAGGGGAACGCCCGCATCAATCGCAATCGCTTCCGACTGATAGGATGTGACAACGCCTTTGATTTGAAGTTTTTCTTCACGAACGCGGCGGCCGAGTTCTTTGATTGTGTAAGCGACGGTTGACCCCGTTCCGAGGCCGACGGCGTCTCCGTTTTTGACAAGACTTGCCGCGTAAATACCGGCCGCCTTCTTTTCCGGCGATTCTGTGGTTTGATTTCGGTCTGTCATTTTATCACCCGATTGAATTGGGAGGAGATTACATTGTTTAAGGAGACAATCTCTTTCTGTCTCTTGGGAACAAAACCGCTTCGCGGACGTTTTCAAGACTCAGCATTGTCATAATCAAACGGTCGCAGCCCACGCCAAATCCGCCGTGAGGGGGCATGCCGAAACGGAATGGTTTTAAATAGAATTCAAAACCGTCGGGGTTGAGGCCTTTGGCTCTGATTCTTTCCGTCAGCAAATCGTGTTGGTGGACACGCTGGGCGCCGGAGGAGAGCTCCATTGTGCGATGCATCATGTCAAAGCTCTTTGAAATTTCGGGGCGGTTTTCATGGGGCATGGCGTAGAACGGTTTTGTTTCCGTCGGCCAGTCGATGATGAAGTAGTGGGACTCCCCGGTTTTATTAAAGACGTATTCGCCGAAGAGATGCTCGGCTTGCGTTCCGATGTCATCGCCGAACTTCATTTTTTCTTCGATTTCGGGAATTTCGTTGTTGATGGTGTCCAAAACCTGTTCGTATGTGTATTTGTTAAACGGCAGTTTCGGAACGGCAAGCTCAAGGCCGAGAATATCCAGACTCGGTTTGCATTTCGCAATCACCTGCTCATAAACGTCGGCAATCATTTTTTCCAAGATTTCCATGACGTCTTCGTGGTCGGCAAAGCTCATTTCAATGTCAATGGATGTGGCTTCGTTGAGGTGCTTTCTCGTGTCATGTTCTTCCGCTCTGAAAATCGGGCCGATCTCATAAACGCGGTCAAGTCCGGCAGACATCAGCATCTGCTTAAAGAGCTGCGGGCTTTGGTTGAGGAAAGCTTCGCGGTCAAAATAGCTGATCGGGAACAAGTCGGTTCCGCCTTCGGTTGCCGCGGCGACGACTTTGGATGTTGTTGTTTCCACGAATTTGTTCCGCTCCAAAAAGTCACGAATGGCTTCCAAAACGGCGCTGCGTATGAGAAAAACAGCTGTCTGCTCCTCGCGGCGCAGGTCCATAAAACGGTTGTCGAGTCTTGTGTCGAGTTCGGCGTCCACCTTTCCGGTCGTGTCCATCGGCAGCGGCGATTCGGCGGCGTTTAAAAGCGTCACGGTTTCGGGCAGAAGTTCGTAACCGTTTGGCGCTTTCGGCTCGGCCTTGATGGTCCCTGTCACAGTGACAACGGATTCGCGGCTGAGACGCTTGACGGTTTCCAAAAGTTCGGGTTCGATCTTTTTCTTAACAAGCGTCACCTGCGCGCGTCCTGTCCGGTCGCGGAGAACAAGAAACGTAATGCCGCCAAGGTCTCGGATTTCGTAGACCCAGCCCGCGAGCGTCACGGTTTTGCCGTTGTCCGCTTCAGGGTTGATTTCACCTGTAAAATGTGTTCTGAGTTCTTTGAATGACATGATGATCACGTTTTCAGTCAAAATAAATTCATAAAATTGAAATAACGGTTTTAGGATGATTTAGGATGATTTAGGATTTAGGATGGAGTCATATTCAATATTATTGATATAATAACTTGATGAGTCATAATCCCTATCATATTTTAAAATTTTCAGATAGGTCAATGACAATTTCAGACGTGTCAATTTAATTTTTCAGACATGCAATGACAATTTTTGACATCTTTAATTATAATTCTTGATGTGAACTTTAAAGAGAGTCAGATAACATTTAAATGACAAGACCTGATTATGTTTTTTTAAAAAAGGAGAATTATTGATGGATTTAAATGACCTTGAACATCATATTGATGAGGAAATCCACCACGTCATCGACGTCGTCAAAATGAAAAACATTCTATTAATCGCGATTATCTTAATTTTGACCTATCTCTATTTATTCGTGATTGAATGAATATTCTTTTTTATTATTTTTCTCAGTTTGCTTTCTCATTCGTTTTCTCAGTCTGCTTTCTCATTCGCTCTCTCGGCCTTCCTTTTCATTCGTTTTCTCAGCCGATTGCCGTTTTTTCAAGCATTTTGCATGCCTGACAAACCGTGTCGCTGCAAGGCTCGCCGCAGATTTGGCAAGTGCTCATGGCGGCAACATCCAGCGCTTGTGATATCAGCGGCGCCATCGTGTCGTAACCGCTCACAAGAGAGTATTTCGTACCCGGGTGGTTGACTTCAAAACTGTTCAAAAGGCGGCGGACTTCTTTTCGCAAAGCGCCGAAGGAATGGGGGCAAGCCGTCAGCTCCATCGGCAAATCGTGGAGATAAGCGTAAAGCGCCACTTCTTTTTCCGGAATTTTCCGAAGCGGCTTGACACGGATTATGAAACCGTCAAGCTCGTTCACGGCAGAAAAGCGGACCATTCGCTCCACGTCGCCGCGGAAATGGTTAAGCATAATTGTTTGCGCCTCGTCGTCCAGGTTGTGGCCGATGGCAAGCTTTGTCGCGCCGATATCGCGCGCGGCTTTGTTGAGAATTTGTTTTCGGAGAACGCCGCAATAACTGCACGGGCCGGCTTCTTTTTTGTCATCGCCGCTTCGGTTTTCCGCCATCTTCTTTTCAGCGACGATTTCGTCCATGGTCTTGCCGTACTCTTCTTTAAAAGAGGTGACAATATGTTCGATGCCGAGGCTCTCTGTCATTTTTTTGGCTCGATCGATGGAAAAATCGCGGTAACCGCTGATGCCTTCGTCAATCGTAATCGCGACAATTCGTATATCCGGCCTCTCGCCGAATATTTTGTGCATTAAAAAAAGAACGGCGGAACTGTCTTTGCCGCCTGACAGCGCGACCGCGATGACATCGTTTTTCTTAACGGGATAGCGCTGGCGCACGGTAAGCTTCGCTTTGCGCTCCACGTCTTCAAAAAAATGTTTTTTGCATAAGTGAAGGCCGGAATACGGCTGATAAATAATCGACGGCGTGCTGCATTTCCTGCATTTGATTGTCATAATTTGTCCCGTTTAAATTTGCGGTTTTAATGCTTGAAAAACAAGCCCTCTCTCATTTAAACTTTATGTTTTTGAACACTTCGGCGGTTTGATATCCCTTTTCCTGTTCTTCAACGGTATGATTTCTGATTTCTTCCCGGCGCTCCTTAATCTCGAGCTCCTTAATCCCGCGCTCTTTAATCCTTCTGTTTTGAGCCCCGTGCCCCTTAATCCCGCGCTTTTATTTTTCGGTTGTGTCGTTGCCGGCTGGATTTTCGGTTTGTTCACCGGCATGGTGCCCGGCATTCATACAAACAACGTTGCCGCCGTTTTAGCCGGAAGCGCCGGCATTCTTTATTTTGCCGGCCTGACGCCTGTTTTGGTTTGCGTCACCATTTTATCCTGCGCCATTTCACATACCTTTCACAATATCATCCCCGCCATCTTTTTAGGCGCGCCGGGAGAAGATACCGCGCTTGCCGTCTTGCCGGGCCACCGTCTGCTGCTGGCGGGCGAAGGTTATGCCGCCATTCGTTTGTCGGCGCTCGGCAGCATCGGTTCCGTTTTGCTTTCTCCCCTTCTCATGATTCCGGCGGCATATTTTCTGTACCGGTTTTATCCGGTTTTGGAGCCGTATATGGGTTGGTTTTTACTGGCTCTTTCCCTCATTATCCTGCTTTCCGAAAAAGAGCTGCCTTCAATTATCCGAGCGGCCTTTGTCTTTTTGGCGGCAGGTTTTCTTGGTATTTTGGCATTTGAGTTGGACGGTTCGTTAAATCCCGTCTCGTCTTTTTCAGACACCTCTGTTTTGATGCCGCTTCTCAGCGGCCTTTTCGGCGCCCCTCAAATCATTGTCAGCATCTTGACGGATTTCAAAATCCCGTCTGTTCGGGAGAGGAGTGTTTCGTTCCCGCCTTCGCTTTTGATACGAAACACAATTATAGGGACAGCGGCCGGCGCCTTTGTCTCTTGGATTCCCGGCATCTCTTCTTCAGCCGCCGCGATATTGGCCGGCGTCTTCACCGGCAAAACATATCCGGTCGATTCTTTAAAAAATATGGGGAGGACTGCCGGCAAAACGGAAGCAGAAGGGTTTGAGCAGGCAAGGTTTGAAGAGACGAAAGCAGAGGAAGGGGCAGAAGCAGGGGCAGGAGCAGAAGCAGGAGCAGGGGCAGAAGCAAGGGTAGTGGCAGAAGCAGAGGCAGGGGGAGGAGCAGGGGCAGGAGCAGAGGCAGGAGCAGAGGCAGGAGCAGAGGCAGGAGCAGAGGCAGGAGCAAAAGCAGAGGCAATTGACTTGGAAAGCATTGAAGAAACAAATGCCAAAGAATTCATTGTCTGTGTTTCCGCAATCAGCACGGCGAATGCAGTTTTCGGTCTTCTTACGTTTTTCATTCTCGGTAAATCCAGAAGCGGCGCTGTCGTCTCTGTTCGCGATATTCTTTCAAGCGCGGGTGTTGACAGGATTTCCCCCGATATCTTTTTCCTTTTTTACGCGGTTGTTTTTCTGACAGGACTTTTGTCTTACTTTTCCACGCTTCAGGCAGGCAAGCGGATTCCGAAACTTCTGCAAAAAATCAATTACAAGTACCTCTCCGTTTTCATATTGATTTTTCTGTCATCGCTGACTTTCCTGATGACCGGCTCTTACGGCTTCCTTCTCTTCCTTGCTGCCGTTTTCATCGGATTTCTGCCCCTTGTTCTCGGTGTCAGAAAATCTCATCTGATGGGCGTCATCCTTTTTCCGGTCATGCTTTATTTTTTGGGTTTACGGTAAAGGAAAGATATGGCAGTACAGTAGAAGGATTTGACAGGCTGATCCACATTTTTACGGCGGCAGGCGGTGTCAAGTCATCGGATTTCAAAATAAAAGGAAAAAGAGACAAACTGATATTTCTTTGAAAAAAGGATAAAAGAAGCCGTCAGTACAGCCTCTCGATAATGTCCAATCCCTTTTCAATTAATTCCAGATTTTCATAAATGCGGCGCGGGTCGGTTTCGTTTTGCATGTCCTCGGCAACCTCCGTTACTTTGCGTAAGATTAATTCTTTGAGGCGTTCCTCATCGGCGGAATAAACGGTTCTTTCAATCGTTCCCCTGACAGCGGCAGGTTCAGGTTCTTTTTTCTTCTTTTGCCCCGTGTACTTTTGAGGCGCATCGGATTTTTTGGCGGGGACGCCGGGGGAGCAGAAAACGGGCGCGACATCCTTTGAGATAGGGGCGGGCGCGGGCACGGGCGCAGGCGCGCCGCTTGTTTCAACGCCGCTGCAAAGCGGACAGACAATTTCTCCTTTAAATCTGAAGAGGGGGGCGCCGCAGCTTTCACAGTGGTTGGCAAGCATCGTGCCGCCGTTTTCAAGGAAGCGGGCTATTTTTTTGACATTATCGTCAGAGGTCATTTTGATTCATTACTCCTGAAAATTAATTTTGCAATATTTACAATAAATTGTCCGTTTCACATCATTAATCTTTCTGATGAAAATATCTTCGCGGTCTACGGATTCGTAATCGGCGAACGGCTTCAAAATCATCAAAAGGTTTACATATTGAAAAGGTTAAGTTTAAATGATACTTCTCTCTACTAAACTAAACATTCGCAAAGACGAATCGAAAATAAGGAACAATGAAAAATAATTTTTTTTAAATCTGTGCACACGCGCTTTGAGGCAGAGCACAGGCAGCCCATATCAATACCGGCATCACGTTTGCCGGATTGAACAGATTTAAAGACGCTTTTATGCAGGTGATAATTATGTCAGCCGATGAATACCAAAAAGCTATTGACCAATCCATTTTTGAATTGGAAATGATTGCAAACGACACATCCGTCCCGAGAAACATCAGACGAACCGTTACAGAAATTCTGGATGTACTCAGGGATGAAAATCAAGAACTCTTCTTACGCGCCGCCTCGGCATTAAAAACACTTTCAGACGTCAGTTACAACGACCCCAACATTCCGATGCACACCGGAACACTCATCTGGAGCATCCTCGGAAGACTTGAAACAATTCCGCCCGAAGCTTGATTTTTGAATTCCGGCTTCACGGTTTTTTATTCGGGGCATGATAAGAACAGAGGATTTTAAAGACAAAATCAAAGACAAAACCTCTGCAACATGCTTCAATATGTTTCAGCTCAATACGCTTCAGTTCAATTATGCTTCAACCGGCTTACTGAAATTTTTCGCGCGGAAAATTTAAAATTTATTTCTTTTCATTTTTCACGGCCATGATTCAAACATCAAACCGAAGTAACCGAAGTGATTAAAAAGCAAAGGGAAAACTATGAAAACCGACACCAAAGACGATATGACGAATATCCGGGAAATGGTTTTATCCTTTATTCGCCCGACGCAAGCCGAAAAAACAAATCTGGAAACCGTCAGGAAAGGCATTATTGACGACATCGTCAAAATCGCGCGCCGAGAGGGGCAGCTTGACATCATCCCGATATCTGTCGGCTCGGCCGAGAGAAACACATGGCTGCGCGGCAATCATGACATCGATGTTTTCATTTCCTATCCGGAAGACACCTCTTTTAATGAATTTTATCAAAAAAGCAAAGCGCTGCTCACGGAAATGGCAAAGACGGGCGACTCTTGGGAAGACCGCCATTCGGAACACCCGTACATTCATATCCGAAAAGAAGGGTTTGAAGTGGATTTGGTGCCGTGTTTCCGCGTGAAAAGCGGCGCCGAAATCAAATCCGCCGTCGACAGAACGCCGTTTCACTGCGTTTACATCAAAGAAAACATACGCGGTCTTGAAGAGGACGTCATGCTGTTGAAGCAATTCATGAAGGGGACGGGCGTCTACGGCTCGGAAGTCAGGACGGGCGGTTTTTCCGGTTACCTGACGGAACTGTTAACGATTCACTGCGGCGGTTTTGAGCAGGTCCTTAAACAGGCATCGGAATGGAAACACGGGACGTTGATTGATATCGCCGCGCATCAAACGATTGAGCACGATGACCCGCTTGTTGTCGTTGACCCGACTGATCCGAAAAGAAACGTCGCCGCCGCGCTGTCGCTGACAAAATTTTCACTTTTTATTGACCGCGCCCGCTTTTTTTTGAAAAGCCCGAGCGTTGAATATTTCTCAAAAAAAGAATATCCGCCGCTGACCGCGGAAGAATACAAGCGGCTGGCGGAAAAGCGCGGCACGAAATGGATTGCCGTGTCGTTCAAAACGCCGCCGATCGCGGAAGATACACTGTACCCGCAGCTTTTCCGGCTGGAAAAATCACTGAAAGAAATCCTGACGCGCAACGAGTTTACCGCCGTCAATACTTTTTCGTGGTCGGAAGAGCACAAGCAAAGCATCGTTTTTCTGGAAGTGTTAAATGACTTGCTGCCCCCGCTTCAAAAACGGGTCGGTCCGCCGGTTTGGAATGAGAGCAACGCGGCGTCGTTTTGTCAAAAATACAAAGACAGCCCTGATACGTTTTCATTCGCGATTGAAAATGAGCGTTATGTCGCCGAAGTTTTGAGAAAACACCGGTCTGCCGCTCCTCTGATTGAAGATATGCTTTTCAAAGAGGCCGCTCTCGGCCGTCACGTTCGCGATTCCTTAAAAGACGGATATGAAATTCTCCAAAACGAAGATATTGAGAAAATCGAAAGCGAAGCGTTTTGGAAATTTATGAATGAGAAATTGGCGGCTCGGATTGAGCCTTGAAAACAGACAAATAAAAACCAAACCAAAAACCAAACAAAAGCCAAACCGAAAACCAAACCAAAAACCAAACCAAAACCAAACCAAAAACCAAACAAAAAACCAAACAAAAAACTAAAAACAAAAATTAAAAAAATCAGCCTGCTCCGCCCGGCGCATCGCGGCTTTCAATATTTTTAAGTGATTCCACGGCTTCTTCCTGAATACGGATTTTTTCTTCGATACCCGCTTCTAAATCTTTTCTCTTTGCTTCCCTTTTGAAAACTTCTCCGGTCAGTTCCAAAAAGTCAACTCTGTAATAGAGTTCCGTCGAATCCAGAAGAGCCCAAACGCCTTCTTCGTCTTCCATAATTTCAAGAATTTCGCCAACGGTTCCCGTGTTAATATATTTGACAAAATCCCCGGCTTTGATTTCTTTGCCGCGGATATCGAAAACCTGAAGCTTTGACATGATAATTGGAATGTTGCCATGGATTAAAAATGTTCTGCCGGCGAATTTGAAGCCGAATTCAGTCGGATTCAGCCAAGTTTTGCGGATTCAATCGCGTTTAGTCGGATTCAGCCGTATTGTCGGATTCAGCCGTATTGTCGGATTCAGCCAAGTTTTGCGGATTCAGCCGTATTCAGTCGGATTCGTCCCGATTTAGTCGTATTTGACCGGATTCAAGCAGTTTTATGAGTTCTTCTTCAGCCGCGGCATGTCCTTGGTCCGCCGCAAGTATGTACCATTTCACAGCCTCTTCAATATCTTTGGGTACACCGCAACCGTTCTCATACAGATGTCCCAGGAAACATTGAGCGATGAGGTCCCCGTGTTCCGCCGCGCGCCTGATCCACTTGGCAGATTTTTCCTAATCCTGAGGCACGTTTAAGCCTTCTTGATAGGTAAATCCGAGGTTTCTTTCCGCGAAGACGTTTCCGTGCGCCGCTCCAAGCGTCATCCATTTTATTGTTTCTTCTCCCGGGTCGAACACGCCGGCGCTGCTTATTCCAAGGCCCGCTTCAGCCGCTTGCCTGAACCACACGGCACGTTCTTCGTGATTTGCCGACTCGTTCAGTCCCATATCATACAACAAAATGTCGATACAGAATTGGGCGAAATCGTCCTGTTCCGCCGAACGCCTGAACCATTTTGCCGCCTCTTCAAAGCTTTGAGGCACGCCCCTGCCTTCGTGGTACGCCAAACCGACCTCGTACTGTGCTTCCGAATCCCCGTTTTCGGCTTCAAAAAGGAGTTTTTCGATTTCACTTTTGGAATAAACAATTGACATAAAAATCGGAAATGGTCTCCAAGATTAAAAGTGTTTGTCTTTGAATTCGATTCATTAAAAACGGCAACAGATTCAGAAATGCATGAAAATATTCGGGTAACGATGTCAAATATTCAAAAACATGTCAATTATTCAATAATATGTCAAATAAAAGCAGCGGCGGGTTTAACCCGCCATTTTATTTTTAAGAAAAGAAAATCAGCCGTTCTTAATTTCCGATCGGATATCACCGATTCTGGCAACGCGTTCGGCGAAAGCGTTGTGTTTGTGAATACTTTCTTCGTTGATTTGTTTGATTGTGATGATTGCGTCATCGGGGAGCTGCGGGAAGGTATCGACCACTCTTTTGGCCATCACACGAACGCAGTCTTCAACGAATTTCGGGTTTTTGTGCGCTTCTTCAACGACTTTTTTTTCATCGGCGCGCTTTAAAACTTCGTAAACGTTGGAGCTCATGGAGGTTTCGATAATCCTGATGATTTGTTCCAAGCGAACGCCCGTGGTGTCAAGCGTTTGAACGGAAATGATGCCGCGGCCGCGTTGGTTGTGGCTGGCCATCGGTATCGTGTTAAAGAACTCTGAAATTTTGTCATCCGCGACACCGAGTTCTTTGAGTTTGAGCTCGGCTTCCTCCTGCATCATGGACTGGGCGCAGGGGCAGGCGGTCATGCCCGTCACTTCGGCGCCGATCAGTTTTTGGATTTGAACGGCGTTGCTGCCGTCTGTTCTTTCGGCAACGGCATCGGCGAAAATGTCAACAAACTGTTGGCAATCAACGCCTGTCGCGGGTGATTTCCGGCGGATCATGTATTCGCTTTTCATACGAACTTCCGCACAGGAAGCGTATTCGTGGCGCTCGATTAAGTTTTCGGCAATGTCGCCGCACAAATTTTCAATTTCATAAACGGGAGATTGGGAAATATGGGTCAAAATTTCTTCAATCGCTTCAAAATTGCGGGACAGGTTGGCGCCTTTTCGGTCAGACGGCAAGTCCACAAAAATATCAAAGGACGACATCAGAATGATCGGCCTTTTGTTTTCCCTTTTCAGTTCAATGAGTTTTTTAACGTCCGTTACACCGACACGCGTTAAATTAATGGGAACGGTGGGGCGATTTGCCTGAACATCCGGTAGAATCGGGCACTGTGTCATTAAATTTACCTCATAAGTTGTTTTGATTGCCGTTTTTAAATAAAATTCAATATATGTCACGATAATGTGACGCTAACAAATATCTGTTGATATAAAAAGTTGTTTCAAAAAGCGACACGGAATAGGAGATAAAAACAAAGCCGGAACAAATTCAAAGTAAAATCAGATAAAGTTAAAAAAAAAGAGGCGCAGACCCTGAAAATTGATTTGAACAGGAAATTAATAAAAAGTGAACAAAAAAAAAATTAATAAAAAACGGATAAAAAGAACGTGATTAATAAATACGGATGAAACGAAAGAGAGTGAAAATCAAAAGAAGAGGGGTGAAAACATAAAACCGAGCAGAAAAAAACATACAAAAAAATAAAACCGAGCAGAAAAAAAACATACGAAAAACATACAACCACCTCCATTTTCGGAGTTGGGCGATGCGAAGCAGCGCACAAATTCGAAAATGGAGATTGCTGCAAAAATATAAAGAGAAATAACAAACTGAATTATTTTTGAAAAAAACAAGATGAAAAGCAACAAACATGGTGAAAACAAACAAAAACATAAATCCGAAACCGGAGCTTTCCGCTAAAGATATAATGAGAAATAACGAATCGAACTATAAAAAACAAAAAGAAAAAACAAAATTAATAAGAATGGGTCGAAAGAACAGGATTAATAAAAACAAACAGAAAAAACCGGATTAATAAAAATCAAATAGAAAAAACAAAATTAATAAAAACAAAATAAAAAGAACGAATTAAATAAAAAGATTAAAAAACTTTGGCAGAGCAACGTTGCTCTGCGAAAGTACGAGTATAACAATTGTTTACTTTAGATTTCATCAAGCTTTTCGATCTTGACTTTCTCGACGAAGGGCTTGTTGATTTTTGCGGGCATCCATGCCGGTCTGTTCTTGGGTGCTTCCACGGTTTCTTTCCATGCTTTGAAGATGTGGACTTTCTTGGTTCCTCTCTCTCTGAGCATGATTGTTTCGGGCTTTTTCTTTGTGCCGTTGCCGCGGTTTGCGACTTTTAAGGCTGCCTGTCGGGGTTGCTTGCCGGTAAAGACACCGGTTTCATTTCCGTTTTTGTCTCTTAAAACAAAGTTTCTTGTTTCTGCCATCTAATCACCTTTGCAATATTATATGATATTGCTATGGTTCAATAATTCAAGCTCATATATAAAGTTTATTGCGCAATTGTATCTATTCTCACTGTTTTGACGAAAAATTCTTTGTCATTTCAGAGTCAAGATAATTTTATACTTAGTTACCGAATATATCTTGTTTTTTCGTTTTTTTCGATGCCTCTCGTTACTGTTTCTCGAAAAACAGAAACGCTGAGAAAAGATATGAGTTTCAAGATGAGACTCAACATATGGGGAAATTTTTTTTGTAAAACGGCATCGGCTGAGTACTCGACGAAAAGGCGGTTCGCAGACAGGGTGTTACGCTGATTGTCGATAGACTTTTGAGCACGGAAAGCTTTGAGAAAAGTTTTTAAACCCCTTTCTTTTTTTATGGAATTAAAGACGTTTTATTCACATCGCGCATCACATCAAAACATTTAAAAAGGCAGGGATGTTTTGACACATTATCGTAATTGTATACTTCGTCACGTCTTTGTTTTACAGAATAATTATAAAAGAAATACAATCGGCAGGGAACAGAAATGACAGTGAAATTTGAAGATGTTTTAATTGAATCATTGCCCTATATACGGGAATTTTCAGAATCCGTGATGGTCATTAAAGTCGGCGGCAACGCGATGCTGAATCCTGAAAAAACGACAACGATAATGGAAAGCATCATTCAGGACATCGTTCTTTTGCATTTTGTCGGCATCAATCCGATTATCGTTCACGGCGGCGGCCCCGAAATTACCGAAAAGATGGAAAAGATGGGTAAGCAGCCGAAATTTGTCGGCGGTCTTCGCGTAACGGATGACGACACCCTTGAAATCGCGACCATGGTTCTTGTCGGAAACATCAACACGAAAATGGTTTCTTTAATCAACAAGCACGGCGGAAAAGGCGTTGGCCTCAACGGTCTTGACGCGAACTTGATTATGGCTCACAAAAAGAAAAATCCGAAAATCATCGTTGACGGCAATGAAGAGGACATTGACATCGGCTGGGTCGGCGAAACGGAAATCATTAACCCCCGGCTTCTCAAAATGATGATTGAGAACAATTACATCCCGGTCGTCTCCCCCGTCGCCGTGGATAAAAAAGGCCAAATGCTGAACATCAACGCCGACACGGTTGCCGGCGACATGGCCGCTGCTCTCGGCGCCAAAAAACTGATCATGATGACCGACATCCCCGGCGTTCTTCGCGACGTAAAGGACAAAGAAAGCCGGATTTCCAAAATAACGCTCTCAGAAATTGACGGACTCATAAAAGACGAAGTCATCACAAGCGGCATGATCCCCAAAATCCGCGGCGCAGAGGTTGCCGTTAAAAGCGGCGTCGAAGGCGTTCATATCATCAACGGCAGCACGCCTCATTCATTATTGCTTGAGCTGTTTACGAATACCGGCGTCGGCACAATGATTTATGATGATAAAAGCGAATAATTTTTTTCAATAAATGATTGAAAATAGAATGTTTGAAAATAGAATGTTTGAAAATAGAATGTTTGAAAATAGAATGTTTGAAAATAGAATGTTTGAAAATAGAATGTT
>Ga0123353_10002677_pt1 | contig 22195 bp, 18 predicted proteins | sample TergutLab28metaG_3_FD_92763 | JGI IMG/M metagenome (GOLD analysis project Ga0123353, IMG submission 92763) | Labiotermes labralis P3 segment gut microbial communities from Petit-Saut dam, French Guiana - Lab288 P3 | ecosystem: Host-associated > Arthropoda: Insects > Digestive system > Gut ... | reverse complement strand
TTGGGAGCGGCGATAGAAGCGCACAACAAAGCAGACATCCGGCAATGGAAGCTTTTGCCAAGCAACATAAGGCTTGGCTCAGCCAACCTGGAACCGGGAGACTACATCCTCACTGTTTGGGATCTTACCTACGGACAGCCCAGGGTCGTTTACCAGCAAAGCGTATCTGTCGGCGCAGACACCGCATTCATAGATATAAACTTGTAACTAACGCCCCAGCGCCTCTTTTATATGCCGCACGGGGATAAGCTCCAGGGGATATTTCCCGCCAAGCCGCTCCGCGTTGGAAGCAGGCAGCAGTACGCGGCCAAACCCCATCTTCGCGGCCTCGTTCAACCGCATTTCGGCCATCGGCACCGCGCGCACCTCGCCGCCAAGCCCAACCTCTCCAAACGCCGCGGTTCCCGGCGGAATCGCCCGGTCCCGGAACGACCCGGCAAGCGACAGGCATAGCGCCAGATCCAGGGCAGGCTCATCGATCCGAATACCGCCGGCGACATTGACGAAGACATCCTGGTTGTGGAGAGCGATGTTTGCCTTTCTCTCAAGAATGGCGCACAAAAGGATCACGCGGTTGAAATCGACTCCAAGCGTCGTGCGCCTCGGCATGGCAAGGTATGAATGGGACACAAGCGCCTGGATCTCCACAAGCAGCGGGCGCGTTCCCTCGATAGCGGGAAAGACGACGACGCCCGAGGAGTCCTCGGGCCGCTCCGAAAGAAACATGCCCGATGGGTCCGCCACCTCGACAAGCCCTTCGGAGCGCATCTCGAAAACGCCGATTTCGTTTGTGGACCCGAACCGGTTTTTTACCGCCTTCAGAATCCGGTACGGATGCCCCTTCTCCCCTTCGAAATAGAGGACGGTATCCACTATATGTTCGAGCACCCGTGGGCCCGCAATCGCGCCTTCCTTGGTGACGTGGCCGACCAGAAACACGGATATGCCCGCTTTCTTGCCGAAAAACACCAACCGCGCGGCGCACTCCCGGACCTGTCCTACGGAGCCCGGCGCTCCTTGAAGGTCGGATGAAAAAACAGTCTGGATGGAATCGACAATCATCGCGGCGGGAGAAAGCTCGGTGGCGGCGGCAAGAATCCGCTCAAGCGAGGTCTCCGACATCAAATAGATCTCGTCCTCTGAGATACCAAGACGGGAAGCGCGCAACTTCACTTGCGCCTCGGACTCCTCCCCGGATACGTAAAGCACGCTCTTTTCACTGCGGGCCAGTCCGCGCGCTGCCTGGATGAGAATCGTGGATTTACCGATGCCGGGGTCGCCTCCCAAAAGCGTAGCCGACGCGGACACCACTCCTCCTCCCATCACACGGTCGAACTCGGCAATGCCCGACGACACCCGCACCGCGGCGGCCTCTGAAACCTCGGACAACCTGACGGGTTTGGAACTCGGGAAGTCCGGCACACCGGCACGCCTGGCGGAGGGCGGCGCCGAAATCTCCTCGATAACTGTATTCCACTCACCGCAGCCGGAACATTTGCCTACCCATTTAGGCGAAACGGTCCCGCACGTCGTGCAGACGAACTCAGCCTTTACCTTCGCCACTTTCTCGCCACTTCCATCGCCACATCGTCGAATGTAGCCTTGCCTTTGCTGACGATATTTTTCACATCCTCGTATTCAGGCACCGGCCTGACCGAGCCGTCCGGCAGCGCCGCCTCCTTCACCCGAACACGCCCATAGCACGTTTCCACATCCCGTACCGCGCGGTCGAGCTTCAACCGGTCGCACACGTGATATCGCAGCCCGATCGCCGTCGAAATGGAGAAGACCGCTCCGGAGACAACCTCAAGCCTAGTCTTCGGCGCCAGGATCCTTAGAACCCATCCGGGCCGGTTCTTCTTCATGGTCGCCGGCAGGATGGCCACGTCGAGAGCGCCTGCCGCAAGCGTCCGCTCTATCAAAAATTCAAACCGCTGCGGGCTCATGTCGTCGATGTTTGCCTCTATCTCCAAAACTTCGTCTGCCGATGGAGAAACCTGCGCGGCTTCTCCAAGGACTACCCGAAGAAGGTTGGGACGCCCCCGCAATTCCCGATGCCCCAGCCCTATCCCGACAGCGCGTGTCATCATCATTGGAGGACGCTCGAAGGAGGCATCGAAAGCGCGAAGCAGCGCCGCTCCCGTCGGAGTGACAAGTTCCCCTTCTCCTTCTCCAAAACGCCAGAGGGCGCCTTTGAGCAGTTCCAGCGTTGCGGGCGCGGGAATCGGGATCTTTCCGTGATCAGACTGGACTTCTCCGCTACCGCCCGGAAGAGAAGAGCAGTACGCGGTTTTTGCGCCGGAAAGCTCGAAAAGAAAGCAGCCGGAAGCAATGTCTATGATCGCGTCTACCGCGCCCACTTCGTGGAAATGGACCTTGTCTATCGAAACGCCGTGGACCTTTGCCTCCGAAGCTCCAAGCAGCTCAAAGCAGTGGACCGCCCGCGCAAGCGCTTCAGCCGGAAGGGCGGAGGATTTGAGTACGGCGATTATTTCCGGGAGATGACGCGCGTGCTCAGGTTTCCCCGACATCTTCACGCTGACCCGCGTTCCACCCATCCCGCATGAATGCCCCTGCTCGACCGCAAACCGATAACCGGAAAGCGGTATCCCTTTGAGGGCCTTGCGCAGCTCTTTCTCCGCGCCAGTAAGAGAAAGAAGCGCCGCCGTTGTCATATCGCCCGCGATCCCTGAAAAACAGTCGAAATATAGGATGCTCATAGGCGATCGATGACCGACGCAAGAACGCCGGCTCCAAAACCGTTATCTATATTGACCACCGCCACGGTGGGAGCGCACGAGTTGAGCATCCCAAGCAGCGCCGCAAGCCCGCCAAAGCTGGCCCCGTAGCCGACGCTTGTCGGGACCGCAATCACCGGCTTGTCGGTGAGCCCACCGATCACCGACGCAAGCGCCCCTTCCATTCCGGCCGCCACGACGATGACCCGCGCCTTTCGCAGCAATTCCTCTCTGTGCAGAAGCCTATGGATGCCGGCGACGCCGACATCGTACATCCGCTCAACGGAACTGCCGAGGAACTCAGCGGTAACCGCCGCTTCCTCCGCCACCGGAATATCGGATGTCCCCGCGGTTATGATAAGAATCGGTCCTTTCCCGGCAACCTCGCGCTTTCCTTTGGAAAGAACTACGCAACGGGCCTTCTGATGGACCACCGCGCCGCGGAACCGGCGTCGGATCGCGCTGATCTTCTCGTCGGAAAGGCGTGTTATCAACACCCCGCCCCCCTCGCGCAGCATGGAACGGGCGATAGTCGCGATCTGCTCCGCCGTTTTCCCTTCTCCAAAAATGACTTCAGGAACGCCTTGCCGGACCCTGCGGTGATGGTCCACACAAGCGTCGCCCAAGTTCTCGTACGGAAGGCGGCTGAGGCGTTTGAACGCATCCTCTACGGGAAGATCCCCTTTTGCCACCGACGCCAACAGCTCTTTAAGACGATCTCCTGTCATCCATTACCCTCCGGCTCCGTATCACGGCTCATTTACAGCTTCACCTCGTCTTTTTCCGGCGGCGGTTCTTCATTCGTCGTCACACGCCGGATCCGAACCTCGAGGACCGCCCGTTCGGATACCTTCTCAGCTCTCAAGAAAGCGCCGGGCGCCTCGAACGACTCTCCGGCAGCCGGAATCCGTCCGGCCAGCGACGTGAGGAACCCGCCTACGGTCTTGTACTCCCCAACCGCGAGCCTGATACCGGTCTCCTCCATGAGACGCCCAAGCTCCATCCGTCCGGGAACAATATACTCGTCGCTTGAAACTTTCGTATAGTATTCCACGCGCCGGTCGTATTCATCCTCGATCTCACCCACCACTTCCTCGACCACGTCTTCGGCGGTAACGATGCCCGACACGCCTCCGAATTCGTCAACCACCACGGCAAAGGAAGTCCGCGCCTCCCGAAAAGCTCGCAAGAGGTCATCAATAGGCATTAGCTCCGGAACATACAACGCCTTCCTCAAGAAAGGCAAAATGGATGAATCGGGCGGGCTCCCGGCGATATCCAGCACATGAAGGTATCCGATTATATGGTCCACCCGGTACCGGTAGACCGGGTAGCGGGAAAAACCGCTGGAAGCCGCGGCAAGCGCCGCGTCCCGGCAAGACACGTTATCCGGAAGAGCCGCCACCTGCGGAAGCGGACGATAAACATCAAAAACGCGGGTCTCGCCGAAATGAAACGCGCGACGCACCATGACACGCTCGTGCGGCTCCACATCGGAGCCGCTCTCGTGCGTCATCCGCAGCATCAGGGCAAGCTCCTCCCTCGTAACAAGCACCCGCAGCGGCATCACGCCGCCAAACGGCTTGGTTATCGCGCGGGCCAGATATGATCCGGCGGTGACTATCGGATAAAGAAGTATCTGCGCAAACCGAACGACATAGGCCGCAACACCGACAAGCTGGTCGGCGCGCTGCCGCGCGAAACTCTTTGGCACCACCTGCCCCAAAATGATGACAAAAGGAGTGAACACGCAAACGGATATCCATTCCGCGCCCCTGCCGTACAGCATGATGAAATGGGACGTGACCAAGATGCTCCCCAACACGATGAAGACGTTGGTGGTGGTCAGCGTCGTCGCCAGGATGCGGTCGGGATGCGCCAGCATGGACAGCGCAAGCTTTGCCCCCCGCTCGTCGTGCGACGCCCTGTCCTTCAACCGGTTGCGATCCGCCGACACGAGAACCATCTCGGCCCCTTCGAAAAGCCCCTGGCAGATCAGGCACAGCGCGGCAAAGGCGATAACTTCCATCCGCTACTCCCCTTTTTCTTCCCAGGAGCGGACACCCACTTCCACGATCCGTACCCCCTTCACCCTCTCGACCGTAACAACAAGCCCGCCGATCAAGATCCGGTCCCCTCTCGACGGAAGCCTGCCGAACTCATGCAGAAGAAGCCCCGCCACGGTATCCCACTCCTCGTCCGGGAAGCTGGTCCCAAACGCCGCGTTGAAGCGATGAATAGAGGTCTTCCCGAGAACGCGGGAAGAGCCGTCGGGACGCTCCATGATCTCTTTCTCTTCGCGATCATGCTCCTCTTGTATGTCTCCGAACAACTCCTCGAGGATATCCTCGATAGTAATGACCCCCTCCGGATCGCCGAACTCATCTACCACGATGGCAATGTGTACCTTCTTCCGCTGGAAGTCGCGCAGAAGCAGCGGAAGCTTTTTCATCGACGGAACGAAAAGCGCGCGCCGGACGTATTTCGCCCAGTCGGATACCGCATCATCTTCCGCCATCGGCCGAAGCAGGTCTTTAAAGTGGAGAATGCCTATGATGTTTCGGCGCTCTCCCTCGTACACGGGAATCCGTGACTTACGGTACACCCTGTACCGCGCCACCAGTTCGTCGTAAGGCATGTCCTGCGAGACCATGAAAACATCGGGCAGCGGAGACATGATCTCCGCGGCACGCCTGTCCGTCATCTCAAAGATATTGTGGATAAGTTCCTTCTCACCCGGATCGATGGTTCCGGTTTCTTCCCCGATATCGACCATCGCGCGAAATTCGGCTTCCGAGATCATCTCCCGCGGACCCTCTTTGCCGCATACTCCCAGCAGGAACAAGACCCGTGCCGAGATGTTTTCGATAACGAACCTGAGCGGCGCCACAACCTTGGAAAACGCCATGAGCGGCGCGGCCAGCAGAAGCGCGAACGGCTTTGCCCTTGGCCAAACAATGCTCTTGGGAGCGATATCTCCAAGTATCAGGATACTGGAGACCCCCACCAACAGCGTGGCCGCTTCGCCATATCCGGGCGGCAGGATGGGGAGGATAAGCGCGGCGAGCACCGAGGAAATCGCGACGTTTACAATCTCGTTCCCAATCAGGATCGTCGATATCAGCCGCCTTGGGTTCTCAAGCATTTTCCCGATCATGGCCGCCCGCCGGTTTCCTTCCTCCTTCCACTGTTCGAGGTCAACCCGCCGCAGCGCGAAAAGAGCCGTCTCGGTCGCCGAGAAGAAGGCCGAGGACAGAAACAGGATCGTCAGGAGAAGAGGTTTCACGCGGCCTGATGAAAGGACGAGCGCCTGGATATGAGGCGCCCGTCCACAGGTAAAGATAACTGTCTAAAAGGTCCGCCGCCGTGGGCCGACCAAGCTACATTCAAAACGGTATCCTGCCGTTTAGAATGCCCGTCCGCGGCGAAAGCAATGTCCCATTGAAGTCTTGGGAATGCTTCACATTCCGGCGCGACATCCCTGCCTCGCATACCAGGTTGCGTCACGTTTGACCGCAACTTGTGTACTAGGCTCGTCGCCGTCGGGCATCAACGCGCCTTCCGAGGTTTGACCGCGCCCGCCGGTTTTTTCGCCGGAGCAGGCTGCTTTGCCGCCGCCGGTTTTTTCGCGCTCTCGCCTTTCCCATCAGCGGACGCCGTCTTTACTGACGACTTCTTCTGCTCTTTCTGGAAAGGGTTTTTCGTCAGCGCGATGGCGATCACCTCGTCTATGTTCTTCACGAAGGAAAATTTCACCTGCTTTGCTTCGTGGCGAGGAATATCCTCCAGATCCTTCCGGTTCAGCTCCGGCGCGATTACATGCGCAATGCCGCCCCGGAGGGCCGCCAGCGACTTTTCCTTGAGCCCGCCGATTTGGAGAACGCGCCCACGCAGCGTAACCTCCCCTGTCATTGCGACATCACGCCGCACGGGGATACCGGTAAGCGAGGATACAAGAGCCGTAGCGATGGTTATCCCGGCGGACGGACCGTCCTTTTGAATCCCGCCTGCCGGAACGTGGATATGGATGTCATGACGTTGATGGAAGTTCTTCGAGATGCCAAGCAGATCGGCGCGGGACCGGGCATAGGTGAGCGCCGCCTGCGCGCTCTCCCGCATCACGTCTCCGAGATTTCCGGTTATGGTCACGCCCCCCTTCCCATCTACAAGCGACACCTCGATGAACAGGATATCGCCTCCCGTAGGCGTCCACGCAAGACCGGTCGCTACGCCTACCTCGTCGGCATCCGCTTCCTTCTCGGGAATGTGAACGGGAACGCCTAAATATTTAGGCACGTTTCTCGACGTGATCTGAAACGGACCTTTTTCCCCCTCGGCTATTCCACGCGCCACCTTCCGGCAGATCCGGCCGATCTCGCGCTCCAGGTTGCGAAGCCCCGCCTCCCTTGTGTACTGCTGGATAACCGCAAGGATCGCCTTGTCCTGCATTTTGATTCCGCCCGCCCGGATGCCGTTCTCATTCATCTGGTTTGGCAGCAGGAACTTCTTCGCGATCGCCAGTTTATCCACATCGGTGTATCCGGAGATACGGATGACCTCCATCCGGTCCTTGAGCGCCGGAGGGATCGGGTCGATCACGTTCGCGGTCGCAATGAACAACACCTTCGACAGGTCGAAGGGGACATTCAGATAGTTATCGCTAAACGCGTTGTTTTGTTCGGGGTCGAGCACCTCCAGAAGCGCCGCGGACGGATCGCCGCGGAAATCAGCCCCGACCTTGTCGATCTCGTCGAGCATAAATACCGGGTTACGGCTTCCAGCCTGCTTCATGCCCTGGATGATCCGGCCAGGCAACGCGCCGACGTAGGTTCGGCGGTGTCCCCGTATCTCCGCCTCGTCACGGATGCCGCCAAGCGATATCCGTATGAACTTGCGCCCCATAGCCCTGGCGATCGATTTGCCCAGCGATGTCTTACCCACTCCCGGAGGGCCGACAAAGCAAAGAATCGGACCCTTCATATCGTCTTTCAGCTTGCGGACGGAGAGATATTCAAGGATCCGATCCTTGACCTTCTCAAGGCCGTGGTGGTCCTGATCGAGAATTTTTTGCGCCTTATTGATGCGGATATTGTCTTTGGTCTCTTTCTTCCACGGAAGCTCAACCAGCCAGTCGAGGTATGTGCGGACAACGGACGATTCGGCGGAATCGTGGTGCATGCCTTCAAGCCGCCGCATCTGCTTCTCCGCTTCTTTTAGAACCTCTTTGGGCATTCCGGCGTTTTTGATCTTATCCCGGAGTTCATCGGCCTCTTCCGCCTTACCGTCGAAATCGCCAAGCTCATGCTTGATCGCCTTCATCTGCTCCCGCAGGAAGTATTCACGCTGGCTCTTCGACATCTCCTCTTTGGCCTGGTTCTGGATCTTTGCCTGCATCTCCGCCAACTGCAGTTCTCTGGACAACAGGTTGTTCACCATACTCAGGCGAGACACCGGGTCCTCTTCCTCTAGCACCCCTTGCGCCTCTTCGATCTTGAGGCGGAGGTTCGACGCCACAAGGTCCGCAAGCACACCGGGGTTATTGATGTTCTCCGTGACCATCAAGATCTCGACCGGCATATTCTTGAGCGACAGGATCCTCTCGATCTTTTCGCGGGAGGCGCGCATTAACGCCTCCGTCTCAAGCGTCTCCTCATTCACGGGCGCCTCGATGATCCGCTCGATGCGAACGTGCGTCCCCGGTTTTCCTTCGATGACCTCGACGATCTTCCCTTTGGTCACGCCCTGGATCAGGATCTTGAGCCTGCCATCGGGCAGCTTGATCATCCGCATGATCATCGCCACGGTACCCGTGGTGTACAGCTCCTCGGACTTGGGATCTTCCATCGCGGGATCCTTTTGCGTCGCGAGGAAGATGAACCGGTCCTTGGACAGCGCCTCATCCACGGCCGAGATGGAGCCTTCCCGGCCCACAAACAGCGGCAGGGTCATATACGGAAATATGACGATGTCACGCACCGGAAGCAGAGGCAGGATCGTCGGAATCTCTTGTCCGGCATCCCTTTCCTCGACAACCGGCTCTTCCGCGATGCAAGCTTTACTTTCTTCAATTTCTTCCGGGCTTTTCTTGACGTCGTCGTCTGTCATCGCTTATCGCCCCTTTCCGAAAACGTTATCCATCGATTAATCCTGGACTACCGGAATCCGGCGCTCCCTACCCCGCCGCTCCGCTACCTTTGGAATAGTAATCGTTAGAATTCCATCTTTCTGACGCGCGGAAATCATTCCAAGATTCACCGGGCCCATTATTTCGAACGCGCGGCAAAACTTTCCGAACCCACGCTCCAGACACAGAAAGGAAATTTCCCCTTTGGGAAAATCAGGCAGCTTTTCTCCCATTACCTCTATACGATCCCCGCGCACCATGACCCGTACCTTGTCCGCCGGAATGCCCGGCATCTCAAGGAGTATGCGCACAGAATCATCCACTTCTGTCACGTCCAACGGGGGATGGTAGCCGGTATCAGAAGAGTGATCCAGCAGCATCACGCCTTCGGCGAACTCCACGCGCCTAACACCGCTTCTGCGTCTCACGTGAATTTCTCCTTTTGCAAAAACGCCCGCAATCCGGAAGCAAGTTCAGGATCTTTCATCGCGAAAGCGATGTTCGCCATCTGGAACCCAAGCTTTGTTCCCGCATCGTACCGTGTACCCTCGAACTCGTAGCCGATTATGAGTTCCTTCCCGATCAGCGACCGGATAGCGTCAGTAAGTTGTATTTCTCCGCCAGCGCCGGGCTTGGTCGCAACCAGAGCGGGAAATATGGACGAAGGAAGAATGTATCTGCCGATAATCGCCAGATTGGACGGCGCCTTCCCAGGCGGCGGCTTCTCGACCATGTCGGAAACCTCGTACACCCCAGGGCCGATCTCCTTCCCTTCAATGATTCCGTACTTGGATACCGCCTCATCCGGAACTCTCTGGATGGCCAGAGCCACCGCCGCCTTATACTTCCCGCAAGCGTCCAGCATCTGCTTGAGGACGGGAGTCTTGGCGTCGATCACGTCATCCGACAAAACAACCGCGAAAGATTCCTCCCCGACCAGGTCCATCGACCGAAGCACCGCGTGACCAAGTCCCAGCGGAAGGTTCTGCCGAACATAAAAGAAGTCCGCTCCGTCGTTTACCTTGCGCACCAACTCCAGCAGAGCGTAGTTCCCCTTCTTTTCCAGCAGCACCTCCAGTTCGAAAGCCACGTCGAAATGATCCTCTATGGCGTTTTTCCCGCGCCCGGTCACGATGATCATGTCCCGGATTCCGGCCGCCTTGGCTTCTTCTACCCCATGCTGGATGAGCGGCACATCAACCAGGGGGAGCATCTCTTTGGGAGAAGCCTTCGTCGCCGGAAGAAACCGCGTGCCAAAGCCGGCCGCCGGAAACACCGCTTTTCTGATCACTCTTCATCCTCCTTCGAAGGGTTCGGCTGACTCCGCGCCGTCCGGAAACGCTGAAAGAACGCAGCGATGTCGGCTCGGTCGCGAGTCCATTTCATAGGCGGGAGGTTCGTTCTAAACCGGCTCCCATATCCACGTTTCACAATGCGATCATCAAGCAACGCCACTATTCCGTAGTCGTCGCCGCGGCGCAGGAGCCTTCCAACGCCCTGTCTGAGCGCAAGCACCGCTTCCGGGAGCTGGTACGAGAAAAACGGGTCAACCTCGCGCCGCTGAAGCGCCAGTATGCGCGCCGACGTTACCGGATCGGACGGCGAAGCAAACGGCAACTTGTCGATGATAACGCATCGCAACGATTCGCCCGGAACGTCAACTCCCTCCCAAAAAGTTCCTGTCCCGATAAGGACAGCGTCCTCTTCCTCACGAAATTCTTTTAGAAGTTGCGCTCTCGGAGCGTCGCCCTGAACAAGCAATGTGTACGGCACCTCCCCGCGAAGAGCCGTCTTGAGCGCCAATAGCGTCCTGTAACTAGTGCACAGTATCAGCGCTCCACCGCCGGAGCACTCAAGAATTTTTCGGACTTCCGAAGATGCCGCAGACGAAAACTCCGGAGCCGATGGACCAGGAAACCCCTTGGGAACATAGAAAAGAGCCCGTTCCGCAAAGTTGAATTCATTATCCACGATGATTTCCCGCGGTTCAACTCGATCCAGCCCCACCCTTTCGCGGAAGTACCGGAGATCATCCGACACCGAAAGCGTCGCTGATGTAAGCAAAAAGGGGATCGGTTCTTTCCACAGCGAATCCGAAAGAACAGAAGCTATCTCGACGGGAGTCCGGTGGAGAGAAACAGCGTCACCGCGCCGCTCCGCCCATGCCACGGTAAGCAGTGGATCAGCCGACAATACCGATCCGAAATCCAGGGCAAACGAGCGAACACGTCGAAGCAAGGCGTCGCGCTCGACTCCCAAAGCTTCGGATGGCCCGTCGGACAGCGACAAGGAAAGCTCATCCGCCGCCCGCATGAGAAAACCCGCCCTCTCGTCGAAAAGGGCGCGCCCCGGCAGACCGGCAAGAGGCAGCCGTCCGTCTTCTTCCGCCGCCGCGCCGAAGGCGGATTCAGCCGCAAGGCAAAACTGCTTCACCATCGACAGGAGGCCGGAACCAAAGCTTCCCATCACTGAGGCGGCGCGGGACAAATCCCGCCCCAGTTCACGCGCGCGGCCCGCTGAAACACTCACACCGAAGAACAGGGAAGCGGTTTCCTCGATGCCGTGCGCTTCATCGAAAATCACGGCGTCGGCGCGCGTGAGAACCTCGCCGTATCCTTCTCCCGCGGACTCTCCTTCCGCTCCGGCTATGCGGGCGCGCAGCGACAGCCCCGCGAAAAACAGATGATGGTTCGCCACAACGATATCCGCCGATGCCGCGCGCCGACGCGCCTCGGCCAGGAAACATCGCCCGGTCTGGTCGCAGGAAAACGGATCGCACATCTCACTGCGGGAATTGACTTCATCCCAGACGCGGGCATCTTCGGGAACACCTCTTGCCTCAGAGATGTCGCCTGTCCGCGTGACATCCGCGAACTCATGCATCGCATCAAAATAGGTATCTTCTTTTGCGAACTCAAACAGCGGCTTTTCGCGGAAGCGATTCCACCGCCGCAGACAGAGGTAGTTGGTACGCCCTTTGAGAACCACGCAGGAGAAGGGATGCCGCATCGCCTCTCTCAAAAGCGGAATCTCGTTCTCTATGAGCTGTTGCTGGAGCGTACGGGTGCCGGTGGAGACTATCGCCTTTCGTCCGGAAAGGATCGTTGGAACCAGGTAGGCCAGTGTCTTGCCGATGCCGGTGGCCGCTTCCGCGACCAGAATGCTGGAACTCTCAAGGGCGTCCGCCCAGGCCAACGCCATGCGAAGCTGCCCAGGGCGCGTCTCAAACCCCTTCATGGCCTCCGCAAGAGAGCCTCCGGGGGAAATCGCCATCTCCACTTTACGGACCAGTTCTCCTGGCACGGCGCCCCGGCTTTCTACTCAGTTCGTCTGGGCTGGAACGAAGTTTCCCAGGTTCACGCGAAGCAGCGAAACTACCCGACGCATGTTTCCCGACACGCCGAACATAAAGATTCCCGTGACGCCCGAATAGCTCCTTATCTGCGGAATTTTTTCCCGCATCGCCTCCCAGGCAGGCTTATCCTGACCGCCCTCCAATAAAAACGCTTCCACCATTAACTGCGCGCCGTCGTATCCCATCGCTTCGAAGCGGGTAGGTACAGAGGACATCGCATCCTGAAATTCTTTACGGAACAGTTCCCCCTTGGAACCCGGAATGGCGTCGGAGTAGTCGACCGAAATTATCGCGCCGTTGACGGCATTTCCCGCTTTCTTCAACAGCTCTTCGCTGTACCACCCGGAGAACCCGGCAAGGGGAAGGTAAACGTTGTAATACTTCAACTGTGAGGCCAGCAGGAACACCCGGTCCCATCGGTCGGCCACAACAATCCTGTCGAATGGGAGCTGGATCCCTTTCCCTTTCTCCTTCGTGCGGGATTGCTGCCTGAACTTGGCGCCGCCGACCGCGTTTCGGATCACGCTGGTGAAATCGCGAGCATCAGGCGAATATGTGAGGGTCTGGGCGATCCGGGTTCCAGTCTCGGCCGCGGCTTTCACCGCGGCTTCGGCAAACCCTCTGCCGTAGCCGTTCTCCGGATGGAGCAGCAGGATATCGATATCTTTTTCCTGCGAAATGAACCCAAAAACCGCGCGCGCCTCCTCTATCGGAGAAAGCCCAAAGCCATACAGAAACGGCTTTTCCAGGATCGTCTTCTGGCCAAGGTAGAACACGGGAGGCGACTTGGAGTTGAACGCCATCGAAACGGAACGGCCTTCCTCGCCCGTCACCGGCCCCAGGAAACCGATAACCGTGCGGTCGGAGACCCAAAAAGAGAATTCAGCCCGCGCCTGCTCGGGTTCTCCCGCCGTGTCCACCCAGCGGATCACGGGAATCTCTTCCCGCCCGCTCCACCGTTCGGTGTTCAACGCCACTTCCGCGCCGGAAAGGACGGAGAAACCCAGATCCCCAAGTTTTCCCGTAAGAGGAACCAGCCCGATGATCTTTGGACGCCCGGAGAAAAACTGGTCGACCTGGTACAACAGATCCATTGCTTCCTGAGCCCACTTTCCGCCCGCTCCCGCGGCGCGCTCAAAGGAATACCTGGCCATGCCGTGAAAACCATTCCTCATCGCGGTCCGGCCAAGCGCAAGGAACAGGTGGGACACCACCTCCGGATCTTCCTCGGACCGCACAGCCTCATAGATGGGAGAAAGTTCGGACGCTTCTTCAATGACAGATTCCCTTTCATGTAAGAATACGTCCGCCTCCTCCGAATCGGCAGCGGCCTCGATGGCCTTTCTGTAAAGCGCAAGCGACCCGGCGATTTTCCCGGATCTTGCGTCCGCCCGCGCCATCAGGACAAGAAGGGATGGAATATAAGCTCTGACATAATTCTGCTCGACCAGGTGGCCGGCAACTTGCCGGACCTCGTCGCTCCAGTCCATCTTCTGATAGATGCGCAGCTTGAGGTCCATAGCGGACAGTACGATAAACCGCATGCGGGAAAGGAGGATCGCCTTATCGGCCGCTTCCAGCGCCCTGTCGTATTCGCCGCGGTCCAGCAGCAGTTCTCCCACGCGCATCCACACAAACCCCTTCCTCTCGTCGTCCGGAGAGGAATACGCGATGTCGAGGAACCCTTTCAGCGCCTTATCTTTCCTGCCGGCCGCAAAATCGGACTCCGCGATGATAAACCGCGTGATGGGTACGGTTTGGCTAGATTCGCCATGCCCCGGTCGTGGAATCGGCTCGGTCCCGCCTATCAGCGGATACTGAAGTCCTCCGGCTGCCGCAAAAACGGATGAAGCCGTAAAGGTGAGGATGAGGACACACAGCAGGACGCAGGTTCGGTTCACCCGAAAATCTCCTTCACCTTTTCGAAAAACCCGCTGGAGATGGGACCAGGTGAAGCCTCGGATAGTTTCTGGAACTCATCCAGCAGTTCCTTCTGGCGTTTCGACAGTTTGCGCGGAACCTCGATAAGAACACGGATGATAAGATTGCCGCGCCTCCCGGAAGAAAGCGACGCGACACCTTCACCCCGCAGGACAAATTCGTGGCCGGACACGGTTCCCGCCGGAACCGTAAGTTCCTTTCTGCCAGACAGGGTCGGCACGTCGATCTTTGCCCCCATCGCCGCCTGCGGGAAGGTGATTGGGACTTCGCATAACAGGTCCGCCCCTTCCCGGATAAAAAACGGATGTTCCTGCACGGAGAGCGCAACATAAAGGTCGCCAAATGGCCCGCCGCCGACCCCCGTCTCTCCTTCTCCACGGAGTTTGAGGCGTGTCCCGGTCTCAACTCCCGGCGGCACTTTCACCTTGAGTGTGCGCGTCTCCCGCACCGACCCGGTTCCGGAACATTTACCGCACGGATCTTTGACTACCTGGCCTGTGCCACTGCAGCGACCGCACGTACTGCGGATGGAGAAGAAGCCTTGCTGGATCGTCACCTGCCCGCGGCCGTTGCACGCCCCGCACTTTTCGGGCTGCGTCCCCTTCCGGGCGCCAGTTCCTTCGCACTCGCCGCAAACTCCCCTCCGGGGAACGACAATCTCTTTTTCCGTGCCGAAAACCGCCTCGTCAAACGTGATATTCAGATCGTAACGGAGATCCGCCCCGCGTTGCGCCCTTCCGCCGCCGCCACCGCCGCCGAAAATGCCGCCGAAAAAGTCGTTGATGATGTCATCTACGCCCATTCCACGGAAATCCCCGAACCCGCCGAATCCGTGCCCCGAGGGGCCAGCGTGTCCGAAGCGGTCGTACTGCGCCCGCTTTTCGGAATCGGAGAGGACGGAATACGCCTCGTTCAGATCCTTGAATCTCTCCGCCGCGCCGGCATCGGAAGAGTTCCGGTCCGGGTGGGACTCGAGGGCGAGTTTGCGGAAAGCCTTTTTGATCTCTTCCTGGGAGGACTCCCTGGAAACACCAAGGACTTCGTAATAGTCTCTCTTTGTCGACACAGTCTTCTCAATCCTCCTGCGCGTTCGCCCCGTGCGGAGCTGACGTTGTGGCCACCAGCACATGCGCGGGCCGCAGCAGCCGACCGTTAAGCATGTATCCCTTGCGGGATTCGGAAAGCACGGCGCCATCCGGCATGCCAGCTACAGGCACAGTGCCGAGAGCCTCGTGAAGTGACGGGTCGAACAGCTTGCCTTCCGAGGAAACCTGCTCCAGGCCAAACTTCCCGAGATCGGCAAGCAGCGAATCGTAAGCCATCCGGACGCCGCTCAAAATCGCGTCCACGGGCGCCTCCGCCTGCCCCATCGCGCGCTCCAGGTTGTCCAAAAAAGGCAACACGGCAAGCAAAACCTTCTCGTTTCCATACGCCGCCTGCGCCTCACGCTCGCGGACCACACGCTTACGGAAGTTGTCGAACTCCGCCATAAGGTAGGCAAGACGATTTCGAAGCTCCGCCACGTCCTCCGGCGTTCCGTATTCGGCGCCTTCCGCGGGAACTTCTCCCGTTTCCGACGCCACAGCGGCTTCTTCGTGCAAAACGTCCTTATCTTCCATCAGAGTGCCTCCTGCCCTTTTTTAGATTAATCGAGAAAGCGACCCTGGCTTTGTTACCTCTGCTCAAATAACACGGTAAGCAGATTCGCCGTATACTCCACCAGCGGTATCATACGGGGGTAGTCCATCCGGACCGGGCCTATCAGACCGATGCTTCCCATGGATGAATCCCCATGGCGGTAGCCGGAAGCAACGACCGATACATCGCCCAATTCTTCCACCTGGTTTTCACAGCCGATCGACACCTGGATCGCTTCGCCGGCCATTGCGCGGTCGAGAAGACGGTATATGACCGTCTTTTCCTCGAAGGCGCGCAGGATACGCTTGAGCCGCTGGACATCCTCGACGAATTCCGGCTGTTCTAGGATATTGGCGCGTCCCTCGACGAACACTTCACCGTGCATGCTCTCGTCAAGGGCGCGGGCGCTCATAGCCAACGCGCGCTGCATAACGCGGTCGTACTTGGCCTTCTCCCTGCGAAGCTCGGAGCGCACTTTCATCCTCAACTGGGTCAGCGTAAGCCCCTTGGTAAAGCTGTTCAGGTAGGAGTTGATCTTCTCCAGATCGTCCGAGGTGATGTCGGACTCCCCATCAATCAGGCGGTGCTGCACATGCCCGCTCTGCATGATGGCCACCATCAAGATCTTGTCGGTCGAAGCGCGCATGAGACTGATGCAACGCAAACGCTGCTGATTCGGGCTGGAAACGATCACCACACTCGTTTGGCCCGCAAGCTGCGAAAGGAGGCGGCTCATGTGGCGAACCAGATCGTCGGGAGACTCTCCCGCGCCGGCCTTGCAGGCCGCAAGCCTCAACTGTTCCTCTTCGCCAAGCATGAGGCTGCGTCGCAGGAGAAGATTATCGATATAGAAACGAAAACCGGCCGCAGTGGGAATACGCCCGGCCGAAGTGTGGGGCTGAACCAAAAACCCCATCTCTTCGAGATCGGCCATTATGTTGCGGATAGTAGCGGGGGAAAGCGCCTGCTCCATCCTTTTCGACACGGTTCTCGAGCCGACCGGCTCCGCCGTGGCGACATAGTCCTCGACGATGCATCGCAAAACCTGGGCTGCGCGATCATCGACGCCTAAAGACATTTTCATCTGCTCCCATCGCGGTTTAGCACTCCTGCCTCAAGAGTGCTAAACCATAATTTATCAGCCGCCGTCCTCGGGTGTCAAGGGAAGCGGCAACGGCATCGGCAAAGCCTTATAGCTATCCACGAACGGATGCCGCATACCTCAGGGAGCGGCAAAGCAACATAAAGCCGTTACTTCCGTTTCTTACGCTCAAGTTTCTCCAAAAGCGCCTCGCCAAACGACCCGACGGTCGGAGGAGAGGCCGGTTTCTCCAGGTATTCGCTATATTCTTTTTCTTCTTCCTCCACAACCCCGGCTTCATCCGCAACGGCAAGGGCAATCCGGCGCTTCACAATATCCAGCGACTCCACCCGAACCTCGATCCCCTGTCCAACAGAGACCACTTCCCCCGGTGTCTTGACCTTTTTCCCCCCTCCTATGCGTGAGATATGCAACAGACCTTCTATACCTCCGCCAAGGGAAACAAACGCGCCAAACGACGTGAGACGCGTAACTTTGCCCGCATGCTTAGAACCCGCGGGAAACCGGCGTTCCGCTTCTTCCCAAGGGTCCGCCAGCATCTTCTTCAGGCTGAAAGAGAAACGGTTGTTATCCCAGTCGAGCCTGGTGACAGAAACTTCCACCTCCTGCCCGACGGAAAGGACTTCGTTGATATCCTCGACCCGCTCCCACCCGATCTCTGAAACGGGCAATAGCCCCTCGATCAGCCCTATGTCAATGAACGCCCCGAAATCGCGAATGGATGTCACTTTGCCCCGGACCACCATTCCCTCGGTCAGCGTTGTCTTCAACTCTTCTTTTTTACGCCGCTCATCCTCTTCGACCAGCACGCGGTTGGACACGACGATATTGCGCCCCTTTTCTCCGTATTGCGAAATCCGGAACGGGATACGCTTGCCGATGTAGTTTTCCGCCGCTTCCCGGCCGCGCGGCGTTCCCATCTGGGAGTGCGGGCAAAAGGCGCGGGAGCCGCCGGAAAGCCGCACCTCGAATCCTCCCTTTACCTCCTTCACCACCTGGCCGTCCACGGGAATACCGGCCTGCCACGCCTCTTCGAGCTGGGCGCTGCCGGCCGCGCCTCCAGACACTTTCGTGGTAAAAAGCATTTCGCTGCCGTCTGAGCGAACGAAGTACGACGCCAAAGAATCGCCTTCCTTTACAGGCATGTTTCCAGAATCATCCACAAACTCTTTCGTCGCCAGAACCCCCTCTCCCTTGCGCCCCAGGTCGAGGAATATCCACTCGGACGTCACCTTGATCACCCGCGCGACCACCTTTTGGCCTGGTTCATATCGAATCGGGGCCGCGAAGGAACTGTCCAGCAATTGCGCGAAATCCTCCTCCTCCGGGATTTCCGGCGCGCCTTGCGCGTCCAGCGCATCTCCTGGATACTTTTCCACTGCATCGTTGTCTGGTTTCATGGAATGTTCGACGCGAAAACCCTCTATTGTCTTTCAGACCGGGGAGGAAGCGCCGCTCCTTTCTTTTAAGTTTTACAACCGCAGGTTCACCGCAGGCCGCCTGTTTTCGCGCCTTGCGCCTCTTCCGTCAGTCAGGGGACACCGCCCCTATTAAAATGCAGGTCTTCATTTTCAGCAAAATCGAAATATCGGGGCATAACATTATTTTTCAGCGCTGCCACGGGCGATGCGAAACGCAAATCATTCGGCAGCCCAAGACAACGGGTTGGCCATAAAACCTCTTCCTTCAGGGAGGGGTTGTCTGCGCCCGTGATGTTAGTGTACCGCTTCGGCGGGCATGGAAACAACGAAACCGCCGGAAATATTAATCGGACGGCAAAACTATTCCCGAGAGCAGCGTTTGCAAAAAAATCATTCTATTCTGGTTTCGCGATAAGCGGCAAAGCCCGTATAATGGAATCGATTATCGAGGACGCAAGACGAGGAGAAGCAGGAATGTTTCCCGGAAAAAAGCCCCCCTTCTTCAGGAAGATCTACATGTACATGATAGGGCTGGGGCTTATGTTCTTCGGGGTGTTTGCCATCTTCTTCCCTGAGTACGATCACCCGATCTACGGGCACATTAATCTTGGGGCGTATCACAGATACATCGGCGCAGGCTTCCTGCTGCTGTCGATCGCCCTCATGAGATTTATAAGGACCAGACCTTGACCCCTTTCACGAACGCTTCCGGATTCTCACGCGACTACCTGGTCCATTATTACGAAATAGGCCGGGACCATCGGCTGACTCTCCCGGCGCTTATGCACTACTTCGAGGACATCGCAACGCTCAACAGCGAAGCCAAGGGACTGCCTCTTGATTATTACTGGAAAACCGGCCAGGTGTTCCTGCTGTTGAAGTGGGACATCGCCATCCGGTCTTGGCCGCGCTTCAACGAATCAGTCCGCATCGAGACGCACCCCACCTCCTTCAAAAAATTCCTGGCAAACCGGAAATATACCGTCTACACGACTGACGACAAGTGGATTGCCGAAGCCCGGTCAGTCTGGGTATTCGCAAACATGATTACCAAGAAGCCGGTGCGGATACCCACAGAGATCTTCGAAGCCTTTGGCATCCCGCCGGAATCCGAGGCGCAGTTCAACCCGCTGGAAGAACTTCCGGAAATCACGGAAGCCCTTCCAACCCTTCCTTTCATGGTAGGAAAGCGCGACCTCGACAACAACGGTCACGTCAACAATGTCCGGTACGTCGACTGGACCCTGGAATCGCTCCCGGCGGATTTCATGCGCGGCCGCACCATCAGCAGGGTGAAGATCCATTACAAAAAAGAACTGCGGGAGGGCGACCAGGCCGTGCTCCTGACCGTTCCAATGCAAGGCGGAGATTGCTCGGTTTCCGATCACTCAATTCGCGCCAGAGACCAGGAGTTCTGCCGCCTGCGCCTGGAATGGACTAAAACCGCAGTGGAATAAAGCGAGACTACTCATCAAATGGACACGCGCAACCGGTCGATACTTTTCAAAGGGCTTGTCGTCGACATCGAACAGATGGAGGTCGGGATCGGCGACAAGGGATGGCACGTTTTCCAGGTCGTGCGCCACCCTGGAGGCGTAGGCGTTCTCCCCCTTCACGACGACGGCACAGTAACGCTTATCAGCCAGCTTCGCCCTTCCATCGAAAAGAAGCTTTTGGAGATCCCCGCAGGCAGGAAGAACCCAGGGGAAGATCCGGCCGAATGCGGACGCCGCGAACTGGCCGAGGAAACCGGCCTCCTTGCCGACTCCCTGGTGTCGCTCGGAGCCTTCTACCCGTCGCCCGGCGTCTTCGACGAGATAATCTACCTGTATCTCGCCACCGGCCTTTCGCAGGGCGTCGCCGAGCCGGAATTCTACGAGGAGATCGAAGCGGTACGGATTCCTATTGATGAGGCGCTGAAAATGGCCGAAAACGACAACGGAATCAGGGACAGCAAGACGATCGTCGCTCTCTTGCGCGCCAGACGCTTGCTCCCGTAGCAAATCGTGTTACATTCCAGAAAACTCTGTGCATTCTCCTTTTTGAAAGGATCACTTCCATGGCGCGTATAAATGAACACTACCTGAAACTCAAAGCCGGTTATCTGTTCCCAGAGATCGGACGCCGGGTGAAAACGTTTGCCGAAGCAAATCCTTCCGCCAAAGTCATCCGCCTCGGGATCGGAGACGTCACGCGTCCGCTGTCGCCCGCCATCCTCAAAGCTTTCCACGACGCGGTTTCAGAGCTTGGCGAGGAGAAAACTTTCAAGGGGTACGGCCCGGAGCAGGGGTACGGCTTCCTTACCGACATTTTGATCGAGAAAGTGTACGCGCCGCTGGGAGTGCGCCTGAAAGCCTCCGAGATCTTCATCTCCGACGGCTCCAAGTGCGACACCGCAAGCATCCTCGATATCCTGGCGCTGGAAAACCGCGTCGCCATCGCTGACCCGGTATATCCCGTCTACAACGACACAAACGTGATGGTTGGCCGCTCTGGACCTGCCGACGAAAAAGGATATTACGAAGGAATCATCTACCTGCCCTGCACGGAAGAAAACGGGTTTCTTCCCGGCCTGCCCAAGGAAAGAGCGGACATCATATACCTTTGCTTCCCGAATAACCCGACCGGCATGGTTGCAAGCCACGCTCAACTGAAAGAGTGGGTCGATTACGCGTTGGCCAACGACTCCTTGATCTTTTTCGACGCCGCCTACGAAGCGTTCATCTCGGAGCCCGGATATCCGCGCTCCATTTACGAAATCGAGGGGGCGCAGCAGTGCGCGATCGAGTTCAGGAGCTTCTCAAAGACGGCAGGCTTCACCGGCGTCCGGTGCGCCTTCGCCGTCGTGCCGGAAGGCGTGCATGCGAAGACATCGTCCGGGCAGGCTGTGCCGCTGAACCAACTCTGGAACCGGCGCCAGACCACGAAATTCAACGGCGTCTCCTACCCCGTCCAGAAGGCGGCAGCGGCGGTCTACACCGACGAAGGGTGGCGGCAAACCATGGAGACTGTCGGGTATTACATGGGAAACGCCAAGATAATCCGGGAAGGGCTGGCGGCAGCGGGCTTTACGATATACGGAGGCGTCAACGCCCCATACATCTGGCTCAAAACACCGAAAGGATTATCCTCCTGGGAATTTTTCGACACGCTGCTCAAAGAGTGTCATGTGGTCGGAACGCCCGGCAGCGGGTTTGGACCATCCGGCGAGGGATTTTTCCGCCTCTCCGCCTTCGGCAGCCGGGACAACGTCACCGAAGCGGTGGAGCGGATCGGAAAGCGTTTCTAAACCAAATAGCGCCCGCCGCGTCTACAAAAACGCGGCGGGCGCTTCGTTCAAGCAACTTCCCATCATCAGTTCATCATCTGGGCGTCTTCTTTCGCTTGAGACATTCTCCGTTCGGGTACGCTCATGTACTATCTTTACTGTCTGCCGCAATACACCGGACTATCGCAGGGGGCTTCTCCTTCGGGCCCGCCTCGCTCACCATCCTTGGCTCGCTCGTCTGCAGGTCTTCCTGGCGAAAGCCTCCTTGCTTTTGCTGCAGAAGACATGCACCCTCAGGAGAACCCCCCTGCGATAACGTCCGTTGCATTGCGTGAAGGCAGCGCCCGACAGAGGTATCTCGCTCAAGTCTGCCACCATTGCGGATACTGATTACAAAGTGAAATTGCCCTAAGATTCCAAACGAAGTCATGGACGGTGATAGCAAAGGAGTCTTGCGATCAAAGTGAGTCATGTGTAGTAGTTCGGACTTGATCTGGCAGGCAATTCCTCCATCACAGCGGACAAATATCGCGGAGGGGTTCTTCGAAGAGGGCTAAGATTCCGAGCGGAGCCAAGGACGGCGGGAGCGAAGGAATCTTGCAGTCGAA
>Ga0123353_10002674_pt1 | contig 22199 bp, 18 predicted proteins | sample TergutLab28metaG_3_FD_92763 | JGI IMG/M metagenome (GOLD analysis project Ga0123353, IMG submission 92763) | Labiotermes labralis P3 segment gut microbial communities from Petit-Saut dam, French Guiana - Lab288 P3 | ecosystem: Host-associated > Arthropoda: Insects > Digestive system > Gut ... | reverse complement strand
CCAGTTTTTTTTTTTTTTTTTAATTTTGGTGAAACTCAGCAAATATATTTTACCTGTTTTTAACAGTGCTGTTATTTTATAAAAGTGGGCTTCAATGTAAATATACCGATATGTAGGCAATACCGTGCGGTTGTGTTTCCAAGTGTTAGGTAGTCATATGGCCTGTTGTGTATAAAATATATGTTTTTGTTCCACATTATTTCATAATATTTCTGTATAACTAGGAATTTTAGAGTGTTTTTAAGTTGTGGACGTAAGCATTACCAACTTTATCATGAGAGTACTGACTTTAGTTCATGGTAAATTTATTTCAGTTGCATATACCATTAGAGTAGGACAGTAAGTGTCATATATTTGATGAGTTATGTACTGATATGTTAATATACTTTAACTGGTAATAGAAGTGCAGTGGGAACTAATAACCTGTAAATGGCTTTGTGTTACTCCTGGAGTGGCCTTGTAAATCTTTGTTGTTGCTCTTTTGACCAACCACTTTTTTTTTTTTTGACCAAAGAATATCAAAGCATACAACCATAAAGCTGTATACTGACAGTAAACAGCCCCTAGAAGCTGTTACATGGTACAAGAAATCTGTATCCCTGTTGTCTGTAGGTGAAAACTGAAAAACACTGCAGGGTTGTAAAAGAAGTATGATGGGAGGGCCCGGAATGGATTTGTGTGCTTCATGATAGGGACAAATTTTATGCTGTTGTGAGCATGGTAATGAGCCTTCAGATTCCAAGCATTACTGAGAATGTTTAGACTAGACAAGGAACTAATGAGAAAAATTTGTCACTGGGACTTTTATGGAGGAAGTTTTTTTCTTCACATTTGCTTATATATACAATTCCTTTTGCTATTTTGATATGGCAGTTTTTTGTGAGAACATAACAATTATATATGTTGACCTTTTATTGGGGGAAGAGTACTAAAGTTATTGCTGGGTTCATGGTGACCTTGGTGGTTCCTAAATGCTGACAAAGCCTACTGTGTTAGGGGTGAGGTGTTGTCTGATGGTGAAATAGCCTGATGCAGTAGACAAAATACCCATTAAACTTCAGGTATACTCTACAAAAATGAGTCTGTAAAGAATTTTGTTTGCAGGGAAATGTCATTCCAGTGTATGTTGACCATCATTGCTAAACTATACTCAACTACTCAGTTAAGCTGCTTAGTAAATGATGGATTAAGATATTACCAGTCACATATGAAGTTCAGTGTGATTCTTTAGAAGATATATTGTATGAAATGTTGGTTTGTATGTACTGTAGCTTTTGCTGTAATGTGTGATGTCATTTTTTGAGGCCATCTGGCAGGTCACACTTCAGAAATATTTTTGTTTTAGTATCATATATACTTCTGTATGCGCATTATTGTCAGTGAGTTATCCTCTACTAGCACTACAGAGCTTATACATAATCATGCTTCTCAAACTCCACAGATGTTAGGAAGGAAATTTATGCTATGCAGAGAGTATTTTTATTAGATTTTTTAAACATTTTTGCTCATTTCACCTCATACAAAAACATCTTTTCTCAAATAGCCAGAACACAGCCAGCAGATGTCGCTTAGCTTCATTTAATTCTGCTGTGAGGAACTAGTATTATATCAGAGCTGGGGCAGACAGATTGCATTGAAGTACATGTCTTGTTCAATTCGTACGAAAATTGTCAAACTAGAACTTTGTAGTAAATCAAGTACATGCATATGTAGGACAAAGTTTTCTCATATGTCATAGCTGTTGTGCATTATTTATGCAGAGGATTTAAGGTAATAACTTTCTAATCCCAAGTGTGTGTGTGTGTATATATATACATACAATTTTTAATCTATATCTTTGATACGTTTTATTATTTTATGAAATTAGTACCATATGTCTTCAAGAATACTATACACTGAAGGTTTAGTAGCGATATTTCACTGTATATGTCTGTTCTTTCTGCTTTCGAAATTAAATTCTGTGAAGTCAGTGACATAATATTAACCCTTTAATGCCAGAATTAAATCCCTCTGGGCAATGCAGCCTGTTGAGATTTTTTACTGGGGATTTTAAATTTTACTGCTTACTATTAGAAAAAAAAAACATATCTCATAGGCTTTTCCTTCAAATTTAATGAAATAACATTTTGCACTGTGCTTATGATTTGGTTAACCCGGGAAAAAATATTCACCTATTTTTATAGCAAATTTAGGCCTGTGAATTGCATGCATTGTATAAATTGTGGTGTAATTAGTTCATCAGTCACATAATTCTGGCTGCCGCATAAGGTCTGTGGCACCTTGGATCACTGCTTTATCAGAACACAGTATTCACAAAGACGGTGATATATTACAAATTTACTTTTGTGTTATATTCTGCGAAACAAGGCCAAGGCACCACACACAGGCTTACGTCACATCTGGCACATTTACACACTGTGCCCTTTCTTTGGCTGTGAGAAGAACACAGACGGGAGCGCAGTTGGGTTGATGATTTCGCTGGCCAGCGTTTGTTATGGCGAATTCTGCTGAGGCTTGCTGCTGCTGCTCTTCTTCTTCTCCTCCTCATTCTTCTCCTTCTCCACCTCCCTCCTTCTTCCTCCTCCTTCTTCCTCCTCCTCCTCCTCCTCAAAATAGTCTTTACCTCCGCTAATCTCAGCACCTGATTCCGAGTCAGTGCCAGCAACCAGAATTTCACTTATGGCTTCCTCCTCAATTTTTTTTTTTCCGGCCATTGCTGGTGACCCACAATCATCTGCCTTGTTAAGACTACTGTGTATGACTGGGCACAGTTGCAGAAACGTAATACCAGTGAGATATAAATGTCTTCAACAGTGACAGCAAAGTAGATCTAAAGCTACGATGTGAGTTACTGTATAAAATTCCAGCTGTTTGAGGGTGTCCAAGACGTTTCCTAGACTGACTGCTGTATGTTGCATGTTACTACCCCACAACCCCTACAGATTACCCCAGCACTAAAAGAGGCACGTCTGTGAGCCCTCCTGTAGCTGTAAACGTAGATTTTTTTGGATATCTCTGATTTTTGAGCATTAGTTTTGTCTGATTTATATGGGTACAGTATGTCACTGACACTCTTTCTGGTCAAGAAAGAAAGTTCACTTCATAGGCCATTGTTAACATTTCAACCCATGGTGAACCCCAGTGCAAGCTATAAATAAAGCTATCAGTGTCTAAACCATATTAGTCAGCTGGGACACCATGCACAGTTACTGTGTCAACTTACACTTCAGGGTTTGTGGAGGGGGTACATTCTGGCCCCACAAAGAAAGTCTAACCTTCAAGGGTCCTGCAGTATAGCAGGCCACAGGATTTTATCAGATAGGAGTGAACAAAACTCCTTCAAACTTTGACACAATGTTTGCGACGTCTTTGTAAGTTGTTTGGCATTAAAGGGTTAAGCACACAGCCTTCCAGAAATCAGGTTGGTGAGTAACTTGAAGTAGAGGTTTATTCACACCATATCTCTCCCTGCCCAGAGAGATATTTTTTAAAGTTTTGTAACCTTTGACTGGCACTGTACTGCTGTATATTCTACATAGTGTCCATTATGTGTAGAAGGCATATGACATGTCTTGTAATTATACCCAATGGAGATATAAAAAAGAGCAACTTAATTTAGAATCCAGAGTTCAAACAGCTAAGGGACACGAGCTAAATACAATTATGCTACATTCATTTGCGGCATAAACAAATGCAAACAAGTGGCCATTTGACATTTTTGAAATGTAAATCCATGAAAGTAGACTACTGTTTTTGTTCAAATGTTCCATTCTGTGGAATTATATTAGTTGCATAATTGTTCTGTGATTGAATGCTCAGTGGTATGGTACCATATTCAAAGTGTGTCATTTTCATTCCAGTGCACATTTTACTGTCCTCACGCAACTGCCTTTTTCAAATGAAAAGGCCGTATCACCTACCAGATATGGAAATACTGATCACTGGTTCAGGTGACAACATGCCAGTGTGATATAAGAGACACTGAACATCTGAGGTAAAGATGGGAGGGTGACTTAGGAGAATTTCTGTATGGCTGGAACAAGCCGCTAGGTATGCCTTGATGCTAGTGGTTATGAACATACTACATGCAGTCATGATATACGTATTGATTTTGCATTGAAATTAATAGAATGCCACAGTGAAGTAGAAATGAAAGTGGTATGATGCATGAGTGTGTAATGTTTGTAGGAAATTGTCCATTACTTGGACAGGAATGGTTGTTGAGTTGCTGTGATCTGATCACAGGGGATGTATATTAGATACTGTTATCTCAGAAACTAATCCCACACTTAAATGTCAGTAGCAGAACTACTGAGTACTATTAATCACACATCAGCCAGTATCACTTGCAGTTTCTTGCCCACTTACATAATGGGGCTGATTGACTATCCTGTGTGCAGGAAGTGTGGGGCACAGGAGGAGACCAGAGCCCACATTTTGTGGGAGAGTGAAACTTCGGGGGTCTTTCTCTTGGACCCTGAGTATGTCAGAAGTCTAGGTCTGGGAACAATGTGGACCTTTATTAAATGGACAGGGCTCACATGAATTGGACTTAAGACCTACGGGCACAGAGGGCCTGTCATAGGTCAACATGCATCAGGACTGAAAGGGCTTGAATCCATTATGTATCTATCTTCATGTTCACGTCCCATGTGTACGTGTCACTTTACCTTCCACTGTATTTTCCTTGGTAATGCTGATCATTGATGGAAAATATTTTTATGAATCATTGCAATTTTGGATTTTTGGGTTTTTTTAAACACATGTCAAGGAGCGTGTCAGGCCTTACCTTTTTGGTTGGGACTGCTGACAAATCTTGTTAACTATAGAGTTTTAACCATTGTAGTCCTGTGAGACCATATGCTGGTCTCTTGAAAATGTACTGGTGAATGGCCTAACATGCCACAGACTGTTCTGTATGTGTTTACTTGGTAGCAGTTTAAATGTCCGTACTAAGCCTGAAAGACTTGGGCTGTCCAGAGATACATCGACATTTAAATCCTTGTCCTTAAGGTTAACTGCTCATATAATTTTTCAGTGAGAAGTTGCATAATGGCAAGCAGTTAGTTAGGAATGCTTGTACAGACAGTATAAATCTGTGGAAGGGACATTATCAGTAGAGTTTTTTTCTTTCTTCTCTTTTCTGTCTTTTTTTTTAACAAAAAATCAAACTTTCTATTGGGGACTTTTCAGTTACCCATGTTTTAAACAGATTTATTGTAAGGAAGGACTGTAATGTAAACATATAAGTTGTATGTATATAATTAAAAATTTAGGAACTGTTAGACCTTGTGTAATGTCGGGGTTGCATTTCTGTATATTGGACCATAGAGTGAAACATGGTAAAACAGGATGGTTTGCTTGAGAATTAACCGCAATTTCTGAGAGTCTGGCCAGTGAAGATCCTGCCAGCAAAATCATTGTTAATCCAAGTTGGGGAAACACCTGTTGAATCTTCGGTCACTATAGTTTCTTGGTGTTAAAACGTTGTTAAACGAGTTAAACGAGGATTGTCTGTGTATGTTTACTGTGTCCCCTGACCACTTAAATAAACTGGTAAACAGCTCTTTGCTCATAGATTGCTCTTGTGTGGAATGTGATGACTTTTAGTGTGGCACTACTGTACCGTTGTTTCAGAGGAACCACCTATTCCCATCATGTCACACTGCATAATCACCACAACAAGAATCTCAAACGTCACAGTTCTCATCAAGAGAGACATAACATTGCAGTTCTAAGGTTTTTTTGCCATCTGAAATTGGAAATAATTTTAAAAGGTGTGTACAATATTTGCTTGATGATTTTCACTTTGTAAATACTCTGCAGAGTCTAAATATTTTTATATGTATACTTTAGAATATGGTGTAATGATGTTAGAAGTTATCTTTTTTTCAGGAATTTTTACCTTAATTTCTACCCCCTCTCTGGCTGCACCATGTTAATGGTTTGCCCATTTTGGGCAGTAGTAGCAACAGTAGAACAGTTTGGAAATGGACACTAGAAAGTGTGGATTGCAGTATTTAAAAACATGAAGCTAAAACATCTGGGCTTAAACAAAGAGCATTGTATTGAGCAGTGCATATAAGTACCATTGTTTCTTGCTGTGTGCTGTGGTGAATGGTACTGTTAGTGTGACATACAGTTACTGTACTGTTTAAGTGTAATATTCATATTCCTTGAATGTGGTTTTTTAAAATGACCAATACATTGACCCTTTTTTATATGGTTGTTTGATACCAGCCAGTTAAAATTTCAACTGGAAATTGCTCTGCATGAATTTAGTAGATGACTAAAATGAAGTTTCAGATGGGTATGTTACCATTAAGTGCAATCTATATCTAAATGTGTGGTGATTGTAATTGGATAGAATAGCACTGACAGTGTTGTTTATTAACATAACTCTACTTCTGTTCTTGTATGAGCATTGACTATGTCTTGTATAGCCAGACTGAGTTAAAAACAGTGAGGTTCTGCTCTGTGTTGATGAGAGATAGATTTTTAAGTCTGCTGTGCATTGATTTTCAATTACAAAATATATGGTGTGTATCAGTAGAATACTGTATGGTTAATCCTTTAAAGTGAAGGGCATTATCATGGACCCCCTTATCCCTGTTTACATTGTAATTTTTTATATGAGTACCAAAAAAAATTTACATTCAGCCTTTGTTTGACAATTTATCTGAGGTGGGTGGCTATTCAGAATCAAAATTATGTGTGAATTTTGAAGCAAATTGCAGATCATCAGATCCCCCTTAATGCTTCATAGACATATTTCATGTTACAAATGTGTCATTTTGTATTTATGTCAGAGTACTTTGCTCTCATAAATAAGTCCTTTTGTTATCTTGAATCGAGAGTTATACAATTACCATTTGTTTACTTATACATCACTTTTCATACAGTTAGCTATGTAGCAATGCACTCTTCAGTTTTTAGTATTTTGTGCTATTGGTATATACAGCCACTAAATCTTAGATTCTGACTGCATAACTGATATATGAAGGAAATGAAAGAACAAAAATGTTAAATAATTTTTCAGAATTTGGCTTTTGGATCAGGATTTAAATGGCATGTTCTGATTTTACTGACCACAGTCTGTTAAGCCACAGTTGTGGCATCCCTAGCTGGCCTAATGTGTGCTGAAAAAGACAGCCTGGCATAGTGTTGGGATTTAAATTGGGGCCAGTAGTGGATACAGGTATTGCAGTACCTGGTGTTTTAAAGGTAAATTGCAGGTTCAACAATACAAGAGGATTAGAACTTCACCGTTTCAATGGAAATCAACTGTGTACTGACCAACTCAGTATAGTTCACATGCCAAAAATGTATTTGTTTAAGGTTTATCTTCATATTAAACTACATGCACACATGACATTCAGATTTAATGTATGTTTCCTATTACACAAATTCATACCATTAATTTGTAATTAAATAACTGCTAGTCTGTTTCTTCATGTCATGTTACCACTACTAAGTACTTTTGTATTATGCCTGCAAATATTGTCCAAGATACAGTTTAGGCTGGCATGTGGCTTATGTATATAATTAGCTATTCTGTGGATTAAAAAGTGCTGGGACAAATTATTAAGTAAAATTTATTACATGCAGTAGTTAAAATTTTTTGCTCACTGTTGTGCTGTACAGTGTGAGTTCAGGATGTGAAGCGAATGTACTGTTCCAATCTCACCCACAACAGCATCATACATTTTGTTTTTAGGCACATTCACAAAATTGCAAAAAACAACCATTAGCTTCATCATGTCTGTCCATCCATCTGGTTAGAGCAGTTCGGCTCCCATGGGGCAGATTTTCATGAAATTTGATATTTGAGCATTTTTCTTATATATCTGTGAAAAAACTTGAAGTTTCGTTCAAATTTGACAATAACACTGGTCAAAAAAATGTAACTTTTTTTTTGTCTCTCGAACTTCAATAGGTGAACTTAGCAATACTTTTTATGCTGAATTCAGATACGTATACAGAATTTTTCTATCAGGCAGGGTTTCAAAGATACAGAGGAATTTAAATGTGCAAAATAGTACTTTATGTGCTCATGAAACAGGCAGGAACTTTCATTTAAAATGTTGAGGCATATGACTTTCACCGGTATTTGGCATCAGGTACATCCCTCTTCATCGTCCAGCAATAGTCTGCCAACATACTTGCCTTGGTACCGCTTTTCCATAGCCATAATGTCTTGGTGAAATATTTCACTGTGTTGGTCACTGAGATTTACTGGGAAAAAATCCAAGTGTGACTCCACAAAGTGGATTTTCAGACTCATATTGCATCCCATAGCTTTGTGCGAAGTCAACAGGTCCTGCACAACATCCTGATAGTTTGCTGCTTTGTGATTTCCTACAAAGTCCTTGCAAATCCTCTTAAATGACAACCATGCATTTCTTTCCATCTCATTCAGGTCTTCATCGAACTGTTTGTCTTGCATCAGTTCACTGATCTGGGGTCCTATAAATATACCCTCCTTGATTTTTGTGCCACATTTGGGAACTTATTCCTCACATATTCGAATCCACGGCCGGTTTTATCCATACCTCGCCCAAAGTTTTTCATGGGACCCAGCTTTATGTGCAAATGGGACAGATAAATTTTCTCCAGAAGAACAAGAGGAGGAATGGCGACATTTTTCTCCCCTGGCGTCGGTGATGTTCATTTAGACCACAGTTTATTTACATAGTGATTCTTCTTGTCCCTGCTGTCCCACTCGCACAGGAAAGAGCAATATTTTGTGCACCTGAGTTGCATTCTGAGTAGCAGTGCCACAACCTAGAAATCATATAACTTCCACTTAAATTCATCATAGTTAATCTTTCCCAACAGTAGTTTCATGCTTTCATAAATTTCCTTGGCTGCATGTGCTGAAGGAATGGAGGGGAATCTATTTCCGTTTTGGATTAGAACCACCTTCAAGCTCACTTTTGACAAATCACTGAACAAGTACCACTAATCTGGGTTATATTCATGGCCAAGAACTTCCATAACAGAACAAACATCATTGCAAAACATGACCCCCATCTTCCAGGGAGAAAAAATCCTTGAATTCTTCATGGTGTCCACGGTAAAATCACACCATAGTGTCCTGGTGCAGAAGGCTCCAGCCCTTTAACTTGGACCCTAAAAGTTCAGCTTGCTTCTTTGACAGGTTCAAATCGTGGACAATATCATTCACGTCCGCTTGAGTCAGCAGGTGTGGTTCATTGGAAGAAAAGGCTCCTGCAAATGTTGGATCACAATCCATATTGTTGTTAGCTTGGCCTACATCTTCGTCACTAGACTGTCACTCAGCGTCGTGTTTGTTGGAGGCTTTGGCACAGGTAACTCCGTACTGTGAGGTACTGGCCTCATTGCAGATGGTAAATTTGGATATTGAGCAGTGTGTTTGGACTTTGCTGTTACACCAGGGGTACTGGTCAGGCAGAAGTAGCAATCTGAAGCATGGTCCGTGGGCTCTCTCCAAACTATAGGAATTGCGAAAGGCATACAGCATGAACCGTTTGCCCATGCTGCGAGAAGACTGGCACATGTCACATAATAAAAATGACGAGCCCAACTCTTGTCTGGATAACTCTTTGCAGCCGAAATAATGCTCATAGCATTTCTTAATCAGGGGTGCGAAAGACCGTCTTTGGGATTTGAATGTCACCTCAACACAGATATAGCAGAATACATCTGATGAATTTACGCACTTTCTTGACATATTAATGGCGGAACAAACACTATGTACTTCTGAAATGATAACACACTGAGCTCAGGCCAGCAACCTGCAGAGGACTGTTATGACACCAGACTGCTTGTTATATCATGTCCAGACTAATTCCTACTGGCACCCAGTGACTTGCATATGTAGGCTTGTGCTTTCACGTAGTCTGATGCAATGTGAAAGGTGTGGGTGGTAGAGAAATTCTGGAAACATTTTTGAATTCAGCATCCAAAAATACATCAGAAACAGACATTTTTTGCATGGGACAAAATCTTTTTTGACCAGTGTAATGGGGTACTTGGCGCGAAGACATTTTTGATCATATCCGGCTCAGTTCTTCTTAAAATGAGAAATTTTACAGACATCAGTTGTAGAGAAAATCAAAACACTCATCTTGTGTTTAGTAACTTTTATTTTAAAAAATCATGCTCTTTATTTGATAAGTACAAAAATATTGTAGAACTGGGCAGGTCACAGATGACAATATGGCGCATTCACATTGCATGCAGGATACCTAAGGCTACAAACACACACTCTGAATATGCAATACTTATTGCTCTTCCACTGCAACAATGGTGGCATGAATGCACCTCAACACTAAGTTATAGTCCATTTCCTGTCATGTTGATATTTACAGTAATTTGGTTCCATCTTGCAACATGAAGTGAAAGAATGCCCTTGTGTTTAATCTGTGTAATGTCGTCGGTTCTTGTTTGTAGCAGTACATTTTCTTAACATAGCTTCTGTTAACAATGGTGGTCAGTGGAAACCGAAAACATTGAAGAAAAAAATCCTTGATGAATGGCATCTTTGGTGTTACTTTATTAATTTTAATGGACTAGGTAAGCTGTGTGCTTGTAACATTGTGGTGCATTTGCGTAACCATCGGTGTTGTGGAAATGCATCAATCCATTATTTTTATTATGGTTGAGGTACAGAATACTCTGTACTGCTGGTACTACCTCAGCAGTCCTAACAACCTAATATCCAGTGGCTCGACAAGATCGATTATACATCTTACGTCTCTGTCAAAAATGTAACATACTTCGGTAATATAACATGACATATGTGTCTTGTTTCATAGATTCATCATATTCACCTCATGGCTCTGAATGTAAAGCTTGTCAATATCAGTACAGTACACCACAATACAATTATAAATAAACAAATGTGGGCTTGATTGCTTAGCTCTCATGTCATATCATATGTACAAACACATACAATATATAAAGTATAAATATAAAAATGTTCTTAATTGTTCTGCAATATTGGCACCGCAACATGTACACAACCACATGCATCAATCAGCTTGTATTAACTCGTATGGCTCCACAAATTAATTTCCATAACACTAGAATGTCAATAATCATTTGTGAAATGAATCTGTTTTACATATTGATTTCCCTGTGGAGCATAACTATAATATAAAATTCATTTACAGAATAAAATCTGTGTATTAATAAATTCTCAGTTTTCGTATGCACTACTGCTTGTTTTCCACACAGTCGACCGTATATATGGGTGCTTTATTAAAAATTATTACACTCGCGTAGTAAACACCACTTTGATACAATACCACATTTGTGCCACATGAAGACACCTTCTGTTTCATGTAAATTTAGTGTGTATTGTATTATTAAATGAAAAATATTCCAAGTTATTAACTGAAACTTTAATCAGGGACAATGTATATTGTGAGGGGAATGTCAGTAATCTTAAAGCCCTTAAAGTGGCCTACATGAGCTTCTGGGACGTATCCCCATCATTATTCTTATTAAATTTGTTTTGTTAGAGAAAAACTTTATTAATATCTGGTGTGTTACCACAGAAGATCACTCCATACATCACAGTTGAGTGGGAAATATGCACAACATATCATCGTGAGTGTTTCTGTATTGTTATAATGGGTCATGCATCTAATTGCATAGTGTGCACTACTTAATTTTGGTAGTAAAAGCTTAATATAAGTTTTCCTGTTCATATATTTTTCAGTTCCTACCCCAAGAAATTTAGTGTTTATTTCTTCTTGTATCGGTTTATCCTTATAAGAAATTCTGAAAATTCATTATTTTGAAATTTGAATCAGGTTTAATTATTTTAACTTTTTTAGGTTTATGGACAAATGATTTCTCATGATCAATTTTTTAATATTATCCAGTGCAATTGTAGAGTTTGAACTTCATTTATACTAATACCAGAGATTAATAAACTTGTTTCATCTGCATATAATATCAGATTAGAATTAATATTTATTCCTTATGGGAAATCATTAATGTAGAACAAAATTAACATTGAACCCAGGATTCAACCGTGGGGTTCCCCACTTTTTATTGTTACCCTATTTGAAAAAGATTTATCAAATTCATTATGCCATATATCAATTCTTTGTCTCCTATTCTCCAAGTAGGATTTAAATCATAGTATTGCTGTACCATGTGTATCATAACACAATAGATTATTCAAAAGAACATGATACAATCAAAAACATTGGCTAGATCACAGAAAATTCCTGCAATTTGGCTACTTACATGTAGGACTGGTAAGTTATCATTTGTTAACATATAAATTGCTGTACAGTGTTGCTGTTTTTCTGAAAATCAAATTTTTCAGCTGTCACAGTTTTCGCTACATATAAAAGTGGGCTTAATCTGTTATACATCACTTTTCTGATATCTTTGAGGAAGTTATTAATAGTGAAATGGGTTGAAGCAGTTTTTCCTCCTTTCTTGTAAATGAGCTCCACTATTGTGAACTTGAATCTATTAGGATAGATGCTTTGATTAAGTGATACATTGCATATGAATAATTGGTTTACCAATTGCATTATGCATTTTTTAATATTCTATATGAAATTCCTTCATATCGTGTAGAATTTTGTATAAAAAATTTAATTTTTAAAATTTTAGTTTCAGTTGTGGTTATTAGTTTCTTTTCTAATATATCATTATTTTACATTTATCTAATAGCTGAATACCTTTTTCATCCAGATTAATTGTTATTGAATTGTCTGTGATTGTTATGAAATATTTGTTAAAGGCGTTTGCTATTTTCTTGGGACTCTTTGTTTTCTATTTGTATTCTTGATATATTATCAGTCCGTTGCATTTTTTGATACTTTGTTTGTTATCTTCCATGCTGTCTGCAGTTTATTTTCTGATTTATTTAAAAGGACTTAATGTACAGTGCATTATTTTTGTCGAGTTTCAACAAAATTTTGATTTTCTTGACAGATTTTAATAAAACTGCCCAATATTAATTTTACGCAAATTTTTCTGCATTACTTTTCAAGTGCTTTGCTTACAGGTAAAAAGTAAAGTTGCCTTTGGAAGGTACGTAATACGGTATTTGTTGGTGGAAGATTTGAAGTGTGTGTTACGGCATGTATAATCCGTGAGTTTGGACAGCCGGCTTAACACCTCTGGTATATGATCCTTTTGCTCTCTAACTTCCGTGCGATGGTGCGGTCTTGTATGGTGGTATTTCCGGCAGAAGTAAGCAACAAGGTGAGTTGGAGACGAAGGGTGTATAAAACAGGTTTCTGACTATACTTTCGGCTTGATGAATTTTTAGTCAAGTTGAACAGCGTTTTGCAGTATAGTTGACGTGGTTTGTAATAAGTTTTTTAAATTGTATATATAGAAAAGTAAAAAAGGTTTTGTTTCGAACTTGAGTACATGCCTCATTCGGCCATGTGGTGTTACTGGTGTAGGTAGGAAAGTAAAATGTTTCGGTTCAGACTTGAGTACGTGCCTCATGCGGGCATGTGGTGTGACTGGTGTAAGTAGGAAACTTGGAAGGCAGTCTGTATAAATGTGACAGGGAAGAGGACTTTTCCTGTGTATGTTGTGTAAAACAACTTTTTGTAAGTTAATTTTTGCTTTTTCAGATGCCTTCTGTCACTCTCAAGGACGTGGATCAGCAGAAGTTCGTGAAAGCGTTTTCAGCTTTCCTTAAAAAGTAGGTAGAATTCTGAAGGTGATTAAATGTGTTATTGAAGTGCACCTATTTTCTTACACACGCCGGTTTTTCTGCATTTGAATATGTTTATGTTTGACACGAGACATTTAGTTAGATGTGCCTAAAACAAATGAACAAAACGAATGTCACGGGGGGGGGGATTTTTTATGACGATAGTTTTATCCATGAAATGGTTTGGGTTTAAATCCCAAATCCTGCCATAATAAGTATATCTAAGCGTTAACATTTAGTGAGCATCAGCCTTACTTAGAAGAAAATGCGTGCGTTCATTAGTTTTTTAATTTGAGTTTCATGCTAACCTTTAACACAATCTTCTTTATAGGACTGGTAAAATGAAAGTTCCAGAGTGGGTTGACCTTGTGAAAAGTGCAAGGTTTAAAGAGTTGGCTCCCTATGATGAAGACTGGTATTACACTAGATGTGCTGCTCTTGCAAGACACATCTATTTCCGTTCTCCTGTAGGAGTGGGAGCTGTTACTAAAATCTTTGGAGGTGAGGCAAATGGTAGAGATTCTTTCTTCCACAAAGGTATTATTCAGGAAGAAGTATGTTGTGTTCTAAAGTGGATATTTTCAACAACTGTGATGCTTGTTTCTTTTGAAATACTGAAGTTTGGAGGGGAAATGCAAAAGTAGAACTATGCAGTTTCATAGATTTGTGCCATTGTTGTAGGGGCATTATTTTAAATGCCCAAAGTTGCTGCTAACCTCATATGTTGTTGTTTGTGTTATGCACTAAGTTGACTGACTCCATTCCCATGCTGCTTGTTGGTGACATGAGATCTCCATGAATCTGCTGTGTGGATTACATTGGAATAATTCATTTGTTTGTATGTTACACTGAATACGATTCCTACAAGAAACCGTCATAAGTGCAGATGAAAGTTTCTTGGTGCACCATTTCCAAAGAGGGAAACGGTTTACAATTATGTGGGAATGTTTTGAGCTATGTGTTCAATTGTGGGCGGTAAGGGGACACACAGAAGACGTGCAAAATGATGTAAAATGGGAGAAATTGGTGCTAGGTTGGAGACATCTTCAAAAAAATGATTGGCTTGGCTTGCTCAGCGAAGAGGTCTGGCTGCATCATAAGCAAGACATACAACTAAACTGATGCATAATGATCAATATAGGGCAGCTATGGTTTATTGACTGTTTGACACATTTCATGTCTTGCATATTACTTCATACTATTTACCTGCACCACATGTAAGTTGTTTTCATCTCTTTTGTTTTTTGTATAAGCCCCATGCTGAATGTTGCCATGTCATATCAACGTCCGTTTTTATTATGACAGTATCTCATCTTTATCCCTTAGTATTATATATATCTTGGAAATTGCAGTGAAGTGTTCATCCAAAAATAAACTGAAATTCATGTTGTTTAATAGGAATGATGAATATAATTTCCTCATTTTGTTCATTAACCTGACATTCTGTTTCTGCTGATAGAGATTGATTTATTCAAATTGAAGACTCTCTTTAGCGTTTATCCTTTATATAAAATTCTGCTTCATAATGTCAGTACCAGCTTGTTTCAACATAATGTCAGTAATGACATACAGGGGAGTGGAGTTTAGAGGTCCAGTCTTTCCTATCATATAGTACATGCTTACCAACTTTGCCACCTGCCTGTCAGCTGGATTCAGCTCCAGTCCAGTTCATGTGGAATTTATGGTGGACAGAGTGGCACTGGGACAGGTTTTTTTTCCCCCCCAAGTAATGCAGATTTTCATTCATCTGCTGTGGATGCTATATAACTGTAGCAACTGACAGTGTTGTTAGGTACAGCACCTCTAGCTTCAGTAAGGGACCCCCATTATCCTTTGAACTTGAAGCTGTGGAGCCAATCTGGACACAGTGCGAAGAAAAAATCTACAGCTCCACCAGAAATTGAACTCCAGTGCTTCAGTTATCCAGTGTGTAGCTTCCTCCTTATTTCACATTGATCAAAATATTGTTAGTTTATTTTTTGTGGATTTGTTTGGAGATTACTTGATTGCTGCTGATTGCCCACACTAAGAAAACAGGTTATATGGTGTACTGGAAACAGTGAAATAACAAAGAATTTTTGTGTATTACACATACAGTCGAACACAACTATATTTCACCTTGTAGTACAGTAGGTATACAGCTACATGTTTTGGCCCTGTATGTTGGCCATCTTCAGGTTGTGATTTAACTTACAGAGCATCTATACAAGATGTGTGGGGTGTTCTTTTAGGGTGTTGGGGGTTGGGTGGGGGGAACGAGATCTCGTTTCAATAATGGGTACCATGACCTAGGGCTGTTATGAGTGAATTATCATTAGTTGTTTATGTACATATGTGAACATTGAAAACCAAAGTGGAGGTGTATTTCCCTGTTTATTACATTTTTTCACATTTTGTTTTTAGTAGTTGTGAATTAGTGACTCTGAACATGGCCTTAGGTTGGTTATCTTTCTAGCCTTAACCTCTCATTACATGTGTGACAGCTTTCTCATACATCAGTTTTAAGTGTCATGTTTCTGTTCTTAGCCAAGAACTTTGATTTATAAAAGGCCAACATTCAGATTTTGCTTATTGGTTATGTTTCTTTGTAGTCCAAGAATTATATGTACTGTAAGTCAATGAAGTTTGTAAGTGAAAATATATTTTGATACAATGAAAGACAAAATAGTGTGTATGTTTAAACAATAAAAGGGGAGTTTGTAAGAAAGGTGTCTGTAGTGAGTGTGTTGCTTTGCAGACTTTTCCTTTTATTAAATACTGTATAGATGTTAAAAAGGATACAATATGAACATTGTCATTGCAGGACGTCAGCGAAATGGTGTGTGTCCATCACATTTCTGCCGCGGTGCGGGTGGTGTTGCCCGTAAGGCATTGCAGTCTCTTGAGCAACTGAAGCTTATTGAGAAGACTGGTGATGGTGGACGTAGATTGACTGTTCAAGGTCGTAGAGATCTTGACCGTATTGCAGCGCAGGTTCGGCAAAAGAAACAGCTTCAACCACCACAGTAAATATCTTTGTTTGATAACAGAAATGTAACAGACAGTATGTTTCTGTTGTGTCACACGTGTATGTTCTAGTGGTCATTCCACCAATTTTTACTCAATAAATTACTGACAGACTTGTGTTGTTTGGTTGTTTCTTCATCTGGATGGAATCAATTTTATACTTTCATTAGCAATATCATACAGTTATTAGTCAAATTGCTATTACTATGCACACGTGATGAAATCTGTCACAATGGTAAGTATACAATACTCTGTTACTGTGCAAAATTTTGGTTTGTGTTTTATGGGTCTGTGCACCAGCAATTCATCTCCAAATGGAGTGAAACATGTATTGAGGAATGTTAGCTGTGGTACCTGCCGTGATGAGCTGTTGGACAAATAACATGTGCCATGACTTTGCATGATGAAATACTCATGAAGGCAAATGTATATTTCTTAAGTGTGGTAGAAATCCAGTACAGTAAGAATTCATTACATTGTGAAAAACTGGCATTAAATTATTTTTGAAAAATTAATAATCATACTAATATTTGTTTCCATCCCCCTTAATGCATGCAAGCCCTGCGGAAAAGGGTGATCACTAGGGACAAAGAGGAAAAAATGTGGGACAAGTGCAGCATGCATAACTTTCAACACAAGTAGTATAATTCCAGTCCTTGTGAACGCTGTGTAACCATTATGTGACTATATACTGTATTTCAAGCTGTAGAACAGACTGACCTGCTTCACCTCTTTGTGCAGTGGTCAAATGGGTGGACTTGGTCTTGTGCCTGACTATGCCCTCCCCCTCCAAACAAAAAAAAACATATAATTTTTTAGCCTATAAGGGAATGCAACTGTCCAGGGTGACTGTAGCATAGTGAATGGTGCAATTGCCAGAGAGACCATGTGTGCATAAGAGGAGATAGAAAATATTTTGACTGTTACTTCCTGCAATGCTGTGATACCTGCCCTCCTCTATTTATCAAGGGTGTTAGAGGCTGATACTATGATGAGTCAAGATGTGAGAATGGTATGTTGTTAACAGTGCTTATTTCACACAGGTATTTCATAGTAGTGATTAAAGTATGTGGCCAAATGTGAATGTGAATGAATCCAGAAAGCACAGAAAACCACTCTTTACAGCGGATCTTCAAAGCTTTACACATTGCATTAGGCTTTGAAGTTTATGCTTGTCCAGTAATATTAAGAGACCATTCTTCACATCCATGCAAAACAGGTATAATACAAGTCTTCAAACCTTCACATCAGTCATTATTCAGGTGATAATTGTTTAGTTTTGGGCACTTTTTAGGCTCGTGAGTTGACTAAGGTTGGGGCAGCATATTCATCCAACACATGAAATAGGTGATGTGGCTTCAGTTAAACGTGCATTAATTTCGTTCTAATTTTTATTTGTTAATGTCACTCCCATATACAGCAAACTTCCATTAGTCTGGAGTATTATAATTCAGAAATGCTGAAAACTGAGCACTTGAGTAGTCCCAAGACCAGAAATTTTTCTTTTTAACATAAAATGCAGATTATGTTCTATCAATGAAACATGCAGATCTGAGGGACACGTTCAACAAGACCTTCAAGGGTGTCTGTACATCAACCATTGTATCTCCTGACCCTTTTTCTTCTCCATCAACTTCTCCAGCTTCGAAGATTCCGGAAAATACAGAAGAGGACACTGATGACCCCGAACAAGTGCTTTTGGTATTGGTTGGCACCAAGAACTGCTGTAGGCAATTTTAAGGAGATAAGTCTCATACACCTGCAGGAAATAGAAATACAATTCAGTTCAGACCTAAGATAATTTTGTAACTAAATGATCTTTGGTCACTATACTAACGAGACTGCTTGCCCCTTTCTAATGGCATATTCGACCGAACGTTTAAAAGCACCTGCAATAGGGCATTTTGTTTCATACCACTCTTAAAAGGGTCTGCATTGCACAATTGCATATCTACACGATAAACTTCACGACAGATTTTGTTTCAAGACAATTATAATTACATCTTGGGTGGAAGCCCATCGTTCTGAATGTTGGGATATTTTACTGAATGGGTTACATGGCTTATATTCAACAAGGTGTGTGCATAGGTAAGTACAGTACACAAGTAAATATCAAAATTACGCCGGAATAATCGCTAGTTACATGCTTTAGTGTACATTTCTCAAACGTTTATGTCACATGCCTCGCCACTCGCGACGCTGCTTGCTTCTCGACATGTTTGGTGATCTTCGTTATATATTCGTACCTATATGATCTCTGATACCTAATCACAGCACAAAAATACAGCAGGTAATCCGTGAGATGGGAACGAGGTCGTGGCAGAAGGTTGATAGGATAACGGTGGAATAATGTTGGAGACGCAATGGTTTAATGTACATAATTTTTAGTAATTGTAACAGAAGACGTAATTTGAAATCATCATTCTTTTGTATACGTATGATGAGCCCTGTAGGTTTAGAAGACATAGGATGGGAAAAAAAATTCGTGGGAAGGCACACGTGAGGGATACACTCCCAGTCGAAGAGAAAAATGTTGAGGATGGTTTACGAAAGCCATTATCTCCTCAAGCAAGAAGTGAAGTCAGTAATTTGGTAGAGAAACTTATTAAAGGTAAGTGAGATATTTCTGATGTGTACTTTGGGAAGTTCGAAAGAATAGCGGCTGTACGAACACCAAACGTTTTAAAGTATGTCAACTAGTTTGAAGTGATTGGGAAGGATTATGCGCATGTTTGACACGATTAGATTCCATAGAAATTTTCCCGACATATTAGACCGTGATGAACTTTACGCCTAAGTTTGTATTATACATAACCTAACCAGTTTTGGGAGTAGGTAGTAGTAGACCAAATGTTAGAGGTGTCTTCCCAGGGTACAGTGGAATGCAGGAGTTAGGGAATAAGATATGGACCAATGGTATGAGAAGATTACGGAAACAGCACTCTCATGTCAAATAAGCATGTAGCATTTTAGGCTGTGTCCAGCTATGTTTGTAGGCTTCTGATAACATGTTAATAGTGACCGTCACCTGTCTCCATTTTATTTATGCATCTTTATGTTTCAATTAATCTAAATGTATGTTTTACAGACTGGATATTGATATGCTAGGTGCATTTTTGTAATTATATGAATTTATTTTTCAGTCAGTAGTAACATCTTGCCTGTTCCTAATGATGCCAAAGAAATGGAAGATCATAAAAAAATAGAAAAACTGGTGGAGAAGATCAGGAAAATAGAATCAGGTATTACACAGTTATGAGTTATTTAACATGTAATCAGTTTAAGCATGTCTTGATTTGAAACTTTTGTCGTGTTATGAATGTTGTATTCTTTCTTTTGGGTGATTCCGCAAATCTGAGTTTTATGTGCCGATGTTTCATCTTCAACAATGTTGTAAGCAGGAAGAATTCTTCTGCTTACACCACCTATGAAGATGAAACTGACAGAGAGTTTTGAAACATCAGCACATAAAATTCAGACACTGGGAAATCACCCAAAAGAAAGAATACAACAGTTTAAATGTTTGTTCTGCATTATCTTTAGCCATGTTCAGGAGTGCAAAGGAACCAAATTACTTAAAACCCTTTAATCTTAATTATAAGAGAAATTTCTCAATACCAAACATATTTTGCCTCAACAAGTTTCTCTGCTGTACACAGCTGTAAAATACCATTTTTACCTGAATATGAGAAAGAAATTTTTCACAGCTAATTATTTGATAAATGGTGGTTTTTTATAATTGTGTTTGTAGTTAAAACATGTTCTGTACAGGTATTTTCCCCAAAATTGAAGATTGGGAATGGAGGTTATCTTTTATCCTTGTACATACAGTTACTTGACAAAGAAAATCCCAAAATATCCTAATCCCTAGAATTATGCTGTACAGTATTGTTAGCACAGTCCTCTATCAGTTGTTAGGAATTATTCTCTGAACAGCTGTTGTGAAATGTATGTTGGCTATTACACTTGGCTGGTCACAACACCTTTTCATTGCCTAGATTCTACATATGCTTGCCCGTGAATTTGCTTGCTTTAAATGGGTGTAAATCGTGATATCTTACCCTAGGGACTGAAATAGACTGAGGTTATTGAGATCATAGCCTGGAAGATGGATGATATTACATAATCAGCTTTATGCCTGCAGAATGATGTGGTACAGTGTGTGCTAAAAATACACTGTCCTTCTCTTTTGGATTTCTTTACAATAACCCTGGTGATGTCTGTGACAAGTGTGGTGGAAGGTTTCACCAGAATGTTTCTACATTGGAGAAATGCTACCAGAGAAAAATGGAATCTGGGAATGCTGGGTGACTATTTGGAAGCTTAAAAGAGACAGTCCAGATACTAGATAAAATCAAGTAGAAGATTTTGAATTTGTTAATTGTGAATGTATATTTCCCATTTCTCTTACATAGTGTTATGTTAAGTAAAGGTGGAAACTACGTTTTATATGCTTACTTGTACTCTAATATCGGTAACATTTCCTTGAATGAAAGTAATGAAACATTTATTGTTGTCTTTTCTGTATCATTTATATAACATTATGATAAATAAAAAGTGTTTCAAGTCATAATCATTTTAAATAAACAACATGAAATGTTTAGCTTATACGGCACTAGTGAGACCAACACTTGAGTGTGGAGCAGTGTGTTGGGACCCATACAGAGAAAGTCAGGTAAGCGCTTTAAATCGCGTGCAAAAGAGAGCAGCTAATTTGCAAATAATATAAATGAGTCTGGTTGGGAAACTTTAGCACAGCGTAGATTGATAGCCTGAATATGCGCCCTTTTCAAGGCATGCACCGCGGGACGAGCTTGGAAAGTGGTAGATGACAGACTTCTAAAACCATGTTACCTGAGCAGGGAAGATCATAATTGGAAAGTTAGGACTAGGAAACAAAGAACAGGTGTTTGTAAATATTCCTTTGTAAATAGGATCATTAAAAGCTGGTACTAATTACCTGCAGGCTTACTAACATCTTTCCGCTGTAAACTAAACACTTTAAGAAAGAGGGTTAAGAATGTAGTTACAGGCAAGGAAATTCAAGTGGAGGTTGAGTGTAAATAATTGAAGTGATGTGGAGTGAACTGATGTGATATATGCGAAGTGATTTTGTTTTGAAGTGAATTGAAGTGAGTTATGTTGAAGTTCTTGGGGATAGAAGTACAATGCACATTAAGGTTATTGTATTGTGACAATTTTATTTGGTGTGTTTGTTGTACTATGGTTGTTTTAACTTCTTTTGTGGTGTGTTTATGTGTGGGTTTTGTAATGTGTGGTTGTGTGTATGTATGGTTTTTGTAATGTATGGGTGTATGTATGTATTGGTTTTGTAATGTGTGGGTGTTTTGGTAATATGTGTACTTGTATTTACTGTGTTTTTGTATTTTTTCGTTTATGTATAGTTATTATTTTTATGCCTTTGTTTAATTTTGTAAGTTACATATTTTTATTGTTATGTTTATGTATTCTTATTGTTATGTATGTTCTGTTCTGTATATTCTGT
>Ga0123353_10002673_pt1 | contig 22205 bp, 19 predicted proteins | sample TergutLab28metaG_3_FD_92763 | JGI IMG/M metagenome (GOLD analysis project Ga0123353, IMG submission 92763) | Labiotermes labralis P3 segment gut microbial communities from Petit-Saut dam, French Guiana - Lab288 P3 | ecosystem: Host-associated > Arthropoda: Insects > Digestive system > Gut ... | reverse complement strand
GAAAGGCAAACATCATGGCGCACAACCCAACCGGCTCAATACAAATCGAAGGTATCTGCTGTACTCTATACTGCACCGCCATTATCCTGCGGGCTTTCTTTGTTATGCTTCAACGAAACCGGACAAACCGGAAACGCTAAAAACCAAAACTAAACCAAATAAACCGGAGAAAATGAAATAAACACCCTATGAATCAATAATCTCTATTTCACCCGTAGCATCAAACGACTTTACGCACTTGATAACCTTATTAATCAAAATTCCCTTCAACTCACTGTGATAACTAAGCTTCCGGACTCCATAACCATCTATCACCTTCCGTGTTGAAATCTCGTCCATGTAACTATCACAAACCCGCAACACATAACGTATTGCATCTTCATCCCCGGATGCAGCTCTAACTATTATGTTATAAGGAATAGTATCCATAGTTACCGGTTTACTCTTCATAACCCAGCTCTCTCCCAAGCATTTCCCGAAGGATCTCAACAGCATTTGTCTTTTGGTACTGAACAGTAGACCGGGGAATACCCAGTATCTCACCAATTTCTCTGTCAGTTTTAGCAAGTGCTCCCGAAAGCAAAATGATATTCCGCTTGAATAAAGGAAGTTTTAATAATGTTTCGGCTAACAACTCATCGCTAATTTGAATAAAATAATCATTCACAACAAAAGTCACATCTTCAAAAAAGTATCTGTCTACTACATGAAAGTTCTTATGATGTGCTTCAGAACAATCACCCAAGCAAACTTCATGTTTCCGTTGCTTATTAAACTTTCTAAAATAATCTCTTGATGTATTTCTGAGCATTTTCTTTAGAAAGCACCCGAAAGCTTTCTGTTTCGCTAGTTTGTACGCATCAAAATCGTCCTGTTTCAAGCTGTCACCACTCTTTACAAATAAACTTTGCTTAAGTCGATGACAAACTGAGTTCACAACTAATACGAAATTAATGCTTGATTTTGCCAACTTTTTGAGAAAATAATTAAAAAAATTTTTTAACGTACAAATTCCCGCCATGCTCACAATGCGCCTCCTAACGCTTGCAATGCACAACCGGGGCTATGAAAAGCATGATTAAACCCCGGCATAAAGCTTTTGCAAGCTTTCCGCCGAGGTCAGAAAACACTCTACTAGAAATTGAACTATGAGCTATAAACCACCTTTAATGTCAATACCCAACAACAAAAAAAGCTGCTATCACAAACACAGTAATAGCAATACTTCCAAGGCATAATAAAAAATTATTTTCTATTATGGGGGTTCAACCGTATTAACCCCCAACATCTAGTGGTTCAAATACCGCTTTTTATGCGAAATAACACTCCTTGTCTCCGTAACTGCCGCCGAAGCCTGCAATAAATATTGATTCGGATCGGTTACACTCACCTCATCGGTGATAAACAAGTTATATACAGGACCGGAAAACTCCAATCCATGCTCAGCAGCATAAGCGACCATCCTGTCGGGAAGATCATTAACCTCTCCATAATACCCGTTTGTATGAGCAATAAGATAAAGCCCTTTTTCTCTGACATCTAATCCTTGTTCGTCAAGAGAGAAAAATCGCTCGGGTCGTTTCGGTTCTTCAAGAAAACCGTCCATACTATCCCAATACCCGCCAATCGGGAATGACACATTTAGCGGCGGCTTATGAGGAGTGTTGATGAATTTTAGAAACTCCCCCATAAATCCGGGTTCACCGGAGAAATCGGTTCTTTCACCTAAGATAATATTCCTGCATTGTCTCTCGGCTACATAAATTTCATTCTCTTCTATACTTGTGGCTTCGTTCAGCAACTCGGTAAACACCTTCACAACCGCTGCCATTTCTTTATACATGCGTAGTTCTTTTTCAATTTTGTTACCGTAGGTATACAAAAGCTTCAAAAGCATCTCCGGGGTTCTATTATTCTTTAGCTCACTTATTTTCTGCAACGGTACATGTAACTCACTGAGCACACGAACCATTTTTGCTACTGTAATTTGCATAGGCGAATAATACCTGTAGTTATTTTGCAAGCCGGCTCCGATTTTTGCCGGTATCAAAATATCGCATTTATGATAATGCCGGAGTGCAGATACAGGTATCCCCACACGTTCAGAAAACTCTTTGACTGTCATTAAATCATCATCTATCATTTCATTTTCCATGTTACATTCGCCTTTCGTTCTTCGTGCTTTTACACTTTTTCTTCAATCTCACAATTATCCAAAGCGAGATTAAGCAAAACGCTCACTAATTGATTTCGTGAGTAGTCAGTTTTTTCCGAAACTTCGTCAAGCCTGTCGAGCAGTTCTTTTTTGAGCCTTACGGATAAGTGTCTTGAGCCGTCATCTCCCCTCGGTTTATTTTGCGGTATTAAGAGCTTTTTTTCTGTCATAATTTCACCCCATATATAGTATGGATGATATCGTAACAAAATTATATGGCACATTGTTGTGGCACATATTTGTGGCACACTTGCTTTATCAATTTTCTTGAAATAAATAAAACTTTATTTTGTAAATCTTGGCAAATCTAATCTCTTTTTTCGTATTAGTTGTAAAGGGGGGCGTTCCAAGATTTTCAATTCTTGCGAGAATTGAAAATGCAAGCATAGCCAGTGTTATAACACTGGCGAAAAAAACACCGCTGCAAGCAGCCATGTTTTTTGCCGGGAAACCCCAAGTCAACGCAGTTGACTTTACCCCGTCATTCTTGGGGCAAGCCCCAAACCCCAAAGACAAAAGGAGAATTGCAATTTTGAAAAAATCACAAAAACCACCACCAAATCGAAGCCGCCCAATCCGAATAACTTTCTGTGTAACAGAAGAAGAAATTATCCTAATTGAGAAAAAAATGCAGAAATTAAACACAGGTAATATCTCCGCATATATGCGGAAAATGGCAATCGACGGCTACATCATCGAAGTGGACTATTCCGACCTAAAATCCGTCTGTTATGAAATGCATAAAATCGGTACAAATATCAATCAAATTGCAAAGCGAGCAAACAGCACAAATGTAGTATACGCTTCGGACTTTGCAGAGATAAAAAAGAGAGTTGAGCAGATATGGCAGTTACTAAAATCAAGCCTGTTAAAGTTTGGCTGAAATCGGCACTCGATTATATTCTTGATCCCTTAAAAACCGATGAAAAAATTCTGGTTACGGCATTCAATACGACACCCGAAACCGCTTACATCGACTTCCGGCACACGTTGGCAAAAGCAATAGAAAAGGGTAATAATCGTGCTCATCATCTAATACAAGCCTTTAAGCCGGGCGAAACAACACCGGAGCAGGCACACGAAATCGGTAAGCGATTTGCGGATGAAGTCACAAAGGGTAAGCATGAGTACATTCTGACCACTCATATAGATAAAGGTCATGTACATAACCATATCATTTTCTGTGCTGCCGATTTTGTAAAATACAGGAAATATAAATCAAATAAATTTACTTTGCGGGATATCAGAAAGCTTAGTGATGACCTTTGTACCGAGTTCGGTTTATCTACTATACCAGCAAGTAAAAATAAGGGTAAGCATTATTCCGAATATGCCGCAGATAAATACGGCGGCGGTAGTTGGAAGAGTAAAATAAAAGCAGCCATTGACAGGCTTATCCCTGTGTCAAAAGACTTTGAGGATTTGCTAAAGCATCTTCAATCAGAGGGTTTTGAAATAAAGCGTGGTAAATATGTTTCTGTTCGTGCTCCGGGTCAGGAGCGTTTCACCCGGACAAAAACACTTGGGTTTGATTATACGGAAGAAAACCTTAAAAGGCGTATAGCAGGGGTATATGTCCCGGCAGAGAAAAAATACTATACTTACAGAGACTTCATCTTTGACGAACCGGACGAAGGCTTTGACATCTTTAACACCGGCAAACCGATTACTAGACCGCTTTATATTCGACCTACTCCGGCAGCTAAGCTGATTGTTGATATACAAAACTGCGTAAAATCACAGCAGAGTGCCGGATATGAGCGGTGGCGTAAAATCAATAATCTCAAAGAATTGGCAAAAACACTTAATTTCCTGACGGACAATAACCTCTTGCAATATCCCGACTTAGAAGCAAAAACCGAAGCGGTAAATGATGACTTTGATAAAACTTCCGAGTCTTTGAAAGCTGCAGAGAAGAGGCTTGCCGATATGGGTAGACTCATAAAGCAGATGGAGAACTATCAGCGGACAAAAGCTGTGTATGATGGTTATAAGGCTTCTAAAAAGAAAGATGCTTACCGGAAGGAGCATGAAGCAGATATCATCATACATGAAGCAGCAGCCAGAGCGTTACATAGACATACTGATGCAGAGGGTAGGTTGCCGAATCTTGCTTCGCTCAAATCAAAGCATGAAAATCTGACCAACAAGAAAAATGCCTTGCGTGCCGAATACAACAGGCTAAGGCATCAGGTTAGGGAGTATGCTGTTATCAAGAAAAATGTGACGAGTATTGTGGGTGAGATTCCGGCACACCCGAAGCGGTCAAAGGCAAAGCGGGTTGAATTGTGAAGGTTGTCTGTCTTTGCTATATTATCTCGGGAAGATTGCGTTTTGCATAAATGAAACGGCGGACTTCCATTACATTACCGATTACCACATAGAACACAGCGTAGTTTCTGATATTTATGCGGTAGTAAGGTAGCTTCCTATTGCGTTTAGACTTATATGGTTTAAAACCCTCGGGATTGCTTAAGCGTTTTTGAATTGCTTTCTCTGTGTCCTCGATTAAACGTAATGCAGCAATTGGGTTCGCCAAATCAATAGCGATGTAATCCCTCACACCAGCCATATCTTCTTCAAAGGTTGGCAGATAGCAGAGTGTATATACTTTATCCATCAAGACCTTCCTTTAGTCGGGAGAAAACTTCGTTGTGAGTGTATCGTACATTGGATGATTCTGCAATGTAATCCGCCTCATCTAATTTCAACTCAACATCATCAGTTAACTCTGCATATTTTCGTAGACTTAAAACTACCATCGCACCATAACCATTCTTTGTCAGGTAAACCGGCTGGTTTTCGTTTACCATGCTTTCAATTTCAGGAAACTTATTGCGTAGGTCTGATACAGGCCTAATTTGTATCATCGGAGACACCTCACTTGACATATGATATCCTGATTTTATCACAATATTATCCGCGAGTCAATTGGTGACTACAAAATCAGCTATATTCAAAGACAATCCACCACATTCCAAAGACAGGCAGCCCTACAAAACCTAATTGAATCGACAATTTTGTTTTATAGGGGTTGTCTGTCTTTATCCTTAAGATTATTGGATTTCTGCGATTACTCCACCGATAAAGCATGTGACAATGCGATTTTCTAACTGAGGTATTTGCATAGGGGGCTTGTCTGCCGCTACAACAAGCATTTTGCCGGAGTATAGCAAGAGATCATGAATATGAAACAATTGTTCTTGTGCAACCTCTTTTCCGGCAAATTCATGGACATCATCAAGCAGTAAAATATCAACATCACGAAAGTTGTCAGTAAACAAGGCGTGGTGGTTACTTTTTATTTGCTTAATAAACTCTGCATAAAAATCAGCGGGCGATAAATAAGCAACTCGGAGAGACTCATTAAGCATTAGAGAATGGTTGCCGATTGCGTGTAAAAGATGTGTTTTGCCGATTCCGTTTCTCCCGAATATATAAAGAGGAAAGTAATTGCTCCATTTGCCTTCAGCGACTTCAAGAGCAGCTTTACAGGCAAAACAGTTATTATCAGTAACGGAAAAATTGTTAAATGTACAGTTTGGATTGAGAGATATAGAATTATGCATGTCTGGAACTCCATTTTACAAAAATGTGACGATTTATGTCAGGATTTTATTCATTTTCAAGCGAAATATCAACAACTTTTAGTAGTATTTTTGGTGTCATGCTCTGTGAGTCCCACATATTGGACACTGTAATATGTGATAATATAATGAGATTGGAAGGGCTTGGATGTTCAGCTTGCAACTCGATAGAAACTGGAATTATTTCAATCGTGATATCATCAAAACATGAAAAAAACTGTGTAAATTTTCATCATTAAATGTTATACTTACAAGCACACTATTCACCATTATATGAGCGAAATTAAGCATTTCTATCGCTAGCCAACTAAAGGAGAAACTATGCCAAATACAGATTTATTTATTGTGGACAACGGCAGCACTAATGTATGCGTAAAAAAGTATCTCAATGAATGGTGCGAAATTTCTTCGCAGTTAGATGTTGCTACAGGATATTTTGAGATTGGTGGTTTGCTGGAAGTTGATGAAAACTGGCAAAAACTTGAAAAAATCCGGATTCTCTTTGGTGATGAAGTGACAAAGAGGACAAAAGAAACGATAGCTCTTGCTATAAACACAATGTTAGGTAGATTGAATACAAGCATTGAAGATGAAAAGGACAAAAATGAGTTTTTACTAGGAGTTCCTGCGATATTAGAAGCCCTTGTCAGTGGTAAAATAGAGTGTAGGGTCTATAACAGCAAAAAGTTCCATGCAAAAGCATATATTACGCATATAAAAGAAGAGTACCACAGCGGTTTCGCTCAAACCATGAATATACCAAAGGGTTATGCTCTGGTTGGCTCCAGCAATTTTACAAAAGCTGGCCTTACAAACAATGTAGAATTAAATGTACAATTTGCGAATGACGTTGATAAGCTTCAAGAATGGTATGAGTTGCACTGGAATGAAGCTGAAGATATTACAGATGCTGTCTTAAAAGTTATTGAGACGCAGGCAAAGGATTACTCTCCATACGACATATATCTCCGCTCAATGTACGAGTTATTTAAAGGCAGAGAGCAAAGCATCAGCGACTGGGAGCAAAACAGTTCTGTTGTATATAAGACATTATCTCAATACCAAAGAGATGGTTACTATAACCTTATCGAGATTGCCTCCAGATATAAAGGTGCGTTTCTCTGTGATGGTGTAGGTCTTGGTAAAACATTCATCGGCATGATGCTTATAGAAAGATTTGTAAAAAAGGAAAGAAAAAAAGTAGCTCTCATTGTACCCGCAGCAGCCAGATATGCAGTTTGGGAAGCTACTTTAGAAAAATATATACCTGATTTATTAGGCAGATTCTCGAATTTGGTCATCATAAATCACACAGACCTAATTAGAGATAATCAGCAAAGCCTGATGGATGACATATCGAACAATATTGATTGTATCATTATTGATGAAGCACATCACTTCAGAGGAAGACATACAAGCAGATATAGAAAGTTGTTTGATATGATCGGTGCCGGGAATAATATACAGATGTTTATGCTTACAGCGACACCCATTAATAATAGTTTTTTGGATTTACAGCATTTGATTGAACTATTTACCCAACGTGAAGATGATTATTTTAAGCAACCACCTCTGGGCATTCACAGTCTCATGGGTCATTTCAAAAAAATGGAAGCTGCTCTTGATAAAGCTACAGAAGGAGTTTCCCTTGCAACAAGTGATGCTGTCGTTGAAACAGACGAAATATTTAGACAAGATAGTTTAGTAAATACACTTGTCGTTCAACGAAGCAGAGCGTATGTTAAGAAGAGCCTGAATACTACAGAGCAGTCTCTCGTTATGTTTCCAACAAGAACCCCTCCTGTAGTAGCAAATTATTCACTTAAGAAAAGCTATGGCAGACTAATTCAGCATTTTATTGATTCATTCTACAGAAAAAATAAAGTGACCGGCATTGAGAAACCGATTCTTAATCTTGCTGTTTATTCACCCTATGACAAACCGTACTTCATAGGAGATAAAAGCAAAATCGACGATATGAAGTTAGGTCGTCAAATGCAGGTTGTAAACTTAATAAGACAACTGTTGTTGAAGCGGTTTGAAAGTTCCTCAGTGGCTTTTGAGGAAACATGTGTGAGAATTCTAATCCGGCTACTTAAATTTGTACGTGACTATAAGGAGCATGGAAATGTACGTGAAATAGATAACTTTCTGCATCGAAAAGAACTAATAATCGAATATGCTGAAAGTATATTTATTCCTGATGGTATGACTCTTGAAGAAGCAGAAGATGATTTGCCCGATTACATTTGGAATGTTGAAGAAAACCTTGATCTTACTGATTTTGATATAAAAGTCATGCTTGAAGATACAATAGGTGATCTCGATGTCCTTTCAACATTTATTGACGACATTATGAGTTTATCACCTGATAATGACGATAAGTTAATGGTACTTAAAGATATTTTAAAGAATAACCCAAACACAAAAGGAAAGAAGGTTATTATCTTTACCGAATATCGCGCTACTGCTCAGTATATTTTCAACGAGCTTCGTGAAGCAGGAATTGCCCGGCTATTTCAAATTGATGGTCAAACAAAGGTAGACCGGAAAAACGTGCTTCAAAGATTTGCACCATACTACAATGATATATCACCTTCTGAGGTCGAAGATGAAATTGATATTTTAGTTTCAACTGATGTTTTAGCAGAAGGGCTTAACTTGCAGGATGCAGCATGCTTAATAAATTATGATTTACACTGGAATCCGGTTCGGCTTATGCAGAGAATTGGTCGTGTAGACAGACGAAGAAACGCTGATATAGAAAAGCAATTGTTGGATGATAAGCCAAATCTAATTATAGATAGAGATAAGGTTTACTTTTGGAATTTCTTGCCCCCGGATGAACTGGAAAAACTTTTATCACTATATCGTACAGTTTCAAAGAAAACGTTGCGTATTTCAAAAACTTTTGGCATTGAAGGAAAGCAGCTATTAACACCTGATGATGACTTTGATGCCTTAAGAGACTTTAATAATGCGTACGAAGGTGTTGAAAGCAGTGATGAAGAAATACAATTGGCTTATCAATCACTACTCAACGATAATCCTAAATATGAAGAGACAGTATCGGCTTTACCAAAAAAAATGTTCAGTGGGAAAATAAGAAAAGAAATAAAAGGAATGTTTTTCTGCTACAGTCTACCAGATAAAACATCGGAGGGTGAATGGATTAATGAAAGTGGTATATGCAGATGGTATCTGTTCGATGCAGCGACGAAAAATATCTTTGAAAATCCGTATGATATATGGAAACAAATACTAACTGATAAATCTGAACAACGAGTCGTTACTATTTCTGCGGATGAATTTTGCAGTATAAGAAAAAACATAGAGAGTCATATAAAGAGAGGTTATCTCCGATCAATCCAAGCTCCGATTGGTGTTAATCCAAAATTGTTGACTTGGATGGAGTTATTTTAAGGAGGATGTATGATTACCGATTTACGAAGAGTACATGACCTTGCGACATTGTTAGATTATTTTTCCACCAACTTAGCGTGGGATATTGACATGGACGATATCGAAGACATTGAAGATATTTTATATGACTACAAACCGGATCAATATGGGTTGAGCGAAGATTACTGGGCAAATATAAAATCGGCAAATCAACTAAGACCTCTTGTAGATAATCAACCTTGGGGTATATTTGTTATTGAGTTTGACAGTAACCGTTTTGAAGTGTCGGCATTGCGAAAAGTCTTATCAATGTTAGTGCCAAAACGCCGGAACAGAGAACACGCTGTGTGGGATAAGAAAAATCTTCTCTTTCTTTGCTTTTGGGGAGATACTGACAATAGAACTGTTGCTATAGCTCACTTTGAAGATAAGGAACTTGGTCTACCTCATATAAAAGTATTTTCATGGGAGCCAAAATCCGAAGATATCATGGTGTTAAGCAGATATAAAGAAAAGTTAAGCTATCTATCATGGCCTATTGACACAGCAGATAGTGATAAATGGCACGACCAATGGATATGTGCATTTACTACCGTTTATAAACAGAACATTAAAGATTCTGCAACAATAACCAACGAGTTAGCAGCATATGCAAAAAAGATAAAGGAACAGATCTTAAGCACACTTAAAGTTGAAACTGCCAATGGGTATGTGCATCTTCTTTGGGATAAGTTTAAAAACACTCTTATTCATGACATGACCGATGCGCAATTCGCTGATATGTATGCTCAAACCATCGTATATGGTCTTTTTACTGCTCGTTGTATGAATCCGGACGGTCACTTCGATCCATCAGATGCAATTAGTAATATTCCAAATACAAATCCTTTTCTCAGAAACTTCCTCAAGGACTGTCTTTCACAAAGCAATAAAAACCTGACATTTGATGAACTGGAAATTGATGATGTTGTCGTTCTTTTACAAAACACGGATATACAAACTATATTATTTGATTGGAATCGTCAAACAGGTGGCGGCAAAGAAGACCCTGTACTATATTTTTACGAGGGGTTTCTGGATGCCTACGAAAGTGAACAAAAGAAACGGCGTGGAGTTTACTACACTCCGCAGCCGGTAGTTGATTTTATAGTCCGTGCGGTTGATGATATATTAATAAGTGAGTTTAATATTGAGGATGGACTTGCTTCCACAGCGACAAAAACAATTAACATCAAACGTGAAAGCAAGCGAAAGGTTGGCGAATTTAAGAAAGAAGTTAAGGATAAAGAAGAAGTTCCGGCAATACAAATACTTGACCCGGCAACAGGGACAGGAACATTTTTACGCCAAACGATAATACAAATTTGGCAGAACTTTAAAGAAAAACACAAAGGAAATCCTGATGTCTGTAAACTCTGGAATGAATATGTACCAAAACACCTATTGCCTCGTTTGAATGGTTTTGAATTAATGATGGCACCATATGCTGTTGCTCACATGAAATTGGCAATGGTATTACAAGAAACTGGATATGACTTTTCAAGTGATGAACGCATTAAAGTGTTTTTAACAAACTCACTTGAAGAACCAGGGGATACAAATGCCCAGATAAAAATCGAATCAATGTTTGATCCTCTTGCTACAGAATCATTAGAAGCAAATTGCGAGAAGAAGAATACGGGCATAAATGTAGTGATCGGAAACCCGCCTTATAGCGGCGAAAGTGCTAATAAGGGACGATACATTATTTCCCTGATGGAAGACTTTAAAAAAGAACCTGGTGGACTCGTTAAACTAAATGAGAAAAACCCAAAGTGGTTAAATGATGATTATGTTAAATTTATACGCTTTGCTCAATTGTGCATAGAAAATGCAGGAACAGGTATCGTTGCATATATTTGTCCTCATGGATTTTTAAACAATCCTACTTTTCGAGGTATGCGCTGGAGTTTGCTGCAATCATTCAACAAAATATATATTATAGACTTGCACGGAAACTCAAATCGTAAAGAAACCTGTCCAGACGGCAGCAAAGATGAAAATGTTTTTGATATTCAACAGGGCGTATGCATAGTATTCCTAATAAAAAGCTTAAGTAAAGAAAAATCCCCGTTTATAGCCCATTATGATTTATATGGATTAAGGGATATAAAATATCAAGCCTTAAACGAAAGTATGATAAGTAAAATTGGTTTTGAAGAAATAAAAGCTGATAAGCCATTCTTTCTGTTTAAAAAGGAAGATTATAATATCAAAGACATTTATTTTTCAGGATTTAATGTATATGATTTATTTCCCACTAGTTCTGTTGGCATTGTTACGGCAAATGATTCAGTTTTAATTAACTCAAATCAAAATATATTATGCAACTCAGTTAAAGATAGATATGTTGTTGATATTGATGACGAAAAAGTAAACACGATTAGTTATAGACCGTTTGACAATAGGTATATTTATTATGATAACTCGCTTTTAGAACGGGGACGCAAGAAGGTAATGCTCAACTTCTTGCTAGGTGATAATATTGGATTAGTTACTGCAAGAAGCAATAAATCTGAAAACTGTGATCACTTCTTTATTTCAAAAAATATAATGGAAGCAAAGTGCGGAGAGCGGACAACACAGTCTGCGATATTCCCTTTGTTTATATATTCAGAAACTATTGATGGAGTAAAACGCAAACCAAATTTAAGCACTCCTGCTGTAGACAATATTTGTGACTCCTTACAGATACGCTTTTCTCAGGACCGAAAAAACAGTAGTAAAAATTGCTTTTCACCTTTTGATTTATTTGATTTCATATATGCAGTTTTATTTTCACCAAATTACCGTGATACCTATTTCGGTTTTCTAAAGATTGATTTTCCTCGCGTTCCATATCCATCATGTAAAGAGACTTTCTGGAGAATGGTAGAACTTGGTAGGGAACTGCGACAGTTGCATTTACTAGAGTCTGAGTTATTTTTAAATATAAATACAGGATTTTATAGCGAAGGTAATAATATACCCGAGAACCTATGCTATATGGACAACAAGGTCTTTATTAACAATAAAGATTACTTTTGCAGTATACCACAAGTCGCTTGGGAGTTTTATATTGGAGGGTATCAACCTGCACAGAAATGGCTAAAAGATCGCAAAGGTCGTATTTTAAACGAAGAAGACAAGCTTCATTACCGAAAAATCATAATTGCGTTGACAGAGACTGACCGAATTATGAAAGAGATTGATAAAGTGTTTGAATTTTAAAAGGACGGCAATTGCATTTTGACAGTAGGTAAAGAGGGTATGATTTCGTATTTACTAACAATAGAGTATAGCTGAGGCAGAAAATGAAGGAGTTCTTTAAAAAGTATTTATGGTGGTTACTTGGTATATTTGTTGTACCTCTCCTTGTTTCGTATTTTTGGTTTGCGTTTAATGGGTTTATTACAGCTGGGGATATTGACAAAAACCACTGGCTTACATTTTGGGGTGGGTTTTTAGCATTCTATGGTACAGTATTTTTGGGGCTTGTTGCAATATGGCAAAATGAGAAATCAAGCAAAATTGCACATGAAGCGAATGAATTAAGTAAGAAGCTTGTTGAGATCCAAAAGAACAGGGATATTAATGATAAATTAATTATGGTTGATATCACCAATACCATTGATAGTACACCAACGAACCATATATATCTAAAAAATAGCTTAGAAGACTTAACACGTAGTAATACTAGACGTGATGATTATTGGTGTTTTCATATTAATAACGTAAGCAGCAATGTTATGCAAAAAATTCAGATTTTATCTAATAATGAATTGCTTTTTGATGTTGAGCAGAGCATATTACCAGGCAGTAAAAATAGCTATACAATTTTGTTTTCTGGCATGCTGTCTGCAGTAATTGATCAGGAGATTGATCTAATATTTAAAGGATTATACAACGTAAAATCATACGCCAAGTGTAAGATTGTTAAGCCACGAAATTCTCACGGCTGCTTAGAAAGCGAAAATTATATTTTCAAAGGGTATAAGGATTAAGTTACATGCAAAACATCAACACAAAACTAGAATATTGGAAGAACCGTTTGCTTGATATGGGTAAGCGTAATCGTCTTATTAGCCTTCCTTTACCAAAAGACGGTAAGCGTGTTCAAAGAAACTCTCTGTTGATAGGTTCGCCCGCACCTAACGATGTTTGGTCTATGCTGCATGATGGTGATGCTGCTTTATCATTTCCGATTCCAATAACTACTGATGAAGATGATTCTGATTCAATTTTAGAGGAGTTTTATTCAACAGCGGGAGTGCAAACAAACCAATCACAGAAAGAAACTCAAAAAACCCTTCGGGCTATTATGAGAAAAGCAAAGGAGTTTTCCGAAGAAAAAGGTTTAAATGCATTACATGTAGCATTTGGTTTCTTGAACTGGGTTGATAAAGGCACTGAAGGGGATGAAATGCGATCGCCATTGCTACTTCTCCCCGTTAAGTTGACACAAGATGATTTATTCTCCCCAATCATCTTGTCACGTTCAGATGAAGAACTAACATCAAACTTTTCGTTGGAGCAACGCTTGTTAAATGATTTCGGAGTTGAGTTGCCGGAATTAGACGAAGATACAGAATTAAGTGAGTACCTTTTCAGAGTGGAGCAGACGGTTAAACCTTTAGGTTGGTCAGTTTCAAATGATGTTGTACAGTTGTCCTTGTTTTCATTTATGAAAATTAATATGTTTCAAGACATAGAACGCAACACAGGAGGTATCTGTAACCATCCTTTGATTAGGGTCTTAAATGGCGAAGCCTTGAATGATTTCGATGATATGTCTGATATTACCGGCTATGATCACGACAATACAGAGCCCAACGAAGTATTCTCTGTTGTTGATGCAGATTCCAGCCAACAAGATGCAATTCTTCTGGCAAAACGAGGAGTGAGTTTTGTTTTACAAGGGCCTCCGGGAACAGGCAAGAGTCAAACTATAACAAATATTATTGCCGAACTAATTACGGATGGCAAAAAGGTGCTTTTTGTATCAGAAAAGATGGCAGCGTTGGAAGTAGTTTATAAGCGGCTAACACAGGTTGGTCTGGCAGATTTTTGCTTAACGTTGCATAGTCACAATGCTAAGCGACGTGAAATATTAGATCAACTAAACAACTCCGTAAAAATGTCACGGAATAAGCTTAGCATTCAACAAGATGCGTATAACAGACTTCATCGTTTGAAAGAAGTGAGGTGTGCATTAAATAACTATAGTAAAGAACTCCATACAGTTGTTGAACCCCTTGGTAAAACAATTTATCAAGTCAACGGGTATCTGTCACAATATGAGAGCCACCGGAACATTGATTATATTCAGAAAAATGCTGATAAGTTTTCTCCGGAGTTGCTGTCGCAATGTGAAAGTGCACTCGAGGAAGTTACAAGAATAGTATCAGAAAGTGGTTACCAACAGAATAATCCATGGAACGGGTGTATTTTAACCCAACCTCCCACATTTGAGTTCCGACAAAGATTCGCTGTTGATGCGGACTTATTAATTTCTCAACTTAATGAGGGTATAAACTTATTTGAAGAAACCAATGAGATGCTTGGTATAAGCTATGATTATAGTCTTGCTGATATAGCACTAATAAAACAAATCTATGATTGTGCGAAGGAGTCTCCGGGAGTATCAGAGAGTTGGATTTCGATTGATATTGAAAAAGCATTAATAGATATAGATGAATGCGTCGACTCGTTGAATGCACTGAACAACTTGAAAGCTACGATTAGGCACTTAGAGATTGAGTGTGAATCTATTCAACAAACTCTAGATTCAGAAACTAAATTACAATTATCAAGTGAGTTTTTCGCAGATCGTGTAATCGCTTATAATGACGCTTATGATTCATATAAGGACTTTACAGCACAAAAAAACAATTGCGAAACAGACAAGAGCGCAGCAATCGAAAAATATGAATTACTAAAGGACTCGCTCAGCAAAGAAGAAGCATTTTGTCAGGAGAAGAGTCATGAGTGGTTATCTTCAAGGGACAATATACTTAAGAACTACGACGAAGACGTATTAACGCTAGATATCCCGAACATGCTTGTCCGCTACCGTACTGATTATCGCTCCTTCTTTCAACGTATGGGGAAAAAATATAAGACTGATAATAAGTCGTTATTAGCATATCGCAAATCAGCCGGAAAACAAACTTATGAAGAAGAACTGCTCTCATTGGACTTAATCAATGATGCCTTTTCAAAAAAGGAAGCGTATTATTATCAATATAATAATACCAGAGCTGCTGAAGAGTTAGTCCGGTCTTCAGAAAATGATGTTAATAACATATCAAGAAAGCTTATTGAAGTGTCAGCATCACTGACATCAGCAAAATCACAATTATCAATAGAGCATAATCAATTAGTTTCATCGATTGGAAGCTATAAGGATAAAACACAACTTGAAAAAGAAAAAAGAGAATCAGCCCTGCACCTATGTTTTCAGAGCTTGCAAAATACTCTTATTTTGTCGGTAAATGAAGAAACAGTGTTTCCTAATCTTAAAGCAAATCTTGAATGGTGTTTAGATTTCAGTAAGTTTGTGCAACGTCACCCTCTCGGGTCAAGATTCATTAAAGAAGTTTGCAATAGAGATGAAACACTCCAAGAGGAAATGAACGAGAATATTCGCAAGTTGTTTCTGTGGAGGTCTTCAATAGCTCCCGGCTATGAGAAGTTCATTTCTCTGTTTAGTAACATAACACATGATGATTTTGAAAAGCTAAAAACAATAGAGATATTAATGATGGTTACTCAATGTAAAGAGAACTATGCCGGTTTAGAGTATCTTATAGATTATCGCATTGCAGAGAAACGCCTTACAGGCCTTGGAATAGATGCATTTCTTGCAAATGCAAAAGAATTAGCCTTAACCTCTGATGAAATAATCCCGGTATTTAAAAAGTGTTTTTACAGATCATGGCTTGATATAGTAGTTCAAAAGTTTAATACAATACAGGAGTTCAGACGTTTACGCCATGATGAACGTATTGAGTCATTTAAGAACCTTGATAGGTCTCATTTAGAAATCTCAAAAGCGATTGTAACGAAGAACCTTATTTCTCGTTTACCGAATTTTGATGCCTTCTCATCGAGCGGTGAAATTGCATTACTCCGCCGGGAAATGGCTAAGCAGCGCAAATTGATGCCGACACGCTTGCTTATAGCAGCACTGCCGAATCTTCTACCTGCTCTTAAGCCTTGTGTGATGATGTCACCGCTTTCTGTTAGCACATATCTTGGGAGTAGCAATTATCAGTTTGATACAGTTTTGTTTGATGAAGCATCTCAGGTACGAACCGAGGATGCAATCAGTTCGATTTTTAGAGCAAATCAGGTTATTATCGCCGGAGATAGTAAGCAGTTGCCACCTACGGAATTCTTTATGTCATCAATTTCAACATCAGATGATTTTGAAGAGGACGAAGACGGTGACATCGATGATACCGGTGCTTATGATTCACTTTTAGACGAAGCCACAATCTTACCTTCTCAAACACTCTTATGGCACTATAGAAGCCGTCACGAAGACCTGATAGCTTTTTCAAACGCAAAAATATATCATGGAAATCTCATAACATTTCCATCCTCCGTTCAAAAACAAGACGGAATGGGTGTTGAATACATTCATGTTGTAGGCGGTACATATAATCGCGGCGGTAAAAACGGAAACAGAGCAGAAGCAAAAAAAGTTGCCGACCTTGTATTCGAGCACCTTCAAACATATCCACAGAGAAGTCTTGGAATTATTGCATTCGGCGAAGTTCAGCAAACGGCGATACAGGATGCACTTATTGAAAAACGTCAAGCAAATCCGAAGTTTGAACCTTTTTTCAAAGATGATTTAGAAGAAAACCTATTCATTAAGAACCTTGAAACCGTTCAGGGGGATGAACGTGACACAATTATTTTCAGTATTGGCTATGCTCCGGATGAAGCGGGCAAGTTCTTAATGAATTTTGGACCTCTCAGCCGAGATGGTGGTGAGCGACGTCTTAATGTTGCTGTTACTCGGGCAAGATATAACATTAAACTTGTAGGTTCAATACTACCAACAGACATTGATACTGATAGGATAAGTAAGCAGGGTCCAAAGTTGCTGAGATTGTATATTGATTATGCAATCAATGGTTCAACAGCATTGCTTGGTGAAGTTTCAGAATACGCAAATAACTTATGGTTCGATTCTCCTTTTGAAGAGTCTGTGCATGATTTTCTAACAAATAATGGGTACGAAGTAGCAACTCAAGTTGGTTGCTCCGGTTATCGCATTGATATGGCTGTTCGACATCCAAAATATAACGGTCGTTTTGCAATAGGGATTGAATGCGACGGAGCGATGTATCACTCGGCAAGAACAGCAAGAGAGCGTGATAGATTACGGCAGACCGTTCTTGAAGACATGGGTTGGACTATATATCGTATTTGGTCAACCGATTGGATTAAAGACCGGCATACAGAAGGTGCAAGATTACTCGCTGCTGTAAACAACACAGTAGAAAACTATCGCGAAGTGACTCCAAAAACAAACGTTGCATCTGTAAAAATGACTGACTTCATTGAGGTAGACACACAGACTTCTTATGAAAAAATGCGGGAAGGCATTCAACAAAAGTTTGCAGTAAGTCGTTCTCGCTATTATGGATGGCAAGCAAAAGAGATTCCTTACAATGATATTATAGAAACTATGCGTAAGACTAACGAAAATAACTTTGGGCTTGATAAAGCAGGTCTGTTCAAAGAGACAGCCTTATATGGGTATGGATGGGAACGGCTAGGCCAAGTCATAAAAAAACGATTTGAGCAAGCCTACACAGAACTAATCAGGCAAGGTGCAATCAATGAAAAGCCTGATATTCTAGAAGAAAAGAAAGAAAAGTTTATACGTGAGCCAAAAAAGCGTGAATGTCCTAGCTGTGGCGTTACTCTTGATAAAACTGATGTGTTCTGCGGACAATGCGGCAGCAAATCATTTGGTGACGGCTCAAAACAAACGGAATTACAGCGTATTTGCCGAAAATGCGGTGCCGGATACGATACCGTCGATACTTTCTTTGGAAAGTGCGGAAGCCAAATATAGGAGGCATAAGATATGTACTGTGGTAAGTGTGGAAAACAATCAAAATCAGAAAATGCATTTTGCACCGGCTGCGGAGGCGTAATGAAACCCGACCCTGTTCCTGAAAAGAAAAACGATGATAAACCTGTCACACCTTCAAGCCGGAAAACACAGAATAAACCCGATTTTAAATATGAAATTATCAAACATATCGGTGTTCTTTCAGAAGGCTCGAATGGCTGGCGTAAAGAGCTAAACGTTGTAAGCTGGAACGAAAGAGACGGAAAGTTCGACATCCGTGACTGGTCGCCAAATAATGAGAAGATGGGCAAAGGTGTAGCACTGTCGAAAGGTGAGGTTGCCGCATTATCAGAGTTGCTTGGTAATTTATTTGAAGATAGCGATAAAACATAAAAAAAAACTTTTTTATGGAGAAGTGAATTTATGGATAATTCTATGAAGATTGCAGTACTTATTGACGCAGAAAACATATCTAGTAGGTATGTTGAATTAATTCTTAGTGAAGCATATACTCTTGGGAATGTAATATATAAACGTATATATGCAAATTGGACAACTCATCAAATGGGTTCATGGAAAAAAGTAATTCTTGACAACTCAATTCAACCCATGCAGCAATACAGCGGCACTACAGGAAAAAACTCTTCTGACTCGGCCTTAATTATCGATGCAATGGATTTGCTTTATGCGGGAAGGATAAATGGGTTTTGTATTGTGACTTCAGATAGTGATTATACAAAATTAGCTACACGCTTGAGAGAATCTGAAATGTATGTATTAGGGATGGGTGAACAAAAAACACCTCGTGCATTTATTTCCGCATGCAGCAAATTTTCTTATCTTGACCTTTTATATTCTTCAAGTAATAACGAAAAAGAACCTGATGAACGAAAATTGCAAACAACTGATTCTACTCTCATTGAAAAGAATGATACAGAAGATAATAACGTACAACATCAACCCTGTAACAAAGAAAGTATTAATGAAGAGAACTCTATTGATAATTTAGGTTCTAATCTTCAGATTATTACGCAGGCATTAAAACATATTGTTGACGAAAAATCAGAAGATGACGGATGGATATTCTCTGGAAAACTCGGCGGATTAATTGGTAAGCAATTTCCAGACTTTGATGTTCGCAACTTCGGATACTTAAAATTCGTCCCATTTATTGAATCATTAAGTGTTTTTGAAAGCAAACGTGACGATAAAGACACAAAACTGGTTTATTTCAAAATAAAGTAAAACCCATTATAGAAAAACGCAAAGGAGAAAAGTCAGTTTAAGGATAAGTTTGCGAGCAGTATAGAACTATTTTAGATCTCTGCATTAAAGAAAAGTGTGTAGTTCAAAATATATAGGGAGGAAGTATTTATGTTTTGTGGTAAATGTGGCAGAAAAGTAGCTGAAGGCAACACGTTCTGTACTGGTTGCGGAGAGCGTGTTCACGATGCTTCAAGTAATTCCCGCGATGACGCATTCGAAAATGCGTCATTAAAAGTGAAAGGCTTAATTGAGTCTCTTTTTGTAATTGGTGATTTGGACTTTGTTAATGATGTTTTAAAAAATTATGATTTTGATATGACTGGAAGAAAATTGATAAATCTAGAGCTGCTGAAATATTGTATATATTTATGTAGTGCTGACTGTATATCTGATAGAGTGGTCAAATTTATTAACTATCAGCTAGGAAGTAATGATAACATTTTAGTGTTCAAGCATATACATGATAAGATTTTTTCAGATGTTGATACTTTTTTATTATTAATACCCTTTTCATTAAGGATTACAACTGAAGTTGATAAATTAACAAAATCTGATTATCGTGATTCTCATGTTGATGTTTATAGATGCTTAGGCAAGCTTTTATTACACTTCCTTGGTAATAATAACACAGATAAATACGATGCTTATATTAATATGCTGGAAAACTTTACTTCGTCTAAAGGAGACACTGGTATTTCGTTAAATCTTCAGAATACTGATACAAAAATAACTGATGATTCTGCGAATGAATCAATCCCTATAGGAGAACGCAATGCTTTAGTTACAGCTAAGAGATATGTAACAAATAACGCATTTTCTTATAAAGGCTTAGTTCAACAACTTGAATATGAAGGGTATACACTAACCCAATCTAAGTATGGGGCTGATAATTGTGGTGCTGACTGGTATGATCAATCATTGAAATCTGCAAAGCGATATGTGACAAACAATGCTTTTTCATATAAAGGATTAATTGAGCAGCTTGAGTATGAAGAGTTCACAAGTGAACAAGCGAAACATGGTGCTGATAATTGTAATGCCAATTGGAAAGAACAAGCGGCAAAAGCAGCACAAAGATACTTGAAAAACTCATCATTTTCACGCGAAGGATTAATTGAACAACTTGAATACGAAGGTTACACACGCGAACAAGCATTACACGGTGTTACCTCATGTGGATATTAACATTTTATTTATAGAGCTTTAATAGCAGGAGGTTCTCATCTGTGCTCTGTGGAAAATGTGGAAAGAACATAAAAGAAGGTAACTTGTTTTGCACAGGTTGTGGGAATCGTGTCGAACAAGATAAATACGAACCGTCCGACTTAAAATTGGATGCTACTCAAAAGAAAAGCATTATTTGTTATTTTTGTGGCAAGCAACAAATAGGAGCAGAAATATTCAATAAATTTTCAATAACAGACGAAGATAAGTTTTTCTGTTCCGATTGTATTGTATTGAAGGATAATAATATTGCTGAAGATAAAAACATCTTAGAAACACACGATGATAATGAAAATTTGCTTGGTAAAAATAGTTGTGAAACAAAAGAGACTCAAAGTAGCAATACGATTACGCTAAAACTCGGAAATATTAAGTATGTCGACGGAAAGCTATGCGCATGTGTTTCACGAGCGAATGATGAATCTAAAAATATTATCACGGTTTTAATTTTAGGAATACTTGATTCTGAGTTTATGTTCTATTCATTACAAGACTTTACAAATGATGGAAACAAGTTAAGTGAGGACACATCACCTCTTGTTAGCTGTGGGATTCAGAAAATTCATTATAATAGAAGTCTTACATTATGTGTATCAAATCTTGAATCTAGTTTTGAGATTGTTGTGTCACAAGAGCAATACGATACCATAAAAAAGTATTTGCATGATAATAAAGGAAAGCTTGATAACATTAATTTTATATTGAATCGGTCAAAAGCATTGGAAAAGGAAAACGAAACTGAAAATGACGATGATTGGTAGCAAATTAAACTGCACACCTACTCAATTTGCGGATTTCTGATTTCTATCTGTTAACAATCTGTTACTATCTGTTATTATTATTTACTGGGAAGTTTATTGGACACACTATATGAAATAATTAGGTCAACCTTTGAGACCTTTGAGATGATTGCACTCGTGAACGCAACCTAAAAAACGAAAGCGGGAGGGAGCCATTATGCCGTTTGATCTTTTTGACCTGTCAGATGCAGATGAATATTTTTTGTTCAACGAGGTAACAAAGAAGAAGGATTCGGATATCTTGGGTGATGACGATGACGACGATGATGACAACGATGATGATGACAATTGGTAAAAAAGCTAAACGTCACCAAAAGCATTTAAGAATAGAGGGTGTTTATGGGAAAAGGCTGTGCATTAATCGCTGTTATTTTCTTAATCATGGCATTTTTCGCCGCTATAGCGACAATTCCTGAGCATGGTTTATATGGCGTTGGTATAGCTGCGTTAATTGGTTATGTGATATATGCTTTGCTTATCAAACCCATTGTGGAAGACAGAAATAAGTCAGATAAATCTGAATGGACTTGCCCACCGTCAAATAAACACAACTCAGGAACTAATGATAATGATGATGATTGGTAATTAATATATTT